>Ga0172370_10008482_pt1 | contig 12318 bp, 8 predicted proteins | sample LakKiv5m_FD_114538 | JGI IMG/M metagenome (GOLD analysis project Ga0172370, IMG submission 114538) | Freshwater microbial communities from Kabuno Bay, South-Kivu, Congo - kab_022012_11.5m | ecosystem: Environmental > Aquatic > Freshwater > Lake | place: Democratic Republic of the Congo...
GAGCCGCGGCTGCGCGAAACCGTGCGGGCGGTGGCGGATTTCATCACCGGGGCGCAAGACCCGGCGGGCGGCTGGCGCTACCCGCATCCGCGCTCCAGCGGTCTGGGCTTCGGGTTGGAGCACGCCTGGCAGATCGTGCAGGCGGACAAGGCGCTGGGAGCGCAAGAAGCCCATCTGGACGCGGTGGAAAAGGCGCTGCGCGCCCGCATCCTGGGCCGGCAGCGCGCCGGGGTGACGGTGAGCGGCGTCGGCGGTTGGGAACGGGCAACCGGCTCCGTACCCCCCGGCAGAATGCTGCGGGACCTTTACGCCCACCCGGAGGATCGCGACTTTACCCGCGACTACGATGAAGGCGCCATCGGTATGGGCACTGCCACGCCGGACAGCACCGTGTATTTCCCGGAAATACTTGCCTTTTACTTACAACACCGCAATGCTGAAAGGTTGCTCTTGCTGGAGGAAAGCGAGCCGCTGGAGCGCATTCTGCGCCGGCTGCCCGACCCGAAGAGCTTCCAGACGGAAGGCGTGCGCGATTTCCTGCCCGTCTTCCGCGATGCCGCCGTGAAACGAATGCAGTATCCGCTGTCCTGGCTCTCCGGCAGCCGGACGGATTTTGCCGCCTGGCGCAAGGAGGCGCGGGCAAAAGTCAAAGAGTGCCTGCTGGCGCCGTCTCCTCCGGCGGCGTTCGCCCCGCTGGTGCTGGCGGAAGAGGATCGGGGAAGTTATACCGCGCAAAAGGTGGCTTTCAACCTGAACGGCGACAGCCGCGTGCTCGCTTACCTGCTGGTACCGAAGGGAGACGGCCCCTTCCCCGGCGCGCTGCTGCTGCACGATCACGGCGCGCGCTTCGATATCGGCAAGGAGAAGGTGATCCGGCCCTTTGACGACAGGCCGGAGCGCATCACCTCCGCCGCGGAGTGGGTTGGGCAGTGTTATGGCGAGCGCTTCATCGGCGACGAGCTGGCCCGCCGGGGGTATCTCTGCCTGGCGACGGACATGCTGAACTGGTCCGACCGCGGCGGCGGCGGATACGAGGGACAGCAGGCGCTGGCGGCCAATCTGCTGCACCTGGGCATGTCGTGGGCCGGTTTGATCGCCCACGAGGACATACGCGCGGTGGAATTCCTGGCAAGCCTCCCGCGGGTTGATCCGAAGCGCATCGCCGCCGTCGGCCTTTCCGTCGGCGCCTTCCGCACCTGGCAGCTTGCCGCGCTTTCCGACCGCATCGCCGCCGGCGCCGCCGTCTGCTGGATGGCCACCATCGCCGGCCAGATGTGGCCCGGCGTCAACCAGACCGTCGGCCAGTCGTGCTACACCATGGTCCACCCCGGCCTGTCGAACCATCTCGACTTCCCTGACATCGCCGGCCTTGCCTGCCCGAAGCCCATGCTCTTCTACAACGGCCTGCGGGATGGCCTGTTCGACCCAACGGATGTGCGACAGGCGTATGATAAAATGCGCCGGATATGGGAATCGCAGGACGCCGGCGACCGCCTGGAAACCCGGCTGTGGGATGTGCCGCATGTCTTCTGTGTCGAAATGCAGGAAGCCGCCTTCGCCTGGCTAGACCGGTTCATGTCCCATAACACTCATTGCACTCATCTAGTATTGTGAAGCGTCCTCTGGCAAGGCATTACGATACATCAGCCAAAATTGTTGTCAATATAATACGATCTATAACAAGCAATCTTTACTCTCAATTCGATATCTGGTATAAGAATATGTGAGGGATGCGATTATGGTGACCAAAATGGTCGATATCCGTAGTATCAAGTCTGAATTGAAAGAGATGATCACGCTCGTTGAAGAGGGAACGGAAATCATCTTTCTCGACGACGACACACCGGTCGCCCGCCTGGTCTCTTTACGCCAACGCACTGCCGGTCTCCATCCCGGAGCGATCACCGCCAGCCCATCTTTCGATGAACCGTTGCCGGATGAATTCTGGATAGGGAATGCATGAAACTACTCTTTGATACCCACACTTTTGCGATTCGAGGAATTGCCGCATGATGCCGGTGACGGCTTCATTGTGACTTCGTGCGGATTGGCAATCCGCGCTCCGAGGGGAGATATGATCTACACCACCACAGCCGCCGCCACCACCCCCGAGTTCACCCGCAAAGGGGAGGGCGACGTCATCGAGCTGAACGACGGCCGGTTGCTGCTGATCTACATGGAGTTCAGCGGCGACGGCAGCGACGAAGCGCGAACGCGCATAGTGAGCAAGGACTCCGCGGACGGCGGGCTGACCTGGGGGAACCACCGCGTGCTGGCGACCACCGCGCCGGGCGACATGAACGTCTACTCGCCCAATCTTATCCGGGCAGCCGACGGCGGCATCCTCCTCTTCTTCATGCGCCAGCACAGCGCCTTGCCGCCCTCCGTCACCCAGCATGCCTGGAAATCAGCCGATGAGGGGGCGACCTTCACCCCGCTGGTCGAGTTCGCCGAAAGACAGGAATACAGCCTGTGCAATGCGGTGGTGAAGCGGCTCGCTTCCGGACGGCTGCTGCTGCCCATGTCGGCGAAGAGCGAGTCGGACTCACCCGCATTCGCCCGCACCGGCTGCGGCGCCGTGCTCTACAGCGATGACGACGGCCTGAGCTGGCGGGAAGCGGCCAACCGCGTCTACCTGCCCATGCGCGGGGTGATGGAGCCGCACGTCGAGGAGACGCGCGACGGGAGGGTGCTGATGGTCATGCGCAGCCAGCTCGGCTCGCTCTTTATCTCCGAGTCCGCGGACGGCGGCGTCACCTGGTCCAAACCGCAGACCAGCGGCTTGCGCGCGCCGGAGTCCTGCCCCGAATTGACCCGCATCCCCGCCACCGGCGACCTGCTGATGATCTGGAACAACAGCCCTTACGACCCCGCCTTCCGCTCGCACTACGGCAAGCGCAGCCCGCTCACCGCCGCCGTCTCCCGCGACGAAGGCCGCACCTGGGTCACTCCGCGCGACATTGAAAATGATCCCAACCGCGCCTTCTCCAATCCCGGCTGCCGCTTTACCAGCAACGGCGCCGCCATCGTGAACTACTGGACGTGCGAATACCTGCCTACCTGGTCCATGCAGGATGTGATCGACCTGCGGGTGGCAATCATCGAGACGGACTGGTTTTACCTGAATTGAGTTGGAGGGTGAGGGAGTTAAGCCTTCCGCGCGCGCTCCATATCCACCCGGCAATCAATATCAGTTGATTAGCGCCGGCCAGGTAAATCGCCGGCAGGTGCCAGACCTTCGCGATCAATCCCAATATGACCGGCACGCCGATATAGAGCCCGCCGATAATGAAGTTAACCGCGGAGGTGATGGTGGCGCGGCTGGCGCCGCGAATGCTGTGCTGGATGTGGCTTTCCGCCAGGATGCGCGCCGGAGCGATGATGGCATAAGCGATCAAAATCAAGCCGATGGTGGGGATGCAGGGCAACCGCCAGACAACCAGCAGGCAAAGACCCCCGAGCAGCGGAAGAACAGTGAGAATAACCGGTTTTCCCTTCATGCGGTGTGCAAGGCGCGTGCCCAGCGCGCAAAGGAGCATCTCGATGCACATCACCGCACCGAATGCCGAAAGGGGCAGGTGCACCAGTTGATAATACAACTGGTCGAACTCCTCTGTTTCGCCGATGATAGAGATGCCCAGCAGATAAATGCCGAAATACCGCAGCAACAGATTGTCTCGCAGCTCGACCACTGCCAGCCGGATATGCTGCAGGTAGTGAATTTCGCGCGCCGGCTCGGTCTTCGGCACTTCCTGGAAATGAAGCGCGCAATAAGCGGTGAACAGCAGCGGGATGACCGACAGCAGAATCGCCCACTCGATACCGAAGCTCGCCAGCACGCCGCCCAGGATGGCGCCTGCGGCCTGCGCCAGGTAATTATAACCGGACGCCCGTCCCAGCGCGCGCTCGTAATCCTGCCGCCGGCCATAATGCGACAGCGTATCGTAGAGCAGCGCCTCCTGGGTGCCCGAGACCAGTGCGCCGCTCAGCGACCAGAGTAGAAAACCCAGCGCATAGAGTGTGAAATGCCCGTCCGCCAGGAACCAGGCGACAAAACATAATGACTTGATCAGCGGCGCGATGGTTAGCAGCGCCTTCCGGCTCCGGCAGTCGGCCAGCGCGCCGGTGGGAATCTCCAGCAGAATGCTGGTCAGCGACCACCAGGAGAGCAGCAAGGCGATCTGCACCACAGATAGCCCGCGCAGGCTGAAGAAGATGGTGTAGACCGCGTAGGCAAAGCATAAATCATAGCCGGCGTGCCACAGGTAGAAATACCTGAGGAACCGGCGGCAGGCCGCTTCGACCGGCAGCTCGGTGTGTGTATTAGAACTCGACAACTCTTCCTCCCTTCAGTTGACATAAAATACTTGCAGCCGCTGAAGGAAGCAGGAGGCGCGCGAGCCCGGGGGAGCACCAACAAGGCGCGCCCCCATAACACCACTCGATGTCGAATGGCGTTATAGGGGCGCGTATTGCAAAGATATCAATGACGTCAGCTCATAATACAATCATCCTATCATCGAGGGGTAGGGCTGTCAACCTGCATGCCAATTCCGCTTTGCCTCCCTGCATATTGACAGCCCCGGCCTTGTCCCGTACCATGCCGGTATTATGACTGACGAGCTGCTGATCACCGACCTTACCTGCGCCATGCCGGCGGACGCCTGGACGGATGCCGATGCGAATGTTTCCGTGCCGGAGTTTTCAACACCCCCGGCGGGCAAGTGGCGCATCCTCGACTACCGCACCGACCATTATGACGGGCGGGCGATCGTCACCAGCAGGCCGGACGCGGCGGTGCTGCGCATTCCGTTGGAACGGCGGGGATGGCACGCGGTGTCGCTGGGCATTTCCGAGCGTGGGTGGGGGATGTGCGGACTGGACATCAGGCTGACCGGCGACGACTACTGGCAGCACCTGCGCGCGGTGGACGGCTCCGGCGACGGGCCGCTGCACGAGGAGCCGTGGACCTTTGCCGATTTGACGGGCCGCGACCTGGAGGTGCGCTTCCCCGCGCGAACCTGGGGCGGATACAAGGACCTGGCGGCGCGGCTCTTCTCCGTGCGCGCCATCCCGGTGCGGCCCGAGCACCTGGCCATCGTCGAGCGGACGAGGACGTCCGCGCTCCAAAATGTCGAGCGGACGAGGACGTCCGCGCTCCAAAATGACCACCGTCGGCTGGTTTACTTCAATGACGGCATAGGCATCTTCTGCGGCGACGGCGGCGATGCCTTGCCCGGCGGCATTGCCGAACCTGCCGATATCGTTCCCCAAACGCTGGGCGGCTTCGCGGAAAGCGACTGGGACACCTGCAGCTTTGCCTGCGGCGGCGCCGACCTGGTGAATTACCCGCGCAGCGCCGGCACGCCCTTCGTCACCGGCGGCTGGGATTTCGTCTACCCGGTGTGCGAGGAATTGCAGTACACGCTGGACGCCCTCTTCGCCGCCGGCGTGGATCCCATGCGCCAGGCCATCGAGGCCGCGCACGCCCAGGGGCACCAGCTCTGGATGTACCAGCGGCCCCAGGCGTGGACCGCCGATCCGCAGCTCGGCCACTACGGCCACTCCCGCTTTTATGCCGCGCATCAGCACTGCCGCTGCGAGGAGGCGGACGGCACGCAAATCTGGGCGTTGAGCATCGCCTATCCCGAGGTGCGCGCGCAATTGAACACCATCCTGCGGGAGGCGCTCGACCGCGGCGCCGACGGCATTACCGAGGTGCTGACCCGCGGCTTCCCGCTGGTGCGGTACGAGGAGCCGGTCCGCGCGCGCTTCCGCGAGCTGCACGGGCTGGATATGCGGGATTTCCCGGACAGCGATCCGCGACTGCAGGCGGTGTGGACGGAATTCGTCGCTGCCTGGTTCCACGAGATTCGCGCCTTGCTCGACGCCGCCGGCCCTTCGCCGAAGGCGACCCGCCGCGCGCTGACGGTAATGACCGGCTCCTCCCGCGCGTGGAACCTGCGCTGGGGCTTCGACGTGGCCGCCTGGGCGCGCGAGGGCCTGGTGGACGCCGTCATCCCCTTCCCCAAGGAGGTCGAGCGGACGAACGCCATCCGCATCGAGGAATTCGCCGAGGACCTGCGGGGCTCCGGCGTCGAGCTGATCCCCTGCATCGGCTCGAACATGGACCGCTTCGTCTCCTTCGCCACCTACCGCCGCCGCGCCCATGCCTACTACCAGGCGGGCGCCACCGGCCTGTCCTGCTGGGACACTCATGACTACCTCGCCCGCCTGCGCCTCGATGACCCCGCCCTGCAGGCGCTGTGGATCGACCACTACCTGGGACCGCAGCAAATCGACGTCACCTCGATCGGCGGGGTGAATATCAAAAACGATTTCGGGCCGATGCTGGGATTCTGACAGCGCCATGTATCCATCCGCCTCGACGGAAATAAAACGGGAGATGGGCAGCTCGCCCGCCCTCCCCCCTCTGGGGGGGCATGGGGGGGTATATATTCTTCTCTTCTCTACTCTTGTGTTCTCTTCTCTAGCTGGTAACGTGACGGTCGCCGTCCCGGTATCATGACCGTCACACGGCGGTAACGTTTTAGCCTCATTTTCCCTCTTTCGCCGGCGGTAACTCCTGTTTTTCGCCGCGTTTCTTTTGCGCTGCTCGCAGAGCTTTCCACCGTAATTTTTCCAGTCATGCAGCCGCAAGCCGCCGTTCCCGCGCCGATCGATGAAGCCGGCGTCGATCAGCGCCGCCAGCAACTCGCCGGCATCTCCGCCATACTGCGCCGCCTCCGCCACGTCGCCGGGGTCGATCCGGCCTTCCGGCGCGTTGTCCAGCGCCCAGCTCCACAGTGCATAGAGATGACCGCACAAGTTGACGCACGGCATCTCCAGCCGCCGCGCCGCCCGGCGCGTCTTGCGATGAGTAAGCAGGGACTGATGCATTTCAATCCATGCCATCCGCTCCTCCTTTCCTGGCAAGTACAACCGTTTGCTTTTCCGTTTTCAGAATAACATACGACCGTTTGATTGTCAAGTGGAATCAGCAATTAAATTATTACGATTGCTTCAGCGAGGAAGAGATGGAGCGGATCGGTCAGTTTCTTACTCGCGCCGAGAAGGGATAACGGGCAGGGATATCCGCGAGGGATAGCGGGCGTCGTGATAGATCGTCTGGTGGGCCACCCGCAGCTCCGCGTCGGCGCCTTGCGGGTGGCCGGTGTTCGGATTCCGGTCCCATAATGGGAAGCAACTGCTGGTCACGTCGATGCGGATGCAATGGCCGGGCAGGAAGACGTTGCTGGTGGGAAGCAGCTCGACCGTATACTCGTAGATCGTGCCTGGCTCGAGCAGCTTCGGCGGTTCATAAAGCGACTCGCGGAAGCGCGCGCGGATCACGCCTTCGGTCAGGTTGATGGCGCGGCCGTCGGGGTGCGCGTCAACGAGGCGGGCGATCCAGTCCGTGTCGGGGGCGTCCGTCTCCGCGTAGAGTGTCAGGTGGATGGGGCCGGTCACTTCCAGCGGTTCGGTGAGCGGCGCCGTGGTGAAGACCAGCACGTCGTCACGCGCCTCGACTGTCCGCTGATCGAACGGCCCCGGTTGAATTACGTGAAAGGCTTCACCCCAGCAGATCGAATGATTGCCGCCCAGCGTGGGAACCGGATCGTCGGGATCGTAGGTGTAGCGGTCGGGGGCTTCTTCTTCCGGCGGGACGGTGTCCAGCAGTCCGGCGCCGTGCAGGAAGTAGTCGGTATACCTGGTGCGGGCGAGCGGCCATTCCTGCTCTTGCCGCCACTCGTTGATGCCCATCACGAAGATCGTTACCGGCGGCTCGTCGAGGATGCCGTTGTCAATATCCTTCAGCAGGCAGTCGAACCAGCGCAGCGCCACCGCATTGACATCCAGGAAGGACGCCTCGCCGAAATCCACTTCGCCCAGTTTGGGCCCCAGGCTGATGAGGTGGCTCCACGGCCCCATGAGGATGCGCCGCCGCGCGCGCATCTCCTCCGAGCAGGCCGTCTCCCGCAGCCGGTTGAAGGAGCGGAAGGCGTCGCGCGGGTAATAATCGTACCAGCCGCCCATGATGAAGGTCGGCGCCTGGATCTTTTCGAAGCGGGTGTGGACGTCCATCTTTGTCCAGTATTCCGAATACTGCGAGTGGGCCAGGAAATCGCGCCAGAATTGGTTGTGCACGCCGGCCGCTTCGTCTAAATCCGACAGCGGCAGGTGGCGGAAGAATTTGTTCAGATCATAAGCGGGGATCATGTCCAGGTCGCTGGTGCGGCTGGAGATTTCCAGGCAGGTCCACAGCGCGTTGAGCGCCAGGCTGAAGGCGCCGTTGTGCCAATAGGCTTCCTTCCAGAGATCGCTGGGAATGCAGTTGGGCACGATCGCCTGTAGCGCCGGGTGCCCCTCGCACGCCAGCAGCCACTGCACGGCGCCCAGGTAGGACGGCCCGAACATGCCCACGCGGCCGTTGCTCCACGGCTGCGCCGTCACCCAGTCCAGCGTGTCGTAGCCGTCCCGCCCGTCGGTCTCGAACGGGTAAAACACCCCGTCGGAGTCGTAACGCCCCCGGCAGTCCTGCACCATATAGGCATAGCCGCGACTGGCGTAATACGTCCCCAGCCAACTGCCGCTCATGCCGTAGGGCATGCGCTGGAAGATCAGCGGGAACGGCCCGTCGGCCTCGGGCAGGAACAGGTTGGCGGACAGCCGCGCGCCGTCGCGCATAGGGATCTTGATATCGCGCCGGATGAAGACCCGGTAAATCGGTTCGGAGCCCGTCATTGCTTCATGCTTCCTCTCGCCGCGCCATGCAGGCGCTTGAGTGCAATTTCGCCCCGGGAGCGCGAAAACCTGCCGTTTCGTTTTCATGATAGTTGACAACACAAGCGGCAATGACTATCATAATACAAATGTTTCCTTGTGTTGCCGGTAACGCATGCTTGTAAGGCTTGCAATCTCTGCCAGGAATCCAGGGCAAAACCATAAACTATTGGCTTAAAGCAGGAGATCCGTTCTTTGATGCCGGCTCCACTGGGTTAGGATATGTCAACGCTGCCTTCACTCTTCGACGCGACGAAATATATCGGGGCCGGCTCCACCGAGCGGCCTGATTTCCCCACGGCGGCTTCTTTGCTCGCCCACCTGGACCGGCTGGGCATCGACCGCGCGCTGGTGTGGCACATCGCCGCCCGCGATCTGCACCCGATGGTGGGCAACGAGCGGCTGGTACGCGAGATCGACGCCACGCCGGGCGCGCGCGAGCGGCTCATTCCCGCCTTCGTGGTGATGCCGCCCATGCTTTACGAGCGCGGCACCATGGGGTATTTTCAGGAGCTGGTGAAGGAGCACGATATCCGCGCCTTCCGCTTCTTCCCCAGGGGGTTGCACTGGTCGCTGAAGCTGATCGCGCCCATCATCCGCACCATCCTGCCGCAGCATCCGGTGCTGCTGCTCGAGTCCCGGCAGCTCGACCCCGCGGATACAATAGCTTTTGCCACCGAGTTCCCGCGGGTGCCCATCGTCTGCACGGAGGCGATGTGGCCGCATTACGCGGCGCTGTACCGGATGCTGGAGGCACGGCGCAACATTTATGCGGAGACCTCGCTGCTGCATACCTACCGCACGCTGGAGCACCTCATCCATCACTTCGGGGCGGGACGGGTCATCTTCGGCGCCGGGCCGCGCTCGAACAACGGGGCCGCCATCGCCTCGCTGCTGCACGCGGAGGTGAGCGACGAGCAGCGGGAGTTGATCGCCGGCGGGAACCTGGACCGCCTGCTCGGCATCCATCCGGCGCCGCGCCCGGCGCGGCCCGTGACGGGGGACGGGCTGTGGCCGCGGCTGCTGCGGCGCGAGCGGCTGGGACCGGAGATCATCGACGCCCACGCCCACCTGGGGCGCATCGGCTCGTGGGTGGTGGAGTCCACCGACATGCGCTCGCAGGTGGAGGCGGCGATCGGCTGCATGGATCGTATGGGCGTGCGCGCCATGCTGGTTTCCGGGCTGGAGGCGCTGCACCTTAACTCGCTGGAGGGAAACGCCTACCTGGAAGAACAGTTGCAGCCCTATGGCGACCGCTTCCGCGGCTATTTCGCCTTCAACCCGCTCTACGCGGAGGAGATGATCCCGCGGCTGGACGAATTCTTCGCGCGGCCATTTTTCGCGGGCTTCAAGCTGCTCTGCGACTACTGGGGCGTGCCGGTGACCGACCCGCGCTTTACGCCGATGTGGGAATACGCCGACGCCCACCGGCTGCCCGTGCTGCTGCACACCTGGCAGGGCGCCCATGACGCCCCGCGCATGCTGCGGGAGATCGCGCCGAAATACCCCAATGCCTTCTTCCTGCTCGGCCACTCCGGCGCCGGCGACCGCCCCGACGCCGAAGCATTGGCGCGGGAGAATCCGAACGTCTACCTGGAATGGTGCGGCAGCTTCACCAATACGGAGGAGTGGGAAGGCGCCATCACCCGCCTGGGCAGCGACCGTCTGGTCTACGGCACCGACGGCATGCTCCACGACCCGGCGTGGGAGATGGGCCGGCTGCTGTCGCTGGATTTACCGGATGAAACGCTGCTGCCGATACTCGGCGATAACATGCGCGCCATCCTGGCGAAAAGGCGATGAATAATAGCGGAGATCAATTAAAAAAGATTGAAATGATTTAAAAGATTTAAAAGATTGATATATTTATTTTTTTCAAAAATTAAATATTATCTTTTTAATTTTTTAAATCATTTCAATCTTTTTTAATTGATCTCTGCCACTATCCATAAATGCAAAAAGGCTTTTCCGGATATGCAGCGAATAGATCGGTAACTCGATGAATACGCCATCCGACCTGACCATCTACACCATCGGCCACTCGAACATCTCGGTGGAGCAGCTTGCGGAGCTGCTGCGGCGGTTCGGCGTCCGCATCCTGGTGGACGTGCGCTCGTCGCCTTACGCGAAATATGCCGTGCAGTTCAACCGCGAGGAATTGAAAGTCCACCCGGCGATGAAACCCTTCATGTATTGTTACGCGGGGAAGCAGCTCGGCGGCAGGCCGGAGAACGAGGTGTTCTACGACGAGGACGGGCACGTCAACTATCAGGACATCGCTAATTCTTATACCTTCGAGGAAGGGCTGGAGAAGCTGCTCGCACTGGCCGGCAAAGCCCCCACCGCCGTGATGTGCAGCGAAGAGGACCCGCATAACTGCCACCGCCGCCTGCTGATCGGGCGGGTGCTGGAGGAGCAGGGAATCGCCGTGCGGCACATCCGCGGCGACGGACGGGTGCAGACGGAGGCCGAGCTCGAATTGGACGAGACGCGGGGGCAGCTTGGCCTGGAATTCGAGGAGCTGGAGGCAACGCCATGGAGATCCGCACAATCGGTTTTACCCAGAAAAGCGCCGCCCGATTCTTCGGACTTTTGAAGGGGGCGGGCATCCGGCGCCTGCTGGATATCCGGCTGAACAACGTGTCGCAGCTTGCCGGCTTCACCCGGCGCGACGACCTGCAATTTTTCCTCCAGGAAATCTGCGGCGCCGAATATGTGCACGAACCGCTGCTCGCACCTACCAAAGAAATCCTCGACGCCTACCGCAAGACGAAAGATTGGGCGACTTACGAGCGTGAATTCACCGCCCTCATCGCGCAACGGCATATCGAAACGCTCTTTTCGCCGGACTACTTCGCCGTGCCCACCGTGCTGCTTTGCAGCGAGCCGACGCCGGAGCACTGCCACCGTCGTTTAGTAGCCGAGTACTTACAGCAACATAACCCCTCTTTGACTATTACGCATATGTAGAAAAAGTGACGAATGGCAAGTGGCGAGTGATCTGGTTAATTACCAATGATTGGATATCAGGAAAACCTTTTTATAAACAGGACACTCGCCACTCGCCACTGATAAGGAGGATACCAGGATGGCCACAATTGACCTGTGCTGCCTGGCGAATTCGCGCAAGCTGCAGGGGCGCTGCGTGGCGGGGATCGATCTGGCGAATGGACGCTGGGTGCGTCCGGTCTCCCGGCTCGAATTCCGCATCCTGACCTACCGGCACTACCAGCTTCCGCCGCCGCTGTGGGAAACGAAAGTCCTCGATCAGGTGCGGATTCCGCTGGAAAAGCCTTGCCCGGAGTGCCACCACCCGGAGGACTGCTACGTCGGCAGCGCCGCGTGGAAGCTGCTGCACCGGCCGGAGACGCCCGAGGAGCTGAAGCGCCTTCACGACAGTCTGCGGCCGTTTCTCGTTGAGGAAGAATACCTGTTCGGCACGCCGGAAGACCGCATCTCCTTCGAATCCTTCAAAGCCACTCCCGCCCCCGCCTCGCTGCTGCTCGCCCGCGTGGAGCAGCTCTGGTTCCGCAC
>Ga0172370_10008485_pt1 | contig 12316 bp, 8 predicted proteins | sample LakKiv5m_FD_114538 | JGI IMG/M metagenome (GOLD analysis project Ga0172370, IMG submission 114538) | Freshwater microbial communities from Kabuno Bay, South-Kivu, Congo - kab_022012_11.5m | ecosystem: Environmental > Aquatic > Freshwater > Lake | place: Democratic Republic of the Congo...
CTTGGCGCACTTGAGACAAGCAAACGACTCATCGACGTAGATTCCTTTAGCTTTGATCCGGTCGGCCGTCTTGCCACCCTTACCGTCAAACTCTACTACGCTCCTTCTCGGAAATAGTTAGTTATCAACAAGCCATGCCACAGAGTGAAAAAAAACATGCGAATCTTCCTTTATTATTAGGAATTCTTTTCATTGTTTTAGTTGCTGGAGGCGGTTGGTACGCTTACACTACCTTTTTTCAGCCGACTGAAACGAGCGAAAACCTTTTTGCCGGTACGGGAGCGGCGGCGGAATTTCCCCTGAAGAAGGTAGATTGGAATAAAGCTATTTTTACTTCGCCGGCTTTTCGATCTTTGACGAAAGATTTTCCGGCAACGATCCCGGTAAGTCCCGCAGAGATCGGCAATGAGTCGCCATTTCTCACCGAACGCCAATAGTATTTTTACATTTTAACCCGTTCCCATGCCTGTTGCGCGCATTATTCAAACATTGATCAGTCAAAACAAGCTTACCCAGGAGCAGTGGCTTGAAGTGGAACAAGAGGCGAAAAAAGAGGGGTTAGAAGAAGAAGAAATTCTTATCAAAAAAAACATCGTTTCGGAAAAAGATCTCGGACAGATGAAAGCCGAGCTTTTTAATTTGCCGTTCGTTGATCTGTCAGATCTTGAGATCTCGCACGACATATTAAACACCATTCCACAGGCAGTTGCGGAAAATTATCACCTGATCGTATATGACAAAAAGGATAACGATGTGAATATTGCTCTTGTGCATCCGGGGGATTACCGATCCATTGAAGCCATTGATTTTTGGGCGAAGAAAGGCGCGTATAAGACGCATTTTGCGGTGACGACCCATGCGGGATACCGCGAAGCGCTGAAGGGCTATACGGCATTCCAAAAAGAAGTGTCGGACGCCCTCGAAGTGCTACAGAAGCAACGGGTGACAACCGAAAAAAAGGCGAAGAAGCGCCTGATTGAGGTCATCAAAAAGGCGCCGGTGGCAACGATTGTCGATCTTATGATCCAAGAGGCGGTTGACCTCGGCACGTCTGATATCCATATCGAACCGGCACAGGACGCATCGCGCGTTCGTTTTCGCGTTGACGGCGTGTTGCGGGTATATTTGAGTTTTCCCGCGCATTTTCACGAGTCAATCGTGTCACGCATCAAGGTGCTGGCAAACTTAAAAATCGATGAGACGCGCATCCCCCAAGATGGACGCATCCGCCGCGAAGTGTATGACCAGGAAGTAAACCTCCGTGTTTCCACGTTGCCGGTGATGGGCAACGAAAAAGTTGTGATGCGTATCTTGCAATCGGAAGTTAAGACACCTTCTCTCAAAGACCTCGGATTTTGGTACAAGGTAGAAGAAGATCTTGAAAAGATTATCTCGCGACCGACCGGCGTATTGCTCGTTGCCGGTCCTACCGGTTCCGGAAAATCAACAACACTTTTTTCTATCCTTTCCGCTCTTAACAAAGAAACAGTAAACATTTCTACTTTGGAAGATCCGGTGGAGTATTTTATGAAGGGAGTAAACCAGACGCAGGTGAGTCCGGAAGTCGGGTTGACATTTGCATCCGGCTTGCGCGCTTTACTGCGGCAAGATCCCAACATTGTGATGGTTGGCGAAATTCGCGATACCGAGACAGCTGAACTCGCCATCCATGCGGCGCTCACGGGGCACTTTCTGGTGTCAACGATTCACGCGAAAGATGTGCTGGGCGTCATTCCCCGTCTGATCGATATGCACATCGAACCATTTTTAGTCTCTGCCGCGATGAACATGGTGCTTGCCCAGCGATTGGTCCGTAAGATCTGTCCTGATTGTAAACATGAAACCACCGTTCCCGCGCCGCTTGAAAAAGAATTCTTAAGCGAACTAGAAACGATACCGGAAGAATCGCGCGTCATGCTCGAAGGGATATCCATGAAAGGGTCATTGAAGTTTTATAAAGGCGGTGAGAGGGATTGCGATACCTGCGGCGGGAGCGGATACAAAGGCCGTACGGTAGTTGCAGAAGACCTTGTGATGACGCCGGAATTGACTGAAATTATGAACACAAAGTTTTCTTTGGAAGATTTAACCAAAGAATTGCGCAGGCAAGGCAAGACAACATTTAAGCAGGATGCGATCATCAAGGCGATCCATGGCCTCACAACAGTGGAAGAGGTTTTACGCGTGACACGAGAGTAGAGCAGCCCTCGTTTGCAAATCTTTCCAAACAGTCGTACAATACGTATCATTGTACGACTGTTTTATACAAAGATCGCATCCTATGGATACAGCGCAATCATTAACATTTCGCCGCCTTCTTACCGATCAGTTCAAACGCGGCGCGACTGATCTCCATTACAGCGTGGGTTCGCGTCCGACGGTGCGCATCCATGGCGCTCTTGAGCCGGTCGAAGCCGAACAAATCATCACCGATCAGTCCATTCGTGATCTTGTCAACGATCTGCTCACAGCAGAAGAACAGGAAAGGTTGGCAAAAGAAAAAGATTTTGTCGCTACCCGCGTTTTTGACGAACGCATCCGCGTGAAAATCCATATTTTCCATCAGGAGGGGCAGCTATCAGTATCCTTTCGTTTTTTAAGCCATTCTCCAAAGACGCTTCGCGAACTGAACATCCCTTCTGATTTTGAAAAATTTCTTACCCAGAAAGAGGGTCTGCTTATCGTCACCGGCGGATACGGATCGGGGCGCACTACGCTTGCAGCAAGTATGCTGGAAGAAATCAACCGTTCCCGCGTCGTGCATATCATGACGATCGAAAAACCGATCGAATACAACCTCGTCAGCAATAAAAGTATTGTTGACCAACGCGAGGTCGGGGTTGACGTTGCTGACTTTTCCACTGCATTGCATTATGCGACAGAAGAAGACATCGATGTGCTGTTTGTCAGCGATATGCCGGACCTTGACGCTGTACGGCGCGTACTTGAGCTTGCCGGCGCCGGTATGTTTGTCATTGCAGTCATGAACTCTGATTCTGCGACGCGCGCGCTTGAGAAACTCATCACCATGTTTGAATCTCACCATCAGCAGCATATTCAAGGACTCCTTGCTGATGTTTTGGTTGCTGTTATTACGCAGGAGCTTGTACCTTCGATCGGAGGCGGTGTTGTGCCGGTGCATGAGGTGCTCTTAAACGATGCGTCCGTAAAGGCAATGTTAGTTTCGGGGCGCCTGCAGCAGCTGGAGCAAGTCATCAAATCGTCGCGCGCGCAGGGTATGATGAGCTTCGACCATGAGCTTGCAAAGCTCGTACGCAACCAGCGAATCAGCCGCACGAGCGCGCTCGAACTCGCGCGCGATCGCTCAACACTCGAAACACTTTTGCGAGCATAAACTCTCTCCATCTCGTATCCCAGTATGAACATTGCCGTCCCTTACTCTTGGTTATCTGAATACGTAACTCTCCCCAAGTCTCCAAAAAAACTCGCGGCTGCCGTATCTCTGGCTGGCCCTTCCATTGACCGTGTACGTCAAGATGAGCAAGGCGAATCGATATTAGAAACAGAGATAACGACTAATCGTCCCGACGCGTTTTCGCTTTTCGGATTTGCGCGCGAAGTCGCGGCGATTACAAGAGCTCCGTTTCAAGATATGCTTTCTGATGCCAAAGTGCGCTCTCGATTTGCGGTGCTCAAAAAGAAAGCAAAGAGCAGCTATCGCCTTTCAATTAAGAATCAAAATCCTGCCGCCTGCCCGCGGTATTGCGGTGTTGTCATTGATCATGTAAAGGTCTCCTCTTCGCCCCAATGGATGCAAAAGCGCTTGATAGCGTTAGGAATGCGGCCGATCAATAATATTGTGGATATTACGAATTACGTCATGCTTGAGCTGGGTCAGCCACTCCACGCTTTTGATGCCGATCTCCTTGTCGCCAAGACGAAAAAAGGAGATATTGATCTACTGCATAAAACAATTACTGTGCGTAATGCTTCCAAAGGTGAAATGCTCGTAACGCTCGATGGTGACAATAAAAAACTTTCTCCTGACATGCTTGTCATCGCGGATGATGAAGGACCGCTTGCCGCCGCTGGGATAAAAGGAGGAATGCGCTCTGGCATCAGCAGTGCCACCAATACCATTGTGTTAGAGTCCGCCAATTTTGAGCCGGTTGGTGTAAGAAGGACGTCTCGTCTTCTTGACTTGCGGACAGACTCGTCAGCGCGCTATGAGAAGGGATTGAGTCCGGAATATGCGTCCCGATGCCTTTTGCGGGCAGTTGAGTTGATCCAGGAGCTTGCAGGAGGGGAGGTGGCAACAGCAGTTGTCGATACATATCCAAAGAAGGAAAAAGACATCACTATCCGATTTTATCCTTCTGATATAGAACGCATCATCGGCATTGCTATTCCCTTGAATGACATCTGCCGCATTTTAAGCGCGCTTGGTTTTACGGTAAAAAAAGAAAAAAGTTTTCTCATTGTCACACCTCCTTTTTGGCGGCGACATGATTGTACCGGTCCGCATGACATTGTCGAAGAAGTCGCGCGCATCTATGGGTACGATAAAGTGCCGCTCCAGCTTCTCACCGGCGAGATACCGCCCGTTGAAGAAGATGCGCTCCTTGGAGCGGCAAAAGATACAAAGCATGCTCTCCAGTCAAACGGTTGGACAGAAATTATGTCATATTCGGCTGTCAGTGCCGCTCTGCTGAAGAAGGCAGGTTTTGATTTCTCGGCAGCCGTATCGATCCACAATCCGCTCTCGGAAGAATTCGCATACTTACGCACGAGTTTGCTGCCAGGTCTTGTCAATACAGCCGCCGGCAATGAACAAAAAAAATCAGAATTAAAACTTTTTGAATTAAGCAAGGCGTATCATCCAGCAGCAAAACAATCCTCACTGCCCTCTGAACACATGATGCTTTCCGGTATTCTCATGAAGAAGAGGGGTCGGCAAGACCTCTTTCGAGAGCTCAAAGGAACAGTGGAAGTGCTTTGCGATAGGTGGTTTTCTCATGCTAAACGTGATATCCGCTTTCACCTTCTTGACAGCACGCACCCTTTTTGGGAAAAAGGAAAAGCGGCATCGCTTGTCTGGAAAGAGAAAGAAGAGATCGGATATATTGGATTTGCTACAAATGCAGTGCGCGATGAGTTTGGCATCAAGACACCTTTTGTTTGTTTTGATATTGCATTTGAGACCGCATTCTCTCACTTTTCAAAAGCAGTGACGTTTGCTCCGCTGCCTAAGTATCCATCCGTTGTGCGTGACATTGCTTTTATCGTGAATCTTGCCGTGCCGTACGAGGAAATCGCAGAGCTGCTATCTGCTTTTGACCCCCTTGTGCGTTTGGTTGAGCTTTTTGACGTGTTTGAAGGCAAATCGATCGGCAAAGGCAAACGAAGCATGGCATTCCATATTACCTATGCATCGGAAGAGCGTACGCTTCATGCGCAGGAAGTTGATCAGGTGCACGCAAACCTAGCTCCATTACTCCAAGAGCGGCTTGGCGCGACAATCCGATAAAAGACCCCTTATGACAGACATGGAGATAATTGTATCATTCTGTAAACAGCGGGGATTTATCTTTCCCGGCAGTGAGATCTATGGCGGCCTTGCCAACTCATGGGATTACGGGCCGCTGGGAACGGAGCTCAAAAACAATATCCGCGACTGGTGGTGGAAGAACTTTGTGCAAAGCCGTGTGGATATGGTTGGGATTGACGCCGCGATTTTGATGAACCCAAAAGTGTGGGAAGCATCAGGTCATGTCGCAAGTTTTAACGACGCGCTTGTTGATTGCCTCAAATGTAAAGCGCGCCATCGCGCTGACCATTTGATTGAGGATGCGTATCCAGAATTGAAAGTTGACGGGAAATCATCGGCAGAGCTGCACTCAATCATACAAGAAAAAAACATTGCATGCCCATCTTGCGGTATAGCAGGGAAGTTCACCGAACCGAGAAAGTTTAATCTGCTTTTTCAGACTTCCATCGGAACGCTTGAACAAGACAGGACGACGATTTATCTGCGCGGCGAACTCGCGCAAGCAATGTTTGTAAACTTCAAAAATATTTTGGCTGCTTCCCGCAAGCGGCTGCCGTTCGGCATTGCTTCTGTGGGCAAGGTATTTCGTAATGAAATTACGCCCGGTAATTTTACCTTCCGCACCCTCGAATTCGATCTCATGGAGTTTGAGTATTTTATACGCGAATCCGAATGGGAACAGTGGTTCGAATACTGGCTTACACAACAGCAAAAGTGGGTGGCAGAGCTTGGGTTCATGTCAGAAAAAATGCGGATCCGCGAACATACCGCTGATGAGTTGTCGCATTATTCAAAGCGGACAGTTGATCTTGAATATGAGACTCCGTTCGGGTGGAAAGAGATGTTTGGGTTGGCATACCGCACTGATTTCGACCTTTCAGTACACATGAAACATTCAGGCGAGGATCTTCGCTACACCGATCCTGTCTCGGGGGAGAAGTTTGTGCCTCATGTGATAGAGCCGACATTCGGTTTAACGCGCCTTACGCTGATGGCTCTGCTTTCCTGCTATCACGTTGAGCAAGCACCGACGGCAACAGCGGGCGAGACTGAAGAACGTGTTGTCATGAAATTTCATCCGCGCATTGCACCGTACAAGGTTGCCGTCTTGCCGCTATCGAAAAAAGAAGCCCTATCGGAACTTGCGCGCGCCGTGCATGCAAACCTTGCGCCTCGCTGGATGGCGGATTATGACGAAACACAAAGTATCGGCAAGCGCTATCGGCGACAAGACGAGATCGGTACACCCTACTGCGTGACGGTGGATTTTGATTCTCTCGAAGATAAAAGCGTGACAGTACGCGATCGGGATACGATGAAGCAAGAACGCATCGCGATTGCCGAGCTTACGGATTACCTCAACGAGAAATTGAGTCTGTAGCTTGATAATGCTTTATCATTGTCCAGACTGTCCGAGAATTGTCATCCCCGCGAAGGCGGGGATCCAAACCCATGTATTCTGAATTTGGATTCCTGCTTTCGCAGGAATGACAGATGCATAGTAATCAATACTCGGACAGTCTGCCCCAAACCTTTATTGATTTTTGATTTTTAACATTACTTTCTATGTTCACAAAACAAGTTCTCTCGAATAACGTCAGCGTAGTGCTTGCACCACTGACAGAGACCAAAACAGTTACCGTTCTGGTCCTTTTTGGCGTCGGGTCACGCTATGAAAAGAAAAGCATCAATGGCATTTCACATTTTATCGAACACATGATGTTTAAGGGTACTGCTAAGCGCCCTACATCATTGTCGATATCAAAAGAGCTTGATGCCGTAGGCGCGGAATACAATGCCTATACCACAAAAGATACGACTGGCTACTGGGTGAAGCTCGTGTATGACAAGCTAGATTTGGCTCTCGATCTCGTTTCTGACATGCTGTACAATTCAAAGTTTGATGCAGCCGAAATCGAGCGGGAAAAAAAAGTCATCTGCGAAGAATTACACATGTACCGCGATAACCCTCTGATGTACGTGGACACGCTGCTTGAAAAAATCATGTTTGAACCCTCAAGCCTCGGGTGGGATATCGGAGGCGAGGACGAAACAGTTCTCTCTCTGTCGCGGGATGCGATGGTGCAGTTTCGTAATGCGCATTATCACGGCAAAAATCTTGTTGTAGGCATTGCAGGGAATTTTGATGCCGATGAGGGTTTTCGCAAGGTGCAGCAGTATTTTGGCGCATCATGGGAAAAGGGGACGCAGGCAAACCGGTATCAAAAATTTCAGCATAGATCAAAGAAAAAACCGACAGTCCTCGTGCACTACAAAGACACAGAACAGATCCAATGTGCGTTTGGTTTTCACGGATATTCACACGCGCACCCCGATGTCTATGCGGCTGCGCTTTTGAGCATCATTCTTGGGGGCGGAATGAGCTCCCGGCTTTTTATCGCAGTACGGGAACGCAAAGGGCTTTGTTATTCGATCCGGGCAAGCCACCAATCATTCCAAGACACAGGAGTTTTTTCCGTGCAGGCAGGATTGGATAAATCACGGATTCAGCTCGCGCTCAAAGTAATCCTCCGTGAGCTTGGACGCGCGGCGAAAAATGGCGTGAGCGCAGCAGAGCTCAAACGAGCGAAAGATTTTATCAAAGGAAAGATGGCGCTGCAATTTGAAGACTCGGAAAATGTCGTGAGTTGGTATGTCGGCCAGGAAGTTCTTACCGGAAAAATGCTGACGCCAGAACAAAAGCTCGCCCGTTTTCAAGCAGTTAGTTTATCCGATATCGCGCGTGTGGCGCGTGAACTATTCAGCACAAACCGTATTCATCTTGCCATCATCGGACCGTACAAGGATGGCAAAGAGTTTGAAAAGCAGCTTGTCATTCCCGCGTAGGCGTGAATCTAAATTCAGAATTCATGGATTTGGATCCCCGATCAGGTCGGGGATGACAATTCTCGGACAGTCTGATCCAAAAACAGCTTGTACATCCCAAAGCCGAGTGCATACGAGGCAGCGATACCATAGTAAGTCCTGTCACATCAAATCCCTCAATAAGCTCCTTCCTGTCATTTCAGCAGGCGCTTTGAGATCAAAGAGTTCAAGCAGGGTGGGGGCGACATCGGCTAGAATACCAATAGGGTTGATTTGTTTTTTTAATACCCCCACTTCTTCAGGTGTGCGATCTTTTTTCATAGCTTCGTGCACGAGGATCAGCGGAACAGGTGTCGTGGAATGTTCCTTATCTTTACTGCCGGTAAGAGGATCAACAATAATCTCTGCGTTGCCGTGGTCAGCGGTGATCGCAGTGATGCCGCCGACTTCGCGATTTGCGGCGATCACTTTGCCGACACATTCATCAACAACCTTGATCGCCTGCACGGTTGCTTCGATATTGCCGGTGTGTCCCACCATATCCGCATTTGCATAATTCATCATGATGAAGTCGTACTTTTTTTTCTTGATTGCTTCAACGACTTTTTCGGTCACTTCGTGTGCGCTCATTTCCGGTTTCATGTCATACGTCTTCACTTTGGGAGAGGGGACAAGAACGCGATCCTCGTTTTTGTAAACTTCTTCGGCGCCGCCGTTAAAGAAGTATGTGACGTGCGCGTATTTTTCCGATTCGGCAATGCGCAACTGATGATATCCAGCATCTGCCACTACGGATCCAAAAGGGAGCTTGATATGTTCCGGCGGGAAAGCGACCTCTGTCGGCAATCCAGCTTCGTATTCTGTCATCGTAGCGAAAAACAGATTGTTTGGCATCGCGCGCTCAAAACCCTCGAATTCTTTTTCTACAAAACTTTTTGCAAGCTGCCGTGCGCGGTCTTCTCGAAAGTTGAAAAATATTACGGCATCGTTCTCCTGCACTAAAGCGATAGGGTTATCTTTGCGGTCGACAATCACAACAGGCTCAAGCAGCTCGTCGTCAACTTTTGCTTCGTAGGATTTTTTCAGCGCATCGAACGGATCGCGATTTTTTATCCCCGTTCCTTTCGTCATCACATCGTATGCTTTTTGCGTGCGTTCCCAGACGTTGTTGCGGTCCATAGCGTAATACCGTCCGCATAACGTAGCAATCGTGCCTGTCTTTGTTTTTTTAATAGCCTGTTGCAGATCTTTGAGAAACCCCGGACTTGCTTGGGGTGGAGAGTCGCGGCCATCAGTGATGGCATGGATATACACGTCTTTGATTTTTTGCGATTGAGCAAACTCAAGCAGCGCTTTGAGGTGGTTGATATGTCCGTGCACGCCGCCGGTGCTGGCAATGCCAAGCAGATGCAAGCGCGATTTGTGTTTCTGTACATGCTGCGCCGCTTTCAGGAAGATCTCATTTTTCAGGAACGATTTATTCTCGATAGAGATGTTGATACGCGGGAGATTTTGGTATACCACCAACCCGGCGCCGAGGTTTAAGTGTCCGACTTCAGAGTTTCCGACCTCGCCCCATGGGAGACCGACAGCGATCCCGGAAGCATCAAGAACGCCGTAGGGGTAGTGAGCAATGAGGTTATCCATGACAGGCGTTTTTGCCAAATACATGGGATTGTTATCCTCAATCGGGCTGATGCCCCAACCGTCAAGAGAGATGAGAATGATACGAGCTTTTGCTGGCATAGGTGATTATTATGATGTAGCTATCTTACCACACCCGCAGTTTATTGACAGAGGGGCGTAATTCATTACAATGATCGTATTGTGCTGTGCCCGAGTGGACTGAATGCGAGCTGGCGAGCATTCAAGCGGGTTCAAAAAGAACCCAGGACCGCCACGAGGATCTGTTTTTTGATCGAGGCGGGAGCCGAGAAAATTTGTATGCCCGAGTGGCGGAATTGGCAGACGCGCACGACTCAAAATCGTGTGAGGCAACTCATGTGGGTTCGATTCCCACCTCGGGCATTTGAATGAAATGAAAATGATTGAGGAGCTTCTGCCCCGATGGGCAGAAGCGTTGGGAATCGAAGGGCGCGAGAGTGCGCAGCGCCCAGGCCTGAATCGGAGTGAAGGGATTCCCACCTCGGGCATTTGAGTGAAGCGGGGCCAGACCGCCCGAGAATTGATGGCTCTGCATCTGTCATTCCTGCGAAAGCAGGAATCCAAATTCAGAATACATAGGTTTGGATCCCCGCCTTCGCGGGGATGACAATTCTCGGACGGTCTGGCTCGTTTCTATTTGTATATCACTCGTATGTTCGGACTATATAAAAAAATCTTTTCAACACCAAAAACGGTAATTGATATCAAGCCCCTCGGCTGTGAAGATATTGAGCTAATCGGCAAAGGAATCGAAGGAAAAATCAAAAAGCTTTTTAAGGGGTCGCTCGCTATCCGCGCGGTTGATGCCGGCTCTACCAATGCCTGCGAACAAGAACTTACCGCGCTTTCCAATTGTTTTTATGACGTGGAGCGGTTCGGAATTCATTTTGTTGCTTCGCCGAGACATGCGGATATGCTCATGGTGACCGGCCCGGTCTCCAGAAATATGAAGCAAGCATTGATGCGAAGCTACGAAGCGACCCCGACGCCTCGCATCGTGGTGGCAGTCGGTGATGACGCTATTGACGGCGGGATTTTCAAAGGTTCTTATGCCGTTGCGGATGGCGTTGATAAGGTCATTCCGGTAGATTTTTGCATTCCGGGCGACCCCCCTTCGCCCAAAATAATCCTTTGCCATTTGCTTGGGATTCTTGAGGTACTCGATGTGAAAAATGGATCAAAATAATTATGTTTGCGATTTCATCACAATCAGCATATTTCCTGTCCCTCATGTTATTTTCAATCGGAGCCGTCGGTTCTTTGATCGCGATGAAGAGCAACACGCTGGCCAATGTTTGGGGAAATACCTTCGCAGTTCTTGGATCAATCGCCGGCTTGGTGAGCGCCGTTTTTGTTTTATTCGGCTCCGGATTTTCTTTAAGCGTCGGAACATCGCTTCCTTTTTTGAATCTGGCCGTGCACGTGGATACATTGTCCGCGTTTTTTATTTTTGTCATCTCACTCATCGCTATTGTTACCTCTGTATATGGAATCGGATACGTCAAGCATTATTATGGAAAATATAATATCGGCGTGCTTGGTTTTTTTTACAATGCATTTATTGCGGGCATGCTGCTGGTCGTCTCTGCGCAGAACGCATTATTCTTTTTGGTCGTATGGGAGATCATGTCGCTGGCTTCGTATTTCTTGGTTATTTTTGAAAATAAAGAGAGTAGCAATGTCCGTGCCGGAACTTTGTATTTTGTCATGACGCATATCGGCACGGCTTTTATCACGCTAGCCTTTTTATTGTTGTATAGCGCCACAGGATCTTTTGATTTTGTAATGATAAAAGAAACCGTTGGCAGCATATCGCCGTTTACGAAAGATATTATCTTTATCCTTGCCTTGATTGGTTTTGGGATAAAGGCGGGCATTATCCCACTCCATATCTGGCTTCCGAGCGCCCACCCTGTGGCCCCTACCCATGTTTCAGCGTTGATGTCAGGAGTGATGATCAAGACAGGCATCTATATGTTTATTCGGCTTTTCGTTGATGTATTCCCAGCTGTCCCGCTCTGGTGGGGAGTTGTCGTTCTCATCATTGGTGCGATTTCTTCATTGCTCGGCGTGCTGTATGCGATCACGGAACACGATATCAAAAAATTATTGGCATATCACAGCATCGAAAATATCGGAATTATTTTGCTCGGGTTTGGCAGTTCGCTTCTATTTTTGGCGCTTGACATGAAATCCCTTGCCACACTTGGTCTTGTTGCTTCGCTTTTTCACACTTTTAATCATGCCACATTCAAAGCTCTTTTGTTTTTGGCAGCTGGTTCTGTAATCTCTAAAACGCACACCCGGAATATGGAA
>Ga0172370_10008490_pt1 | contig 12313 bp, 12 predicted proteins | sample LakKiv5m_FD_114538 | JGI IMG/M metagenome (GOLD analysis project Ga0172370, IMG submission 114538) | Freshwater microbial communities from Kabuno Bay, South-Kivu, Congo - kab_022012_11.5m | ecosystem: Environmental > Aquatic > Freshwater > Lake | place: Democratic Republic of the Congo...
CCACTTCCCCCGCAAACAGCCACTTTTTTCACCTTTTCCTTACCAATTTTTGTATGACGGATGCACCCGGTGCCAAATATGTTTTTAATTCTTTGCAGAAATTCCCAACCAACTTCTTCTGTTTCCAGTTCACCAATCATACCCGCACCTGCCAAAGCAAATTCATTTTCAAGTGGATAAATGTCGAAGGCAACCTCTTCGTAGGGATGGGCATTTAACATTGCCTTCAGAATTTTTGCTTCATGGTAAACCGGGTAAATTACCTCAATACGAATTTCATTTTCAAAATGAAGCTGGCCCACCTCACCAACAAAGGGATCGGCACCTTCAAGTCCTCGAAACGACCCCTGACCCTGAATGTTAAAACTGCAACTGTCATAATTGCCGATGTGCCCGGCGCCAGCATCGAAAATGGCCTCACGAACCTGTTCAGCCTGGATTTCAGGACAAAAAACGGAGAGTTTTCTCAGCATCTGCGATTTCATGGATAATATCCTGGTATTCTTTATTCCGAGCTTTTCGCAGATAATTGCATTTACACCCTGATGAATATTATCTAAATTAGTGTGGGCAGCATAAATAGCCAAATTGTTTTGCAAACAAAATTTTACAATTCTTTCAACAGGATTTTTACCTGTAAACTTTTTTATCCCTTTAAAAATGAGTGGATGATGGGAAATAATTAAATCACAATCCGTTGAAATTGCCTCGTTTACGACATCTTCTGTAACATCCAGAGTGATTAACGCTTTTTTAACTTCCGAATCAGGCTCACCCATCAGCAAACCTGAATTATCATAGGATTCCTGCAACGACAAAGGGGCGAAATCCTCAATAATTTTACAAACATCTTTTAATTTCATTGGCTTTGAAAATTTTTAAATAAAAACGTGATTTCCTTAAAATCGTATTCCACCAGTTCATTGTCCACTTCCATAATTAGTCTGCCAAATTGCGATACACCTTTAATAATTCCTTCAAAAGCCAGATTGTCTTTGTGATACCAGGATTTCCGATTCATATTTAAAAGATTTTGCAAATATTGGTCACTGATAAAGCCGAATTCTCCGAGTTTTAATTTTTGATAAAGAATTTCCAGGAATTCCATCAACTGTTGCAAAACCAAAAGGACATCAAATGTTTGACCGCTTACCTGGCTGAGAGAGATGGGATTAGTCAGAGAAGACGGGAAAGAATTCTGGTTCACATTTAACCCAATCCCCACAATTGTATTTTCGGTTTTGGTTCCTGTTATCGAATTTTTTATGAGTATTCCCGCAATTTTCCGGTAACCAACATAAATATCATTGGGCCATTTAATGGTAACCCGGGCATTTGGCAGAAATCCTTTCACACAGTACAACACAGCAAGAGAGATTACTTTGTTTAATTCAAACTGACTTGCCGGTGGAAGAAACTCAGGGTACAAAATGATACTTGCCAAAAGATTTTTCCCAGCTTCGCTGTACCAGGTGTTTCCGCCCGTACCGTGCCCTTCCTTCTGATAACCGGCCAAAATTACCGATCCTTCGCAAGGCTTTTCATTGAGAAGTAATTTTTCGGCAAACTCGTTTGTTGAGTTAATTGCGTCAAACTGCCTTATTATGGTGCCAAAACAGATGGTTTTCATGTGAACAATGTTTTTATAGTCAGGGTTTATTAGTCTGTTACAATTTTACGGATGGCTGATGAAACTTTCAGAGGCATCATTTTTGATCAGCGCTTTTCAGAATTTAACATAAAGCGCTTTTAATATGGCTTGTAAAAATAGGTGTTCAAAAATAGTTACTTTTGCCGAAAGTTTCATAATTATTAAATGATTGAAAATAAGCTAAAAAGAGATAAAAACGAAATCAGGGAATATATTCTTGATGGTATTCGTGAAGTAAAAGGTTACCAGATTGTTCAGATTGATTTGAGTAAGATAAACAATTCCATCTGTGACTATTTTATCATCTGTCATGGAAATTCGCGAACACAGGTTGAGGCAATTGCAGAATCAGTTGAGAAAACAGTAATTATCAATGCTGGTGTACGCCCCTGGCACAAAGAGGGTTTGCAAAATGCCGAATGGATTTTGCTTGACTATGTTGATGTGGTTGTGCACGTTTTTAATGAAAAACCCCGCCGTTTTTACAATCTGGAGGGTTTATGGGCTGACGCACCAACAACAAAAATTGAAGATTAAAAGAATATTATTTAAAGAAAAAATGGCCGAAGAAAATAAAAACATTAATCCTGAAAATAAGGAAAAAGATCAAAAAGGCGACCCGTACAGAGGATTTATGAATCAGAACAAGAAAAACGGGTCGAAGGGGAAGTTTAATTTTTACTGGATTTATATCGTAATAGCAACCGTGTTTATTGGTGCCTACTTTTACAAAGGCGATACCGTAGTAAAAGAGACTACCTGGGGCGAACTGAAAGATATGTTAGCCGAAGAAGACGTTGAAAAGATTGTTTTAATAAATCGTGAATTTGCAGAAATTTACATAAAAGCTGATAGGCTCACAAAATCCCGGTACAAGGACATTAACAAAGAATCTAATAGTGAGTTTTTTGGGAAAACACCTCAATATCGTTACACAATCGGCTCGGTGGAATCGTTTGAAAAAGATGTTGAAAAAGTTCAGGTGGATAAACCAGATCCGGTTTATATTCAGAATCAGGTGAGACGCAACTGGACTGGTGAAGTGCTAAGCTGGATTTTACCATTGTTGCTTTTGGTTGGATTGTGGTTTTTCCTGATGAGAATGATGAGTCGTGGTGGTGCCGGTGGCGGGCAAATTTTTAATATCGGGAAATCAAAGGCAACCCTTTTTGACAAAGACACCCATGTTAAAATCACCTTTAAAGATGTTGCAGGTCTCGAAGAAGCTAAGGTAGAAATCATGGAAATTGTTGATTTTTTGAAAAATCCAAAAAAATACACCGATTTGGGAGGTAAAATTCCGAAGGGAGCGTTGCTTGTTGGCCCTCCGGGAACCGGAAAAACCCTATTGGCCAAATCAGTAGCAGGCGAAGCAAATGTCCCGTTCTTCTCAATTTCAGGTTCCGATTTTGTTGAAATGTTTGTTGGAGTGGGTGCTTCGCGCGTACGTGACCTTTTCAGACAGGCAAAAGACAAGGCGCCATGCATCATTTTTATTGATGAAATTGATGCCATTGGCCGTGCCCGTGGAAAAAATGCAATCACCGGTGCCAACGATGAACGCGAAAATACGCTGAACCAGTTGCTTACCGAGATGGACGGCTTCGGTACAAATGCGGGGGTAATTATTCTTGCAGCAACCAACCGGGCTGATATTCTTGATCGTGCATTGCTTCGTGCAGGCCGTTTCGACCGACAGATCCACGTCGAATTGCCCGACCTCGAAGAACGCAAAGCCATTTTCCTGGTTCATCTTCAACCCATAAAGTACAACGAAACCGTTGATGTGGAGTTTCTTGCAAAACAAACACCCGGATTTTCGGGAGCGGATATCGCCAACGTTTGTAATGAATCAGCTTTGATTAGTGCACGCAAAGAAAAAAATATTGTTGAACGCCAGGACTTCTTGGATGCCATCGACCGGATTGTAGGTGGCCTGGAAAAACGGAATAAAATTATTTCACGGGGTGAAAAACGAACCATTGCTTACCATGAAGCCGGTCATGCTGCCGTAAGTTGGTTGCTCGAGCATGCTTCACCCCTAGTAAAAGTGACCATTGTTCCCCGTGGAAAGGCGCTTGGTGCAGCCTGGTATCTTCCTGAGGAAAGACAGATCACCACCTATGAGCAGTTGTTCGACGAAATGACGGCAGCCCTTGGTGGCCGGGCTTCAGAAGAAACAAATTTTGGAAGTATTTCAACCGGTGCTCTCAACGACCTTGAAAAAGTTACCAAACAGGCTTATGCAATGGTTACCTATTTTGGCCTGAATAAAAAAATTGGAAATATCAGTTTCTACGATTCAAGCGGGCAACAGGAATATGCATTGACAAAACCTTATAGCGAAAGGACTGCTCAGGTTATTGATGAAGAAGTTCATGAAATGGTCGAGGCAGCATATCAAAAAGCACTGAAGCTACTCCAGAAAAACAAAGAGAAAGTTGATCAGCTCGCACAGTTTTTATTGGACAAAGAAGTAATTTTTCGTGAGGACCTTGAAAATATTTTTGGAAAGCGTACCTTTAAACGCGATTTGGAGTTTGAAATCGAACAAGAGGAAGAGAAGAAAAGATTAAAGGATCGGGAAGTTAAAAAACAAGAGGAAATTGAAAAGCAGGAAGCCGAAAACGAAGAAAAGAAATTGGCTGCTTCCGAAAAAGAACGAACCCCGAAAAAAAAGTCAGGATTATTTCATACATAAAACAAGTAGGTCTCAAGCGGAATAATGAAATAATCAGCATTTTATTAACACAACATCAAAATGGACGAATCGACAACGAGGGAGAAAATTTTTAAAAACATCAGGAATGCATTGATTGAAAAATCAGATAATCCCTTCCCAAACGTTGAGTTTGAATCCAACATTTATCAGCCTATGAAAGAAATGGCTGAAGTTACATTCGCACAGGAATTTACAAAAGTTTCAGGTAAATTTGTGTATTGTGAAAACGAGTCCGACCTCGCTGAAAAGCTAAAATTTATCCTGAATGAGTTTGACCCAGGTACGATTTTTTGCTTTGAAAAGGAACTTTTCCCTCTTTTTGAAGAGTATGAAATTGGGTTGCAAACAAATGCTGCAAATCTGGATAAAATGGTTGTTGGGATTACACTTTGTGAATTTCTGATTGCACGATTGGGTAGCATTATGGTTTCTTCACACAACCTTTCAGGGCGCCGGATGCACGTGTTTCCTGATGTACACATCGTAATTGCAAACACATCTCAAATGGTTGATGACCTGAAGGATGCTTTCAGACTATTAAAAGAAAAATATCCTGATGGTTTGCCATCAACCATTTCTGTTATCACCGGTCCGAGTAGGACGGCTGATATTGAAAAAACACTGGTAATGGGTGTTCACGGCCCCAGACAGCTTTATGTGCTTTTGGTGGACGCCATTCAATATTAAATCATTATTTAAAAAGAAGCATTATGGACGAAAATTGGGTACTGCTTAAAACAACGAGTGATGATTTTACTGCTGAAATCATTAGTGGAATGTTAAAAGAAAACCAGATTGAAACCATTGTGATGAACAAACGGGATTCGGAATTCCTTTTGGGAGAAGTCGAATTGTACGTTCAAAACACGGATCTCGAAAAAGCAAAGCAATTATTAGCTGAACACAAGGAAAGTGAATAATCTGATTTCCCGCACCATTACTGGTTTCTTTTTCGTGGTGGCTATTATCGGTTCTATCCTGGTAAGCCACATTTTGTTTGCCATTCTGTTTTTTATCATTACCATAGCAACCATTATCGAATTTTATCTTTTGATGAAAAACGATAAAATGGTTGATGTTCAAATTATTCCGGGAACTGCTATAGCTGGATTATTGTTCATCTTTGCGTTCCTTTCCTCCCTTCAGATCGTTCCTCTTAAATATTTACTGCTGGTTTTTTTGTTCCCTCTGATTCTTTTTATCATCGAATTATTCAGAAAGAAGGATCATCCTTTCATCAACGTTTCTTTTACCCTAACCGGGATTTTTTATATTGCAATTCCATTTTCAATACTGAATTTTCTGCTCAATCCCGGTTTTGTTCCCGGAGAATACCACCCGGGTATTCTGATTGGCTTTTTTGTGATTTTGTGGACTTACGACACCTTTGCATATCTAACGGGGATGCTTTTGGGGCGTCATCGCTTATTTGAAAGAATTTCACCCAAAAAATCATGGGAAGGTGCAGTGGGCGGTATGGTGTTTGGCATGCTGGCCGCATGGGTTGTTGCAGAATTAACACGCGAATATGATTTAGTAATTTTGGCTGGGGAGGCGCTGATTATTGTGATTTTCGGTACTTTTGGCGACCTCGTTGAATCATTGTTGAAACGAAGCCTGAATATTAAAGATTCCGGGAAAATATTGCCTGGACATGGGGGTTTATTAGACCGTTTCGATGCGGTTTTGTTTGCTGCACCTGCTGTTTTTGTTTATTATTTGTTAATCTGATTTACACATTTTAATAATGAGAGTACATAAAGAAGGGTATAAAATCATTGTCATCGTTTTTGTGGTTCTGCTTTTAGCGCTGCTTTTTATCAATTATTACCTTCCCGAACAAACGCCCGTTCATTATTTCATCTACTTAGCCTCATTCTTCTTTTTTGTTTTTATAGTCAGGTTTTTCAGGAACCCCTATCGTGAGTTGTTGATGGACAACAATGTTATCTATTCACCGGCTGATGGAAAAGTTGTGGTGATTGAAGAAGCTACTGAAAATGAATATTTTAAAGATAAAAGATTGCAGGTTTCAATTTTTATGTCGCCCATGAATGTGCATAAAAATTGGTACCCGGTAAGCGGAAAAGTCGATTTTTACAAACACCATTCAGGAAAATTCCTGGTAGCATGGCACCCTAAATCATCCGATCTGAACGAAAGAACTACGGTTGTTATCGAAAAAGACGACGGAACCAAAATCCTGGTCAGGCAAATTGCGGGTGCGGTTGCTCAACGCATCAGTTGTTATGCAAAAACTGCCAAAACGGTTACACAGGGACATGAGTTGGGATTTATTAAATTCGGCTCCCGTGTTGACCTTTTCCTTCCTTTAGATACAAAAATCCTCGTGTCCAAAGGTCAGAAAGTAACCGGGAATTTTACAGTAATTGGTGAGTTTGTCAGGTAGAGAATCCAAAAAATCATATTTGATATCCTCAATTTGCTTCTTCATCGGGAATCAGTCCCTTTCCAACAACCACAGCCCCGCATTTTTCAATTCATGTACAGGTATTTTCACTGTGGCTGCTCCACAATAATAAGCGCCCAATTCGTAGGCTTCAAAATAGCAGTACAAAAACTCCCTGCTGATTCCAAATCTTTTAAAATCTGGCATTACTGAAGGCTGTGTGTTGAAACAACTGTCGGGATTTTCAAAATATTTTTGCAGCAGATTGTTGAGGTATGTTAGATTTTCGGGTTTGGAAAAATCAATCACTTCGGTCAATTGAAGGAATTTTTTGTTCTTTATGTCAAAATTCAGTGTGTTTATCCCTGTAAATCCATGTGCACCAAGAGCATAGCTGTAAGTTTCAAATTGTATGCTGATAAATCGGTTTGTGGTATCAAGAATGGTGAATTTATTTAGCAACTCAAAAAAACCGGCAGCGCCTGTTTCGTTTTTAATCTGCTTTGCTCCATCAATGTCTGTTCCCCAATAATAAAATTCAAGCGTATCCACAAAATTTACAATAGCCTGATTAAGGTTGTCAAGTGATGGTTTCAATTTTTCATCATCAGCAATAAACTCAGGATAATTCTTCAGAATTTTATAAAAAGTGGTGTCTTCCACTGTCTTTTTGCTTTCAAGTACATGGTAGGGTAAAGTTGCTTTTTTATCCTTCCACACATTACAACCTGCAACAAACAAGCTGATTAAGAAAAAATATGCCGCTATCTTCTTCATATTTAATAATTAATTTCAACACATCCTCAAAATATCAGACTGGAATTTTATAACCTACAAAAGGTCTTTTAATTCTATCAAATCGAAAACCTCTTGTTTCACTTCTCCGTTGTGAATAATTTTCAACGGATTGAAAAAAATGGCATCCATCCCTGCATTTTGTGCGCCAACAATGTCAACCTCAATATCATCACCAATCATAAGTGAATCCTGAGGAAGAGCCCCGGTTTGCTGAAAAGCGTATTCAAAAATTCCGGTGTCGGGTTTTTTACAACCCGCTGCCTCAGAAGTTATCACATGGGTAAAGTAAACATCGAGTTTGCTGTAATTCAGTTTTTTAAACTGAACCTCTTCAAACCCGTTAGTGATGATATGCAGCGGATATTTCCCGGATAGGTATTCCAGAATTTCGATGGAGTGGGGGAAAAGATTTGTCTTTTGCGGGCTGATGGTGATGTAACCCATACCGATTTGTTCGGAGAGGTTATAATCTTCGATACCAAAATCGAGCAAGGTGAGTTCAAATCTGCGCGACCGGAGGTACTCCTTTTCTATTTTACCATCCCTGTAAAGCGCCCATAAAGCATCATTGTGAGCAAGGTAGCTCTGTGTGAAGGCTTCGATACCTGAAACCCCGCGGTGTTTTAGGTCGTATTTTTCATAAATTTCGGCGTAAGCCTCCTGAGCATTTTTTTCAAAATCCCACAAGGTGCGGTCGAGGTCGAAAAACACATGTTTGTATTGTTTCATCTTTCAGTTTTGAGGGGCAAAAGTAATTAAAATTCGGTTTGTGGCGGATTGTGTCCTTTGTTTATGTAGTTGAAAATCAATACATAATTAAACAAATGAAAAAATATTTTAAAATTTTCTTGATTTTTCCAAATTGATTATTATATCTTTGTGATATTAAAATGATATTATGTTTTATTTAAAACTTAACAAACAGGAATTATGAAAGAAGAAAAAGTGTTTTCTGCCGGATCGGGATATTTGATGCTTGCTCTGGTATTGGTGCTGTTAATTTTGCCGGTTGCCGGCATAATAATGTATAAATTAATTTGGCTCGTGGCGATTTTGGTAATCGCCGTATTTCTTTCGTTTGGCTTTGTGATTGTAAACCCAAACGAATCGAGTGTTTTGGTGCTTTTTGGCGCTTACAAAGGGACGATTAAAGACAATGGGTTTTTTTGGGTGAATCCGTTTTTTACAAGAAAGAACATTTCGTTGAGGGCTCGCAACCTCGACAGCCAGGCGATTAAAGTGAACGATAAAATTGGTAACCCCATCATGATTGGGATTGTACTGGTGTGGAAAGTGGAAAATACCTTCAAGGCTGCTTTTGAAGTGGACGATTACAAACATTTTGTGGATATTCAAACTGAAGCTGCAGTACGTAAACTTGCCGGCCATTATCCTTACGATAATTTTGATGACGAGCAGGCTGAAATCACTTTGCGTTCGGGAGGAGAGGAAGTGAATGATGCTCTTGAAAGAGAAATTGCCGAAAGGCTTGCCATTGCCGGAATACATGTTCTGGAAGCGCGTATCAATTATCTGGCTTATGCTCAGGAAATCGCCGGGGCTATGTTGCGTCGTCAGCAGGCAACAGCCATTGTTGCAGCAAGGATAAAGATTGTTGAGGGTGCCGTTAGCATGGTTGAAATGGCTCTTGAGCAGCTTTCAAAGAAAAATATTATTGAACTGGATGAAGATAAGAAGGCAGCCATGGTAAGCAACCTGATGGTAGTACTTTGTTCTGACAAAGACGCCAGCCCGGTGATAAACACAGGAACTTTACATCAATAGAATTATGGCTAAGAAGAAACCATTTGTGCTCCGGATTGATCCGGATATGTTTGAAAGGCTGGAAAAATGGGCTGCCGATGAATTCAGGAGCACAAATGGCCAAATCGAGTGGATTTTAGACCAGGCACTAAAGCAGGCTGGCAGAGGAAAAAAAAATAAGGAAGGTGAGAATGTTTAAAAAAACAATCAAATCGAAAAAATTTGCCTAATTTTGAAACAATTTAAGATAAAAAGAAAATGGAACCCTTAATCTTTAGAGCTCAAGCATTTTATGAACTAACTGATGAACAATTGTTTCAGCTTTGTGTAGATAACAGGAACCTGAAAATTGAAAGAGATTCCAACCTAGATATTATCGTTATGTCACCAACAGGAGCATTAACAGGAAAGTATAGTGCAGAGATACTTCGCCAATTGGCAAATTGGAATTTGAGTTACGGATTGGGGGAGGTTTTTGATTCCTCTGCAGGTTTCACCCTGCCTGATAAATCCATGCGGTCACCTGATGCTGCCTGGCTTTTGAGGGATAAGTTCAACAGCCTGCCCGATGAGGAGAAAAACAAGTTTCCTCATGTTTGCCCCGATTTCATCGTTGAAGTGATGTCACCTTCCGATACGCTTAAAATGTTGCGTTCCAAAATGTTGGAATGGATTAAAAATGGCTGCAGTATGGCTTTACTGATTCGTCCCGACGAAGAAATCGCAGAAGTTTTTCATCAGGATAATTCTGTTGAAGAAATTCACGGTTTTAACAAAACAATATCAGGTGGTGATGTTTTACCAGGGTTTCTTCTGGATTTGGCACTTATCAAAAAAAAGAGTTAGACATAAAAAAACCGGTAAATGAAAGTTCACCGGTTTTTTTATGAAAAATTCCTTAGTTAAATCTTTACTATTTTACAATATGCCGTTTTGGATTCACCAATAAAAGTATTAACAAAGTAAACACCTGGTTTTAAACCTGATACATCGAGATTGATTTTCTGGTTTCCCGAATCCGGGGTTTCGTAAGAAAAATCTTTGACCACCACACTTCTGCTGTCGAAAAGCAACAACCGAACATTTCCAGCTTTTTCAGAAAAGAAATTTACCAATGTTTCGTCACTGCAGGGATTTGGCGAACAGGTTACAGAAAACCTCTCCTGAACACTGTTTTCATTTATTGAAACCGTTGGATTGTAATACTCACCGTAAACCCCTGTGTGCCTCACATTATAGCCTAAAACCGGCAAAATGGCCAAATCCTGGTTAAACGTTACTTCTGTTTCCCAAAGGTATAGAAAGGTTTTCAGGCTGTTGCTGTCGTAACTGTTGGCGCTGATATTCAACGTTCCATTACCTTCCACATCAAAAACGAAAGGATTGCAGAAAAACGAACTTCCGGTCACGCTGATTGGCCAACCGGCCATCATGGTTCCATCGTGGTTGTAGCCGTTGATGATTCCGCTACCGGTGTTGTCGTCAAACATCAGTTCAACCAGGGCATCATCGTCGAGGTCGGCAACAATAATTTGTGAATTGACCGACCAGATGGGTCCAATCGGGAATCCGGCAAGGTTGGTTCCATCGCTTTTCCAGCCGTACACCTTACTTGCGGGTGTTCCTGATAACACCTGGTCACCAACCAGAATATCCAGACTTCCGTCACCATCAATATCGGCAACCGAAGCAGGGCCATAAATCCACTGCTGTGTGAATCGTGGCCAACCTGGATAAACGGTTCCATCATTTTTAATAACATGAATTGCACCATTCCCGGAAGAAAGGTTGTGATCGCCTACCACAATTTCGCGGAGTCCGTCACCATCAAAATCGGCAAGTACAGGTGTTGAATATGAAAAAACCCTTCCCGAACCTGCCGGGGTGTATGGAAACCCTTCCATTACAACACCATTTACATCAAAGGCCCAAACTTTGTAATACGACTCTGCCACAATTTCAGGGATGCCATCACCCGTAATGTCGCCAACGGCGGGTGCAGAAGCCGGGATATAGTCCATATTCTGCGGCCAGCCGTTCATGATTGTGCCATCACCAAGAAAAACACACACTTTTCCATCAGGGTAGGAGCGGAGTTCCACAATAATTTCCAATGAACCATCGCTATCAAGGTCGGCCAAAACCGGTGTGCGGGTTGGCCCTCCGGGAGGTGTTACCGGAAATCCTGTAACATTGGTACCGTCCAGTTCAAAAGCATAAATTTTACCTGAATTCTGAGTTCCCGGCTGTACGCAGGAAATCACAATTTCATCGTAACCATCGCCATCAATATCACCAAATGCAGGTGCATCATATTCGGCAGTGCTGGCAACCTGTTTTGGCCATCCGGCAACATCCGAGCCATCCAGGTTCAGGGCGTATGTTTTTGAACTGATATTGTAAATTATCTCTAATTCCGCATCTTCGTCCAGGTTAGCGAATATTCCGCCACGGTTCGATGCACCCGAAAAACTAACCGGCCAGCCTTCCATCACCTGCACTCCTTCACGGAACAGGTTAGGCAGAAAAGGCTGATGTATCTGGTCGTCAATCAATACAAACCCTTCAACATCCGCCCATTGAGACATTTTCTCGGGTTCAGGTAATTCCGAAATATGAACTACTCTTTTTTGGGCATTTGCAAGGAAAATACTTCCTGAAAACACCAAAATGGCTGCAAAAAGTAACTTGTTTTTCATTATTGATTTCCCCTTCTGATATTTGATATTTTTAATAATTTAGTATAAAATCCTGATTAGCATGCAAATAGTATGATTTACCAGGTTGCAGGATTTGGAGTGTCGAAATTCCGGCTTCCGGCCAGAAAACAAGAAACCCAACAGCCTCTTTAATCACATCAACATATCCCTGGTTAGTTCCCAAAACCTCTGTGATTGTTTTCGGTGCATCAGAAAGAACTGAAATCATATTCCAGCCCGCTGTGATTTGAATTGATTTGGTTGAAGGC
>Ga0172370_10008492_pt1 | contig 12311 bp, 12 predicted proteins | sample LakKiv5m_FD_114538 | JGI IMG/M metagenome (GOLD analysis project Ga0172370, IMG submission 114538) | Freshwater microbial communities from Kabuno Bay, South-Kivu, Congo - kab_022012_11.5m | ecosystem: Environmental > Aquatic > Freshwater > Lake | place: Democratic Republic of the Congo...
GGTGGCAAAGCCGGGCCAACCCGCGCCGCAAGGCAAGCCCAGCGTGAACCCATCGGCGGCACCCGCGCCCACGCAGTTCAAAGACGCTGCGGCTGCGGCGCCGGCCGCTGCGTTCGAGGCGCAGCGCGATGCCGCGGCCGAGGAGGTCTGGAAAGCCTACGAGAAGCGCTGGTCAGAGACTTCCAGTTACGTCGCGGGATTCCGCCAGACCATCGAGGTTCCCGATATCGGTACCAAGGTGGAGAGCGCCGGGCGTTTCTCTTTCGCCAAGCCCGACAAGGTTCAGTGGCAGTACACCGAAGGTCCGCCCCAGACCGTGGTGGGAGATGGAACGTGGTTGTGGCTCTACCAGCCCGACCTCGAGCAAGTCTACAAGATCCCTTACGGTAAGGCCTTCGGCCGCGGCGGACTGGTGGCGCTGCTGGCCGGCCGCGAGGGCGTCTCCGAGCGCTACCGCGCGACTCTCGACAAGAGCGGCGATGGCACTACGGTGCGCATCAGACTGACGCCCGTGGACCAAGCCGACGGTGACCTCGAGGTCACGCTCGCAGCTGACACCTTCGACCTTCGCGCTGTGGTCGTGCATGACGCGGCCGGTTCGGTGACCAACATGGTGTTCTCCGACCCGGTACGAAACCACGGCCTCGACGCTTCGTTGTTCGCCTTTACCGTGCCGCAGGGCGTCGATATCATCGCTGACCAGGAACCGGGATTCTGACCGGTACTCTCGCTACACCGCTGTGGCCCGCGCGGGCCCGACAGCAACCAACGGACGAACCCATGCCCTCATTCGATGTCGTTTCGAAGGTAAATTGGCATGAAGTCGACAACGCGCTCGGCCAGGCCGTCAAAGAGGTCTCGCAGCGTTTCGACTTCAAAGACAGCGCCACCAAGATCGAGTTGGTCGACAAGGAGGCGTTCCAGATCGACTCGGCCGACGACTTCCACGTCAAAGCCGCACTGGAGGTGCTGGAGGCGAAGCTGGCCAAGCGCGGCGTTTCGCTGACCGCGCTCGATCGCGGTGCGATCGAACCTGCCGGCGGCAGCCGCGCGCGCCAGAAGATCAAGATCAAGGCGGGCATCGAGACCGACACCGCCAAGAAGATCGTCAAGGACATCAAGAACACCAAAATGAAGGTGCAGGTCGCCATCCAGGGCGACGCCTTGAGGGTTTCCGGCAAGGCCAAGGACGATCTGCAAGAAGCGATCGCCTTCCTCAAGAAAGGTGACTACGGCTTGCCTCTCCAGTACGAAAACTTCCGCGACTGACGGCGTGGTGGACTGCGCGAGACACTGTGCGACCGATAGCGCGGCCGACCGCTGAAAGACTCCGCGTGAGAGACCGGTACTGATGGCCGCAAAGCGGATTTTTCTGGCGCCTCTGGGCTGCCCCAAGAACCAGGTCGACGGCGAGTTGATGCTCGGGCGGGCCCGTGCCGCAGGTCACGAAATCGTCGAAGACCCCGAGTCCGCCGACGTGCTGGTGGTCAACACCTGCGCGTTCATCGAAGCGGCACGCGAAGAGTCGGTCAACACCATTCTCGAGTTGGCCCGCGTGAAGGCCGCGCGCGAAGGGCGGCACCTCGTCGTCACCGGTTGCATGGCCGAGCGCTACGGGGACGAACTCACCGGGGCGATTCCCGAGATCGACGCGATGGTGGGTACCGGTGCGCTCGACCGGTTTCCTGACGCGCTCGACGCTGCAGGTGGTGTCGTCTTGCGCGGCGCCAAGCACTACCTGCCGGCGGCCTGGATGGATCGCATCGTCACCGAAACCGACGGTTCGGCCTACCTGAAGGTTTCCGACGGCTGCGATCACGAGTGTTCGTTCTGCGTGATTCCGTCGTTTCGCGGGCGTCACGAGAGCCGCCCGATCGAGGACATCGCGGCCGAGGCCGAGCGCTTGGTGGCCGGCGGTATCGTCGAACTCAACCTGATCGCGCAGGATCTCTCGGCTTACGGGCGCGACCAAGGTTTGAAGGAGGGGCTGGCGCAGTTGCTGTGGCGGCTCGGCCGCGTCGGCGGGCTGGCGCGGGTGCGCTGCTTCTATCTCTACCCGAGCACGCTTTCCGATGCTGCGCTCGACGCGATCCGCGAAGTCGACAACGTCGTCCCGTACATCGACATACCGCTGCAGCACTGCGATGCGGGGATCCTGCGCCGCATGCGCCGCCACAAGGACACCGGCCAGGTGCGGCGCATTCTCGAACGCATCCGCGAGCGGGTTCCCGGGGCTGCGATTCGTTCCTCGTTCATCGTCGGGTTTCCCGGCGAAACCGAAGCCGCGTTCGAGAGCCTGTGCGCTTTCGTGGAAGAGATCCGCTTCCACCGGATCGCGGTGTTCGCCTACTCGGCCGAGCAGGGCAGCGCGGCTTTCGGCTTGCCGCATCCGGTCGACGCACAAACCGCGGTCGAGCGTCGCGATCGCCTGCTGGCCCTGCAAGAGCCGATTAGCGCTGCGCATCTTTGCGATCAGGTGGGACGGCGCCAACGCGTGCTGGTGTGCGGGCGCGATGGTGAGGAAGGTCACTGGTACGGCCGCACCGACTTTCAGGCGCCGGAAATCGACGGCGTGACGTTCCTGGGGGGCGACTGTGAGAAGCTGAACGGCCGTTTGGTCGAGGCGGAAATCACCGGTAGCGACGCCATGGATCTTTTCGCCGATCTTTGCCCCGGTTCGATTGACGGAGCCGCACGACGTCACTAAGGTACCCAGCCTTTCGCCGCCGCGGGAGTAGTGGGAACCGTCATGAGAAAGCGCGATCGCGACAAATTCGAGTCCAAGCTCAGTGAAATGCGCAAAGACATTCTTCGTGTCATTGCCGATGACATGAAGGAGGGGCGCGAAGGTGAGGCCGGTGAGGGGCGCGACACCTACGACATTGCCAGCGACGAGCGGGATCGTGAGATCAATCTGCTGCTCGGAGATCGCGAGCGCAAGAAGTTACAACTGATCGACGATGCCCTGTCGCGCATCGAAGCGGGCGAGTACGGAGACTGCGACGAGTGCGGTGGAGAAATCGCTTCTGGGCGTCTCGAGGCCATGCCTTTCACGCGCCTGTGCGTCACCTGCCAGGACGAATTCGAGCAGGCCCAGCGCGCCATGCACACCGAGTCGGCCAGCGCCGTCGCGCCTCGTTATCCGGGCGGCGACTTGGAAGACGATACCTTCTAGTTCGTGAAGGAGCACCGCTCGCGTCGGCCGGCGGCAGACCTTCGCGCGATTGCGCAGGCCGCTTGGCGGGCCGGTGTGGCGGCGGTCGATCCGCGCGACTGCGTGGCGCGTCGTCTGGCGCTGCGCGGCGATCTTCATCCCGATTCTCCATCGACTCTGGTTGTCGCGGTCGGCAAGGCCGCTGCGGCGATGATGCGCGGCGCGTTGCCGGTGGCGCGTGGTTTCGTGCTGTGTCCCGGCGCCGACTGCGTCACCGACCTTCCCGGTTGCGTCGAGGTTCTCGGCGGCGGGCACCCCGAGCCGACCCTGCAGGGTCTCGATAGTTCGCGGCGCATCGCGGCCGCGGTGGCGGCTCTGGAGAAGAACGAGACGTTGCTGTTCCTGCTCTCGGGCGGAGCCTCTTCGCTGTTCGAGGTCGGCGCGGCCGAGCTTCGGCCCGAAGACTTGATCGCGGCCCATCGCGCGTTGGTGGTGAGCGGGGCGCCGATCTCCGATATCAATCGCGTGCGCTGCTGCTTGTCGGCGGTCAAGGGCGGAGCGCTGGCAGCGCTGGCAGCGCCCGCGCGAGTTTGCACGCTGGCGGTGTCCGACGTGGTCGGTGACGATCCGGCCGCGATCGGTTCCGGCCCTACATATCCCGCGCAACTGCGCGGCGGCGCCGCCGCGCGCGCGGCCCTCGACATCGTCGCGCGTTACGCGGTGCGGATGCCGCCGGGGGTGTCCGCTTACCTGGAAGCAATGGCGCGCTCGGTGCGGGACGGCGGCGCTGCCGACGCGAACTGGCGCGCCGCCGGCGCAGCACTCGATTACGAGATCGTGGCCGGGATCGACGATGCGATCGCCGGCGCGGCGCGCTTTCTCCAAGCGCGAGGTTGCGAAGTGTCGCGGCACCGAGAGCCGCTGACCGGCGAGACGACGCTTGCGGCTGCGCAGGTGGCGCAGCAGTTGACGAAGATGCACCCCGCGCGCGGGGCGCGGCAGTACAGGTCGCCGCCCTCAGAGGTGGGCAGCGTGCAGATGCACCCCGCGCGCGGGGCGCGGCAGGCCGGCGTCGGCGATAGCGACGGGCGCGATGCCGAGCCGGCGCTTTGCGCGTGGCTGGCCGGCGGTGAGACCACGGTTGCAGTTCCGCCTGGATGCAAGGGCCGCGGCGGGCGCAATCTCGATCTTGCCGCACGTCTGGCCCTGGCCGTGGCCGGGCGCGCAGGCCTCGCCTGCGCGATTGCCGGCACCGACGGACGCGATGGAAACAGCCGCGCGGCCGGTGCCGTCATCGACGGGGGCACGGCGGCGCGCGCCGCCGCGGCCGGTCTGCCGCTCGGCGAGGCACTGGCCGCCTTCGATACCGAACCTGCTCTCGAAGCTGCCGGCGACTCGTTGGTGACCGGCGCTACCGGTACCAACGTCGGCGATCTGCTGGTAGCGGTCACTGTGCAGTGAGATGCTACCGACGTTCATGAAGAGGCCGGGATAGGGTGATGCCTCAGGCACTTCGGCACTTGTGCAGCGCCCTCGTTCTGATCGCTTGGGCCGTGGGTTGCACCGATCAACCGGCGCGGCGGGTCGTGCACGTTCGCGTCGACGACCAACTCTACTCGGCTGGCGCTGCACTGCCGGGATCCACGTTCTCTTATCCGACCCGCAGTCTCGGCGACGAGACCCGCGTGGTATTGCGCGGCCGCACCGAGGAAGAGACCGCGTGCCGTGCGCCGATAAGCGCGGAGATCGAAGTTCCGGCCGGCGGCGTTCTCGAGTTCGGTTACGGGCTCGGCGACGTCGATCGAGGCTCCAGCGTAGAGTTCTCTATAACGGCATCGAGGTCCGGGAAAGCCGTGGAATTGTTCCGGAGCGAGCTCGGCGCCAAGCGCGGCAAACCGGAACGCGACAGCGCCGGCTGGCACGACGCGCGCGTGGAGATCCCCGGGCCGCCCGGCCGCGTCAGACTCGAGTTCGTCGCGGTCGCGGACTTGACGGCGACGCTGCAGAGCAACGACGGTGTGCCGTCGTGCGGTTTCTTTTCGGCGCCCGTCGTCACCGGGCCGAGCAGCGAAAGCGCTGCTCCTGACGTCGTACTGATTTCGCTCGACACGCTGCGCGCGGACCGGCTCGGGATATACGGCTACCCGAAGAAGACCTCACCGAACATCGATCGCATCTTCGGCAAAGGCGGCGTCGCGGTCGAGCATCTGTACTCGAACGCGACCAACACGCTCGAAGGGCACGCGGCGATGCTGACGGGTCTGCTGCCCAAGACCGCGCTCACCGAAGAGCACGTCGGGAAGCTGGCTCGCTGGGAAACTACGCTGGGCGAAGAGATGCGCGCGCGCGGTTACCGCACCGGTGCGTTTACCGAAGACGCGTGGGTAGCGGCGCAGTTCGGTTTCTGGCGAGGCTTCGAGCGCTACGGTGAAGAGCGCAGCGGGCCGGGGACGGACGAAACCGTCGGGTACTCGCACGAAATCTTCGCGAAGGGTCTGGAGTGGCTGCGCGCGTACCGGGGTCAGCCGAAGTTTCTGTTTCTTCACACCTACGAGGTTCACTATCCGTACACGCCGCGCGCTCCGGTCACGCCGGAGGAGTCTTCGCCGCGCGCAGTCGATTCGGCGAACTACGACGCTGAGATTCGATACCTCGACGAGCAACTCGGCAGCTTTCTCGACGCGCTGGAAGGCGCGGGTCTGTCGAGCAACGCGATCGTGGTCGTGACCGCCGACCACGGCGAAGAATTCGGCGAACACGGCCGGCGCTATCATGGGACCACCCTCCACGACGAGGTGCTGCACGTTCCTGCGCTCTTCCTGGCTCCCGGCAGACTACCTGCCGGCCAGCGCAGGACCGCGCCGCTACAGCTCGTCGACCTGATGCCGACGATACTCGAGCTGGCAGGGATCCAGAGTCCGCAGCGGCTCGACGGCCGCAGCTTCGCAGCCTCTCTGCGCGACGGTAGTGCGATGCCCGCACGGATCATCTATCACCAGGCGGACACGGCCTTGGCGCTGAACTACAGCGGTCTCGACGCGGATTGGCTGTCGCCGTCCTACGCGCTGACCAAGTGGCCGTACCGTCTGATCGGCATCCGCACGCGCGAGGGCCATCGCTACGAACTCTTCGATCTGGCGGCCGATCCGCGCGAGTCCGACAACCTCTACGAGCGGATGAAAGAGCGTTTCGCCGCCGAGCGCGACGGCCTCGACCGCTACGAGGAAATCAACGCAGAGCGCCGCCGGGTACTTTCTGCAGGCATTGCCGCCGCGGGCGCGGTCACCGAGCCCGCGTCGGCTCAGATCGACCCGAAGGTGAGGGAGAAGATGCGCGCGCTCGGCTACACCGAGTGAGCGGACCATAAAGTGCTCGAAGTCGACACGCACGCGAGACGAGAGAAGATTCGCGCGCTCGGCTACGCCGAGTGAGCGTGTTATGACGCGCGGCGTTAGCGGCCCGTCGCGGCCGTGAGCCGCGGCCGGCCTGCGGCTCACGGCCTCGCGCCGACAGGCTCTTGGAGCAGTGTTGTGCTATGCGGATCCAGATGACCTCAGCCTCTACGGTCGCCTATCTGAGCGAAATTTTCGCGTCGTGGCAGGGCGAGGGCTCGCGTGCCGGCCAGCGTCATCTCTTCGTCCGTTTTGCCGGCTGCAACCTGCGCTGCCGTTGGTGCGATACACCCGACGCGCTCACGCGCGTCGGCGACTGCCGCGTCGACTACCCGGACGCAAGGAGCGAGACGTTTTCCAATCCGCTGTCGGTGCAGGAGCTGGCGGCGATCGTCGAGGAGTGCTGCCGCCTGGATCCTTCGATCGCGATGGTCGCGATCACCGGCGGCGAGCCGATGGTTCAGGCGCCGTTCGTCTCGAACTGGTTGTTGCAGGCACCGCCTCCGGTCGGCTGCCTGCTCGAGACCAGCGCACTGGTCAGCCAGGGCCTGGCCGAGGTGCTGCCCGGCATCGAGGTGGTTTCCGCCGACGTAAAGCTGCCGTCCAACAGTGGTGAGGCTGAGACCTGGGATCGCCACCGCGCTTTTCTGGAACTGTGCCGCGACACCGAGACGTATGTGAAGATGCCGGTCGATCAGGGTACCGCAGCCGAGGAAGTCGCGCGTGCCGCCGAGTTGGTTGCCGCGACCCTGCCGGGTGCGACCTTGTTCGTGCAACCGATCACCGCAGCCGATGGCCCGAGTTGGTGTATCGATCAGCAGCGGCTCGCGTGTTTGGCTGCAGTCGCGTCGGCGCACGTCCGTGACACCCGCGTACTGCCTCAGATCCACAAACTGATGGGAATTCGCTGACCATGCACGCAACCCCGCAGGCATACCGCGAGGCCACCTGGCGCCGCTTCGGCGAAGAGATCTTCGACCTGTGCATCATCGGCGGCGGAATCAACGGCGCCGCGGTGGCGCGCGACGCGGCGCTTCGCGGGCTGACGGTAGCGCTGCTGGAAAGCCGCGACTTCGCCTCCGGCACCAGCAGCCGCTCGAGCAAACTGGTCCACGGCGGCGTGCGTTATCTTCAGCAAGGCGACGTCGCGTTGGTGCTCGAGTCGTGTCGCGAACGCGACCTGCTGCGTACGCGCGTGGCACCGCACCTGGTTCGCGGTCAGCGTTTCGTCTTTCCGATCTATGAGGACGATTCGGTCCCGGTGTGGCAACTACGCGTCGGACTCACCGTCTACGATCTGCTGGCGGGTTTTCGTAACGTCGAACCGCACCGTCACTTGACGGTCGCCAAGGTGCGCGAACACGAACCGGCGCTGGCGGTCGAGGGACTCTGCGGAGGAGCGCTTTACTTCGACTGCTGGACCGACGACGCGCGTCTGACCCTCGAGACCGCGCTCGCCGCGCGCTCGCTGGGAGCCGCAGTGCTCAATCACGCCGAGGTGACGGCGCTCGAAAAAGACACCGGCGGGCGTCTGGCCGCTGCGCACGTGCGCGACATGATCAGTGGCGCGACGGCGCTGGTGCGCGCGCGGGTCTTCGTCAACGTCACGGGGCCGTGGCTCGACCACGTCCGGCGTCTCGACGATCCCGGCGCGCCGCCCAGGCTGCGGCTGACCAAAGGCGTTCACGCGATCTTCGATCGCTCACGCATCGGCAACAACGACGCGATCGTGATCCGCGGCGCCGACGGCCGCGTAATGTTCGCGATTCCGTGGCAGAGCCAGACCTTGATCGGCACCACCGACACCTTCTACAGCGGCGATCCGGCCGAGGTTCGCGCCGACGGCGACGACGTCGATTACCTGCTCGCGGCGGTTCATCGGGCATTTCCGAAGGCCGACGTCACGGCCCGTGACATCATCGCCACCTACGCCGGGCTGCGTCCGTTGGTGGCGCCCGAAGACGAGCGCTCGGCCTCCGACGTCAGTCGCGAAGACCAGATCTTCGAAAGCCCGGCCGGCCTGATCTCACTCGGTGGCGGCAAACTCACCACCCACCGCCACGTCGCCGAAGTCCTCGTCGATCGTGTGGCCGAGGGGCTCGGACGCAAGACCGGCCGTTGCCGAACCGCCGAGGTGCCGCTGCCCGGCGCCGTGGGTGTCGAGCCCGGGGGAGCGATCGAAGAGGTTCCCGAGAGCCGCGAGGAGCACATCCGCACGCGCTACGGCGCGCTCGGCCCGGAGGTCGCCGCTTTGGTTCGCGAGGACGAGAGACTCGGTGCGCAAGCGGTAACGGATCTGCCCGACCTGCTCGCCGAGGTCGTCCATGCGGTCGATTTCGAGATGGCCGCGAATCTCGACGACGTGCTCTCGCGCCGTACTCACGTGGGGCTGCGCAGCCGCGAGCGAAGCGGCGTCGTGTTGCGGGTGGCGGGCGAACTTCTCGGGGCCCGCCTGGGCTGGGACGCCGGCAGAATCGAGGCCGAGATCGAGCGCTATCGCGCGCAACTGCGCTTGGAAGCGGATGGCGTGACGAGCAGATCCTGAACGCCACCGCATCCGTAGCGGCAGTGTTCGATCGCGCCGGTGGCGCCGCGGGGGCGCTAGCGTCCGATCGAGCCGCCGCCGCCGCGGGGTGCAAAAAAAATATTGACTTTGCCGCGACGTGCCGACATACCCCGTGGGCGTTAGATTTTCGCGCTCTCGCTGACAACGCCGAGCCTCCCGATGCCGTTGCAATCACTCGCCCTCGACAAGAAAGCACTCGGCGACATCGCCGCCGAGTACGGTCTCGGCAAGATCGGCCCCGGCTGCGGCCCGCTGCCGGCGTGGGGAAACAAGCGCTACTCGCTCGAAGTCGCCAAGACCAACTACGAGCTTCAGATCCGTTCCCTCGAAGACGAGTTCGATCTGCGCCGTGAACTCGACCTGCTGCTGTTCCTCGAGAAGCACGCGTTCCCGAGCCCGCGCCCGGTCAGCGACCGGCGCGGCCGCCAGTTCCTCGAGCGCGAGGGCCACTCGCTAGTGCTCTACAAGATGGCGCCGGGCAAGGAACCCAACGGCGAGACCGTCAGTTTCAAAGCCGTCAACAGCCTCGGTCGCGTGCTCGGCCAACTCCACATGACCGGGCGCGGCTACAAGAAGGCGATCGACAACCGTTTCGGTTTCGACCGCATCTTCGAGTCTTACGCGGCGGTGCGCCGACGCATCCCTCCATACTTCAAGAAGATCGTTCGCACTCTCGACGAAGAAATCGAATACCTGGGCAACTACCTCGAGACCAAGCTGCCGAAGGGCATCATCCACGGCACTGTCCACTGCTACGGGATGCTGGTGCGGGCGGACCAGGTCGTCAGTCTCGGCGATTTCGACGCCGCTTGCCGTGGCAAGTACGTCTTCGATCTGGCCACCGCGGTCAATGCCATGTGTTTCGTGTCGGGCAGCTACTCGCTCGAGCGTTTCGAAGCGTTGATGTCCGGCTACGAGTCGCTGCGCACACTGTCGTTGGCCGAGTGGGATTCCTTCCCCAACGAGTTGCGCTTTGCCGCGTTGCGTTTCGCGGTCACCCGCCTGTGCGAGTTCTTTGAAGGCGCGCCCGACGAAGTTCAGCGCATCAACCAGGATTTCCGCGAGTACCTCGACCGTCTGCGCGTGCTGCGCCGTGAGAAAGAGGGCGGCATGGAAGGCTTGCTGATGGCGATGGCCACCGGCTACGACTACCGCAAGTACCAGCGGGTCAAGTCCGGCGAATTCGAGGGCGACGAAGAAGGAGTTGAAGAAGGCTTCGACGGCGGCGATCTCGACGATTCCGACGATGTCTCGGACGAGGTCGGTTTCGAGGACGCCGAGGACTGAGCGGTGCCGGCTTCCTCGATCGATGAGGTGCTCGACGCTGTTCAAGGTGACCTCGCTGCCGAGGACGCCGAGGACTGAGCGGTGCCGGCTTCCTCGATCGACAAACAGATCCGCGGCATTCTCGAGTGGATCGGTGAGGATCCCGATCGCGAAGGACTGCAAAAGACGCCCGACCGTGTGGCCCGCGCGCTCGGCTACCTGACCAAGGGCTACGCCGAAGATCCCCGAGCCATAATCGGTGACGCGATGTTCACGGAGAGCTACTCCGAGATGATCATCATAAAGGACATCGATTTCTTCTCGCTTTGCGAGCACCACATGCTGCCGTTCTTCGGGCGCGCACACGTGGCCTACCTTCCGGGCGCCAAGATCGTCGGCATCAGCAAGGTGGCCAGGATGGTCGACTGCTATGCGCGCCGCTTGCAGGTGCAAGAACGCATGACCGAGCAGATCGCCAGCACGCTGAGCGAAGTTCTGCAGGCCGTCGGCGTCGGGGTCGTGGTCGAGGCCGAGCATCTGTGTATGCGGATGCGCGGCGTGGAGAAGCCCAACTCGATGGTGGTCACGAGTGCTCTGGTCGGGGCTTTCCAGCTCAAGGAAACGCGTCAGGAGTTCATGAACCTGATCGCCACGAAGCTCCGCTGACCGGCGGTCGGTCCGTCGGTGGGCCGAAGCGGCGGGGCCTTCTGCATCTTCCCCAGAGGCCTCGACCTTCAACGGTGAGCGAGTTTGGCGCTCACGAGCCGGTTCAAGGACACGCTGGCCTCAGCCGCTTCGATGGCAAGCTGTCGGTGAACCTGGGGCGGAATTCTAACCTTGAACTGGCCACTATACTCGCGGGCTGAGATCGGCGTCGGAATCTCTTCCCCGCTCTTCGTCATGTCGGCCACGGCTCGACGGACCACCTCGATGATTCCGGTGAGTGCCCCGGCCTGTGTTCGATCCAGCCAACTCAGGCTCGGCATTTCCGCACACAGTCCCACGTACTCCCCATCCTCGTCGGACCAGATAACGCGGTACGTATACCGGTTGACCACGTCGTGCTTCCTCATCGCTTCTTCTCCTGGAGTAGTCGGTCGATGGCCAAAAGGGCCTGGCGGATCTGATACGGTTTCGCCTTTCCGTTTTCGCCCGATTGGAGATTGATCCTGGGGTCGCCGGCCCATGGCATCTTCCAAACGCGGTGGCTGGTGCCCTTCTGTCGGGGTTCGCCAAAGTAGTGCGTGACGACCTTGCACGCGTCGGCGAACGCAACGCCCGCCGCGTTTTCCCGCATCCAGGCGAGCAAGTCATCGATGCCTCTGGCCACGCGCGATGATGCCATTATTGACACCACCGGTAAAGGGGGGAAAGGGAATCCCGCCGCCCGCAACGCGGGGGCCGAGCCTTCGATCGTCATCGACCGCATCCGCAGCGGCAAGGGAGCTTACGGCTTCAACGCCGCCATCGGGCGGTACGTGTTCGGCGCGGACCTGCCGGTGCCGACGCGCGAGGGAGCTTACGGCTTCAACGCCGCCATCGGGCAGTACGAGGACCTCACCAAGGCCGGCATCGTCGACCCAACCAAGGTGGTCCGCATCGCCGGTGGCTTGGCGCAATGTTCCGAGCGACAGGAGCGGGGGTGCTTGCATCGACCGGGGATGGCGAACACAAAGCAGAGGCTGTTATCAGTTAGCGAGGTCTTGCCCGTGGGGCGCTCGCGGCAATCCGGTTCGCGCGCCTCTTGTGCGCACAGATCTGCCGGTCGTCGTCGTCCGGGGTCGGAGTCTGCCCGGGCGCCGACGGCATCGCTGGTGAGACGTGCGAGCGAGCGCGAACGGGTGCGTGTGGCACCATCGTCCGCGCCTCTCTCGTGCGCACAGATATGCCGGGATTAGAAGGCCAGCCTCCCGCTCAGCGGAGAATCGTGAGA
>Ga0172370_10008496_pt1 | contig 12304 bp, 14 predicted proteins | sample LakKiv5m_FD_114538 | JGI IMG/M metagenome (GOLD analysis project Ga0172370, IMG submission 114538) | Freshwater microbial communities from Kabuno Bay, South-Kivu, Congo - kab_022012_11.5m | ecosystem: Environmental > Aquatic > Freshwater > Lake | place: Democratic Republic of the Congo...
GGCGAGCAGCCCAGCTTCATTTCGCACACGCCGTTCACGCAGTCCTGGCCCGCAAGGCAGGAAACGGTGTCGCCCCACACCGCCATTTCGGTGCAGGTGTGGAAAGAGGAGGTGTCAACGCATTCGACAGAGCCGGGATTGCAGCCCAGCGCAAAAGCAGGCGAAAGAAGCATAGCCAGGAATATCGTGATGTGTGCAAAACGCATTGTATCATGCCTCCCGCGGCAAATACGCGCGCCATAATTATAAACCATTCGCAGGAAGATGGAGGCATGAAAATGAATGTGAACACGGCGCCATTGCCCGCCGCCCACTTTTTGCGGAGCAAAAAGGGGCCCATTTGCCCTTCCGGGACAAAGTGGGCATTGGCGGCAGGTCTTTTGGAGGACGGGGAGCGCGCACTGTTCCTTGCGAGGAAGAACGCGCTTGGGCAGGAACTTCTTGAAATACCGTGCGTGGAAGTGATGGCAGGGGGCAATCCCGTCGCTGCATTGTGCAGTGCCTTTCGCGCGCAAACCGGCATAGACGCGGAAGTGCATGAAATACTTTTCCAGCGCAGGCATAACGCAGGGACCCGCAAGAGGCGCGCCGCCGTGCCCGTGCTTGTCTTCAAGGTGACTGCAAAAAGCCACGCAGTGAGGCCGGCGCAGGGCTTCTGCGGCTACCGGTGGCTTGCGCCGGAGGACATGGCTGGGAAAAAGCTGTCAAGGAAAAGCGAATGGCTGCGCGCGTAAAAATCAGGCTGCTTTTTGATGCGGCGCGCAGCCTCATCAACTTATCGCCGCCATCACTCAGGTGCCGTTGGCAGCGCTTCCCCTGGAGGCAGGGGCCATGCAGCATGCCTTCCTTGCCCCGCTTGAGCTGTAGACTTCAGCCAGCGGGATTTCGCCCTCGGGGCAAAGCTTTTCGCCAGTCACATCGACAACGTGCCCGCCCGCTGTTGGGCATGTCTCTGCAGGCATGATGTTTGGCGCTGCGCCCTTTGGAAGGGCAATTTCGCACTTCTCTTCCCAGATGCGCAGGCACTTTTGGCTTGCTGCGCACCAGGTGTAGCCGCCGCTTCCGTTGCAGCCGTGGTTGGCAGTTGCGTTGGCCTGCTGTGCAGCAGTGCAGTTCTCCTCCCAGCTCCGTATGCACTTCTGCGAGGCATCGCACCAGGTGTAGCCTGCGCTTGCAATGCATCCGTGCGAGTCCGCGTCAGAGCCAGGGGCAGCAGGGCCCTGCGGGCTCGCGCCCAGGCATCCAAATATGGAGAGCATGCCTGCAACTGCGAGAAAAACAAACGCTTTCGTCATCATATCCCCCCATTATGGAAAAAGCATGGATAATATATAAGGTTTCTGCCATCCTTCGGGTTCGCGGCATGCTGCTTGCGGCATGGCCGTGCAGCGGCAAGTCCGGCCCCGCTTATGCAGGGGCTGGCGGCGGGCTTGCCGGCGGGTTGGTGGCATTGATGCCTACGTTTTCAGGGGCGCAGGTTTCCTCAAATGGCCTGATGCATTTTTGCTTTGCTGCGCACCATGTGTAGCCGGCAGAGGGTATGCAGCCGTACACGTCCCTGTCACTGCCAGGGGCGGGCTGGACTGAGCCGTTGGCGGATATGTTCTGCACCGCGACCTCGGGCGTTGCGTTTGACGGAGGCACGTAGCCTGCAGGCGGCGTGATCGGGAGCGGCTCTTTTGCCTCGTTCTCCAGGTTCACGCTCTTGCCGCAGCAGAATTTCTTTGTGCCGGAATTGCTTTCAACCTCGGCAAGCTGATAGAGCCCGCCTGTGCAGGCGCCGTCCATCACCACGCCATAGACAAACTGGCAGCTTTCAGGCTTCATGAGGTTTGACACTGGCGGGAGCGGGCCCTGGCCAAGGGGGGGGTTGTTCTTTATCTGCTGCTGCACTATCGGCACCAGGAAAAAGATCAATGCGATGGCTATCACCACGATTGCCGCCGCGGCAATATACGGAAAGGAACCGCTTGGCTTGCCTGCCCCGCTGCTTTCCTTGGCGGCATCCCCGCCTGCCTTGGCAGCATCGCGGCTGGTCTTGCCAGCATTCTTGTTTGCATTGCCCATACGTCCCACCCATGCAAAAAGCGCAACGTTAATATATAAGGTTTTTGGTAAGCCCCGCATTCCCTGGTTTGGCAATGCCCTCTGCCCTTTTGGCCCCTGCGCTGTGCGCAGCAATTTAAACTCTTAACTTCCCTACACGCGCGATAGCATGCCTGATGCCCAGCTGCCGCCCCATGCCCTTTTTCCCCACGCGCACATCAGGGGCGGGCAGCTTGATTTCTACAATGACGCGCGCGAGGCCGCCATCGCCGGAAGGATACTTTTTGCAAACGCGCCCACAGGCATTGGCAAGACCGCGGCGTCCCTTTGCGGCGCGCTGGAAAGCGCGCTTCCTGCGGGAAGGAAAGTGATATTCCTCACGCACCGGAACTCGCACCACATACAGGCGATGATAGAGTGCAATGCCATAATCAGGCACCGCGCAGCGCAGCTTGCGGCGCTTCGCCCGGATTTGCCACGCTTGCGCGTGATTGACAAGATATCAAAGCACAGGATGTGCCTGCTGCGCGCGCGCGACCCGTCGGACGATTCGCCCTACTTGCTTTGCGAGATTGCGCACTGCAAATACTCGCGCCCTCCCCCGCCAGTGCCAGAAAGGCTGCTGGAAACACCCATCAGCGCGGCTGAGAGCGTGCGCAGGTCGCTGGATGAGGATTATTGCGCGCACTACGCAGCGCTTGGCGCCATGAAGGACGCGGACGTGGTGGTGTGCGACTATTCCTACCTGTTCGAGCCCTCAATTCTTGGCCTGTTCCTCATGAAATTGGGAAGGCCCTTAAGCGAGTGCGACGTGATAATAGACGAGGCGCACAATTTGCCTGACAGGATAATGGACATCAATGCGCGGCAAATCGGCGAGAAGACGCTGAAGAATGCGCAACGCGCCCTTGGCGATGCGCGGAAGCAGTCCGAGGATGCGCCTGAAATGCTTGCGCAGATAAACCTGGCGTCAGGCTACGTGAAAAATGCGCTGGCGCCTTCGCTCAAAAGGCTGGTGGAGGGAAGCGATGCCGCGAAAGAGGAGATGAAGCTGGCGCGGGAGGAGCTTGCCATTTTCCATCCAGACCGCTTTTCCAAATACGGGCTGTCGAGCCTGATGGGCGGGGAGGGCAATGCTCCGCTTTCCCGCATGCTGTATGGCATTGTGGAGTTTGTGCGGCTGGAGTCGATTAAAACAAAGGAGGGGGCGCACCTGGACATTGACGGGCTTTCTTCCCTTTCCGAGCTTGCGGCGTTCCTTGATTCCGTGGAAAAGGCGGCGGAAGGCAACCCCGCATATGGCGCTTTCCTCAAAACCTCTGCTGACCGTGAATTTTTCCGCGTGAGAACGGCGCTGTTCGACCCGTCGCTTGTCGCGGCGCGCGTTTTTTCCGAGGTGCATTCCGCCACGCTCATGAGCGGCACGCTGATTGGCAAGCAGGGGATATGCGACCTGCTGGGGATTGAGCGGGGGCGCGCAATGAAGCTTGAGGAAAGCGCGTACGAGTCGCCCTTTGGCGCTGAGAGGAAGCGCGTGAGGATTTGCAACTGGGTGTCCTCGCGCCAGAGGGAGAGGGTGGACGGGAAGCGCGTGAAGGTGATGGCTGCCATAATAGACGAGGCCGCGCGCGCCTGCGCGCCGCATTCCCTTGCCATCTTCTACCCGTCATACGAGTATCTCCGCATGGTAAAAGACGAGCTGGTGCTGCACGGGTTTGCCCACGAGACCGAGATGAGGAGGGAAAAACACCCTGCCATTGAGGAAAGGAAAACGAGGATAGAGGCGCGCACGTTCGAGGAAAAGCCAGTTGTTTTCCATGGGGTGATTGGAGGCTCCTACTCAGAAGGCATGGACTTCCGAAACAACCCTTTCAAGCTCATAATAATCGCGGGCTTCCCGTTCCCCAAGCCAGACGCGCGCCATGACGCATACGAAGGATATTTGAAAAAGAAATTTGGAAGCGAAGCGCGCGCGCAGGAGCTTGCGTCAGTGCTGCCCGCGTGCATAAAGACAGTGCAGGCAATGGGAAGGGGCATACGCAAGGCTGAAGATTACTGCTACTGCCTTCTCATTGACGACAGGTTCAGCCGCTACCTTCCATATTTCCAGCCCTCGCTCAAGGGCGGCGTGGAAGTTATTGCAGGGAGCGAGAAAAAGAAAATCTGGGAGGACGTGAGCAGGTTCATTGAGAAGATGGATGAACAGCGGAATCACTCATTATAGCTTGATTGGCTTTATCCCCACGCCTGTTTTTGGAATGGAGCTGATTATTTTGCCAAGCAAATCCGGGCCGCCAGGGAGCTTCATGTAGAGAAGGCCGTAGATTGCCTTCACAATCCCTTCGGTGCGCCCGGCACTCAAATGTGCGCTGCCATCAAGTGCGATTATTGCCAATTCGTGGGGCACCGCGCCATCTTCTCCAGGCTGTGAATAGGAAAAGCCGCATGATTGGTCAAGCAAGCCGCATCCGTGCCTTGAGAGAATGCGCAGGGTTTCGTCGCGGATTGGCTTTCTCTTTGAGTCAGGGCATTTCTCAATCTCCCCGACTGCGAAACTAAGCGACATTCCGTCCTTGGCAGCCTGGGTTTTTGCGAATCCAATCGAATCGCGCAGCAAAAAACCGCCAACGCCGTGGGCTTGCGAACTTAGCATAAACCCTATGAAAAGGAACGGGTCGCGCCTTGAAACGAGATAGATCGAAGAAATCGCGCCTACAATTTCCTTGCCGTAAAAAGCTGTGGAAACCTGGAGCCTGTTTTTGCTGCTGCCGCCAAGTTCGCCATTTTCACTCTTGGCCGCGGCCCCGATAAACGACTTGGCGCCAAAATCGGCATCCTGCCCGAAGTAGCTGTGAAGGAATGCCACCGAACGGTTGAGCCTGTTGGTTTCCAATTTGTTGCCACTGGCAATTTTTTTGTTGCTGATGGAAACGATGCGCAGGCCGGCGCTTGCCCTATCGTGGGAATTCATAAGGATATAATAAGTGTTATAATTTATAATTATATGTAATAGTGTGTCATTGCTTCACGCCGAACAGCTCCTCGGCAAGCAAGAGCACGTCGTGCACGTCGCCTTCAAGATAGCGCTCGAAATCAGGGTTGTGCGATTTCCACAATTCGTAGATTACCTTGCCCTTGTTTTCCGTGTCAGTTCCAGCGGCAAGCTGCTTCCTCCTCATGAGCGCCACCTTTTCGAAGCGCGCATGCGAGACCACGTCTGACAGCGATTTGTACTTTGGCGTGGCATTGTCGTGTGCGGCAATCGCGTAGCGCAGGGGATGCATCATGTCAAGCACATAGGAGCGCGTGAGCGCGTCCTTCAGGGCCCAGTACTCGCGCGGGAACACGGGCCGCTCCCCCTCCGGCACGCGCGCGCGAAGCAGGTCGTCATGCCACTTGAGCTTCATGTTAAGCAAAGGGTAGTCATAGCCCGCAATATTGTAGCCGAGAAGAATGAGCGGGCGCACTGGCGCGAGCCAGCGCGCGGCTTCGTAGAGAAGCTCAATCTCAGCCGCGTCGGACTCGTCCTTCAGCGTGAATGTTTTCACTTCGACAGAGGAGCCTGCGCGGCGCGCAAGGCCTATGGCAAGCAGCCGCTCGCCTGTGAGGAAGTCGGCCTTTTTCTCTATCTTTGTCTCGAGGTCGATTGAGACCGCGCGGTGCCAGGCATGGTGCGAGCGCACTGCCTCCACTGCGGCAGCGGTGAATTCATTGTAGTCGAATTCCATATAACCAGCAGGGCTATTCGCGCGAAGGATAATATATAATGGTTGGGTGCGCAGTGACTGCCATGGACCCGGAGATGACGTTCTTCATCACATCATTCATATCAATGATGGTCATCATCAACCCTTTCTCCACCATAGCCACGCTCATTTCGCTCACCAAGGGCGCGGCAAAAGGCGAGCGCGACCGCGCGGCATTCATGTCCAGCGTGGTGGCGTTCTGCGTGCTGGTGTTCTTCGCGCTTTCAGGCTTCCTTGTTTTCCAGCTCTACTCAATCACGCTGGAGGCGTTCCGGATTGCAGGCGGCCTGGTTCTCCTGATAATCGGCTTGAGGATGTTCACGCCGGATGACAAGAAAGTGAAGCACGCAAAATTCGACAGGCACAGCTTCGTGGTGCCCCTTGCCATCCCGATGACGGCTGGGCCGGGGGCGATAACCACCGCCGTGGTGCTTGCCAGCCAGGCAACAACCGCATGGCATGCAATCGCGCTTTGGGCAGCAATATTCACGGCATGCGCACTCAATTACATCGTGCTCCGCTTCTCGGATGCCATCCAGCGCGCGCTGGGCGAGGACGGCACTGCCGCAATGACAAAAATAATGGGCCTGCTCGTCTGCGCGGTGGGCGTGCAGTTCATAATCACGGGGCTGAAAGTCGCGTTCCCGCTGCTTGCGTGAGCGCAAGCAGCTGCAAATCTACCTATCAAGCTCGTAATGATGAATGTATAATGAGAGCGCCGAAGGAAGCGCATCAATCCCATTTACAGAGATGCTGTTGCCTGAATAATTGTAATAGGTAAGATTGTCAGAAGCGCGATAATGGCGAAAGTCATCATAAATAATGCGGCTGGTGTATGGAGGTTGTAGTGCAAGGGTCGACTCAACAATTTCGTAAATCCCGTTCTTGCCGCCATGGGCGACGACCAGGTGTGCGCCCATGTTGGTAAACAAATCAATTGCGAGCAGCGCCAGCCCCTTTTCCATGCCAAGCTGGATGAAAATGTGCGAAGCTGAGGAGCAGTTCAGGCGCTTGTGGCTGGCCAGTTGGCTGTAAAGATTTGCATTTTCAGCGTACTGGATATTGCCGCACTTCATCGCGTAGACAAAAGACCTGGCGGCTGCAATGAGCACTGCGCGGCTGTTGCCAGACAGTTCACGCCCGTTGGAAAGCGCGGCAAACCGGGCATTGAAATTATCCCTTATCACTGAGAAAGACGAAAACATATCATAGGCGAGGTCGGACAGCAAGGCGGCGGGCTTTTCCTTGCCATCTTCCCGATAACCGATTGTGTCGGTGGAGCTGCGGCCCGGTATTGTGAAAAAATACCCGTTCTGGTAAAGCTTCACTTCTGCAAGCATGGCCAAGCCGGCATCGCCCTTCACAAGCGAGTCTATTCCGGGAATGGCAGAAAGGCGCTCAAGAAGAAAATCGAGATGGAATGCAACCAGGTTGCTGGCAAGCGTTGGGTGTTGCACCCGCAGTTCAGCAATCTTGTTTTCGTTTTGGGACTGCCAGCTTATAGCCTGGTTTTGATCGGACAGGTTGCCTTCGCGATTGCATGACGCGGCAGCCATTGCAATGGCGAGCACAGGCACGGCTGCCCCAATTATGAATCTGGAATAGCCCGCTGAAAAGATATTTCTTTTTGCGCGGGCAGGCTTTGGCACGGCGACAGGGAGGTTAAGCCCGCTGCTGCGCTTGTGGGTTTGATGATGCATTATATCTGTTGTAAATAGTATATACGGGTGTTTATAAGCGTATAGGCAGACTCTAGAAAAATCACTCTTCTCCGCCGTAAAGCTCCTCGCCGAGCTTGGAGCGGAGGGCGCGGTGCACATAGTCAAGCTTTGCCGCTTTTTCCGCTTTTTCCTTTTCCCCAAGTTGCATGTATGCGCCGCACAGCGCGGAGTAGCAATAGCTCAGGGATTCGTGTTCCCACATAAGGCGCGCCTTGAGCGGCTGCGCTTCGAGTTCGGGAAGCGAGGGATGCTCCTTGCAGCGCATGGCAAGCTCCATGTATGAGAATGATTTTTGCATTGCTTCAAGCGAGCGCAGGCTTGCAAGCAGGTATATCATCCGTTCGTGGGTAAACCTGCACGAATTCCATGTTATGAGCTTGCTGCGCTCGGAATAAAGCTCGCCAAGCGAGAGGTATGCCTCGAAGGTTTCAGGAGAGCCTGGCTTGAGAAGGGGAAGAAGTTCGCGCCATTTTGCCACCGCTGCCAGGCTGTCAGAAAGCGCCGCGTTTATGGCAGCGATGTTTTTCCGCGATGAATAGCAAGCGTCAAAGTCATTTATGGTGTCCGCGACCACAGAGGGATTTGCGCCTATCACGCTCGAGCCTCCGAAATTGCCGCGCGCCTTTTGCGTAAGCGTGCGCGCTTCTGCAAGGCGCTGCGCTGGCGTGGAGATTGTTTCAGGAATCGGCGCAGGCGTTGCGCTGCCTGGCTGCTTTTTCTGCGTGCCTTCCTGCTGAGTGTGTGATGCGCGCCGTCTGTAAGTCATGTTGTAAATGGTATATACTAGTGTTTATAAGTGTGTGGGCTGGCGCTGAGGCAGTGGGAGAGAAAAACAAAAAGGGAAAAAGGAAAAGAAAACACTACTCGAGCTTGCCGTCCAGGTACTTCTGGTAGCCGCCGAGGTCGAGGAGGCCGTGCCCGCTGAGGTTGAACACGATTGTCTTAGCCTCGTTCTTTTTCTTGCAGGCAAGAGCGGTGTCGATTGCCGCCTTGATGGCGTGCGAGCTTTCGGGCGCGGGGATGATGCCTTCTGTGCGCGCGAAGAGCACGCCTGCCTCGAACACTTCCTTCTGGTTGTAGGCAACAGGCTTTACCATCTTGTCCGCAACGAGCTGCGAAACGGTGGGCGCCATGCCATGGTAGCGCAGCCCTCCGGCGTGTATTGCCGATGGCACATAGTCCCTGCCAAGCGTGTACATCTTGATGAGCGGCGTCATGCCCGCCGTGTCGCCGAAGTCGTACTCGAACTTGCCCTTGGTGGTGGAGGGGCAGCTTTCAGGCTCTACCGCGATGAACTCCGCGTTGTTCTTCCCCTTCATCTTGTCATAGATGAGAGGGAACGAGATGCCTGCGAAGTTGGAGCCTCCGCCTATGCAGCCAATCACGTAGTCCGGCTTGGCGTCCGCAAGCGCGAGCTGTGCGCGCACTTCCTGCCCGATGACAGTCTGGTGCAGCATTACGTGGTTGAGCACGCTCCCCAGCGAGTACTTGCTTTTGTGCGTGGGGTCTGTTGCAACCTTTTCAATCGCTTCTGAAATCGCAATGCCCAGGCTGCCCGTGTGGTCGGGATTTGCAGCGAGCACTTTTTTCCCGAACTCAGTATGCTTGGAAGGAGAGGCGTGTATCTTGGCGCCGTATGTCTCGATCATCGCCTTGCGGTAGGGCTTCTGGTCAAAGCTTACCTTCACCATGAACACTTCGCACTTCAGGCCGAAGAGCATGGTAGAGTAGGCAAGCGCCGTGCCCCACTGCCCTGCGCCGGTCTCGGTGTAAATCGTCTCGGTGCCCTCCTTCATGTTGTAATACGCCTGCGCAATCGCTGTGTTGGGCTTGTGCGAGCCGCACGGGTTCATGCCCTCGTGCTTGAAATAGATTTTCGCGGGGGTTTTCAGGTATTTCTCAAGCCTGGTTGCGCGGAAAAGCGGCATGGGCCTGCCGGAGCGGAGGAGCGCCTCGCGCACTTCCTCTGGCACCGGGATGAACCGCTCGGTGGAATATTCCTGCCTCACCACTTCCTTTGGAAAAAGCGGGTAGAATGCCTCTGGAGGCACGGGCTCTTTCGTGCCCGGGTGGATGGGGGGCGCGAGCGGAGTCTTGAGGTCTGCCGCAATGTTGTAGAAATTCTTGGGAACGTCGTCTTCCGTAAGCAATATTTTCACTCGATCCATGTTTTCACCCCTTGGGTGAAAACAGATGGTTGCCAGAAGGCGACCAGATATTCTCACCGAGTTGCTTATTCTGTGAAGGTTTTATAAAAGTGTACATAAATGTATAGATTTGTTCATATGGAAAAAAGGGGAAAAACAGGCAGGACGGCAAAGATATAAAGCTTGCCAGTGAAGGCAGTGCGGTGATGGGATGGCAACAAAGAAAGCAAAAAAAGCCGCACAGCAGTACGATTGGAAAAAGGACTGGTACCTTCATGCTCCTGAGGATTGGGTGATGCTCATTGTGGCGATGCTGGGCTTTGCCAACCTAATGCCCAACGTGAGCTTCGGCGAGCCGTTCAACTTCGCATGGCCCGTGATAATAACCGCCATTTTCCTCTACAAGTTCGGCAAGAGGCGCGCCATCGAGTAGATGGGAAGCGCACGCAGCCGCCTTCTTTTCATTTATTTTTCTTTTTCACACCCTGTCGCGCGCAAGGAGGGGCCTGAAGTTTTCAAGCCCGTAGTGGGAAAGCGAATTCCATAAAGTCATGCGCCAGGTCTTCCCCTCTTTTGAGAAGATGCACAGCCCGCAGTTGCCAAGCCGCAGCCTGCGCCAGTTGGAAATCGGGATGCCTAGCATCCGGCAGGCAAAAAGCACTATGGGGCCGTGGTGGGACACCACCAGCACCTGCTCTTCAGGCGAGTTGATTATGGCTTTTTCAAAATATTCGCACACGCGCGCCTGCACGTCCTCGTTGTTTTCCCCGCCGGGCGCGCGGGCAGAGGAATCAAGGTGGTATTTTTCGTACTTCTTCTCGTTCTCCTCCCATTTCACGCCCTCAAGCTCGCCGTAGTTCTTTTCGCGAAGCGCTTGGGAATATTCCACAGGGCAGGCAAGGGAAATCGCCTCAAGCGTCTGCCTTGCGCGCAGCAAGTCCGAGCAGAATGCCTTCTCAATCGGCTCGTGAAGCAGGCGCCTGGAAAGGAGCAGTGCCTGCTGGTGCCCCAGGGGCGTGAGGGAAACGTCCTTCCAGCCGGCAAAGAAGCTGCCTGCGTTCGAGTCCGCCTCCCCGTGGCGCACCAGGAATATCTTTTTTGCCATGCCAGGGTTGGGGCACCATATTATTTAAATGTCAGGTGCGCCTGCACTCCATGGCAAAACCTCCCAAGAAATCAAGCTTTGACTTTTCAGGCAAATGGGCGAAGAAGGATGTGGAGGGCTGGCGCAGGCAGCCCACCATCTACCTTTTCCGCCATGCGCAGACCGTGTTCAACAGGAACCATTACTTCACGGGCTGGCTGGACTCCAAGCTCACGCCGTTCGGGCGCGTGCAGGCAAAGGTGGTTGCGCGCAAGCTTTCGAACAAGGAGATAGACGTTGCCATCTGCACGACGCTTTCACGCTCGAAAGACACGCTGTCAGAGGTGCTGAAAAGGCACCCCGAATGCCGCGCGATATTCATTGACGACAGGATGATTGAAAGGAGCTACGGAAAGCTGTCGGGCACCTCGCACGCGAAATACGAGCGGGAGCATTCCGCTGGCGAGCTCCATGACATCAGGCGCAAGTACGACTATCCCCCGCCGGGCGGCGAGAGCATAAAGATGGTGGAGGCGCGCGTGCTGCCCTTTGTGCGCGACCTCATAAAATACATGAAGAAAAACAGGGTGAATGTCGCAATCTCCGCGCACGGGAATTCCATGCGCCCCTTCCGCCGCCATTTCGAGAAGCTCACGATCAAGCGGATGATGGCGCTTGAGAACCCGTGGGATGATTACTTCGAGTACAAAATCAAAGTTTGATGGTAAACATGTCAAAAGCACAAGGTGCAATTGAGTCGAGCTCTTGCTCGACTGCTGGCACCTTGCTCGGGCAAGGCGCCACTGAATACCTCGTTCTTCTCGCAGTCGTACTGATAGTCGCGCTCGTGTCGGTTGCGCTCCTTGGCTTCTTCCCCGGGATGGCATCTGATGCGCAATTCACGCAGAGCCAGGCATACTGGCAGTCGGCATCGCCAATCCAGGTGCTTGAAAGCGGCGCGAGGTTCCAAAGCAGCGGGGGCGGGCAGACCAGGCTTTACCTTAGGCTTAGGAATGCCGGCGTGTATCCCGTAAGAATCACCAAAATATATGGGGCGGACGGCGGAGCTGCCACCACGTTTTGGGCAAATGGGGGAGATCCCTGCGGGGTGCCGTCCGGGAATGGCCTTTTCAGCACATACATATACATCGCCCCTGGCGCGGAAATGGCGCTTGGCAACCCTGCCCAGTTCCCGGGGCTGGTGTGCTACTGGGAACTCAATGCATATCCGGGGGCATCAGGCTGGAGCTTCATAGGCGGCGCCTCGCCGGATTGCGCAAACTCGAGCGCGAGCCCGGGAATCCTTGTGTACAAAACGATTGCCTTCGAGTACATCGAGTATGTGGAAGGGCAGCAGATAACGAAGAAGCAGACTGGCGCGAAGCCCCTCATGATAAAGTGCAGGGAGCCGTACTGACGCGAGCTGCTGACCGCATGCTTTTTAAGAACGAGACGGCAAGGGAAAGCCATGGCAAAAAGCCCTGTCCCGCAAAAACTCATTTCCATGCTTAGGAAAAACCCCAAAGTGGCGGCATGCTATCTTTTCGGCTCGTCAGTGAA
>Ga0172370_10008502_pt1 | contig 12299 bp, 14 predicted proteins | sample LakKiv5m_FD_114538 | JGI IMG/M metagenome (GOLD analysis project Ga0172370, IMG submission 114538) | Freshwater microbial communities from Kabuno Bay, South-Kivu, Congo - kab_022012_11.5m | ecosystem: Environmental > Aquatic > Freshwater > Lake | place: Democratic Republic of the Congo...
CCGGACAATACGATTACGCATACGTCCGGTGGCCTTTCCGTGGCGAACGGCGCACGGCATTTGTACGATATGGATAAACCACTTGTGGTCAGTATTGCAGATTCCATGGATGAAGAACCCGTTGAGATCATGCGGTTTGACACATGGCATCATCTTACTAAGGATGAACTGAAGTCTTTTATCTGTGGTGCCGTCGAACCTGCAGTAGAACAGCTTACAAAGAAAATTCTTTCTTTCTAAAATGGTATAATTCTTTCATGGATCAGGCAGTTTTTTCATGTATCAACAATGAGGCCAGGCGTCAGAAAGATGTTCTGGAGATGATTCCGTCCGAAAACTATATTTCCAAAGACGTACGTGCGGCGCTTGGATCCGTACTTTCCAACAAGTATTCCGAAGGATATCCGCATAAGCGGTATTACCAGGGGAACCGGTATATCGATGAGATTGAGGATTTGGCTATTGCCCGCGCCAAAAAATTATTTGGTGTACCGCATGCCAATGTACAGCCGTATTCAGGATCGCCTGCCAACAGCGCCGTGTATTTTGCTTTGCTCCAGCCGGGAGACACGGTGATGGGGCTGAAGCTTTCCGGCGGAGGGCACCTGACGCACGGGCATCCTGATATCACGTTTTCCGGCAAGTATTTTAAAAGCGTTCAGTATGACGTAGACCGAAACGGCTGTATAGATATGGATGAGGTAGAAAGCCTTGCTAAAAAAGAAAGACCGGCGATTATTGTGGTAGGGACGACGGCTTATCCCAGAATGTATGACTGGAAACGATGGCGGAAGATCGCGGACGCTGTGGGAGCTTGGTTTCTTGCGGATATTTCCCATATTGCAGGGCTTGTGGCGGGCGGGGTACATCTGTCGCCTGTTTCTTTTGCCGATGTCGTCATGACGACAACCCATAAAACGCTTCGCGGTCCAAGAGGAGCGATGCTTTTGGTTACTGATCGGGGCCAAAGCCGGGACCCGGTGCTTGCGGATAAGATCGACAAGGCAGTGTTTCCGGGGCTTCAAGGCGGTCCGCATGACAACACCACAGCAGCTATAGCCGTTGCGCTTCATGAGGCACTTCAGCCGGAATTTTCACAGTATGCGCGGCAGGTTATTGATAACGCTGCCGTGCTTTGCGAAACGCTCAAGCGCGGCGGATTAACGCTGACGACCAATGGCACGGACAATCATCTTATGGTTATTGACCTGCGGCCGAAAAATCTGGTCGGCAATGTTGTTGCCGAAGCACTTGAGGAAGCGGGTATCGTGACGAATAAAAATAGCGTACCGCATGATTCAAACCCGCCGTTTTTCCCCTCAGGCGTCAGGATCGGGACTCCTGCCATTACGACGCGGGGCATGAAGGAGAAAGAGATGGAAACAATCGGCAGATGGATATCGCAGGTTGTTTCCGAGTGTTCGGGGTATCACCTGCCTGCAGAAAAGGAAAAACGGCGGGAATTCATTATACGGGTCCGCAGGGATATCGGCAGGAATAAAAAATTACAACGTATCGCCATTGACGTTAAAAAACTTTGTGCGGCTTACCCTTTATTATAGAAAGCTGAGTGACAATTATCCTATTTTGTGATATATAGTAATGATTAAGGAAAGATATTGATGTTTGTAGACAGATAATTCTGGAATATAATTATTATGAAGCTAGGAATATTAGAAATAAGCGGGCGTGAAACAAGAGTTTCTGAGTATAAATTACCTCAAGGAGAAAAACAAAAGATTCCATTATTCGGTTAATATACACTTAGAACATATCCTCAATCGGATAGTTCGTCACTACTCGTGAGAGTATGGGACACAGCAAAAAAACCAGATTGGGCAGGACGGGTAAAACCGAAAGTAGAAGTGATGCTTTCACCTTGCGGTCGAAGTGCATTTATGCGAAATCTTAGTCGAAGAGAAAAAGTAATAATTGGTTTGAGTGCAAGATAATAAAGATGAGTTGCAGATATTTCTGCGTTTTGATAGAATATATTTATTCCACACGTCCGGGAAGTATCTCCGGTTTGAGCGATCAAACGGTTCCGGATGGCGGATGAACCCTCCTTTGCCGAGGCTACGGAGGGAAAAGGAGATACGCTGCAATATCAACGCGCGTATCGCGCGTTTTTTTGATTCGTTACTTAACGAGTAATTGATTTTAGTAATGATCAATCCGTCTAAAATTGCTCTTTGAGCCACGCTACGAATAGTAGGTAAGGCGAGAAGAAAAATTAGGCGGATACATACATCTATGAAAGACATAACACTTGAACAATTACTGGAAGCAGGGTGCCATTTCGGGCACAAAGCAGAACGCTGGCATCCGAAAGCCGCAGGCTTTATTTGGCAGAAAAAAGACGGGATCCATATTATTGACCTGGTAAAGACGAAAGAAGGGCTTGATGCAGCCATTGCTTTTATTCATGAGATAGGTGCAAAACGCGGTACTATATTGTTTCTTGGTTCCAAACGTCAGGCTCGGGGCGTAGTAAAAGAAGCAGCGATTGCCTCTGGTGCGTCATACCTAGTACAGCGATGGATCGGTGGGTTTTTGACGAATTGGGATGGCGTTCACAAGAATATTCAGAAGATAAATAACATGAAAGCAGACCAGGAATCCGGTGCGTGGAAAAAGTACCCCAAACACGAACAGACCAAGCTTGCGCGCTACCTTGTACGGCTTAATGTCGATTACGAAGGAGTGCTGATGCTTAATAATCTTCCTGACGCGGTGGTTATTGTTGATGTAAAAAAGGAACATGCGGCTGTTAGGGAAGCAATACGTACGCAGATTCCGATTATCGGCATCGTGGATAGTAATGCGGATCCTTCAGACATCACGTACCCGATTCCGGCAAATGATGATGCGGTAGGAAGTATATCGTGCATCGTGTCTTTATTAGGGGAAGCGTATAAAGAAGGAAAAGAAAAAGCGGAGAAAGAAGCCGTGAAAGAAGAAAAGAACCGTCAGAAAACGGAAAGTGATGCACAGAAAAAAGAAAAGAAAGAAGATAAACAGAAAGAAAAGGTTGAAAAAAAGTAGATTAGCAAGAACTAGTAGAATACCCAATATGAATATACGCATAGAAGATCTGAAAAAGCTGCGGATGGAGACGCAGGCGGGGGTGGCAGATTGCCGCCAGGCGCTTGAAGATGCCAAAGGGCAGTATGACGCAGCACGAAAACTTCTCGCTAAGCGCGGTCTTGAAAAAGCAGCAAAAAAAGAAGGCAAAGAAACATCTCAGGGGATCATCGAATCGTATGTGCACCAGACGGGGAAAGTCGGGGTGCTCGTGGAATTGCGGTGTGAAACGGATTTCGTTGCCCGGACAGATGAATTCCAGAAACTCGCCCATGAAATATGCCTGCAGATTGCGAGTATGAATCCGAAAAACGTCCAGACGCTTATGAAAAGCGAATACATCAGAGATACCAAAATATCGATTGAGGATTTCGTCAAGCAAATGATAGCGAAAGTCGGAGAAAACATTACCATCGCCCGTTTCACCCGAATGCAGCTTGGTGAGTAAGTGTGGTACTATTGTCGTACATGATTGATTCATTATTGTCATCCACCCGCGACAGGATGAAGAAAGCTATTGATGCCGTGCGGACGGACATGTCTTCAATCCGTTCAGGCAGGGCAACCCCGGCGCTTGTAGAAAATGTTGTTATCCCCGTATATAACGGAACACAGCATCTGAAAATAATGGAGCTTGCTACCATAACAACCATGGATGCAAAGACGATCGTGATTGCGCCGTACGACCCGTCTATTATCCGTGAGATTGAATGCGGTATTGAGACAGCAAATATCGGCATGTCGCCGGTTATCGATGGGGAGATCATCCGTATTAGTCTTCCGCCGCTTTCTGAAGAACGCCGGATGGAATATATCAAGCTTGCGAAGGCAAAACTTGAAGCTGGGAGGGTTATGATCCGTCAGGTTCGGCAGGATGCCATGAAAGAAATATCTCGTACCGAAGACGACGGAGCAATATCGGAAGACGAAAAATCCCTGGGTGAGAAGAAAGTCCAGGAGCTGACCGACGAAATGATCGCAGAAATCGACGCATTAGGCAAGAAAAAGGAAGAAGAATTATTGCAGGTATAACCCCCCTTGTAGATCGCTGTCCGATACGTGTATTCTAGTAGATATGTCATTCCTACTGACAGGATTGGTATTTATTGTCATTCTTACTGTTCTTGTGCTTATCCATGAGCTGGGGCATTTTTCGGCAGCCAGGATTATCGGGGTAAAGGTTGAAGAATTTGGTCTTGGTTTACCCCCAAAGATAACCGGTAAAAAAATTGGTGAGACGGAATACACATTGAATTGGTTACCCATCGGCGGGTTTGTTCGGCTTGCCGGTGAAGATACTCCGCCTACATCTGAAGCTCTTGCAGGCAAGCGCGTATCAAAGTATAAACGGTATTTTTGGGCAAGATCCAAGAAAGAACGAATCATTATTCTTTCTGCCGGTGTGTGTATGAATTTTATCCTTGCAGTACTTATCACGACAGGATTACTTATTCACGGTGTTCATGAGCCATCCGGTCGCGTACATGTACAAAAGGTTATACCAAATACACCTGCTGCATCCGCCGGATTAATGGAAGGGGATATTATTGCGTATGCATCTGTTCTGAAGGATTCGAAAGAATCCGTATCAAAACAGATCGGTATTCCCGCAGATCTTATTTCCTTTTCCGAAGCAAATGCCGGTAAGGAAATTAGTCTTTCTGTTATACGAAACGGTGAGGTATACGAACGGAAACTTGTGCCGCGTATACAAGTCCCTGAAGGCCAAGGGCCCATGGGGGTTGCGATCTCGGATCTTGAACGGCATTCGTACAGTATGGTTGAAGCGCCTTTCAAATCGGTTGTCATCAACGTTACGCGTGTACGGGATATGGTTGTTTCGCTCGGGACAATGGTGGCAGGCCTTGTATCCATGAAAAACGTTCAGGTTGAGGTGGCAGGACCGATCGGCATCGCACAGGTAACCGGCCAGGCTGTCACTTTCGGATGGGAGGCGGTATTGGAGCTAGCAAGTATTTTGTCGCTTAATCTTGCCGTGTTGAATATTTTGCCTATTCCGGCGTTAGACGGCGGAAGGCTTGTATTTGTATTTCTAGAGAAAATATTGCGTCGGAGAGTAAACCCGATATTCGAACAGCATGCCCATCAGATAGGTATGCTTATTTTGATTAGCCTTATATTTCTGGTATCCTTGCACGATATCGCACGTCTGGTGCGCGGTGGGTAATATGAAATACAGTACGCTTATCGGTAAAACTTCGCGGCAAAAACTGCCCGGAAGCGAAGTAATAAGTCATCAGCTTCTTTTACGTGCTGGTTTTATAACACCGGTTGCCGCCGGAATTTACACGTTTTTACCGCTTGGATACCGGGTCTTAGAACGTATTGACCGGATTATTAAAGAGGAGTTCACCAGGCGGGGTATTCAGCATATCATCATGCCAATTGTACAGCCTTCCACGCTTTGGAAAGAAACTGGCAGATTTGCAAAGATGGCAGGGATCCTTGCCGTATTTGATGCCAATCATGGCGGCAAGTATCTTTTAGCACCTACCAATGAGGAAGCCGTCACGGATATCATACGAAAATTCGTAACCAGCTATAAAGACCTTCCGGTTATCATCAATCAAAACCAATGGAAATATCGTGATGAGATCCGAGTGAACGGCGGCTTGCTGCGTACGCGTGAATTTTTGATGCAGGATGCGTATAGCTTTGACCGCGATGAAGCCGGACTTTCAGAAAGTTTTTCGACAGTAAGCAACGCGTACCATGCAATATTTAAACGGTTTGGTTTGCCCGTAACGGTCGTGAAAGCTGATTCGGGAGCAATCGGAGGTACCGGCAGCGAGGAATTTATGGTAGAGTCGCAGGCAGGAGAAGACAGAATATTTGCCTGCTCAGCATGTGCATACAAGGCAAACATCGAGAAGGCAGAATCCGTTGTACCGGTGTTTGACCAGAAAAATGAGAAGCCGCAGCCGATGAAGGAAGTTCTGGGTAAAGGGATTATCGGTGTTATTGCGCTTGCTAAACATCTCAATATTCCAGTAGAAAAGACTACAAAAACGCTTATATACCAGGCAGATACACGTGTCATTGCGGTATGTATCCGTGGTGAATACTCAGTAAGTGAAGTGAAGCTGGGTAATCTGTTAGGGGTTATGAATCTGGGCCTTGCGAGTCCAGAAACCGTAAAAAAACTTACAGGCGCCGATATTGGATATGCCGGGCCGATCGGGTTGCCCGATTCCGTCGAAGTGTTTTGGGATGTTTCTACGGAAGGCAGGATGAATTTTGAATGCGGCGCAAATAAAACTGATTATCACAATCTTGATGTCAATTTTGGCCGGGATGTGAAAAAGCCTGGCGCGTTTGTTGATATCCGTGAAGTCAAACAAGGTGAAACGTGTCCTAAATGCGGTAAAGGGATACTGAAAGAAGCGCGGACAATTGAGCTTGCGCACGTGTTTAAGCTCGGTACGGTGTATTCAGAGGTTATGAATGCGCGGTTTACTGATGCAGATGGTGCTGTAAAGCCGATTGTGATGGGTTGCTATGGTATCGGTATGAGTAGGGTGATAGCTGCGGCAGTCGAAGCGTCGCATGATCAAAAAGGAATTATTTGGCCGGAAGAACTTGCACCGTATCATATGCATCTTATTTCATTGCCCGGTGGAGAAGAAATGGCACAAAAGACATATGATTTGCTTCAGGATGCCGGAATAAGTGTTTTATGGGATGACCGTGCTGAGTCTGCAGGAGTCAAGTTTAACGATTGCGATCTTATCGGCATTCCATGGCGTCTTGTAGTTTCTAAAAAGACCAAAGATACAGTTGAGGTCAAGCGCAGGAATAGTGATAATACGGAGTTGCTGACACCGGAAGCATGTATCACGCTCTGTAAATAATTCACTACAGGTGCATATTCACCAAAAAAGCCGCATGTTTGGTGTGCTATACTGCTCGTTATGAAGACGATTGTTACGCACATTGGCCCTGATCTGGATGCAATTACTTCAGTCTGGCTCGTGAAAACCTTTTGGCCGGAATGGGAGGAAGCTGAGATTGTTTTTGTCCCGGCAGGCACAACTCTTCGACGCGGAACCTCTTTGGATCAAATCCATGATCCTGATAGTGATCCGAATGTTATCCATGTGGATACGGGTTTCGGGAAATACGATCACCATCAGACGGATGCGCGAATCTGCGCATCGTTGTTAGTGTATGAAGAGATTAAAAACCTGCATGGTGCGGATCCGGCGCTTGAACGTATGATGCAGGTGGTCAATGACGTGGATCATTTCCAGGAAGTATTTTATCCTAACGCACATGCTGATTACTGGGAATTCTGGATTGTAGGGCAAATTGACGGGTGGAGGCTGTTATATGGAGATCAGCCGTTAAAAATAATGGAATGCGGCTTTTGTGCTTTGGACGGAGTATATAAAATGATGCAGAATAAAATATGGGCGGAAAAGGAATTCGAAAACGCTACAGAGTTTTCGACGAAATGGGGAAAAGGAATTGGGTTCGCCACAATCAACGATGAGGTGATTCACCAGGCTCAGAAACGCGGATACACAGTCGTGATCCGAAAGGACCCTAAAAAAGGGTATGTACGCATCAAGTCCCTTCCGAAAGATGAGATTGATCTTACACCGGTGTACGAGATGCTAAAGATGAAAGACCCTGATGCCACATGGTTTTTGCATGCCTCGAGGCATATGGTTTTAAACGGTAGTGCAAAAAATCCTGACATGAAGCCTTCGAAACAGACACTTGAGTCCCTTATAGATACGGTTGCTGAGGTGCTTTCATGACAGACTGCATATTCTGTAAGATCCTTGCCGGAGAAATCCCTTCATATACCGTGTATGAGGATGATGCGACGTGTGCATTTCTTGATATTTTCGGTGCTACTGATGGACACACGATGGTGATTCCTAAAAAACACGGCGAGACGATCCATCATTTTTCCGAACGTGAATTGGGAAAAGTCTGGGCGACGGTAAAGAAAGTCGCCGCTGCTATAGAAAAAACGTACAATACAAATATTCTGTCCATCGGCATTAATCACGGAGAACCGAAAGGAGTAAAACACCTGCATGTGCACATATTGCCTCGCTTTGAAGATGACGGAGGTGGTATAATGCAATCACTTCCCGGCAAACCACTTACGCATAAGAATTTTGTTAAAGTGGCGGAAAAAATACAAAGGAATATACAATAAGTACGAAGAAATAATGCGGCTTATATTCGTTTGTCCGGTTTTTACTGTCAGGGATGTAATGTATTTTATAGAGAGCGAGGTGTTTGTAATTGTATGGTATTTGTCAAAGCCCAACCTGGTGATTCATCAGATGCATTGATCCGCAAATTTATGCGGAAGGTATTAAATGAAGGCATCCTTCAGGATCTAAAAAAACGTGAATATTATGTGAAAAAGGCGGAAAAACGCAAGGAGAAAAAAAGAGAACTTGCACGCCGTCTGCATAAGGCGCGAAAAAATACATAAGGACTATGTTGCTTTCCAGTTTGCATGAAACAATGATTGCGTCGTTGAAAAAAGGCGATACGGTTACCGTGGAAACTTTGCGTTTTCTTATTGCGGCAGTCAGGACAGAGGCTATTAATCTGTATGGATCAGAGGCAGAATCAAAAGTAACAGATACTGATGTGCTGTCAGTAATAAAGAAGCAGGTCAAGACGCACAAAGAGTCTGTCGAAGCGTTTGAAAAAGCAGGGAGAAATGAGCTTGCAGACAAGGAAAAAGCCCAGCTCGTCGTTCTTATGAGGTATCTCCCGGAAGAACTGTCCGATGCGGAATTGAGGGCATTGCTCGAACCAGTAGCAAAAGACGGCGGAGAATTCGGCCCTATGATGGGCAGGGCGATGCAAATTGTTAAAGGAAGAGCCGATGGAAACAGGGTGTCTGCAGTATTGCGGCAATTACTGATGTAATGGTGTGTATGCCCGAAAAACTCAGGTTTACAACTGGGTTTTTGAGTATATACTCATCTAATGCGTTTTTTCTCCGTCGAATCGGTGGATGCAAACCGCAGTAAGATGGGTATACAAAAATGCAATGATGATATCAGTTCTTTTTCAGACGGAATCTCATTTCCCCGTAAAGGCAAAGCCGATCAAGGAAGCGGTGATATCGTATCTGACACCGTTAGTCAGAGGGGATACAGAAATAAGTATCATGATTGTCGGTGACCGCCGTATGAAGCAATTAAATGCTTCGTACCGTAATATTCACAATACTACTGATGTGTTGTCTTTTCCCCAGAATGATCCGTCACAGCCGGCGGCGCCATTCGCGGAAGCACCGGACGGGATTCTCCGTTTAGGCGATGTTGTCGTTTCATACCCGCAGGCAGTTATCGAAGCGGCAAGTGACAATATGTTGGTTGATCAAAAGATTATTGAACTGATCAAGCATGGAATAGAGCATCTTCTCGGGCACCATCATGATTGATCCCTACGCACCGAATGTAATTAATCATAAACAAATTCCAGTTTCCAATGATACAATGCATATGAGTATTGTTGATTAGTACGTATGAGTTTTTATAGAATCTATCGTCCCTTGGTGATTGCCGATATCGATAATGCAGCAGTGCGGGGAAATCTGGAGTCGCTTTTAAAAAAAGACCGTAAGGATCTTCCTCATGCGTATTTATGTACCGGACCAAAAGGCACAGGTAAGACGACCGCGGCACGGATAATCGCAAAAATGTTTAACTGTCTCAAGCCAGGAAAAAACGGTCCGTGTGGGACATGTTCCATGTGTATATCTATAGCAAGCGGCCGGTGCATGGACGTGATTGAAATGGATGCGGCCAGCAACCGCGGGATTGATGAAATACGCCAGCTTCGGGAAAGAATCGGGTTTACACCGACAGAAGGCAGTTTTACTGTGTACATCATTGATGAAGTGCACATGCTTACAACAGAGGCATTCAACGCACTGTTAAAAACGCTTGAAGAACCTCCTCAGCATGTCATATTCATCTTAGCAACCACTAACAGGGAAAAAGTACCGGACACGATTCAGTCCCGTTGTATGACAATTACGTTTACCCGTGCAGATGATGCGGAACTTCTGCATGCATTGTCACGTATTGTCAAAGCGGAAAAACTGAATGCTACCGATCAGGCGCTGAGAAAAATTGCACAGGCAGCAGACGGGAGTTTTCGTGATGCGGTCAAATATCTTGAACAAATGAGCTTTTCGGGAGATTCCATAACCGAAGAATCGGTTGCACGCGTCCTTTCTTTATCAGATGAAGTCATGCGCAGGGAATTCCTATTGGCGTTAAATACCAAGGATGCCAAAAAGGCTCTGTTAATGATAGCCGATATTCACAAAGACGGTAGGGATATGAAAGAATTTGTCACATCACTTTTATCTGATCTTCATAGCATGCTGGTCGGTGTTGCTACAGGGCAGGCAACATATAGCGGCTGGAATACAGATTCGCTTCGGGCGTGTATTACCAGGTTGTCCGTCGCATATACGGAGCTGAAGGTCAGCCCGCTTCCGCAATTGCCTGTGGAGCTAGCCGCTGTGGAATTCTGCGGAGAAAAAAAACAGGATAGTCGTGAGTGTACCGACAGCATACAAAGTCCCGAGCCGCAAAAGAATACACAAAAGCAGGAGAAAAATCAGGGAGTGCCCGTAGCGTTGGGACTACTTACGATGGAAAAGCTTGTAGGCCACTGGCAGGATTTTATTGCAGCATGCAAACCGTACAATCATTCTGTTGCCGGCGTGCTTCGGTCTTCTAGACCAAAGAGTGTCGAAGATGGTATAGTTACGCTTGAAGCATTCTACAGCTTTCATCGGGATAAGCTGACCGAACCGAAAACTCGGCAAATACTTAGTGATGTGCTGAAAAAATTATTCGGTGAGAAAGTGAAAGTAGAGATAGTATTGGGGAAAAAATAGATTAACCAACTAACTATCAAACCATATGACCATTGAGATAGAATGGCAATATGGCTGCATAGTTAAATGGTTGAGAAAGGATATAGTATGATCAATCCATTCAAAGCATTAGGCGACATGAATGCCATGCGAAAGCAGGCGATACAAATACAGGCAGCGCTTGAAAAGGAAGAATTTGAGGTACTACACGGTAATGTGCGTATTGTCATATCCGGTAACCAGCAGGTAAAAACTGTTGAAATTAACGGAACAGCAAACGACGAAGCAAAACAAGCAATAAATGATGCAATCAAGAAGTCACAGCAGGCAGCAGCCATGAAGCTTGCCGAAATGTCTAAGGATTTCCAGCAATAATTGTTTTGTCATCCTGAACCTTACTAACAGTAGGCAGGTTGTTTCAGGATCCATTTTAAACGCCCTCGAAGACTGGATTCCGGCTCGGGGGCCGGAATGACAATATGAGAGTTATAGTTACCGGTTCGTTGGGATACGACTACATAATGAATTTTTCCGGCCGCTTTGCTGACCGGATTATGCCGGACAAACTGCATCAGATCTCTCTGAGTTTCCTGGCAGATAAACTGACAAAGAATCTGGGCGGGACCGCGGGCAATATGGCGTACACCCTGAAACTACTGGGGGCTGATCCGCATATCATTTCAGCCGCAGGAAATGATTTTGAAGAATACCGGAAGTTTTTTGAATCCCACGGTATTTCGGTAAACGGCATCCGTGTCGTCAAGACCGAACCGACCGGATCCTACCATGTCGTCACCGACAGGGACGACAATCAGATCGGTGCGTTTCATGTGGGTGCTGCGAAATATAATAAAAAACTCAGCCTACAAGGAGAATCCCTGAAGGGTGGATTCGTCGTCATCGGCCCGAATGATCCGGATGCGATGCGGAAGTATGTTTCTGAGTGCCGGGAGGGAAAGCTGCGGTATATGTACGATCCGGCGTTTCAGATCGATAATTTTTCTGCTCACGATCTCCGCGCTGCCATCGAAACTTCGGAGCTTCTCATAGGGAATGATTACGAAATTGCACTCATCGAACAGAAAATGGACGTATCCCATGAAGAACTGCTCGTGATGGGTCCGAAGGCGGTCATCACCACATTGGGTGCAAAGGGGGCAATTATTGAAACCCGTACGGAGGCATTGCATGTCCGTCCGGCCAAACCCCTAAATGTTTCCGATCCTACGGGGGCAGGAGATGCATTCCGCGGCGGCTTTGTCGCAGGGTATGTACGCGGATTGCCTTTGGATATCTGCGGACAGATGGGAGCGGTTGC
>Ga0172370_10008503_pt1 | contig 12298 bp, 9 predicted proteins | sample LakKiv5m_FD_114538 | JGI IMG/M metagenome (GOLD analysis project Ga0172370, IMG submission 114538) | Freshwater microbial communities from Kabuno Bay, South-Kivu, Congo - kab_022012_11.5m | ecosystem: Environmental > Aquatic > Freshwater > Lake | place: Democratic Republic of the Congo...
AAGAAGGACGAGATCAAACTCTCCATTCGCGACAACACGCTGCAAATGTCCGGTGAAAAAAAATGGAAGAGGAAAAGAAGGGTGAAAACTATCATCGCGTTGAGAGAGTTTATGGCAGCTTTCGCCGAACCTTCACACTGCCAAGCATGGTGGATGCCGGGAAGATTCAGGCGGTATACAAAGATGGTGTGCTCCATTTGACGCTGCCCAAGACGGAAGCTTCGAAGCCGAAGAAAATAACCATAAGGGCAGAATAGCCAGAACCGACGAGTGATCACTTCAATAAACTTTCCGTCGCAACAAATCTATAAATGGGTGTCTATGCGTAGACACCCATTTATATTTGTGGATCAAAGCTAACGGCAATTTTGGCCGTTCTTTTTGGGGAAGAGCGAGAGCGGAAAATTTGCTGCTCCTGAATTTCTACCCTCGTCCACGCCGGCACGGAGTAAGTAATCCACGTGTTTGCACCAATGACGGATCCTTCGCCAATGACGGTTTGCCCGCCCAAAATGGTAGCCCCTGAGTAAATGGTAACGTGATCCTTGACGGTTGGATGCCGCTTACCGCCCTTAACAATGGTCCCGTCTGGGTTTTTCGGAAAGCTGAGAGCGCCCAAGGTCACGCCCTGATAGATTTTCACATAATCGCCGATTTCGGTCGTTTCGCCGATGACCACGCCGGTGCCGTGATCAATAAAAAAGTAATCGCCGATTTTCGCTCCTGGGTGAATGTCGATTCCGGTGCGCCGATGCGCCCATTCGGACATCATCCTCGGCACTATCGGGATTTGCATTTGATATAGCTCGTGAGCAATGCGGTGTACCGCCATGGCGTACACAAACGGATAGCACAAGATCACTTCCTCGGTTGATTTGGCAGCAGGATCGCCTTCATAGCCGGCTTCAATGTCCAGCTTGAGCATGGAACGGATTTTGGGAATCGCTTCGATGAGCTCCAAAGCCCGATTTTCGGCTAACTCGGTGCAAGTCTTGCCGTCGCATTCGGGCAGCTTGCATTCGTTCTGTAAAGCACGACTGAAAATATCGGTGCAGCTTAGAAAGATCGAATCGATGGCGCTTTGCACAAAAAAGAGCATGTTCGAGCGCGCAGGAAGGCGTTTGCCAAAATATCCGGGAAACAGAAGCTGCATGAAATCATTCAGCACTTCCACGACATGCTGCAGAGTGGGAAGATTTTTTCCATCGATCCGATTGATTCCGCCATACAGATCGTACGTTGCCGCAATTTGGTCCGCGGTCTCTATCAATTTTTTCGCAGTGTCTGGCATCTCTTCCATACCCTTTTGAATAGTGCAACTCGACTAATTTCCAAAATATTTGTGGTCAGGTTGCGGCCAAGCTATTGCCGTACCGCCTGCAACTTGCAACCTGCAACTTGCCTCAGTCACTCCACTCTTCTTAAATCTTATTCGTATCCAGCAGACTCGCCGCAGCGGCATCGAGAAACCAACAAAGCCGTCCGTTTTGTGGTCGAACTTGTTGCGCGGGCAAATCGTTGCTTTTCGCTTTGAGAATTTGGTGAACGATCTCGGCTTTATTCCGTCCGGAGACCATAAAAAGAACCATCGCAGCGCTGTTCAAAAGCGGATAGGTAAAGGTAATGCGCCAGGCTGCGAGTTTTTCCACCCAATTGGCAGCGACCCATTTGTCGCGCTCCTTTAACACTTGAGTGCCGGGAAATAGCGAGGCAGTGTGTCCGTCCTCGCCGATACCCAACAAGATCGAGTCGAAGCTTGGTGGTTGCTTGAAGGTGTCGAAATACTTTCCGATGGTTTCGGCATAGGCATCGGCCGCCTGAGAAGCCGGGGCGATCTGTGTCGGCGCCGGATGGATATTGGCCGGCTGAATGTTTAACGGCAACAACAAATTCTGATATGCCATTCCGGCATTGCTGTCGGGATGATCGATGGGGACGTAGCGCTCGTCGCTCCAAAAGAAATCCACCGCCGACCAATTTATGTCGTCGCGATAGTGTTGCACCAATTCCTGAAACAGAAGCTTGGGTGTGGACCCTCCCGATAAGGCAACCGCAAAGCGCCCCTTTTCCTTGATCGCCTTCAGGGCTTCCGCGCAAAAAGCTTTGGCGACCTCGCTTTTTAGATCGGCTTCGGTTTGCGAGACAAAGACTTTTCTGCCTTCTTCGGTTTTCACGGCAATGAACCTTTTAGCAATGCTTTCACCGCTTTAATGGCTTGCAGGTAGACTTCATCGGTCTGCAGCAAATCCAGCTCATTGCACAAAAGCCGGTCGTCATCCTGACGTGGGACTGAATGCGCGCTTTTGTGCAGAAGCGTCTGGGAACGCCATGTCTCTATTTCGAGAAGACCGCCCTGCCGAAGGCTGGCCATAAACCGGATTTGGTCTTTTTCGTCGGAAGCCAGCTCGATGGCGTACAAGCCGTCCAAGTTTTTTTCCGGCTTTGTTGCTATTCGCCAGCCGGTTTCCTCACCGTTGGGACTCCTAAAGCGAAATTCTCCATTGCTGGCTTTCCACTGTTTTGGCAGCTTCCAATCCAGACTACTAACAAGCCATCCGCTAAGGAGAAACGCAGCGGATGATATGTTCTTTTTCGTTTGCAAAGTTGTTATCTTTCTCAATTGCTGGAGACTTGCCCTATTATTCGGACTATCAAAAAGCTGCGCGATCGCCTCGCGCCAATAGGTGATTCTCGCCCAACCCATATCGCTCACCCTCATGTCCGAGCTTAGCCGGATCGCCTGATCGGCAAAACCGGCCAGCGCTTTGGTGGACGAAAACGTCGCAGGAATATCCAAAATGATCCGGTCAATGGCTTGATAAAGCCCTGGAAATTCCTTCGCGGTAAAGTAGGACCAATTGGGCCACCACAAATACACAGGCAAGCTTGGCAGCAGCAGGGGCAAGATGGCTCCTGCCAGGTCCTGTCTCGCTGAAGCGGGGACCTGCAAATTAATTTGCTCGCAACAAATCTGTTTGCCGCTGAGCAAGCTTAACTGGCAAAAAACGGAGAGTGCGGCTTCCACTTTTCCCGACTTGATATGCGGATTCAATAACGCCAGAATGATCCGGCAGGGGTGATGGAAGGCCAGTTGCGGGACGGCTTGATTCGCGCGCTGAAACAAGTTCTCGTCTTCTACAATGATGATCAAGTTCAGCGTGGTGGTACGGGTGATGGCCTCATCCTTACTTTTTATCGCCTCGCCTTGCCAGAAAGCAGTCAATTCTGCTTCAACATCCGGCAAATTAACCGGCTGGCCCGGCAACTGTGTGGAGCCTTCCGCGTTCATAATCTTCTCCACTTCAGGCCCTCCTGTTTGATTAAGGTATCCGCTTCTTTCGGCCCCCACGTTCCCACGGGGTACTGGGGAAGCGTGCGGATTTTACTTTCCTCCCATTGCTGCAGAATGGGCGTAAGAATTTGCCAGGCTTTTTCGTTCTCGTCAATACGAGTGAAAAGTGTGGCGTCGCCGATCATCGCATCAAGCAGCAACCGCTCGTAGGCCTCCGGCGGGGCTTCTCCGAAGCTGGTGCCATAACGGAAATCCATAGTGACGGGCCGGATGCGGCCATTGGGGCCCGGCACTTTGGAGTCAAAGCTCAGCGAAATCCCCTCGTCCGGCTGAATGCTTAATGCCAGCACATTTGGCTTTGCTTCCTCCACTGCTTCGGGTCCGAAAATTTGCAGCGGCGCGCTTTTGAAAAAAATGGCAATCTCGGTCACTTTTTTGGGAAGTTTTTTGCCGGTTCGCAAATAAAACGGGACCCCTGCCCAGCGCCAATTGTTGAGTAGCAGTCGCACAGCCACAAAGGACTCGGTGGCCGAATTGGGATCGACACCCTCTTCCTGTAGGTAGCCGATCTTTTTCTCGCCTAACAGCGATCCTGCTGCATACTGACCACGGACCACATAGCGGCTCACCTCCGCCTCCGTAATGGGCTGTACGGCCCGCAACACCTTGACCTTTTCGTCTCGCACTGCGTTGGCGTCGAAAGAGGAGGGCGGCTCCATCGCAACGAGTGTCAGGAGTTGTAGGACGTGATTCTGCACGACGTCTCTCAAAGTCCCGGTTTCTTCAAAGAACTTGCCGCGGCCTTCGAGGCCGATGGTCTCGGCGACGGTTATTTGTACGTGTTCCACATAGCGGCGATTCCAAATCGGCTCAAAGATGCTATTGGCGAAACGGAAAACCAAAATATTTTGTACCGTCTCCTTCCCCAAGTAGTGATCGATGCGATAGACTTGTTCCTCCCTGAATACCCTGCTGATCACTTTGTTGAGCGAGCGGGCGCTCTCCAAATCTCGCCCATAAGGCTTTTCGATGATGATCCGGGCCCATCCCGGTCCGCTATTGGCCATTCCGGCGGCACCCAAATTGTCGATGATGGATTCGTACTGGGAAGGAGGGGTAGCCAAATAAAATAGTCTGTTGCTTGGCTTGCCCTGCTCACCTTCTAATTCTTCCAACCGTCTTCTTAGATTTTGATATTCGGTGCTTTGGGTAAAATCGCCTTGAAAATAAGAGAGGCTCGCCGCAAACCGGTCCCAATCGGATTGGCTGCGCATGTCCTTTTGAACTGCGGACAGTAATTCATCGCGAAATTGGCTGTCCGTCTTTTCTCGCCGGGCAAAACCGAGGATGGAGAAATTGACGGGCAACAGCCCGTTGACAAACAGACGGAAAAGCGCCGGAACAAGTTTTCGGTGGGTCAAATCTCCGGTAGCGCCGAAAATAATGATTGTACTCGGTTGAGGCCAGCGGGTAAGCCGCAGCCCCTCGCGCAATGGATTTTGAAAAAGAAGTTCGGACATTTCAGATTCACTCGGATAAATGGTGCACGAACCATCGGCCCACAACGGCCCTTTCCACTGCCTCTTTTTGGATAAGAAGAGCGTCCCTTTCACTTCAATGGGTTCGGACGCCCGATTCGTTTGAAGATGGCTAATCAGAGGCTTGATTAAGTCTGAGCGCTCGGTAAAGCAGTAAGGATAATGGCCTTTTAGTCGATCGAATATAACAAACTCCCAAGAAATTTGCAGGTATCTTTTTCTGTCTCCACTTATTTCTTCTGCAAGAAACAAATCAATTCGGTATCTTATGGTAATTTACGCGAATGTTCTCCGGATAATCAAATAACAACATCATAAAAGGAATTGAGCTTGAAACGTCGCAGCCTGATTTTGTTTTTTGCGATTCTTATTGCTGTCATAAGCATGGTTTTCGACGCACGCTTCGTCGAGCCTTATCGATTGACTGTCGAGAGAGTTGAAATTTCCTCGCCCAAACTATCGCGCAGCAGCGGGGACATCATCTTGGTCCAGTTGTCTGATCTGCATCTCAAGGCTGTCGGTGACTTGGAGCGCAGGGTCATCCGTCAAGTCAACGATCTGGAACCGGACCTTATCGTCATCACCGGCGACTTTTTTAGCCGATCGACCGTTTTCGCCAAACCGCTTTCTCAGGAGTTTGAGCAAGAATTAGAACACATTGCGTCATTCATTTCCTCCCTGCATGCAAGGCGCGGAATCTACCTGGTCAGAGGTAACAACGATTTTAGCGGCGACAAAGAAACAAGCGACGTCTTCTTAGAAAAGATGAGCTACATACAGGTGCCGGTCTTGACGAATATGAAAAGGTTCCTCGAGATCGATGGATCTTCGCTTTGCTTCCTGGGCGTTGATGATTCGCAATTCGACAAGAGCAAAGTCGCGGATTTTTGGGTGGAGGAATCAGAAGGAAACAGATTTCTGCAATCGGATTATTCGCGGCGCAATTCGTACTCGCACTTTTGTGCCATCGATGATCCCTCTCCCTGGCGCAACTACTGCTACAGCGGAAGAATGCGTCTGAGTGATCCCAAAACAGGAAGTATCGGCGTCACCTTTTACTCGCAATTCTATCGCGGATACGACAAATTTTACCGTCTGCGCGAGACTGCGGCGGAACCCAATTTCCGCTTTTCCCCGCACGGCACCAACGTTACCTGGGGTCATCGAGATACCGAGATCATCCCGCGAGCGAATATATGGTATCGATTTAAGATTCACGTTCATTCTGCCGACGGTGAAACCGAAATGCGCGCCAAGGCTTGGCAAGAAGATACGCTGGAGCCGGAACAGTGGCAGGCTCACTCAATCGACGATTCTACCACCCATATCAGCCAAGGGACAGTGGGAGTCTGGAGCTCCGGCGGTGGCCAACATCAGTTTGATGATTTGATGGTCATCTCTGATGAAGGCGATACGCTCCTAAGCGAGGATTTTACAAAAACGCCGGTCGGCGGGCCTCCCATGAATTGGGTGGCCTATAACTATGGTCATGAGGCTGTCCCCTTGCTCATGCGGGATGTCCCGAACTCCTGTTTTACCATCTTGCTGGCGCACAGTCCGGATTATGCGAGATGGATAGACCTCAGAGGCATCGATTTGATTTTGAGCGGCCACACACATGGCGGGCAAATTCGACTGCCTTTTGTAGGCTCGCCTATAGCCAAGATTGCCATGGGGAAAAAGTATGCGCAGGGGTTGCATCGGATCGGGCAAACCTGGCTCTATGTCAATCGCGGAATCGGCACAATCCTCTTGCCCATACGTTTCTTTTGTCCGCCGGAGATAACCGTGATCAAATTGAAAGCCGAAAAATGAGCTGGCCATTGGGACGACAAGCCCCCGGATTGGCCATGAGTTTGATCGTTTTTCTCGCTTGCAAATGAAAGCCGATATTGCTATAATTCAATCGTAACAAAAATAGAGAATCGGAGTCTTAGCGAGTTGACAATTGAGAACATCAAGCCAGCATGTTCAAACAAAAGATTCGCGTATCAAATAGCCAAAATCCGCAGCTATTCTTTGAAAGTGAGTTTTGAGTGGATACCGGCGCGCTTTATTCTTTTATCCCGGAAAATCTCCTCGAGCAGATTCATGTCGAGCCGGTGGACAAGCGAAGCCTGGTTTTAGCCGATGGGAGAGTAGTTGATCGTTTGTTCGGCTTTAGCAATTTCGACATCAAAGGTTTTAAGGGCCCAATTTCCTGCCCGGTAATTTTCGCCCCAAAGGACTCTTTGCTTTTGATGGGCGCCACAGCATTAGAGAATTTTGGCGTAGAGGTGGATCCCGTCCAGAAAAAATTAAAGCCGATCTTGGCAGTCATTGCTTGAGCCAAACGTCGTTGCCTAAAACCGCTTTGGCTATCTTCTCTCCTATATGTTAGTCATTTTGGGATGACAAGCTTCCTCCCCAGCAGAGTGTTGCGTAAGCTCATCAAGATTGCGCCCTGTCAAGGAAAAGCTCCATTTATCCCGCTTCAAATGAAGGGAACGCCACATGGGATCTGCCGAATTAGTCCCGCGCAATCAATCTGTCCTTCTCCTGGTTCTGGTTTTTTTGTCATTGGGTTGTTCTATTTTCGCAGCGGAGAACGCGAACATGCCATTCACGCCTTCTAACAGTTCCACAATTCCCGATCCTCGCCTCTTTCATGTCATGCCGCATTCGCATGTGGACGTGGAGTGGTATTGGACCTACGCAACCACCAAGCTTTGGGTGACGGAGATTTTGGATGGGGCATTGGCACTGTTTCGTAAAAATGCCAATTTTCGCTTCACTCAAGATCAGGTCTTTTTGCTGCGCGATTATTGGGACGATCTCGATCCAGACGAAAAAGCCTTCTTTAAGCAAATAGTGGCTGAAAAAAAGCTGGACCTTGCGGGCGGCATGTTTGTAATGCCGGAAGTTGCCGAGCCGAGCGGCGAAGCACTCATCCGGCAAATTCTCTATGGTCAAGAGTGGTTAGCGAACACCTTTGGCGTTCGGTCGCGCTGCGGCTATTTCATCGACACCTTTGGACAAATCCCGCAGATTCCCCAAATTCTGCGACGCGCGGGCTATCAGTACAATCTATTTTGGCGCGACATCCCCGCAGAAGTCGATTTTGCCGGCATGCCGAGCAACTTTTATTGGCAATCCCCGGATGGCTCGCGGATTCTTACCCATTGGCTGCCAGGCGGGTATGATTCCACCTATGCCCAAATAAAGAAGAACTTGGCGCATAATTCGACCGGCCACTTGCTGCTGCCTTTTGGCGGCGACGTGGCCAGACCACCGAAGGATTTTGCCGACATCGACCGAACGACCCGTAATAAATTGGAACGATTAGGCGTGAATCAACCTGCCATCGTGGTCGCAACTGCAACGGAGTACATGGACACGATTGCCAAGGAAGCGACAGACCTCCCAGTGCTCAGCTACGATTTTAATCCGCCCTTTCGCGCCGCTGATTTGCGCGGCACCTATGACAATCGCATCGAGCTGAAAAAACGCAATCGCGCTGCAGAAGCAAGTCTATATAATGCCGAAGTCGTAGCGACCATTGCTTGGACCAAAGGAGATTCTTATGCGCAAGCAGAGTTCTCCGAGCTTTGGGAAAAATTGCTCTTCACCCACTTTCATGACATCATCGGCGGCAGTCATCACGACCCGGTTTATGTGGCAGCAATGGAGCGTCTGCAATCCGTTTTGGACGGATCACAAAGTATCATCCGACAAAATCTTCCCAAAGTGCTGAGCGCTAATTCTTCGGACAAAACAATTTTCGACGTGTTCAATACGCTGTCGTTTCCTCGCAACGAGATCTGCCGAATGAGCCTTTCATTTGATCCTCCGTCAAGCCAAGCCGAATTACTACTGCAGGATGAAAAGGGCGAACTGGTGCGGACACGACAAATTGCGCCGTCAGCGAATGAGGTGTCTCCCACGACGTGGATTGAATTCTTAGCCAAGGACGTTCCGGCCACCGGCTGTAAAGTGTACCACTTGCCGAAAGCCGCGACAAAGCGTGAAGTCGATTATTCACAGCGAACCGTCGGCGAAGATTTTATTGAGAATACCTTTTTTAGGGTGCGCTGGGAAAGCAAAACCGGCGACCTCGTAAGCATTTTCGACAAGAAGCAGAATCTGGAACTGCTAAGCGGCTCCGGCAATGTTATCATTGCTGCTGAGGAGAAGGATCCTGATTTGGAAGGGATGATACGGTTCACTGGTGCGAGCACGAGCCTGGGGCGGGTTGCATCAATTCAGACCTCGATGGATGCCCTGGGCGTCCACGTCCAAATGAACAGCGAATTCCAAGGCGGCACCTTGGAGCGGAAAATCACTTTGTTAGATCAACTTGATCGTATCGACTTTCAAACGACCCTAATAGATTTTAAAGGTAGTGATGTTTTGATCAAAGTTTCTTTTCCGTTGAGCATGAACACGCAGAGTATGCGCAGAACCTACGAAACTCCCTTAGCGGCGACAGAACGACCCGACGGCCATTTTGCGGCGCAAACCTGGGTGGACTGCTCGGACGGACAACACGGCGTAGCCTTGCTCAATCGCGGCACGCCGGGATATTGGATTACTGGCAATCGTCTGGAGTTGGTGCTGTTGCGCTCTTTTGCGAATTATACCGGCTATCAGCAAGCCGGTTTAAAGAAAAATGTTCCCGGCTATGAAAGCAGCACGCAGACTGAGCTGGCGCGCGAGCATGGAACTCACGAGTTCGAATATAGCTTGGTATCACACGTTGGGGAGTGGCGATCAGCCCAGCTTTGTGAACGAGGGCAAAGCTGGAACACACCATTCGTGACCTGCCCCGGAAGCGCGCAGACGGCCTCGCCAAGCTTTATACGCTTTGGTCATGGCTTTACTCTGACGGCTTTGAAACGAGCCCAAAACGGGGAAGGCATCGTCATTCGCGGCTACGAGACCACCGGTCAAGCGCATTCCGTGAAAATGATTCTCCCTCCAAAATACAAGAAGGTAAGCAAAGCAAGTCTGCTTGAAGAGCCGTTAGAGGAAATGAGCATCGAGAATGGCGTGGTCCAGTTTCCTTGCGCGCCGCATGAGATCGTCACTTTCGTCGCGCAATTTTGATGCGGCTGCTATGACTCGACTGGAAAATATTGAGCTTCCAATCAGCCAACTATGTGTTTGGCTGCTCCATTGACCCATGAATCCAAGAGAACGTTACATCGAAACATTGCTGTTTGGGGCTCCGGACAAAATTCCCTTTGAACCCGGCCAGCCGAGAGAGAAGACTCTCAAGCGATGGCATGAAGAGGGCTTGCCGAGGAATCGAGAATGGTTCGAGTATCTATGCGAAACAATCGTCATAAAAGCGGAGCAGCCCCATCACCCTTTGGCCAATGATTTGGTCAATTTTCGCATGATCCCCACCTTTGAGGAAAAAGTATTGGAGCACAAGAATGGCCACTATATTGTGCAGGATTGGATGGGCAACATCGTGGAGATTTCCGATGAGTATGATTACACCTACATTCGCTCTCCTAAAGATTTTGTAACCCGAAAATGGCATAGATTCCCAGTGAGCACGCGTCGGGATTTTGCCGTGATGAAAAAGCGCTACGATCCCAATGATCGCCAGCGATATCCTGCCAATTTTCCCTCCCTAGCAAAATCCATGCAGAATCGAGAATATCTCGTCACACTGACTTTTTCCGGACCATTTTGGCAATTGCGAGAATGGTGTGGATTTGAACCGCTGTGCGTGCTGTTTGTGGAGGATCCCGAATTCGTTCGTGAGATGATTGCCTTCTGGACGAACTTTGTTTCGCAAACCATGGCGCGGGCATTGGAGGCCGGTATTGTGGACAGAATTCTCATTAACGAGGACATGGCTTACAAAGAGAAAAGCATGATCAGCCCGACGATGACCCGCGAATTCCTCCAGCCCACTTGGTCCCGCTGGGCTAATGAAGTCAAACGGACCGGCGTCGCCTTAGTCGACGAGGATTCGGATGGGATGATCTCGGAATTGTTACCCTTATGGATCGACTCCGGAATCAACGTCTGCAATCCCATTGAGGTGGCGGCCGGAAATGACATCAACAATTATCGCAGCAAGTTTGCTCACAAAATCGCTTTTCGGCAGGGCATCGACAAACGCTGTATCGCTAAAGGTGGAACAGTTATTGAGAATGAAATCAAACGAATCGCGGCAGTCCTAAAAGATGGCGGCTACATACCCGGCTGTGATCACGGCGTGCCGCATGACGTTTCTTGGCCGAATTTTGTATACTACTCGCGCTTGTTGGCGGAGATGACAGGGTGGGCATAAACGAAACCAAAGTTCATTTCAAAAGCAACATCTTAATGGTATTCCTATACTCTCCCGCCGCCATTTGGCACAGATAAATTCCGCTTGCTACTGGCTCGCCAAAATCATTTTTGCCATCCCATATCACTTGGGGATATCCTGCCTGCATCTCTGTATTTGCCAAGTGGCGTATAACTTGACCAACTTGATTGAAGATGAGCAATTCTACTTTTTCTTGCTGCGGAAGCTGGAGGGTGATGGACGTTATTGGATTGAAAGGATTAGGGTAGTTCTGCTCAAGACCATAGTGTTCCGGCAGCACTGATTCAACAAACACATTGAACGGCCCATGGAACACGCTCTTGCCATGTATATCGACATCCTCTATTTTGTAATAATATGTTGTATTCTCCTCTACACGGTTATCCACGTATGAATAATCGTAATGCGTTGTTGAATTACCTGCACCTTTAATTAGCTCACCATTTATTTTTTGGAATGGACCTTCCTCTGATTCACTCCGGTAGATGTTGAAACCGAGGTTATTTATTTCGCTTTCGGTTGTCCATTTAAGAACTATGTTATTTTTGTCAAAATCCGCGCTGAATGAAACGAGCTGTACAGGCAGTGAATAATCTGTAGGATCATAATAAGTACCTACACTTGTTATTTCCTCATTATTATATGCAAATGACGGATCAGGAGAAGTCATGTACAATCTATTAACGATAGTGTGGTTATCACCTGATCTTCTCCATTGGAGCCCTGCTGTACCAGATGGATTAGAAATTCCGCTTATCTTTATCTGTGCGATAAAAGTACCGTCCCCCGAGGTTGAAGGAATTACAGGTCTGCTGTCGAATTGTGCTTCATCGTTGATATTCGGTTGCGTAACATTATAAATTACTATGTTGTTACTTTTCAATGTTGCACTATATTGATAGTAGTCGTATATTTTAGGATTTCTAGATGGAGATGTTACTGTAGGATTAGTGAAGTTGCCTTGATTAAACGTTAGAGCAAAATCGGAATGGCCCAAACGAATATCCAAGTCTCCGGTTCGTTTCATATAAATACTCAGTAGTGTCCGGTTATACGTCAAATAAATTCAGTTGATTAGAAATTTCACTGATATAGGTTTCGCACTCGGTTTGTCTAACTATATGCAAAATAGGCTCTTTTTCAAACAATGTCAGACTC
>Ga0172370_10008506_pt1 | contig 12297 bp, 18 predicted proteins | sample LakKiv5m_FD_114538 | JGI IMG/M metagenome (GOLD analysis project Ga0172370, IMG submission 114538) | Freshwater microbial communities from Kabuno Bay, South-Kivu, Congo - kab_022012_11.5m | ecosystem: Environmental > Aquatic > Freshwater > Lake | place: Democratic Republic of the Congo...
AGAGGAAAGCTGATTATTGATTATATGAGCCTATTGGATAAATTAATGCTACTTAAGCCGAAGTTTACAAAAGCCAAGGATAAATATGCCAATCTATGAATATAAGTGCAGGGATTGCGGTAAAGTAAGCGAGTTTTTAGTTGGTGTTACAAAAGATGAACCCGAGATCAAATGTGCTTTTTGCAAAAGTAAAAAATTAGACAAATTGTTTTCCCAAAGCTTTGTATCCACGGGTAATCGTATTATTGGTTCGCAGGGAGGCAAGACATGTTGTGGCAGGGCAGAGCGGTGCGATACTCCGCCATGTTCGGGAGACGGGGTTTGTAAAAGATGAAGGAAAAAATGAATGCTGTATTAGCTTGTATCGCTAAAAATGAAAATATCAGCGAAGCCTTATTAAGAAAAAATATCAAAAGAGGATTAGCGGTTATTTTAGCAAATAGGAACCATAAAAATATAAAACCTATAGCGGTAGGCAAAGACCTAATGGTCAAGGTTAACGCTAATATTGGGGCTTCTTCGGAAGATTTTAATTTAACGCACGAGTTAAGGAAGCTTAAAGTAGCTATAGAGGCTGGGGCCGATACAATAATGGATTTGTCTGTAGCTAATAATTCAAAGGCTATAGATAAAATACGGAGAAGTATTATTGAGAAGTCTTCGCAACCCGTAGGAACGGTGCCTATTTATCAATCGGCAGTTGAAGCTGGAAGTCCTCAAAGGTTGACCATAAAAAATTTCCTTAAGATTTTTGAGAGACAGGCAAAGGACGGCGTTGATTTTGCTACTATCCACTCCGGTATTACGAGAAACTGTTTAAACATGGTTAAAAGAAGATTAATTCCCGTTGTGTCAAGAGGCGGCTCGTTTTTGCTTGATTGGATGGCGAAGAATAAACAGGAGAACTTTCTCTATAGATATTTTAATGAAATTTTAGATATTGCCAAGGAATACAATGTTACCATAAGTTTAGGCGATGGGTTAAGGCCGGGCTGCCTCGCGGATTCTACCGATAGTGCCCAAATTCATGAGTTAAGGATTTTAGGCGAACTTGCCCTCAAGGCAAGAGATAAAGGCGTGCAGGTAATTATAGAAGGTCCGGGGCATATTCCTCTTAATGAAATAAAAAAGAATGTGGAATTAGAGAAGGAAATTTGCCATGGCGCGCCTTTTTATGTGTTGGGGCCGCTTCCCATAGATACAGCCGCAGGCTATGATCATATCGCTGGCAGTATAGGAGGCGCCTTAGCCGGTTACTTTGGTGCGGATTTTCTTTGTTACATTACCCCTAAAGAACATATTGGGTTGCCGGATGCTGAAGATGTTCGGCAGGGGGTCGTGATTACAAAAATTGCCGCGTCTATCGCTAGTATCGCCCGGGGGAATAAGAAGGAAATTTTGCGGAATAGGTTGATGGCACGAGCAAGGAAATACCTCGATTGGACTGGAATGTCAAAATACGCCATTGATAGAAAAAAGTTCAGAGAATTTGTTAGCGAGAGCCCGCGATTAAAAGAAGACGCATGTTATATGTGCGGAGATGATTTTTGCGCTTTGAAAATTTACAGCTAATATGAAATTAGTCACTAAAAATATTCATTACGCGATTAAGGCGTTGCTTTATATCGCTAAGAATCCAGCTAAGGTGGTCTCAGTAAATGAGCTGGTGAAGAAATTGAATATGCGCAAGGCTTTTTTACGCAGGATTTTACAGGTCTTAAGTAAGAAAGGAATACTAAAATCTTTAAAGGGCAGCGGGGGCGGTTTTTTATTGAATATCAAACCGGATAAAATACATGTTATAGATATTGTGAGTATTTTCCGGGACGATACAGATATTTTTAGTTGTTTGTTTGAGAGAGATATTTGCCCTCAGCCCGGCAGGTGCCTGTTGATGCAAGAGATGAAAAAGATAGAGACTCACTTAAATAGGGCATTTAGGCGGCTTACTATAGCAAAGTTATTTAAGAGCATCGGAAAGTGAATTAGAAAAGATTAGATTTGTCTGAAAGGTGGGTTAAATAAATGAAAGTTAAAGTTCTTTTTGATAAGGGCGCTTTAGATAAAGATATTCGTACCGGCTGGGGCGTTTCGTTTTTGATTGACGAGAGGATATTATTTGATACCGGCGAAAAAGGAGAATGGTTACTTGAGAATATGCTGGCCTTAAGGGTTGACATAAACAAGATCGAAGCGGCAGTGATTTCTCATGACCACTGGGATCACTGGGGAGGGCTATGGGATGTGCTAAAAGGAAGAAAAGGACTCAAGGTGTATTCCTGCCCCGGTTTTGGCAAAGAATTTAAAGATAAAGTAAAAAAAACAAAAGGAGAGCTTATCGGAGCCGAAAGGATTATAGAGATTGCGCCGGATATTTATATTACAGGAGAGATCCCCGGTGCCTTCCGTGGCAAATATATGGCGGAACAGGCAATTATATTAAAAACAAAAAATGGTCTTACTATAATTACAGGTTGCGCCCATCCCGGAATTTTAAAAATGATAGAGAAAGTGAGGTTAAAGTTTTCTGCTGAGCCCATTTATCTTGTATTAGGCGGATTTCACTTGATGGAGTCAGATAAGCGGGCAATAGAGATAGTGGCGGAGAATTTTAAACAAATAGGCATTATAAAAGCCGGGCCTACGCATTGCTCCGGAGATATGGCAGAAGAGATTTTTAAGAAAATTTATGCTGATGATTTTGTTCCGATTAAAGCAGGCCAAGAGATAGAGGTTTAATTATATGCCAGGGCAAATTTTTAAAGAATTAAAGTCACACGCGCCTTTTACGATATTCGGCACAATTACGGGAATAATTATTATGGCGTTTACATTGAAATTGCCCTATGAGACTTCATACAATATTTTTTATGTGCTTCATCCTCTGCACGTATTTTTAAGTGCGCTAGTTACCGCGGCGATGTATAAACTTCATACGTGTCCTAGCATCGGAGTTAATTGCATCAAAGGAAAGTGCAATTTTTGGGCTTTAATTATCATAGGTTATGTTGGGTCCGTAGGCATAGCGACTATTAGCGATTCCCTTATTCCTTATGTGGCGGAATACTTGCTTGGTATGCCTAAAAGGGGGATTCATCTTGGTTTCATTGAGAAATGGTGGCTGGTTAATCCGTTGGCTTTTTTAGGTATCATTATTGCCTGGGTTAGGCCGCGGACAAAATTCCCCCATGCCGGGCATGTATTGTTGAGTACTTGGGCTTCTTTATTCCATATGATTATGGCAAAAATCGAGATTGCTGGTTGGTTTTCATACGTTGCTATTTTTATTTTTTTGTTTTTAGCGGTTTGGCTTCCTTGTTGCGTAAGCGATATCGTTTTCCCTTTGTTATTTGTGAAAGGCAATAAGGTAGAATAAATTTATTGAAAGGATAAAGTCTTATGGCTAATGCGAGAAGGTTTATTTTATATTTATTGAGATGGCAATTAAGCACGCCTATTCTATGGCTTGTAGTAAAAAATTTAGGAGTTGGTATTTGGTCTACGGTACTGGCAAATCTTATCGGCGGGGCAATTTTTTTCTGGGTAGACAGATTTATATTCACCAGTTACGCGATTGAAGTTTGGCAGTTTAAGGATAAGGGAAAGTGCGATGAATGCGGAAAAGTTGAGAGCCTCTGGCGGCTGGTAAGGGCCCCTAATTATGAAAGACGCAGTTCTAATCCGCATTTTTTATGTATGCAATGCTCTAAAAAGAAAACCGGCGAATTAAGGGCGCAGGGAATCAAAATCAGAGGTAAGAGTCTATGAGAAAAACCGGCTTTTTTATTAAGGCGCTTGATAGCAGTAGAAAATTCAAGCGTTTATTCGGTAATTCCAAAAAGCAAAAAGGCCTGGCTATGGGACTGGTGGTCATTAAGAAAGGCGATTCAGTAGGTATTCATAATACAGGGGATAGAGAGGAAATTTTAGTTGTTTTACAAGGCAAAGCACAGGTTAACATCTCAGGGAAGAGATTTATGCTGAAAGATGGTATGATGTTATATATTCCGCCTAATACTTTGCACAATGTTGGAAATACAGATACACGGTTGCTCAAGTATTTATATGTTACCGCGGCTGCAATAATATAGAGGGTTTTATGCACGAAACCAGATTTGTTAATGAAATATTCGCTGTTTTAAATCAGAAGATAGGCAAAAATGCTGTTTCAGGACAGATTGCAGTTAATGCACGCTTAAGCCCTTTTAGCCATGTTACTCCTGAAGGTTTGCGGGGATCTTTCAAAGAATTAAGTAAGGCAGAAGGCTTTAAGAATGTACGCCTAAAAATTCTGCCTCTTGAGATTTTATTGGAGTGTAAAAATTGTAACCGCATTTCTCGAATAGCTAAAAGAATATTCGCTTGTCCTTTTTGCAACAGCATGGATATTAATATTCAAATGGATAAAGAATTTTTCGTGGAATCTGTAGAAATTCAGCACAAAGAGAAGGAGGTAAAAGATGGGAATTAATATAAATGACATCAATTTTAAACAGGAGGTTTTAGAAGAAAGTTTGCCTGTTCTGGTGGATTTTTGGGCCGAATGGTGCGGGCCTTGTCGGATGGTTGCTCCGGTAGTTGAGCAAATCGCCAAGGAGTATAAAGGGAAATTAAAAGTCTGTAAGTTGAATGTAGATGAGGCTCCTAAGACAGCTTCCAGCTATGGTATTATGAGCATACCGACATTAGCGATTTTCAAAAAGGGCAAAGTAGCCGATAAAATCGTAGGGGCACTTTCTAAAGCAGAGCTTGAATCCGCGATTAAGCCGCACATTTGATTAGGAGCGGTATGATAGAAAATAATAAGAGATTCATTCATAAAACAGTTATAACATGGGACGAAGAAAAGAAAGCATTTCTGTGCTCAGTTGGCAATAAGACTATTGAAATAGCCGCATCCCTGGAGTCTAAAAGACATGATGATATGTTTACACCTGAGGAGCTTTTTGTGGATTCAATAGAAAGTTTTATAAAGGATGCGTTTATGGATTCTGCAAAACGGAATAATCTCGAAGTCTTAAGTTATAAGAGTGAAGGGCAAGGAGTCGTTAAAAAAATCGAAGACAAGATTATGTTTACTGAGATTAAAATCAGGCCTAAAATAATCGTTACTGCAGATAGCCAGATTGAGAAAGCAAAAGAGCTTATAGAAATTGTTGGCAAGAATTGTTTTATATCGAATTTTATTACCGCTAAAATAAATATTGAACCCGAAATCAAAATAGGAATGCATTATGATGAATTTTAAGCAGATTGATGATGCAAGGAAGATCCTGGGGTTAGATGAGGAGGCTAGTATAGAAGAGATTAAAGATGCCTTCAGAAGTTTAGCTCTTAAATACCATCCTGACAGATGCAAGGATAAGGATAAGAAACACTGCGAAGAGATGTTTAAAAAGATAAATCATGCCAAAGATATCATCGGGAGTTATTGCGCAAATTACAGATATTCTTTTAAAGAGAAAGAAGTTAGGAAAAATAGTATGTCAAAGGAAGAATATGAGCATCTTAAGAGGTTTTTTGACGGCTGGTTTGGAGATTTGGATTTATGAGTGATATCTTCGACGAATACTATAAAAAATATGACGCCTGGTATGATAGGCATAAATTTGCATTCTTGTCGGAATTAGAGGCAATTAAGAAGGTTTTCCCGCGGTCCGAAAAGGGGCTTGAAATTGGCGTAGGCACAGGCAGATTTGCCGCTGCCCTAGGGATAAAATGGGGAATAGATTCTTCGCCTAGGATGCTTGATATTGCACAAGAGAGAGGCATAAATGTCAGAATGGCTTTTGGAGAAGATATGCCTTTTTTAAATGAATCTTTTGATTACGTAGTGATTATTATCACTTTATGTTTTGTAGAGAATCCCGGAAGAGTTTTAGAAGAGGCATATCGTGTTTTAGAGAAAAACGGTAAAATAATAATCGGTATCGTAGATAAAGAAAGCTTTCTGGGGAAAGTTTACCGAAAGAAGAAAAGTGTATTTTATAAACAAGCAAGATTTTTAAGCGTAAATGAAGTTACGGGTTTACTTAAGGAAACCGGTTTTGTCGACCTTTCTTATTATCAGACGATATCTATTTTGCCTGATAAAATGGACTCTGTTGAGAAACCCAGGAAAGGTTTTGGTAAAGGGGGTTTCGTAGTAATATCGGGTATAAAAAGGTAGAAAGGAAGAATTAAAATGAAAATAGGTATTATTATTTCAACTAACGATGCTGAAACCTGTTGGAATGCCCTGCGTTATGTTAATTTTTGTCTTGGGCAGAAGGATGAGGTTAAGGTGTTCTTTATGGGCAAGGGCGTTGAATATCAGAAGGTAAGTAACGAAAAGTTCAATACTATAGAGCAGGCGGATAAATTCCTGGAAGCAAATGGCAAAATTTACGCCTGCGGTTCATGTATCAAAAGCAGGGGGCAGGAAGGTTCAGAGATGTGTCCGATTTCTACCATGAAAGACATGTATGAAATTATTAAGGAGTGCGATAAGTCCGTCACGTTTTAGGATGGGGCGAGAAATTAAACTCAAGGCTATTGGGATTATCGGTACGCCTTACAAAGAACTAAAGGGCATCCCTATCCAGGGGAAGTTCAAAAAAGGCGTAAAGGGCGTGGTTCGTCTATTCCGTCAGTATCAGCCCGGCCTTAAGGGTATTGAAGGTTTTTCGCACCTAATTTTAATTTACTATTTTAACCGTTCGAAAGAAGAACGGCTTACCGGGAAGCCGTTCCTTGAAGATAAAGAACACGGCATATTTGCCATACGCAGTCCCCATAGGCCTAACCATATTGGTTTTTCCATCGTTAAGCTTGAGAAAGTAAAAGCTAATATAATTACTTTTTCGGAGGTTGATATCTTAGATAAAACGCCGCTTTTAGATATCAAACCCTATGTAAAGCATTTTGACAGCCGAGATAAGGTTAAGAATGGATGGATCGATAAACATTTTAAGCGGTGCGCTAAGCCGAGACGGACTCTCATAAGATGAATAGATTTGTTAACGGATTTTTAATATTTTTTCTTTTATACACAAGATTTGCCCTCTTTGCATAATTTCCCGCAGATTCCCGCAGTCACGGTTTGCCAGAGTAGTTTTTCTTTGGGGCAAGATTTGCCCTTGTTGCAATATCTATTTCTTGGCTAAGAGAAGGAACCTTATAAAATGACCATAGATTTAACTCAAATGCAGCCGGGAGAGACCGGCACAGTAAAAGAGATTCAGGGTGGCCAGGGCTTTGTGAGAAAATTACAAAGTATGGGAGTAAGGCCGGAAAAGAAGATAACTAAGGTAAGCTCTCATTTCTGGCGCGGTCCGCAGACAATAGAAGTGGATAATATACAGATTGCTGTCGGTTTTGGCATGGCTAAAAGAATCTTAGTGGAAGTGTCAAGATGAATAATATAGAAAAGATTTTATTAGTGGGGAACCCTAATGTCGGCAAAAGCGCAATATTCTCAAGGCTTACCGGAGCAAAGGTCATAATCTCTAATTATCCCGGAACAACTGTAGAGTTTACGCAGGGTAAATTGAAACTTGGCGAGGAAACAGCAATGATTGTGGATGTACCGGGAACTTATACTTTAGAGCCGACCTGTAAAGCCGAAGATGTGGCTTGCCGGATGGTAAAAGAAGGCGGCGTAACGATTAATATCGTTGATGCCACAAATTTAGAGAGGAACCTGCATCTTACCCTGCAATTGCTGGAAGACGATATTCCGGTGATCGTGGCCTTGAATATGTGGGATGACACCAAGCATCGGGGAATTTATATCGATGTTAAAAAATTAGAGGAGCAGCTAGGAGTGCCGGTAGTCCCTACTTGCGGTCTAAGCGGAGAGGGGATTAAGGAATTGATTGAGCGTTTACCGCAAGCAAAGGCGAGAAGCTTGCCTGTATCTTCCGATGCCCAAAAATGGGAAAAAATAGGCAAAATTGTAGAAGAAGTCCAGAAATTAACTCACCGCCACCATACGCTATTAGAAATATTGGAAGATTTAAGTATTAAGCCGCTTACAGGGCTGCCTATTGCTCTTGGCATTATCTACTGTGCTTTTTGGGTAGTTCGTTTTATTGGCGAGGGTCTAATAGGCCATATATTTGAGCCTCTGTTTACAAAATTATGGCTACCTTTGTTAATGAAGATAGGCACGCTTTTAGGTGAGGGGAGTTTTTTGCACCATATCCTCATCGGCAATCTTATAGAAGGTAAAATAGATTTTGGCCAGTCGTTTGGGCTTTTAACCACTGGGCTTTATGTTCCGATTGCTATGGTGCTGCCTTATATCCTTAGTTTTTATTTAATCTTAGGGCTTTTAGAGGATTTTGGATACCTTCCCCGATTAGCAGTTCTAGTGGATAATTTTATGCACCATTTAGGGCTTCACGGATACGCGATAATTCCTTTTATTTTAGGCTTAGGCTGTAAAGTGCCGGGCGTTTTAGCCACTCGTATTTTAGAAGAACGGCGGGAGAAATTTATCGCGGCTACTTTGCTGGCAATCGGCGTTCCCTGCATGGCACAGATCGCGATGATTGTAGGATTGGTAGGGCAAAGAGGTGGCAAGTATGTAGCGCTCATATTTTTAATTCTTTTTCTCCTTTTAATAATTAAGGGTTTGGTTTTAAACAGATTTTTAAAAGGCACAAGCCCGGAGATTTTAGTAGAAATTCCTCCTTATAGGATCCCGCAGGTTACTGCTGTAACGAAAAAACTCTGGATGCGTTTATCGGGTTTTCTAAAGGAGGCTTTGCCTTTAGTGCTTTTAGGCGTACTTTTTGTAAATATCCTTTATGCTCTAAGGATTATAGATTTTTTTGCTTATATCTTCGCTCCGGTTTTAACTAACCTTTGGGGGCTTCCTAAAGAAGCTATTTCTGCTTTAATAGTCGGTTTTTTAAGAAAGGATGTTGCTGTGGGCATGCTCGGGCCCCTTAATCTAACTACAAAACAACTCGTAGTCGGCTCTACAATATTATCGCTTTATTTCCCCTGCATTGCTACTTATATAGTCTTAATCAGAGAATTGGGGATTAAAGATACACTTAAAAGCACCTTTATTATGATTGCGGTTGCATTACTGGTCGGAGTATTGCTTAATTTAATTTTGATTTAATGAAAGGTAATATTTAGCAAGATACCCGTATGCGCAAGAAAATATTTTTTAGATGTTTTGCGGTTTTTCTTATCCTTCTTTTAGCTTTTCTGTCTGCAGGCGCAGAATGTCTGCACTGTCATAGCGATCGAGACTTTCATGCTGATTGTCCTGCTTGCATTTGGTTAGCGACAATCAACACGTTGGTTTTTTTGTGTATTTTTGTTTGTTTGGGCTTTTCATTGGAAACTGCTCAACGATTTTTTTATGTCAGCCCGCCTAGTTTTATCTCTAAACCTTGCCGTATACTCCAATATCTTCGCGCTCCGCCATTTCCAATCTCTTTTTCGTAGCATCTTTTCGCCAATATAATATTGTTTTTTGGAGGTGACGAATAATGAAAAAAATATTGTTTCTTATTATTGCGCTGTTTTCTTCAGCGACATGCCTCTATGCGGATTCTGGTTCTAATGAGATAGAACAACTAAAAGAAGAAGTAAGGTTGTTGAAATCTCAATTTACTGAGATGAAATCAAGCTATGAAAATAAAATTAATCAGCTTGAATCCAAAATTGAGCAGTTCTCACAGCCTGCGCCTGCCCCTGAAACAAAACCAATTCAAACTGCTCAGTCTCCCCAGACGAATTTAGGAAGGTATTTTCAGAATTTCAATCCTGATATTAGCGTGATAGGCGATTTTATTTATCATGGGACAGATAACAAAAACGATGCAGTCTGCAATCAATTTCAAATGCGTCAAGCCGAATTAGCTTTTTCTGCATCGGTCGACCCTTATGCGCGGGCAGATTTATTCCTTCATGTTGAACCGGATGGCGATGAATGGCATGTGGGTCTTTGCGAAGGGTATATGACTTTGCTCAATTTGCCTATTGAGAATTTGCAGGGCAAGGTCGGCAAATTCAAAGCCAATTTTGGAAAGGTGAATAGACTTCACCTGCACTCACTTCCCTGGGTTGATTATCCTAATATGCTCACAAACTATTTTGGTGAAGAGGGCATGAGTGAACCGGGTCTCTCGGCGAGTTATTTGATTCCTAATCCTTGGAATCAATATGCCGAATTGACCTTTGAGGTGATGAATAATCATAATTCAGCCAGCTTCGCCGGATCCCCCGGAAGAGATATGGTTTATTTAGGTCATTTAAAGAATTTCTTTGATCTTAACGAGGAGTCAACCTTAGAGCTAGGCACAAGCCTTGCGACTGGTCCCAATGATGATGGGCATGGGAAGAACAGGACGACTCTTGAAGGTATTGATCTTACCTACAAATGGAGGCCGTTAAAAGAAGGTTTATACAAATCAGTGATTTTCCAAAATGAAGTCCTTTTTAGCCAAAAAGATAATGTTGTCTATGAAGAGGGCGCGGATCCCAAGCAAGTTAATTCGTGGGGCGCTTATTCATCCCTGCAGTATCAATTTGCAAAACGCTGGTCAGCTTTTGGCAGGTATGATTTCTCAGAATTTCCAGACTATGCGAATAGACATGATAATGCATATTCAACAGGTCTGACGTTTGCGCAAAGTGAATATTGTTTTTGGAGATTACAATTTAAACATACGGATCGAGATTATGCCAAAGACAGTAATGAGGTCTGGCTGCAATGCAATTTTGGTTTAGGCCCCCATCGTAAACATGAATATTGATCATTTACGGAGGTAATCCAATGAAAAAAATAGTGTGTATTATCGGTTTGATGTTATTTTTCTTGCCGTGTTCTTACGCCCAAGAAAAAATTAACATATTGACTACTACCAGCGACTTGAAGTCTATCGCTGAATTTATCGGAGGCGATAAGGTTAAGGTTGACAGCCTGGCCAGGGGATGCCAGGACCCGCACTTTGTTGAGGCAAAACCATCTTTTATGATCAAGGCAAAAAATGCCGACCTTTTTATCCGTGTTGGCTTGGAGCTTGAGATTGGTTATGAGGAATTGATTATTGACGGCTCAAGGAATCCAAAGATAAGGATTGGCCAGCCTGGGCATCTGGATGCGTCCGAAGGTGTGCTTTTATTAGAAGTTCCCTCTGCTGTTAAGATCGACCGCTCAATGGGCGATGTGCATCCTATGGGCAACCCGCACTATTGGCTTGATCCCTTGAATGCAAAAATCATCGCTTCCAATATTGCCAACAGATTGGGAGAAATTTCACCGCAAAATAAGGATTACTTTAGAGAAAATTTAGCCGAATTCAACAGGAAAATAGACAAGAAAATGATTGAGTGGCAGGAGAAATTAAATCCTTTCAAAGGGCAGGAGATAGCCATTTATCACCGCAGTTGGCCTTACTTTGTGAATAGGTTTGGTTTGGGTATAGCTTGCGAGCTTGAGCCAAAACCCGGCATTCCTCCATCGCCCGGGCACCTCAAAGAAGTCATTAATATTATAAAGCAGAAGAATATTAAAGTTGTTCTCATGGAAGTTTTCTACGACGAAAAACCAGCTAGATTTGTGTCTGAGCAGACCGGCGTAAAGGTTGTAATCGTGCCTAACTCAGTAGGAGGCACAAAGGAAGCACAGGATTATTTTAGCCTGATGGATACGATCGTGGATAAGTTAGCCCAAGGACTTAGTTCCTGAAGGAGGAGGTGAGTATTATGCAAATGTTGATGTTGATGGCTGCGCCTTTTGCTGTATGCTTGATTCTTACAGGGATCCATTGTTATTTAGGTTTGCACATAGTTAGCCGGGGCGTGATATTCGTTGATTTAGCCCTGGCTCAGATTGCCGCTTTCGGCGCGACCTTGGCTCTTCTTTTTGGTTACGATCTCTCCAGCATACAAGCCTATATCTTCTCGCTTCTATTTACCTTTGTCGGAGCAGGAATTTTTGCCTTGGGTCGTTTCCGGGAAAAAGTTGTTCCTCAGGAGGCAATAATTGGGATAGTCTATGCGGTTTTTTCTGCGATGGCGATATTGGTTTTAGACCGCGCTCCCCATGGACACGAAGCGATGAAGGCCATGCTTGTGGGAAGCATTCTTTATGTTAATTGGCCTGAGGTAATGAAAATACTTCTGATTTATTCAACCGTTGGGGTTTTTCATTTTATCTTCCGTAAGAAATTCCTGCTTATATCGCAAGATGCGGATAAAGCGAGAAGACAGGGGCTTTCGGTTGCGCTCTGGGATTTTATTTTTTACATTACCTTTGGGTTTGTAGTCACAAGCTCAGTAAAGGTTGCT
>Ga0172370_10008508_pt1 | contig 12295 bp, 8 predicted proteins | sample LakKiv5m_FD_114538 | JGI IMG/M metagenome (GOLD analysis project Ga0172370, IMG submission 114538) | Freshwater microbial communities from Kabuno Bay, South-Kivu, Congo - kab_022012_11.5m | ecosystem: Environmental > Aquatic > Freshwater > Lake | place: Democratic Republic of the Congo...
CTGGATCGGCCCTGGAAGAGATCAGGGAGGCGGTGGACTACGGGGTGGTCAAGATGAACATCGACACCGATACCCTGTATGCCTTGACGCGCCCCATCGTGGACCATCTGATGAAGAACTATGAAGGGGTCCTCAAGATCGACGGTGATGTGGGGAATAAGGAGAAATACGATCCCCGTTCGTATATGAAGCTTGGGGAGGCTGCCCTGGCTGAACGAGTGAAGCAGGCGGCCGCCGATCTGAGAGGTGTGGGGACTACCCTTTTTGGAACCGGTTCTTAAAGGAGCAGCTATGACATTCGATGATTTAAACTTTGAGGTTTCGAGCCTGGGCAAAGGCGCAATCCCCTCGCCCCTGAAAGGGAGCAGCTTCGCCAAGGTTGGGGAGCGGGTAGCCTTTCCCTCGAGTTTGAGCGAGTTGAAAGAATATTTTGAGGCCGGAAAGCCCGTGCCATCTTTTGAAAGGGCCGGACCCGGAGAAAGCATTTACTTTGACCCTTCAAAGCTGAAATGCGGCATCGTTACGTGCGGAGGACTCTGCCCGGGTCTAAACAGCGTGATCCGGGCAATCGTCCTCTGTCTTCACCATAGCTACGGCGTGAGGAGGGTCTATGGTTTTCCGTTCGGTTATGAAGGCCTTACATATCGTTACGGACATGAACCGGTCGAACTGACCACGGCTTTCGTAGACCGTATCCATCAGCAGGGGGGGACCATTCTGGGTTCATCACGGGGGAATCAGGACATCGGCGAAATGGTCGATACGCTGGAGCAGATGAACATCGGGATCCTTTTCACGATCGGTGGCGATGGGACCCTGCGCGGCGCGAGCGCCATCTCCGACGAGATTGAGCGCAGGAGATTGAAAATCGCTGTGGTCGGCATCCCGAAGACGATCGACAATGATATCTCCTATATCCAAAGGTCCTTCGGGTTTGCCACAGCGGTCTCCGAGGCAGGCCGGGCGATCAACTCGGCCTATATTGAAGCAAAGGGTGCAAGAAACGGGATCGGGCTGGTGAAGCTTATGGGCCGGGAGTCCGGATTCATTGCTGCTTATGCTGCCCTGGCCTACAGCGATGTGAACTTCTGCCTCATTCCGGAAGTCTCTTTCACCTTGGAGGGTTTCTTAAATGCCCTGCATGAACGACTGAAAAAGAGGGGACATGCGGTGATTGTGGCTGCTGAAGGGGCGGGTCAGGACGTCTTGGGAAAGACCGGAGAGCGGGACCCTTCGGGCAATATCCGGTTTCAGGACGTCGGGATCTTCCTGAGAGACCAGATCCATTCCTATTTCAAACAGACAGGCACGGAGATCACTCTCAAATACATCGATCCAAGTTACACGATTCGGAGCATCCCGGCGGATGCCAATGATTCGGCGTTCTGCCTACTCCTGGGTCAGAATGCCGTTCATGCCGGCATGGCGGGACGGACCAACATGGTAGTCGGTTTTTGGGCCAATGAATTCACCCATGTTCCCATTCCCATGGCGGTTTCGAAGCGTAAGAAATTGGATCCGGAGGGGTGGGTTTGGAACAGCGTCATAAGTATAACAGGGCAGCCAAAGGAGATGGGGTAATGACCATGACAAACAACCTGCATGGGAGGACTGGACATGGCCTTGCCCAATCATAAAACCAAAATCGTCTGTACCATGGGGCCCGCCTCGGAGTCGCCTGCGGTGATGAAGCAGATGATCGAAGCAGGCATGAATATCGCCCGGCTGAATTTTTCTCACGGCGACTTCGCGGCTCACAAGAAAATCATCGAGAACCTCCGGGCGGCCTCGGCATCTGTCGGTAGCCGCATCGCCATTATGGCCGACCTCTCCGGCCCCAAGATGCGGATCGGGAAGATTGACCCGGAGCCCATCGAACTTATTACGGGCGACCCCTTTACGCTGACCACAGACGACATCGTCGGGGATAAGACCCGCGTCTCCGTCTCCTTTGACTCCCTTCCCCAAGCCGTGAAAAAGGGAGATACCCTTTTCCTGAACGACGGCTATATCCAGATCGAGGTCGTTGACGTGAGGGGGAGGGATGTCCTCTGCAAGGTGAGGGTCGGCGGAGAACTCCGGTCGCGAAAGGGCCTCAACCTGCCGGGCATCGATCTCGGGATCAGCGCATTTACCCAGAGGGACCATGAATGCCTCCAGTTCGCCCTGGAGAACGGCGTGGATGCGGTAAGTCAGTCCTTTGTCGAAGGGGCTTCGGACATCGAAGCCGTCCGCAAGGCGGCCGCAACCCTTGGGTATCACCCATTCATTATCGCCAAGATCGAACGATCCGGGGCGCTCGCTCACATCAGCGAGATCATGGACGCCGCCGATGGGATCATGATCGCCCGCGGCGATCTCGGTGTCGAGGTCCCGATCGAACAGATCGCTGTGGTGCAAAAACATCTGATGCGTCTCGCGAATATGCGTGCAAAGCCTGTCATCACGGCGACTCAGATGCTTGAATCCATGACGGACAATCGGCGTCCCACAAGGGCTGAGGCGACGGATGTGGCCAATGCAATCCTTGATGGGACCGACTGTGTGATGCTTTCTGCGGAATCGGCCATGGGAAAATACCCCGTTGACGCGGTTGCCATGCTCGTGAAGATAGCGTCCTCCGTTGAGGCACGCCGCCTCCCCATTGCCGTGAAAGACCTGTACCGGGGGGTCGATCTCACGGGGAAGATTCGGCCGGAACATCTGGTGGCCATCGGCGTGGAGGCCTGTCTGGAGTATGAATCCCCTGCAGCCGTGTTTGTTCCGACCCACAGCGGCGCGACCGCGCGGAGCATCGCGCGGTTCCGTTTCCCTGTCTGGACTGTGGGCATAAGCTCCCAGGAGTGGGCCTGTCAGCAACTCCTGTTCTCCTCCGGCGTCTATCCGGTTCACGAGCCGGAGCATCCGGAGGATTGGAAGGGCTATGTAAGGCAGTGGTTGAGTGAACATGACATCGCGGAAAAACTCGCCTTTTTGACCGAAGGACCTTCCACAAAACATCCGGAAGTGAACCATCGCATGGAAATCGTTGATCTCCGAGATAAGTCCAAACAAAACAACTGGAGGGTGGCCCAGTGAGAGAAAAGTGGAAAATGATTTCGAGCCGGGGTTTCGGATGGTGAATCGTCATGCCTAAAGCGAAAAGCATTTACATATTTGGGTCAGAACCTCGTTCCGGGAAATCGATCGTCCTGCTTGGGATCATGGAACTTCTCTCCCGCCAGGTTCAAAAACTGGGCTTTTTCCGCCCCATCATTCAGGGTCTAAAACGTCCGGTCAACGACCTGAGCCGCGGCGCCACCGTGACGGACATCGTCAATACCGTGGCCATCACGGCGATCCAGGCGCAGGAGAAAGGCCCCCGGTCATGAAGGTCTTGGTGATCACTTCGGGAAGCTCCTCGATCAAGTATGAGGTATTCGAGACCTCTAATTTCAATGTCCTTTCTTCTGGCTTGCTCGAGCGCATTGGGGAAAGCGAGAGTCAACACAGCCACCGCCTGGTTGAGGCATCGGGCAGGGTCAAAGAAACCGTGCGCCGAGGGCGGGTGAAGACCCATGAGGAAGCGTTTCGATTCATCTTGGACGCCCCCGCAGATCCCCCTGTCATTAAGGATCCTTCGGAGATCCTCGGAATCGGGCACCGGGTGGTTCATGGGGGCGAGGCCTTTCGAGAGCCGGTGTTGATCGATGGTACCGTGATTGAAACCATTCGAGCAATCAGCGCCCTTGCCCCGCTCCACAATCCGCCGAACCTCTTGGGAATCGAAGCGGCCCGGCAGGTTTTTCCAGGCGTGCCGCAGGTAGCGGTTTTCGACACGGCCTTTCACCAGTCCATGCCGCCCCATGCCTTTATCTATCCGCTGCCCTACAGCTTTTACGCGCTTCATCACGTCCGGCGGTACGGTTTCCATGGCACGTCCCACCTCTGGGTGGCCAAGAAGGCGGCCGATCATCTTGAAAGGCCTCTTCAAACGCTTCATTTGATCACCCTCCATCTTGGGAACGGGGCGAGTGCCGCAGCGATTCAAAAGGGGGTAAGTGTAGATACCTCCATGGGCATGACCCCCCTGGAAGGGTTGGTCATGGGGACTCGTTGCGGGGACCTGGACCCGGCCATACCCTTTTATGTTCGAAGGGCGACCGGCATGACGGAGGAAGACCTTGAAGCGCTTTTGAACAAAGGGAGGGGACTGAAAGGGATTTGCGGGGCCAACGACATGCGGGAGGTTCTGCGGATGGTGGACCTTGGGGAACCGCTCGCACAACTGGCCCTGGAGATCGCCTGCTACCGCATCAAGAAATATATAGGGGCCTACTTCGCAGTTCTGGGCCGTTTGGATGCCTTGGTGTTCACCGGCGGCATCGGCGAGAATGCGGCTCAAATCCGGAAACGATGCTGCCTGGGTCTGAATGGGCTTGGAATTACAGTGGACGAGAACAAAAACGAGAAGGCCTGTGACGAGGTCCTGGAAATCCAAAGCGATGGGGGTCTCGTCAAGGTCCTGGCCATCCGGACAAAAGAAGAACAAGAGATCGCTGAACAAACCGTGGCGGCGCTCCTTCGAGCCCGAGAGGACGAGGTGACCATTCGATGACAAAGATTTCAATATCTCGCATCCGTCTCGTGATCTGTTGGGTCAGTCTGTTGCTGGGCATGGCATGCTTTGGCGGCTGCATGAGCTACGGCGCGCTAACGCTCGACCGGGATCGGCTTGACTTCACCAAGGCGGTGGCCACTTCCTGGAAGGAGCAGATGCTCCTGAACATCGTGAAGTTGCGCTATTCCGATACCCCCATCTTTGTGGATGTCGGGCAGATCGTCAGCAGCTACCAGATGCAGAGCTCCTTTTCAGCCAGCGGGAATGTCTACAGTTCCAGCGGCGTTGTTCCGGGTGTTCCGAACAGCAGCATCGGTCTGGGCGCTCAGGGGCAATACACGGATAGGCCAACCATCACGTTCGTGCCGCTCACCGGGTCGAACTTCATCCGGACCCTCATGACGCCCATCCCGCCCATCCGGCTGATGGAGTTGGTCGAGTCGGGCTATCGTGCGGACCTCTTGTTTCAGGTCGCGGTGCAGAGCGTCAACGGCCTGTCGAACGGCAGGGCTGGCGGTCGCGGAAGGTCTCCGGACATCGAGTTTGTGAAGGTGATCCAATCGTTTTCGCGAATTCAGGAGTCGGGTTCGGTGGGGTTTCGCGTGGATCTGGAAAAGGAAACGAAGCGTGAAGGGGTCATTATGACCTTTCCCAGAAAGGACATTTCCCCTGGCATTCAAGCCGAGCGGGATGCGCTCAGGAGGCTTCTGGGGCTGAACCCGGAGAAGAGCGATTTTCGGATCGTCTACGGAACCGGGACAGACCGAGACGACGTGGTCGCCATACAGACCCGCTCAGCCATGCAGATTCTCCTCGAGATGTCGGCCTTTGTGAGCGTTCCCGAGGATCATATACGGGAGGGCCGCGCTTTTCCGGCCCCTCCGGCGCCCACAGATGGACAGGATATCCTGCCCCCCATGGCCCGCATAGCCAGCGGCCCATCTCGGCCCGAAGCTCCCTTCGCGGCGGTGCGATACGGCGATCTGTGGTATTGGATCGAGGATCGTGATCTCCCATCCAAAGGGGTGTTCACGTTCCTTCTGATCTTCATGACACTGGCGGAAACCAGCGAGAAGGGCCCGGGTCCTCAGCTCACCATCCAGGCCAACTGAGTGTGGGGAATTCCGGAGCCCCGCTTCTCATGATCCAGCCTGACCTTCAATCCCCTCTGCGCGCCTTACTTTGAAAATGCCCACTTTTCGGCTGACCTTTTTCTGGAATCGATCCAGATAGATGTACACCACCGGGGTCAGATAGAGGGTCATCAATTGAGAAAAGATCAGGCCCCCGACGGTCGCCAGGCCCAGGGGCTGTCGCGATTCCCCTCCGGCCCCGAACCCGATGGCAATGGGGAGGGTGCCCAGAAGGGCGGCCATGGTGGTCATCATGATCGGTCTGAAACGGGTGACGCATCCCTGGTATATCGCTTCCATCGGGCTTTTCCCCTCCTTTCTCTCCGCCACGAGGGCGAAGTCGATCATCATGATGGCATTCTTTTTCACCAGGCCCACCAGCATGATCACGCCCACGAAGGCATAGACATTGAGGTCGACATCGAAGATAAAAAGGGTCAGGAGGGCCCCGAATCCCGCGGACGGTAGTCCGGAGAGGATGGTGAGGGGATGGATAAAGCTCTCGTACAGGATCCCGAGCACGATGTAGATGACCAAGACCGCCATGAGGAGGAGGAGCCCCAGACCTCGCATGGAGGCCTGAAAGGCCTGGGCTGTTCCCTGGAAGGTGGTGCTGATTCCCTCCGGGAGGGTCTCGCGGGCGGCCTTTTCCACCATGGCGACACCGTCTCCCAGCGATACGCCAGGCCTTACATTGAACGAGATGGTGATCGCTGGGAGCTGACCCAGGTGGGTCAGGGTCAACGGCCCGAAGCCCCTGGTGATGACTGCCACGGCGTTGAGGGGGACGAGATGTCCTGAGGCCGATCGAATGTAGAGGAGTTGGATCGCCGCCGGGTCAAGCTGGTACTCGGGCTGAAGCTCCAGGATGACCTGGTAGTCATTGTTGGCCGCGAAGATCGTGGAGATCTGTCTCGAAGAGTAGGCGCTGAAGAGGGCATCTTCAATCTGGTGGGCCGTTACTCCCAAGGTTGCGGCCTTGTCCCGCTGGATCTCGATGTTGATCTCGGGGTTCTTGATCTCCAGGTCGCTGGTCACGTCCTGGAGTTCCTTGAGACCGCGGAGCCTCTCTTCCAGCAGAGGGGCATACCGGAAGAGTGCATCCGTATCGGGGCTCTGGAGCGTAAACTGATACTGGCTCTTGGTGAGGGTTCCGCCGATCCGTATGGGCGGAGGGTTCTGCAGGAACGCCTGGATTCCGGGGACGGCCGCCAGTTTCAAGCGAAGCTGCTGAATCACGTCCTCCACATGGAGACTGCGATTCTCGCGGGGCTTCAACCGAATCATCAAGCGGCCCGTATTGTTGGCCCTGGCCGCGCGGGTGCCGCCGATCCCTGACATGAATGACTCCACGTTGGGGTCCCCGGTGACGATGGCGGCCAGGGCCTGCTGATGACGGGCCATGGACTCAAAAGAGATCCCCTGGGCTGCTTCGGTGATGGCGAAGATCCGACCGGCGTCCTCGCTGGGGAGAAACCCCTTCGGGATTAGAATGAACAGGTAGATCGTGGCGATGAGAACCAGGGCCGATACGATGATGGTGGCCAGACGATGGTCCAGAACCCGCCGAAGGCTCCACTGGTATGCGTCGAGCATGCCCTGGAAGATCCTTTCAGAGGCGTTATAGATGCGGCCGTGACGCTCAGCGGCAGGGGGACGGAGGAACCGGCTGCACAGCATGGGGGTCAACGTGAGCGAAACGACCCCGGATATGAGGACTGCACAGGCGATGGTGACCGCGAATTCATGGAGGAGTCTTCCCATGACGCCGCCCATGAACAGCACCGGCACAAAGACCACAACCAGAGAAAGGGTCATGGAGACGATGGTGAAGCCGATTTCCCTGGCCCCGTTGAGTGCGGCCTCCAGGACGCCTTCCCCAAGCTCCATGTGGCGGACGATGTTTTCCAGCATCACGATGGCATCGTCCACCACGAATCCCACAGAAAGGATGAGGGCCATCATGGAGAGGTTGTTGATGCTGAAATCCATGAAATACATGGCGGCAAATGTCCCTACGATGGATATGGGGAGGGCCAGGCTCGGGATAAGGGTGGCTGAGAGGTTGCGCAAAAAGAGGAAGATCACCAGCACCACCAGGCCGATCGCCAGGAGAAGGGTGAACTTGACATCGGCCACCGATTCACGGATGGATTCGGACCGGTCATAGAGAACATCGATGTTGACCGAGGCCGGAATGCTGGCCCGAAGGGTATTGAGTATCCCTTTGATGGCATTCACCACCTCCACCGTATTGGTGCCGGGCTGGCGTTGGATGGCGAGCACAATGGCCGGGACATTGTTGTACCAGGTGATGGATTTGTTGTTTTCGGAGCTGTCCAGAATGCGGCCGATGTCCTGAAGACGCACCGGCGCGCCTCCCCGATAGGCCACCACCACCGGACGGTAGGCCTGCGCCTCGGTGAGCTGGCCGCTCGCTCGCACCGTGACGGCCTGCTCGTTTCCCCATAGGGTCCCTGTGGGGAGGTTCACATTGGCCTTTTGGATGGCGCTCACTGCCTCATCAATCCCAATCCCTCTGGAGGCAAGGGCCTTGGGGTCGAGTTGCACCCGGACCGCGTACTTCTGTGCCCCATAAACCATGACCTGTGCTACGCCCGTGACCATGGAGATCCGCTGGGCCAGGAGCGTCTCTGCGTATTCGTTGACCGTGGACAGGGGAAGGGTAGGGGAACTGAGGGAGAGATAAAGCACGGGCTGATCCGCGGGATTCACCTTGCGGTAGGAAGGGGGGCTGGGCATGTCGGACGGCAGTTGCCTGGCTGCAGCGGTAATGGCGGCCTGAACATCCTGAGCGGCGGCGTCGATGTTGCGGCTCAGATCAAACTGGAGGGTGATCTGCGTACTGCCCAGCGAACTTGAAGAGGTCATGGAGTCAATGCCGGCGATGGTGGAAAACTGCCGTTCCAGCGGGGTGGCCACGGCCGAGGCCATGGTCTCGGGGCTTGCCCCCGGAAGGTCCGCTGTGACCAGGAGGGTGGGAAAATCCACGTTGGGGAGATCGCTCACAGGGAGCTGGCGGTATCCCATGATGCCGAAGATCAGGATCGCCGCCATGATCAGGGTGGTCATCACGGGTCGGCGTATGAAGATCGCGGCGATGTTCATGACGCGGGGGCTGCCTCCTGGGGCCCGCTCTTGATTTCCACCTTCGCCCCCGGCACGAGTCGAAGGGCGCCGTCCGTCACCACCTTTTCTCCAGGCGAGAGGCCCTCGGAGACCACGGTCTCGCCGTTCAGGGACCGGCCCACGATCAGTTTTCGGTACTCGGCAATCAGATCCGGGGTCACGACGAACGCATACGGCCCTTCCTGTCCCGTCTGGACCGCCTGGGAAGGGACCACAGTGGCGTTTTTTTCCGTATCGAGGATGACGACCACATCCACGAACTGCCCCGGCCACAGCCTGTTCTCTTCATTGAGAAAGGTTCCCTTGAGACGGATCATGCCGGTGGTCCTGTCCACGGCATTGTCTACGAAGGTGAGGCGGCCCTGTTCCGGCGGCCTCACGTCGCCTGGAATCCTGGCCTCCATCTTCAGTTCACTCAGCGCCATTTGCCTCCTGATCTTCGGCAGGTCTTGCTCCGGGATGGAAAAGGCCACGTAGATGGGATGCACCTGATGGATATCCACCAGGACTGCATCATTGGCCTTGATGATGTTGCCTTCCTTGATGTAGAGGTTCCCGGTACGGCCGTTTAGGGGAGAATGGATATAGCAATACGCCAACTGGAGTCTGGCGCTCTCCAGGCTCGCCCGGGATGCGCGGACTGCGGCCTGGGCGTGTTCCAGGGCCGCTTCCGAGGCCCGCAGGGCGGCACGGGCCTCCTCCACTGCGGCCTGATCGGCAAGGACCACGGCGTTCAGGGAATCCGCATTCGTCTGGAACTGATCATATTGATCCTTGGAGACGTTCCCTTTCGCCACCAGGGCGCCATAGCGTTCTGCCTGGATTCTGGCGGTCTTGGCCTGGATCTGGTCCTTTTTCAAGATGGCCTCGGCGTGTTTCAGGTGAGACTCGTTGCTGACCCGGTTGGCCTGGGCCTCCTTGACCTGGGAAAGGTCTTTTTCGAGGATGGCCTCTGCCTGATTCAATGCCGCCTCAAAGGGCCGCGGGTCCACCACGAGGAGGAGATCTCCCTTCTTGACCTCCTGACCCTCTTGGAAGGCTGCCTTTGTCACTTGTCCGTTGACCATGGATTTTATGGCAACAGAGGCGTAAGCTTCCACGTTTCCGATGGTTGCGAGATGGACCGGCACGTCTTTCCGGGTTACGGAATCGATGGCGACCGGCGCAGCCGTCTTTTGGTTCTGTTTCCCCTCTGTCTGGGCAGAGCAGGCGAAACAAAACAGGAGAAGGGCTGAATACAAGACCAGACCCAGATCCCTCCAACGGGACGCTTGCCGACTAGGCCCTTTTTCACGATATCTATTGCCATCGAGTACCATTATGCCTTACCCCAACGGGTTCCCCGGAACCCTATCCCTTGGATACACCCACTTTCCATTTCACTGTTACTATACCCCTTATTCAACTGCGGTGGCAACACAGAAATAAGGTAAGGGTTCACAGGTTCTCGGTTTCCCGCTGCAGCGGGATTCAGGGTTAAGAAGAAGGATGGAATTCAAGAGCCGCAGACCTTGCAGCATATGCGCTCTGTGGTGAGTGGCTTCCATGGCCAGCCCACTTTTGAGAGTGAAATGATGTGCCCGTGGGTTTTCATTGTACGTAACGCTGCCAAAGCGGCATCCGGGGTACAAATTCGACCTTAAACCCTTTAACCTTTGAACCCGTGAAGGGTTAAGATAAAAAATGGGGAATCGGGTTTGAAGGTCTGAACCTTTTTTTGACAACCCAAGGGATCGGGGCTATATTGGCAACCGTGCCATGATCCCATCTCAGTGAGACGGTTCGTGATGAAACTTCAGGTTCTTTGGGTTTATTGGGTTCGTTAACCTTGAATCCCGCTGAAAAGCGGGAAACCCGGAACCTGTGAACCCTTACAATTAAGGAGACCGGCGTTATGGAAGAGAGAGAACAGGATATACTCCCCGAAGAAGAGATGCAGGATGCGGCAGAGGCGGAGGAGGAAGAAGACTTTTCTGCGCTTTTTGAGGCAAGCCTAAAGAAGGTGAAAAAGAGGGTCCAGACCGACGGCAAGGTGACGGGGACCGTGGTGAGCATCGGCGAGGAATGGGCCTTTGTGGATATGGGACAAAAGAGCGAGGGAATCATCGCCGCCCAGGAGCTGCTGGACGAGGATGGGAAGCCCTCTGCGGCGGTGGGAGATGTGATCACTGCCTACGTGGTGAGCGCCAGGGACGGGGAGACCGTTTTGAGCGTCAAGATGACAACTGCAGCGACGAGCGAGGCACTGGAAGGGGCCTATAGGAGCGGGCTGCCGGTAGAAGGAGTTGTGGCCGCGGAACGTAAGGGCGGCTATCAGGTAAAGGTATTTGGTAAAGAGGCCTTCTGTCCCTATTCTCAGATGGATCTGCGCGGGGTTTCGGCTCCCGAGGGATACATTGGAAAGAGACTCGTCTTTCGGATCACCGACTATGAAAACGGCGGTCGGAATATCGTTCTGTCAAGAAGACAGATCCTGGAGGAGGAGCGGCAGAAACGGGTTGAGCAACTCCGCCAATCGCTCCATGTGGGAGACCTCGTCTCAGGCACCGTCGCAAAACTGGCCCCGTTCGGCGCCTTCGTGGACATCGGCGGCATAGAAGGCCTGATCCCCATGTCGGAACTGGCCTGGCGCCGCGTGGCCTCGGCCTCGGATGTCCTGGCCCCTGGAGAAACGGTCAAGGTAAAGGTCCTGGATCTGGACTGGGACGGAGGAAGGATCAGCCTCAGTCGAAAGGCGATGCAGGAAGATCCATGGGCCACCGCTCGAGAGCGCTACAGGGAAGGCGCGATCATGACCGGCCAGGTGGTGCGTCTGGCCCCCTTCGGGGCCTTTGTCGAGCTTGAGCCCGGAATCGAAGGATTGCTCCATATCTCCGAAATGGCCGGGGATACCACCGGGGACCTGATGCGAAAATACCCGCAGGGCTCGTCCATTACCGTTCAGGTGTTAAAAGTTGACCCTGGGTCGGGTAGGATATCCCTCTCCACAAAGGGTATCGAGGCAGTGGAGGAGGGCCAGGAATTCAAAACCTACCAGGCGGCCAAGGGGGGCGCCGGATCATTCGGGACCCTGGCCTCCGCGTTCAAAAAGGCAGGCCAAAAAGGAGGGCGCGCCGGGAAATAAGTAGGGAGGGCGCCAACCTACTCCTGCTGCATCTTGACCAAAGCCCCTTCTTTTGCCTCAAATCCACTGGTCACTTTTATAATGGGCGCCCTGAATACGATGTTGGCGCCGCTCTCTATAGTAACCCCGGCGCCAATGGTGATGGAAGTGCCATCGCTGCACGCACACTGCCTGCCTGATTCAAATGTGACATTCTTCAATACCACGGGGCTTGCCGTACACTCCGAACATTCTGATAGGAGAAGCACGTTCTTGATCACCATATTACCCGCAGCATCGTAGCTGTAC
>Ga0172370_10008509_pt1 | contig 12293 bp, 3 predicted proteins | sample LakKiv5m_FD_114538 | JGI IMG/M metagenome (GOLD analysis project Ga0172370, IMG submission 114538) | Freshwater microbial communities from Kabuno Bay, South-Kivu, Congo - kab_022012_11.5m | ecosystem: Environmental > Aquatic > Freshwater > Lake | place: Democratic Republic of the Congo...
ACCGCTGCGGTGGCCCATTTGCCCTGGTAGTCGGCGCGCACGGTGGCGCTGCCGGCGCCGCGGCCGGTCACGAGGCCGGCGACCGCGTCCGCGACGAGCGGCGCGGTGCTGGACCAGGAGGCGCCTGCGGTCGCGTCGGAAGTCGATCCGTCGTCCCAGGTCGCGAGCGCCGCGAGCTGCTGCGTTTGTCCCACGTTCAGATTGAGGGTCGACGCGGTGATGTCGAGTCGCGATATCGACCGGGCGACGTTCACCGTCACCGTGCGCACCAGGCCGTGGCTCGTCACGGTGACGATCGCCGTACCGCCGCGGACGGCCGAAACCAATCCATCGGTTGAAACCGTCGCAATGCCGGCCGGCGCAATCGAATACGTGGTTCCGGAAGCACCCGAGGTTTCGTCGGTCGAGCTTCCGTCGGACCACGAAACCCATACGGACAAGGCTTGGCTGCCTCCCGCCGCGAGCGTGACCGGGTTCGGAGCGACCGTCATGGAAAGCGGCGTCGGCGCGGAAACCGTCACGGAAACCGTTCCGCTGAAGCCAGATCGACGCGCGGTGCTGGTTGCCGTACCGGCCGCGATGGCGGTCACGACACCTCGCGTCGACACGGTCGCCACGCCCGGCCGGTCGCTGGCGTAGGTCGTGGCCGGGTCCGTCGTGAAGTCGGGCTGGGTGCCGTCGCTCATGATTCCGACGACGGAGATTTGGCCCGTCGCACCCGGAGAGAGAGCCATCGCGGGCGGGGAAACCACGATCCCTACCAGCACGGTGCCGCCCGTCACGGTGACGCCGGCGGTTGCCGACTTGCCTTGGTAGGACGCGCGAATCGTCGCGCTGCCGGTGCCTCGGCCGGTCACGAGGCCGGCCGCGACGTCGGCCACACCGGGAGCGGTGCTGGACCACGCGGAGGCTGCGGTGACATCCGACGTGCTTCCGTCGTCCCACGAGGCCAGCGCGGCAAGCTGCTGCGAAAGCCCGACGTTCAGGGTGACCGTCGTCGCGGTGAGATCCAGTCTCGCGATGGAACGGCCGACTGAAACCGGCACCGTGGTGGACAACCCGTGGCTCGTCACGGTGACGACGGCCGTTCCACCGCGGATCGCCGTGATTCTGCCGTCGCCGGATACCGTGGCGGGTCCGGCCGGGGCAATCGAATAGGCAGTCCCGGAGGAGCCTGCCGTTTCGTCGGTCGAGCTTCCGTCCGACCAAGTGACGCGCACGGAAAGCGCCTGCGTGCCTCCCCCGGAGAGAACGACGCTTCCCGGAGTCACGCTTATCGACACGGGCGCGGGCGGCGCCACGGCGACGGAAACCGTGCCGGTGAAGCCTCCGTTGCGGGCGGTCATTGTCGCGGAGCCAGCCGCGCGTGCCGTGACGAGGCCGGCGGTCGAAATCGTCGCGATGGCGGTGGCGTCGCTCGAATAGGTCGTGCCGGGATCCGAGGTGAGATCGGTCAGGCTTCCGTCGCTCATGATTCCGGTCGTCTTCACCTGGCCCGTTGCGCCTGCGGCGAGGCTCATCGTCGGGGGAGTCGTATAGATACCAAGCAACGTCTTCCCGCTAACCGTGACCGAGGCCGTGCCGGTCTTCCCGCCGAGCGCCGCCCGGATCGTCGTGCTGCCCGTGCCGCGCCCGGTGACGAGTCCCGCCACGACGTCCGCCACCGTCGTGCTCGTGCTCGTCCAGACGGCACTGGCCGTGGCGTCCGTCGAACTCCCGTCGTCCCAGGTCGCGAGCGCGGACAGGGGCGTGCTTTGCCCAATGGAGAGCGCAAGGCTCGACGGCGCAATGTCGAGGCGCATCAGCGTCCGGTCCACGGAAACCGTCACCTGCGCCGTGAAGGCTCCGTTTCGCACGGTCATCGTCGCTGAACCGCCGGCCAGCGCCGTGACGATGCCGAGGTTGTTCACGGTCGCGACCGCGGTTGCGTCGCTCTCGTAGCTGGTCGCGGGGTGATTCGTGAGATCCTGCTGCGAGCCGTCGCTCAGGTTGCCTGTGACGACGATGTCCCCGGTCTCTCCGGGGCGCAGAATCATGAAGCCGGGTTCGACCTCGATTCCCGTGAGAATCACGCCTTGGACCGTGACATCGCAGTAAGCAATGAACGCGCCGAGGGAAACTTCGATGCGCGCGGTGCCCGGGTTGCCCGCCGAAACGAGGCCGGTAGCCACCGTCGCCACGGCTTCGTTCGTGCTGCGGTATCGGACCGCGGGCTGGGTCGTCACGTCCAGCGAAGTGCCGTCCTGGAACTGGGCTCGCACCGCTAGTTGAATGGTGCCGCCGGAGTCGAGAACAGCGGTCGACGGCGTGACTGTAATGCCGATCAGGCGGGGAATCACCGTCACATCGACGTTTGCGGTCCTGCCTCCGTACGAGACCGAAATGCGGGTGCTTCCCGGCGTATTGGCGCTGACGCGGCCCGCGTCGACGGAGGCGACCGACAGGTTTCCGCTCGCATAGGTCGTTGCCGGATCGTTCGTGACGTCGCGCGAGCCGCCTCCTTGGAAATAGGCGGTCACGGCCAGCGGGGTGATGGTTCCCTGCTCGACCTGCATCGCGGACGGGGAAACCTGGATGCCGGTGACCGCCGGTGGACTCACCTGCACCGAGGCATCGGCAGTCAGGGCGTGGTAGCCTGCCGTGATTCTCGCGTTTCCGGGACCGACGGCCGTCACGACGCCCGCCGACACCATGGCGACGGCGGGGCTGTTCGTCTGCCAGGTCGCCTTCGGGTCGCGGGTGAGGTCGACGCGCGTGCCGTCGCGGCGAAGGCCGTTCAGCGTGAAGCTCTGCGTGCCGCCCATGGAAAGGGACGCCGAGAGGGGCACCAGCTCGAGCGAGACGATTTCGTTCGTGGTCGTCGTGACCAGAATCGACGCGCCCGCGGTCATTCCGCCGTAGGAAGCCTGGACGGTCGCACTGCCTTCGGAAACGGCCGTCACGAGGCCCGAGGTCACGGTCGCGATCGACGCAGCCGTGGTGGTCCAGTTCGTCGAGGCATCGGACGTGACGTCGGTGGTGGTGGAATCGCTCCAGATTGCTTGCGCCGAAAGCTGCATGGTCTGTCCACGCAGCAACTGCGCTCCCGAGGGGCTGATTTCGATCCGCCGGAGGGTCCGCGTGACGGTGACCGTGGCCTGTGCCTGTTGGCCGCCGTAGCTCACGGTGATGGTGGCCGTGCCCGGAGAACCCGCGGTCACGAGACCCGTCGGCGAAACCGAGGCAACCCCCGGAGCGGTGCTCGAATAGCTCGTCGCCGGATCCGCGGAGAGATCCACGCGCGTTCCGTCGCTCATGACTCCCGTGACCGTGATCTGCTGGGTGGCACCGCTTCCGAGCTGCAGGGTCGGCGCCGACAGCTCGATGCTTCTCGCCACGGGGGCGGTCACGGTCACGTCGGATTGGGCCGTGGCCGTGCCGAAAGTGATCGAGACTCGTGCGCTGCCCTGGCGCGCTCCCGTGACGAGGCCCGTCGCGGACACCGTTGCGGCCGTCGTGTTGCTGGAGTAGCGGATGCGGGAGTCGCGCGTCACGTCGACGGAAGAACCGTCGGAATACGTGGCACGGACGGTCAATTGGACGGTGTCGCCGGCTGCAATCGAGGTGGCCGCTGGCGTCGCAGCGATGCCGACGACCCGGGCGCCGACCGTCACGTCGAACGAGGCGCTGCCTCCGCGGTACGACACCGTGATGCGGGTCGTGCCCGCCGAAATGGCGGTGACCGTACCGCCCGAGGCGGTCGCGACGCCGGGGCTGGCGCTGGAATACGTGGTTCCCGAATCGGCGGACACGTCGCGCGAGGAGCCGTCGTCGTATCGCGCCGTCACGGTGATGCTTGCCGTGGCGCCTTGGTCGAGCTGCAGGGAAGCGGACGAAACCTCGATGCCGGTGAGGACCGGCGTATGGACGGTGAATATCGCCTTGGCCGAAAGGAGCTCGTATCCCGCCGTGATTTCGACCGTTCCCTCGGCGAGCGCCGTGACGACGCCCGAGGTCGAAACGGCCGCGACAGCGGGGTAGCTGCTGCGCCACGACGTCTTCGGGTCGCTCGTCAGCGTTGCCTTGGTTCCATTGCGTCGGGTACCCGTGAGCGTCAATGCCTGCGTGGCGCCCGGCTGGAGATTGCCCGACTTGGGCAGCACCTCGAGCAGGACGATGTCGTTGGACGGGCCGGATTTCACCGTCACGGCGGTGCTGGCCGTGCGCCCGCCGAAGGTGGCCTGAACCGTTGCGGATCCTACCGCCAACGCGGTAATCGTGCCCGAGGCAACGCCCGCGACGGCCGGCGCAAGGCTCGTCCACGCGGTCGCGGCGTCGAGCGTGACATCCGTGACGGATCCGTCGTCCCACGAGGCCATCGCCGCCGCGCGCGTGGAAAGCCCCGGGGCGAGTTCGACCGCCGATGGATTCAATTGCAGTCCGGTCAGCGTGCGGATGACCGTCACCGTCGTCTGTGCGGTGAAGGTTCCGTTTCGGGCGGTAATGGTCGCGGTGCCCGGCGCTCCGCCTGCCACGAGGCCGGTGGCGGACACCGAGGCGACGCCCGGCGAGGTGCTCGAATAGGTCGTGCCGGCGGCGCGCGTGAGATCGGGGTGGCTTCCGTCGCTCGTTGTTCCTGCCACCGAGAGCTGAAGGGTCTCGCCGCGCCGGAGCTGCGCGGAAGGCGGTGCCGTCGAAATCGAAATCAACGCCGGCGCCGGCGCGACTGTCGCATTGCAGGTGGCAACCAGGCTGCCGTGTCGCGCGTCGATTCGCGCCGTTCCTTCCGATATGCCTGCAATCAGCCCTGTGGCCGACACCGTGGCAATGTTGCGGTCGGTGCTCGCATAGGTCGTCGCCGGATCGGAGGTGACATCCGCCATGCCTCCGTCGAGGTACGTCGCCTGCGTCGCAAGCTGGAGGGTCGCTCCGGCCGTCAGCGGGCAATCCGGAGGATCGAGCGCAAGGCCCGTGAGCTTCCGCTGGACCGTCACGTCCACGTTCACTGCGAGCCCGCCAAATGTGATCGTGATCCGGGTCGTTCCCGGACCGCCCGCGAAGACATCGCCCATCGCAGCGGAGGCAATAGCGGGATTGCCCGTCGCATATCCCGTTGCGGCGCTGCCCGTCACGTCGACCAGGCTTCCGTCGCCATATCCGGCGGTGACGCGCACCGATGCGTGATCGCCGTGGACGAGCGTCAATGCGCGCGGCTGCACGTCGAGCGTTTCCAGCGGGAACGGATCCACGCTGACCGAAGCCTCCGCGAAGAGCCCTCGGTATCGTGCCGTGACCGTCGTCGTCCCGACCGCCGCCGCGGTCACCTTCCCGTCCGGCCCGACGGCCGCGATTGAGGAATCGCTGCTTTCCCATGTGGCTTCTGCGTCCGCCGTCAGGTCGACCGTGGAACCGTCGCGCCGATGGCCCGTCAGGACGAGCGAAACCGTTTCGCCTGGCAGGAGCGCTGCCGAAGAGGGATGCAGCTCGAGCGAAACGACGTCGTCGGGAGAGACGACCAGGACGGAAGCCTCCGCGGAAAGTGCGCCGTAGTGCGCCGTGACGGTCGCCGAGCCGCCTGCGAAAGCCGCCACGGTTCCGTCCGCGGAAGCATCCGCGACATCCGGGTCGCTGGATTCCCAGGTCGTCCCCGGATCGAGCGTCAGGTCGACCTGGCCTCCGTCGCGCCGCGTTCCAGTCAGGGTCAACTGCTGCACGTCGCCCGGCTGGAGCGTCGCGGACGCTGGCTGCAGGTCGATCGCCACGATGTCCTTGGGAGACTGGACGACGACTTGGATCGCGCCGCCCACCGATCCGAAAACCGCCGAAATGACCGTCGATCCCGATTCGAGCGCCGACACCAGGCCGGCCGACACGGTCGCGACCGCGGGGTTCTCGCTCAGCCAGGCGGTCCACTGGCCTGCCGTCACGTCGAGCGTCGTGCCGTCGTCGAAATGCGCGATGGCCGTCACCTGCGCCGTCTCGCCGCCCCGCAGCAGGAGGTTTGGCGGATTCATTTCGACGCTGGTCACGGTCGGGTGGACAATCGTTTCGAGCGAAATGCCGGTGCCCGAGTTCGATACTTCGAGCGTCGCCGTGCCGATGCAGGTTGCGGTGACCAGCCCGTCCGGCGTCACGGTGATGCAGGCATCGGCAGGCAACGAGTAGACCGTTCCCGTCGAGGCGGGCGTCAGGTCGGCAATCGAGTCGTCGGAGTAGTGGCCGGTCACCGCGAGCTGCATCGAGGCGCCCACGGTCAGATCCAGCGCGGGCGGCGCCGCCTCCAGCGAGACCAGCGTCACGACGCGCGGCAGCACGTGGACCGGAATCGCGATGTTCACGGGCTCGTGCGTGACGTGCAGGAGCGTCGACTGCTCGTCCGTCGCCAGGGCCGTCACGAGTCCGTCGGACCACTGCGCCACCGTCGAGTCGTCGAAGACGTAGGTGGTGTTCGGGTCGAGCGTCAGGTCGCGCGTCGAGTCGTCCGAGTAGGTCCCGGTGATCTCCAGAAGGACGCTCGCACTGGGTTCCAGCTCCAGGGCCGATGGCCGGGCCGCGAGGCCGACCAGCGTCGCGGGCGGCACGATTCGGGCCGGAATCCCCGCGGAAACGCCTCCGTGCGTCGCCGTGACGGTGGCCTCGCCCGCCAGCGCGAGGGCGCGCAGGTGTCCGGTGGCATCGACACTGAATAGATCGGCCGGGACGACGGCATAGTGGGTCGCGGGCGACGCGGTCACGTCCTCGGTGCTGCCGTCCACGAGCGTCGCCGCGACATGAAGCTGGACGGTCTGGCCCGGCTCCATCACGACGGAAGACGGCTCGACGCGCAGCGAAACCGTTCTCGGGCGGGTGCCGACCAGCGACCGGCCGCACGAGGCGGCCAGGGTCATCGCGAGTAGCGCCGCGGCGATCCTTCGCAGGCGGCCCGTTTCTCCAGAAGCGCGCATGGCGTCGGTCCGGGACACTCAGCGTCCCCCGAGCTCGATTTCGAGCTTGTCCGTGCTTTCCTTGCGATCCTTGGCAGCAGCACCTCTGCCCTCGACCTCGACGCGCGAGCCCGCGAGGCCCTGGGCGACGAGGTAGTCGCGCACCGCAGCCGCCCTGGCTTTTGCGGTCTTCGTGCTCTCCGCCTCGGTGCGCTGCGAGCCCACGCGGGCGACGACGCGGACCTTGCGCAGCGGGGCCTCGCGCACGAGCGCGTCGATCACCTCGTCCAGCACGGCCTTGTCGGATGCCGCGAGCTTCGCGCCCGAGCCGCCGAACGTGATCGGCGTGCCCAGCTCGACGGTGTCGGACACGATCGAAACCGACGAACGTTCGGGCTGCGGCGGCAGAGTCGCGTTCAGTTTCGCCGTCTTTTTCGACGCGATTTCCACGATGCCGCCTCGTGCCAGACGCCCCGGCGCCTCGACGCGCACCGGCCATCGGCCCGGCGAAACCTTCAGCGTGTACGTCCCTGCAGGCCCCGTCACCGTCTGCGCCGGCGGCTGGCACTCCACGGTCACCGTCGCGCCCTTGGCGGGACGGCCGCCCGTGCCGCGCACGAGGCCCGACAGCGTTCCGGCCTCGCCCGCGCGCCGCAGTGCGATGTCCTTCACCACGGTCGTGCCGCCCTTGACGTCCACCTCGACCAGTGCCGGGTCGTGGCCGGCCGCCTCCACGGTCAGGCGCACCTTGCCGGCGGGAATGGAATGCGTGAGAAAACGCCCGGATTCGCGATCGGAGGCGGTCGGCGGAACGCTGCCGGGCGCGCGCAGGATGGCGTCGCCGATGGGAGCGCCGCCGGCGGCCTCCATGACGCGGCCCGAGATGCGGCCCGTCGACGGCGAGGCGAGCGGGACGACTTCGGTGCGCTTCTCGATGGTCTTCTCGGTGACGCCGGCCTCGACGACCCGGCCGTCGCCCGCGTCGCGCGGGATGGCGTCGCGGGTCGGGTCCGCCGTGTAGGCGAACCCGCCGAAGATGTGCAGGCCGGCCGGCGTGCGCGCGGCGTCGCGGGAAAGGCCGTATTCGCCGCCCATTTCGAGCGAGACGGCCATCTGCTCGGGCCCCGGGGGCATGACGGCGTCGAGGGTGGCGGGGGTCTTCTCGGCCACGAGCACCGACCCCGTGCGCGAGAGCCGGTCGCGCGACTGCACGCGCACGGTCCACGTGCCCGGCGGCACCGGCAGCGAGTAGCGTCCGTTGGAGTCGGTGGTGGCCTGCAGAGGATCCGGGCCCGACAGGGTCACCTGCGCGCCGGCCAGGGGCTTGCCGCTGGGCAGCCGCACGACTCCCGACAGCGTTCCGGGAAGGCCGCGGCGCAGCAGGGGAATGTCGCGCGTCACGAGCTGGCCCGCCTTCACGATCACCTCGACTTCGCCCGGATCGTGGCCGTCGGCCTCGGCGACGAGGCGCACCGCGCCCGCGGGCAGCTCGTGCGTGAGGTACTTTCCCGAACCGCTCTCGGAGGCCGTCGGCAGCACGTCGGGCACCGAGACGCGCACGATGGCGCCCGGGATGATTCCTCCGCCGTCGGCCTCCACGACGCGGCCCGAGACGCGCCCCGGCGTGCCGGCCTTCGCGGGCAGGGGTTTCATTTCGACGTCGCGCTCCACGGTTCCGCCGGCCTTCACTTCGACATCCGCCTCCGCCGTCTCGTGACCGGGCGCCTCGACGGTCAGCCGGGTCGGACCCGCCGGCAGGTCGAAGGTGAGATAGGCGCCCGTGCCCTTGTCGGAGGCCGTCGGCGGCCCGCCGCCCGGCCCGCGGATGAACGCGCCCGCCAGCGGAGCCGAGTTCACGCCGAAGACGCGCCCGGTCACGCGCCCCGTTGTCGGAGGCGGAGGAGGCGGAGGGGGCGGCGCTTCCACCCGCTTTTCCACGATGGATTCGCGCACGGTCTCGACGACCTTCTCGACCACCTTCTCGCGCACCACCTCGTGGGTCTCCGGCGCCCGCCAGGGATCGAACGAGTAGGAAAGCGAGCCGAAGAGGTTGAACGCCGGCGTCGCCGGGACGCCCCACTCCTTGGCGGAGGTCAGGCCGAACTCGCCGCCCAGCGACAAGACCACGTCGCTCACCATCGTGAGCCGTACTCCCAGGCCGAGGGTGGCCGGGATTATATTCCCGAACGAGAGTTTTTTCGGCTCGGCGGCGGTCGGGACGACGTTGCAGCGCTCGTCGTCGACGAGGCTCGGGTTCACGGGCAGATCCACGCGCGACTCGATCCACGGCGTGACCTTCGGAAGGGGCACCTCGGCCGCCAGCGCGAGGATGCCGCGATGGTACCGGCTCGCGCCGACGGCGTACTCCTCCAGGCAGTTGGTCTTCACGCCGCCGGCGGCGCTGACGGGCGAGGGCGTGACCCAGCCGAGGTTCAGGTGGGCCACGAGGGGCAGGCGCCGCCAGATCCGGCGCGCGTCGAACGAGGCGAGCAGCCGCGCTTCGACGCTGGTCGCGCCGGCCTCGAAGGCGAGGTCGTCCACCCCGACGCGCGGGTCGAGCGCGAGTCCGCCGCCCAGCGCGAGCGAGCCCGCGAGCACCGGCAGCGGCAGCGCCCGGCCCGCCTTGGCGCCGAAGCGCAGATCGCCTTGGGCGAGGATGATGGACGGCTGTCCGGACGCGTTGCGGTTGGACGCGTTGCGGTAGGCGGCGAAGATCTCCAGCCAGTCGGCGCCGGCCGGTCCCCAGGAGGCCCCCAGCGTGCCGGCGAGACGCGTGTTGCGGTCGCCCGCGAAGAAGACATCGCGCTCCGTCGAGAATTCGCCCGCGACGCCGAGGCGGACGCCCGGCGCGCCGGGCAGCGCGTCCTGCGTGCGCTGCAGACCGGTTTCGCCGCCCGGAGCGGGCGCGGTGCGGCGGTGCGAGGGGGCGAACCAGAAGCGCTCCGACTCCGTCCACCCGGCCATCGGGTCGCCGGTCGATGCGGCAGGAGCGCTCGCTTGCACGGTCGGTGCAGGGGCCTGAGGGGGCGCGGGCGGCGACGCGGGAGGGGCAGAAGGCGCCTTGGACGGGGGAGCCGCGGGCGCCGGCGATGCGACCGTCGGCCGGGCAGCCGGGGCGGGGGCCGGGGCAGACGCAGGCGATGCGGGCTTCGCCGCGGGGGCCGGGGCAGGAGCCGGGGCTGGTGCGGCGGAGGCGGCTGCCGGTTTCGGCTCGGCCGGCGCAGCGGGAGGCGGGGCCGGAACGGGCGCAGGCGCGGCGCGCACGGCCGGCGGTTCAGGGGCCGGCGGGGGCAGCGGAAGCGGGTCGGACGGATCCTCGGGCAGCAGCAGAGGGGGCAGGTCCGCGTCGGCGGGATCGGGTGCGGCGCCTGCTCCTGCCGGCGGGAGCAAGACGAAGGCGACCGCAAGTGCGAATCGTTGGGCTGACCCAGCCACGCCCTACCTCCCGATGGCGGGGCCTGCCACCCGCCGTGCGCGTCCGTCGGGCACCGGTGGGGTGCTCCGCCCCGCCGCGGCCCGCACCGGCGGCAGGGAGCCGCCGATCCCCCGGACGCAATGGAGAAGGATACTCCCCTGCCCGGCGCCAGCAAGCGCTATTTTTGCGGCGAATTCCGCACGATTTCGCCTCGAAGAGGTCGCTCGCCGCTGTCCGACTTGGGATGCAGCGCATCGTCGCGGCGCGGTCCCGCCTGAGACGGCTTATGACGCGGGGCGTCACGACCGTCGGGTGAACCGGCTCCAGGCTGTCGGTGGCAGACGAGCGGCGCCTGCTGGAGGGGGTCGCCGGTCTGCAGGCGCCCGATCTACCTGGCTGGGGTTTTTTTCCGACCCACTTGGCGGCGCATGCCGTGCCGCCCGAAGCCACGATGCAGGAGGAGCGCGAGCGGTACGTCGCGGCGATCTGTGCGGAGTTGATACCCGATACGGCGGCGCGGCGGCTGGCGGGGCGGACGGACGTGTTCATGGACCAAGGCGCGCTCAGCGCAGGCAAGGCACGGCTGATGGCGAGGGCGGCGCCCGAGGCGGGGCTCGCGCTGCACCTGCACGTCGATCAGCTCACGGACGGGGGCGGCGCGAGGCTCGCGGCGGAGGTGGGGGCGGCGGCGGCGGCGCACCTGGAGCGCACGTCGCCCGACGGCATCGCGGCGATGGCGAAGTCGGGCACGATCGCGGTGCTGCTGTCGGTGTCGACGCTGGCAGCGGGCGAGCCGCGGTTCGGGCCGGCGCGCGCGCTGCTGGAGCCGGGCCTCCGGATCGCCATCGCGTCGAACCAGAATCCGGGCACGGCGCCTTCGGAATTGTTCGCGCTCGAGTTCTTCCTCGCGGCGGTGGGGTTGCACCTGTCGCCGCAGGAGATTCTCTGGGCGGCGGCGCGCGGCACGGCGCTCGCGCCGGGAGGGTCCGACCAAGGCATCCTGGAGGCCGGAGCGCCGGTCGATCTCGTCCTGCGGAACCGGCTTCCGTTGCGCACCCAGCGGAGCCAAAACGGCAGGGGTGACGCTCTACCGATCACCGCCTTGCGCCGGACGTTCGGCAGATGCGCCTCTCCCGCTGAGCACATCGATTCGCTTCGGATATGGAGGATCCCGAGTGACACGCGGAAGGAATTCCACACGACGCTTTGCGGTTCTCGCACCCGTTCTGGCATCTTTCGAGTAGCTGATCGTGACTCGCCGAATCTTGCTTCTTCTGGCGTCGGTCGTCAATTCCTCCTCAATATCGACGAGGCCATCGCCATCCGTGTCAGTCTGCCGCGAATCCACCACAATCTCCCCCGTTCGCCATTCCGATCGGTAGTAGTCGATTCTTCCGTCGCCGTCGAGGTCGGCTTTCGACTCGTATCCGCGATCATTGTAGTGACGTTCCGCGACTACGCGTCCATCTCGCCGATCCGTCTCCCACTTCTCGCTCCCGAACAGCTCAACCGTTACCAACGAGCCATCCCTCCGGTAGCTACCGCCTACCGCTTGCGCCTGCTCCTCGCCTACCATGTACGCTGGCGCTGTCAGGTCGCCGGCGTCGCGTTCCTCACTGCGTCCACCTCTGCTTTCCACGCCTACATTCCGAGGTCCATCCGGCGGTTCGCAGGAACCGTAGCAACCGTCCGCCATGGAGAGGCCAAGAAGCAGGGCGGTGACACGCCAGCGCATCTTCTTCGCTCGGCCTGCGGCTGGCTGACTGATGCCGGTATTGGGCTTGGTGTCCATCGGGCTCCAGAGGTCACGGTTGATCGTAGAAAGGATCCTGAGTCCTGGCGCCATATAGCTCGATCCTCGCCGAAAAGCTCTCTCCGGACTCATCCATGGACCCGTTATGCAGGACCCGTGCCGGCTGGCGGGTGCTGAACTGCCTGCATCTGGCCGGGGATCGTGCCCGTCAGCGCGGCCGGAT
>Ga0172370_10008510_pt1 | contig 12293 bp, 7 predicted proteins | sample LakKiv5m_FD_114538 | JGI IMG/M metagenome (GOLD analysis project Ga0172370, IMG submission 114538) | Freshwater microbial communities from Kabuno Bay, South-Kivu, Congo - kab_022012_11.5m | ecosystem: Environmental > Aquatic > Freshwater > Lake | place: Democratic Republic of the Congo...
ATGCAACGCCGATTCCACAAGCATTATTGGATGAACAGGCAAGGGCACAAGCAGCATATAAAGCATTTAATGATTCTTTCAAAGGATACTCTGCTGAGGGAGCGCAGCATATGCTGCAGCAGGACCCTTCCTATTCTAAAGAATGGGAGTCCTATGGTCAAACCCCCATTATTGCCTTGAATAACCCCAATGACTGGGGCGGTTACTAAGGAGATTTCAACATGATTAAAAAGAACAAAAAAGAACAAACAGGGTTCGTTAGGACTCCCAAAACCCGGCAAACTGCCCACAGGGATGCCGCTGGGCCATACGCATCCGGCAAACCCAATGAAGGCTGCATATGCGAAACAACAGCAACTGGGGGTACATAGTTATTATCGTCGAGCACATGTATATAGAATTCCCAAAAGTGAAGCAGAAGTTAAAGCAGCCGCGCAACGAGAGCGGATCAACCGACAAATACAGCGTTACATGTCTGAAGGATACTCTGCTGAGGGAGCGCGGCAGATGCTGCAGCCGGTACCTTCCTATGCTGGAGAAACTACTTTTCAGAAGCAACAGGCCAATCGTCAAACCCCCAATGCCTGGGGCCGTTACTAAGGAGATTTCAACATGATTAAAAAGAACAAACAGGGTTCGTTAGGACTCCCAAAACCCGGCACACTGCCCACAGGGATGCCGCTGGGCCATACGCATTCTACAATTACGCCGGGCTATACTGGCCCCCATTTGGAATACGGCCCGGATGGCCGCGCCTATAATTCGCAGACGGGCGCACTGATGGCCGTACATAGAGATTATCTACGGATTCAGGCGCGGCGTAATTTTTTAAGGCAGCTGCCAGCGCGACAGGCTGCAGCGGCTGCCGCGCGACGGGCGCAACAGGCCGCAGCGGCTGCCGCGCAAACGCAACAGCAACGCAATCAATACCTAGCAAGCCGTGCAGCAGCAAATACACAGCGAACACGGCAACCCATCGCCAAGAAGTTGGGTAGATAGGAGGTTCTATGGCAGGACTTACAACTGGTGCAGGCGCACGCGCAATGAGTGTTGCAAGTGTTCGTGGTTCCGCTTCGGCACGTACACAAGCACAAAAGCAAGCGGCGCTGCAGGACAAACTACGCCGCCAAGCACTTAATAGAGCACCACAGCGAACATCACCCAGCAGTCCCTATTTGGGATAAAAAGAGTCTCAAATTATGACGTACAGAAATATAATGCTGACCTGCACAAAGTAACTCGGTACGGCAAGTAGGAAATTTATTATGGCAGCACGCTCTCCCCAAACGCGAATGACGGATGCGATGGCGCAACAGGACTATTCTAGCCCCTCCTATTTCCCATTTCAATTTCCGGCATCGCCAGGGATCAATACATCATATCCATCGTTACGCCCTCGGGATGGTGGCGGCACATTATTTCCGATCTATCAATCGCCAATCTGGGATGATGTGATCCAGATGCCCGCTGGCGGCTGGCGTCGGTCTCAGCCTCCGGCACCGCCGGGTACGGACCCGGTATCGCCCGCTGCTTCTGCCACCCAATCACGCCGGAGATACGTCCCAGCAGCCGCATCTGTGGCGGCAATCTGGGGATCTACACGGGATTCCGTGTTACCAGACGGATCGCCAGTACCCGTAGACCCGATGCGGATGCTAACCGGGCAACTGGTTCCGCAGTACAATGCCGCCGGAATCCCGATTCCGGGGCAAATTCCAATGGCACTGCTCTATGCGGCACCCCAACTTCCGATCAATAATGCTATTTGGACGCCCGCCCCTGTGGGACTCCCGGTGCTCAAGCCGGTTCAGTAAGGAGATCTGTCTATGCCTATGCAACTTTCTTACGCTCGGTTTCCTGGGATGGAGTATTTGCCAGAAGATCAAGGCACACCGCTACGGACGCCTCCGCCACCGGCGGGAGCGATGCTCCGCGCCGATCAGCAGGGCAGTGGTGACTTCAACTCGGCACAACTGGCGGCATACAATATCCATAACCAGCAAGACCAGTTGCGGCAGCAGGCATTGATCAATCAGATCCAGTTTGGGCTGGAACAAAAAAAGTTTGAACAAGCGCAGCGCCAAGCCAACTGGGAGCGCGGACTGCAGCAGCAGCAACTGGATCAGAAAGCAAAAGAGTTCTCCATGCAAATGCAAGGGCAGACCGCCGACCGCCAGTTGCGCGAGCGGCAGCTTGCCAATGAAGTGGCCAATCAAGGATCGGATCGCGAATTGCGTCTCCGGCTGGCCTTGATGGACGCCGCATCCAAGGACAAAGACCTGGCATTCCGTGGAAAGGAAATGCTTGCGCGAATGGGGATTGACCAAAGCAAGCTGGACCTGGAACGGGCGGATCTTGGATTGCGCAAATCCGACATGGAATCAAAATTGGGTCTGGCTGGTATTGAATTGGGGCTTAAAGCAGAAGGTATGGATCGGGATTCGGATCTGCAGGATCGAAATTTGGCCCTGAAACATTTGGACACTATTCTGAACGAGAAGCGGGCACGTGCGGATCGGGATCTAAGCAAGACTAAGATCATTCTGGACACGTTGCAAGATGACAAGAAGAACAATCTCCAGAAGTACGGGATCGATGCTGGGATCATGAGCGATCTGGTCAAGGCGGACATGGCGCAACAGAACGCTGATACGGACAATCAGTACCGATACGATGCGCTGGCGGAACAGCGTGCCTATCATGCGGGTGCATTACAACAACAAAATGACGCCATGAAAGCGCGTACTGCGGTTGCCGCGAGCCGGATGCAAGCAGCCAATCAACGGCAGGCTGCCCTGGCGGCTACCCAAGGCGCACGCGGTGTCAGTAACGATCTGAAAACGCACGCTAACGACTACATTGTGGACTACATGACTGGCGCTGCTACGGATCCAAATAACCCAAAACAGGTAAAAGCCTGGTCGGACGTATTTGGGGAAGATGTTTCACCTGCCTCGCTGGATCTGGGACAAGTCAAAGACACCGCCGGGATGGCTAGACTCCGGTCGCAGTTGAACCAAGTTTCTAATGAAATCGGAAGAAATCCAGAACTGCTTTCCGTACCTGCCGCCACTTGGGTGAAGATCGCTGCACAGCGGGAAGGGCTGGACCCAGATCAAACCGATCATGTGGATGTCCCATCTACCTTCTTCGGAAAAGATACGACAGATACCATGAAGATTGTATATCCAAAAGGGAACCTGCGTGCCGAATGGGCCTATCTCACTTTGGATGGAATTTTGAAAGCGCGAGCGGACTTTCTGAAAGAGTCTGGGACAAGCGCCACACTGCAAGACCAAGCGCAACGCGCCGCCTATGACAAGTACCTGAAAGAGCTTACAATTAAGCCGCTGGGTATCCTGCTGCACGCACAAGATCCGCAGTTTGCCGATAAAAATACCGGGCGGCAATCCCCGGCAATGCAGGTTCCGATTCCGCCGGAGTTTTCCGATTTGGATCAATTTGGCGCGTGGGCGGATAATTATACCGGGATCCCGTTTGAAAATCAGGACCAATTTGGTGACCTCACCAATATGGTCCCGGCAATGTAAGGAGACTTTACAATGGCAATATCAGGCATTCGTTCAATGGTTGCTGGCCCACTTATGGGTGCGGGCCTTCCCGGCAGCTTTGCGCCGCGTCCGCCAGACACTCGGGAGCAAGATCGAGCACGGCGGGAGCAACAGCAGCGGTGGGATGAGATAGGTCGTATTCGCGAGTATATTCTCCGGACCTACGGTCTTCCCCAATTCCCCGGATTTCCGGTAGATGCAGAACGGCGGCTGCAAGACCAGTGGCTGTCTGTTGCGGTCAGCGACTACCAGAAAGCGCGTGCTGCAGCTAAGGGCAAGGACGACATCCGTTTTCATCCGCCACGGATCACCGGAGTCGATCCGGTCTCCTTTACGGCAAATATTGCGTCGGCAGGCACTTCCGGTTCCGGTGAACGAGTCGGATCCATTTACAATCCGATGCCGCAGATTGACTACTACGATTCACCTGGTGTTGAATTCAGCGGTAGTGGCATGGGCGCAGATGCCAATTATGGCGCTGGCAGTGCTTCGAACTCCGGAATGGGTGGTTATGTGCCCAGTCAAATACCTACTCCCCCGCCACTACCGGGGCATACGGGTCCAGTGCCTGAGCCAAGATATGCTGGGAGGAATTCAGCCAATGCGCTAATGACGTTCCCCAAGCCCATGACGCCACAAGAGTGGTATGACGATCAACGGGATCGGCAGGCCAGAGATCAAGCTGCAATTCGTGACCAGCGTGCCAGAGACATTATGAATTCAGGTCTTGGCTCTCCAAATTACTCACCGGAATTAATTGATGAAATGGGCAGTATTTTGGATGGATCCTGGACGCCCCCTGCCGACTACGTACCCCCGTCCAAGCGGGGCCGAATGCGGGCAAAACTGCCAAGAACCACCATGACCATGGACTACCAGGCAACCCTAGCGCCGATGTCCTACCAGCCTGGCTTGGGTATGACCCCTTTGTATAACGAAACCCTCGGGTTATAAGGAAACTGCTATGAACGAAGAATACTGGATGCAGATGGGAATTGACCCGAGTATGTTCTATGGGAATATGGATATGGGGAATTATTCCTATCCGGAATACGCTCCGCAGGACTTTGGGTACCCGGAACAGAATTGGTCACCCATGGACAATGCTGCGTACCTGGATCAAATGTGGCAGGAAAGTATGGCGCAGAATCAGGCACAAGCGGACCCATCGTTTAGTCAGGTACAGGCAGATCCATCGCTTGGTGCAGTTTCTGACTTCCAAGGCGATTATGGGCTTGGGCCGATGGACGCTCCTATGGGGATGCCTGCACGAACTATCAATGGAACACCCACGATATATTCTGACGGAGTTTCTCCGGAAACAGCAGCCCGCCTGGATGCAATTACAAAGGGCATGTCTCCAGAAGACGGAGCATACATTCGGGACTTGGTAAACAGATCCCCACAAACTTTGACTCTCGGTAGGTATGGAACGGGTCCAGCAATTTTCCCATCCCAAGAAGTACAGAATTATCTAAAAGGCACTGCTCCAGCGGAAGATCGCGCAACTTATGCGAACAGCCTTCGACAATATCAGGATGGGAAAACTGCTACTCTCCCGCAAATCCCACTCGATGCGCCCCGTGCAGAGGTTCCTAAGACGGAAACTGCAGTAGCGCAAATCCCTCCTCCAGATCCACGTACTAATCCGGCAGCACAAGCAGCTATAAAACCTATGTCCTATCAGTATCTTAATGAAGGGCCGTATAGTGGATATATACCACCTACCCCAACATCGATCCCCGCTACAAAGTCTACTCCTGCGGACGCACAAAAGGAGTTCACCTTCGACGTGGATTTTTCCAATCCGGCCCTGGTTAAAGCGCTAAGTGATCAGGGGTATTCTACCGAGCAAATCGCTCTGCTTGCACAAGCGCAGCAGGCCCAAAAAGAGCAAACACGCCAGCAGGAAGCGCAAAAAAAGTACGATACTGAACTTGCCACCTTCCAAAAAGAGTTGGCAAAGAACAAAGGAAACCGTGGCGGCGCAGCCGCCGCCCTTGCTCCGGGTATGCAGGATTGGTATGTCAATCGATCCGATACTAAGCAGACCTATGGCCTGCCCGGCGGCGGTACCCTGTCCGGTACGGACGAAGAGTACAACTTTGTAACGCCGACCGGCGGTACGGCCCGTATTGTTCGCAATCGCGATAAAGAACTGGCTCAGACGCAGTACGATGAAGCGCTGACAAATCAAATCAAGCAGGAGAATAAGAACAAGCGTGGAAAGAAAGCGCAGCAGTATACGGACAAAGCAATTCAAGAAGTGCTCAAGACCATGAAAGACTCGCCGCGTGGCCAGTCGTTCCAGAATGAACAAGAACTTGCCGCTTTGGTGGATACAGGAACTGCCGATCCATTCCAAAAGCAACTCATGCAAGAAGTCCGCAATGAACGCCGCCGCCGTGAAGATGCGGCACAGGGGTCCGATCTGCCCTTGGGTCCGTCCACCGATTTCCGTCCGTTCAATATGAACACGTTTACGAACCTGAATCAGCAGCAATTGGGCAATGGCGACTTTGTCCTTAATGACACCCGTACTGGCTGGCGCAGGAACACTGCTGGACTTCCAGACACGCAGCCAAAAGCTGCACCAGGAATGATTTTAGCCGATAATACACCACCACTCGATCTTCCGAGCAACCCACGTGACTGGCGTTCCACAGCTCCTGTTTCGCCAGAAACGCAACAGGCACGGGATCGTGTGGCGTCGCTGCCCCTCCCCAAACTGCCAGACGATCAAATCTTGAGCAACATGGACATGGATAACGCTTGGGCCGATCAGGATGCATACCGCCGCGCCGAAAATAAATGGCTGGGCCGGATGGATACTCAGGCCAAGAACGACCGGCTGATCGCTGGCGAACAGAATCAGCAACGCCGCACGGCCCTAGCGCAGCAAAAGGGGAACCTAATCAACGCCCTTCGCCGGGAAGGGCGGGAGATGGAAGCTGCGGTCGTAGAGGCGTCTTTGAATCAAGATCTCGGATACAGTGAATACCAGCGGTACGATCCGTACTATAATGCGATTTGGGCATAAACAAAAATAAAGGACTTCCATTGCATGGATACTCTTCGCAAGTACTTTACGGCTGATCAATGGGCGAATTTGGAACTGCTGGACCCGAGTATCGGGCAAGTGTTCGATCAGGGATACGGCGCTCCGCCGCAACCGGGGCTATTTTCCACATTTGCTCCGGAACCCCAGGGCACGGCTGCAATGGGGTTGGGACAGTATGCGCCCCCGGCACCACGTCCTGAAACACCGCCGGGCTACGGCCAAGCCGCGCAAGAGCCGTCCGGCTTGCCGCCAATAAAGCCATCGAACGAGTACTCTGTGGCTTCATTTCCTATCCGTTCGTCTGCGCAACGGGGCGGATTACCATCTATCGATCTGCTGCAGCAGGGACTTGACAAGGCGAAAACAGACGAAGATGCCCGAAACGCCTTCAAGGATTACAGCTTCCTATCGTCCAGCCCGGAAGAGCGTGCTGCACAAGTCCCCAATGTGGGACATATTGCGCTGGAGCAAACAAACCTATCTGGTAAACAAGTAGCAGGACTCCAGCAGCAATTGTACAATGATCCAGCGGCACTTCGTGCCTATAGGGCACAAGAAGCCATTAACCAGCCCAAGCCGCCCGATGCCTGGACCGATATTATCCAGCAGGCCCAGGACCGAAACCGCGATTTAGGCACGGCACGGCAATCGGCATGGGGATTGGTCAATCCATTTGAACGGATTCGCGCCGATCTGGACTATTCCCAAGCTCAGTACTGGGCCAATCCGGAACATGCGCAAGAACTCGCCAAACTGACTTCGGACGAAACTGCTGGAAAATTGGAGCAGACGGGTGGGATCTTGAGTCAATTGTACTCTATGCTGCCTGGCGCTCAGGGCACTGTAGGCAGCGCGGACGTACCTGCAAATTACCGGCAGGTGGTCTCGGATCAGTTAGATCAGACTAATCCTGGTCTACGCCCGGATCAAAAAGAACTGTATATCAAGTCCCGGTACATGGTGGAATCGGCCAATAAGTTCAAGCAGGACGATGCAGCGCTGAACGAACAGCGTGGTTTGGTTCCCCGTGCCATTGGATTCACAGCCAAAAACATCCCCTATCAGGCGCAGTTCCTGGCGGCGAATGTGGCTGCGGGCCTAACAGGTGCCGCCGCTGGAGCGGCAGCAGGCACGCCGTTTGGCGGTGTAGGCGCAATTCCGGGCGCATTGGTCGGCGGCGCTTTGGGCACGATTGCCGCCTATACGGCAGGAAAGGCCAACCCCACTTACCAACGGCTACGCACCGATCAAGTGGGCGTAGATGAAATGGGGAATGTCTCCCAGACGCAGGAAGCATCCGGTGTGGGGGAAGCACTTGCAAAGACTGGCGTTGGCCTGGGTCTGGAAGCAGGGATTGAAACATCGTTAGGCAAAGTGGCTGAATATATTCCAGGCATGTCACGGTTGCGCGTATTCCGGGACGATGCGGCGCTTGCGCTTAAGAACGCGGTTGCCCGCACACCCATTGGCGCTACAGCCGCCGAACTGGCATCCCCGGACATCCTGAAACTTCTGACGCCCCTGAAACAGGTCCGGCTCATGACTTCATTTGGAACTATTCCGGAAGAAGTTGCGGAAGAGTATGTAGACGCTGCTAAATCATCCTTGCTAAACACGGATAACGAGTACAAGACCTGGGGGCTAGGCAATGTTCCAGGTGCGATGTCGGCACTGGTTCAGCAAACGCCTGATATGATTTTGAGTTTTGCGCTGATGGGTGGCGCACAACGAGGCCCAGCTAAACTGATGCAAGTCCGCAGTAACCAGTTACGCAGTAAAATGAATGCGTCCGACTTGGCGCTGGACGATTGGCAGACGGAACAGTCTGTACTGAAGGCGTTCCAGTGGGAAGATCTGCCATCGAGTATGCGCGGTGTCCTATCGCAAGTAGCTACGAAAGCCCAAAATCCTGCGCAGGCAGAAGCCGCAAATATAATGCAGCGTGACGAATGGGGCAAGAAGTACTACGATCAGTACCGGCTTGACCGGCTTTCGTCCCTAGAATCGTTCGTGCTCCAGAATGAGGATAAGCTGAAGACTGCAATGCAGCGAACAGAAAACGACCCGTTACAAGCAGCGTATCTGTTGGCCGAGAATTGGAATCAGGACAATAGTGAGTTGTCTGAGTATCCGTTCTTGTCGATGCAGATGGCGCAGCCACAAAGCACTGCCAATGCAAAACCGACAGCGGAAGATAAAATGGCTGTAGCAGTGCGGATGGCGCTTAACCAGGCTCCTGTGGCTGTAGGCAGTCAGGCGCAGGATGATGCAGCCTTGACTCCGTTCAAACGCGAGAACGATAATCCATTGATGCTTGATGCGTCCTACGGCAAGGCCATCCTGAACGCCAAGCCGAGCGATCAAGATTCACCATTGGTCCAACGTGCTCGGGGCCTTTTTGCCGCACTGACAGACGATCAGGTCCGGACGGCCTTTCAACCGGCCCAGACCCAAGCTACTGCGGTAACACCACCGATGGATCCGAACGCGGCACCCCAAGTCACACCCCAAGAACAATCTGCTGCAGCCGTTCAAGGAGTGCCGCAAGAGCAGCCCGCCCCGGCAGTTCAAGGAGTGCCGCAAGAGCAACCTGCTCCGGCAGTACCTCAAGAACAACAGATGCCAGCAGTTCAAGGCGCACCACAGGAACAACCTGCCCCAGCAGTTGCAGATCCGAACCAGGGTGATCTTCCAGGAATGAACGCGCAGATCGGAGCATTGCCTGAACGGGATGTAGCAGCAGACGCGGCTATGCCTGAAGCCCCTGCTCCGGATGCGGCAGTTGCTGCACCAGTAACAGTAGAACAAAGTCCCAATGTTCCTGCCGCAGAGCCAGCCCCAGCCCAATCCCCAGCCCCAGCGGTCGTGGCAGTTCAACAAGCACAAGTGGACGCAGATGCTCTTATCAATCAAGTAGCAAATCAAACTACTTCGGGCCAAGCACAGATGGATCTGCTTGAGAATTCTCCTATGGCCCCGGCTGAATCTGCTGCGGCCCCGATTATGCCTGAATCCGCGCCTGTAGAAGTCCCCATTGTTGAACCTGTGCCGCCGGTTAAAGCCTCTGTGGAACCAGCCCCAACGCCTGCCCCCAAAAAATCCGCAACTGCAGCCGACACTGCGGAAACGCCGCCAGCAGTTCCCGAAGACGATGACTACTTGTTTGCAGCAGGACCAAGCGCCACACCGGCTCGCGAGATCAAGACCAAAGCCGAACTGAAAAAACAATACGAAGACGCAAAACTGGAGTATTTGACCAGCATTGACAACGAAGATGACCCGTTAGCCCAAGAACCACAGACGCAACAAGCTGCCCTTGCGCATTATCAGCAAGCGGCCATGGCGTATGCGGACCCCAGCGGCGATAAAGATCTAGTTCAACTGAAAAAGAAATGGAACGCGGAAGGGATTGCACAGGAACCCAATTATCTGTACAAACCAATCGCGGCTTCAACCCCTGCACCTGCAGCCCAAACCGGCAAACGTCCGTGGCAGAAAACAAAAACAGCGCAAGCAGCCCCTGTCTCTGAACCTACTCCAGCAGCCCCAAAATCTCCAAAGAACAAAAAACAGCAGGCTGCGGTACAACAGGCACTGCCGAACACCGAACCACAGGAAACGGAACAACCTGAATCTACTCCTGCGCCTGTGGCACCAGAGCCGGAGCAAGAACCTTCCCTTGATTTTCTAACACGGCTGCAGCAAGCGCATGACACTGCCGCACCCCCCAGTCTATTGAAGATGCACCGGACCATTGCTAAACTTGCTGCAATGACAGGTGTGGGGAAAAAGGTCAAAATCGTAGATGCACTCTATGATAAAGCGGGAAATATGAAAGATGGACTATATGGCAATACAGCCTTCGTGAAGGATGCTGCCGGAACCCTATCCCCACTGGCCGACACGGACTCGGATACGATTGTCGTTTCGCGTAGAGGTATGTATGCTTGGGAACAGGCAAATAAGCTGCCCGCCGCACTGCGAATCTCACAAGTGCTTGCCCACGAACAGACCCACCGAGGCAGCTATTCGGCCATGCTTGGGCCTGAGTACAAGTCGCTACTGAAGTCTATGGTGAAGCACCAAATGCCCCATATCCGGCGCACCATTGATGACGCTTACAAGAATGCGGACGATGAGGTGGCGGTGCAGGAGTTCCTATCCAAAGTGGCGGAAATTGCCGTATCGGGTGCGCAGCTTAAAGGAATGAATGGTACTCTATGGCGAAAGGCCCGTGTATTCGTAAAAAAGAAGCTCGCTCAGTGGGGTGTGGATATGCCGCTGTCCGCGCACGATGTGAATTACATTGCGCGGGAAATGGTCACAACCGCGCTCAAAGAAGGGACGAAAGAGCGTTCGCCTGAAGAACATTTGGCGGCGTTGCAGAATCGACGTGCGATCCGGAAAGAACTTAAGACCATAGGCACACCGGACCTTGCGGCCCGTGTTCTTCGTCCAGCCGAATTCAAGCAACATGACGAAACCCTGCGTACCCTGACCACCCAGCGGAAAGACACCAATAAAGCGTATCAAGACCTGGAACGGCAGTACCACACAGTCATGGACAAGATTGATGCGGCCAAAGAACAGCCGCAGGGCATCCAACCCACTGAACTGCAGGACTGGTTCAAGCAGCGGGACGAACTCAAAGCGCTTTTGGGAGAGGAAAAGTCCGATCATGCCAAAGCGGATGCAGCTTATAAACAAGTGTATCTGTCGGCGCTCCGCGCAAAAGGAGTGCCCGAGAAACACCGGAATGAAATGAAACTCGGAAATCGGGCCTTTCCAAAAATGGCGGAAGGGCACCTAACCCCGGTTGAATTTGGGATGACCAAACATCTTGCCAAACTGGATCGAACCGGGAAAGAGGATCGGCTGATCGAAAAAGCAGTCCGTGCCATGAAAGCACGTATGCCCAAGAAGGATGGCGCAACCAAGTACGTCAAGGACTATAAGGGCACAAAACAGACCCCTGCCCTAACTCGCGCCTTGTGGGAAGGCTGGCAAGCGCAACCCCCGCAAATCACGCAGGACGGGGACACGACTATGATCCGGATTGCTGTCCCATATTTTGCGCGAAAAGGCCGGTCACTAGTCCAATCGGTCAAGGAGTCCGGCTTTATGTCCATTCTCCTGAGTCCGGATCTTGTAACAAAAGAAGTTCAGGAAGGCGGTAAAGTCACGGCGGTTGAAGAACCAGCGGGCACCTGGAATGTATCCTTCGCTACGCAGTTCCAGGGCACGCAAGTGGAAGACATGTTCAAGGGCATTCCGTCCCGTGGAAAGGCATTGGAAGTTGCGATCAGGCAAATTGTACTGCACTCTGTCCGCGCCCCGAGAGAAGAAGAACAAGTACAAACGCTTGAAGATGAAATTGCAGAACAGTTCCGAACCAGTTCTCCTAGTGCGTACGAATCCACCATCAAGCGCAAATCGCAGGATATTGCGGCTTCAACCAAGCAGAAGGAAAGTAACGACTTTGCATCTGCGCTTCAGCACTCTCTTGTTGCACTGCTGCAACGGATGGCCCATGAACTGTACCGCCCCCCGGCTTCGCTATCTGAAAAAGAACTTGAAAGTATTGATCAACAGTTGAATGAATTTACGGCAGAACAGGAGAACCATGGCGCACTGCCCAAAGTAATCCCGTTCAATGGCAC
>Ga0172370_10008511_pt1 | contig 12293 bp, 16 predicted proteins | sample LakKiv5m_FD_114538 | JGI IMG/M metagenome (GOLD analysis project Ga0172370, IMG submission 114538) | Freshwater microbial communities from Kabuno Bay, South-Kivu, Congo - kab_022012_11.5m | ecosystem: Environmental > Aquatic > Freshwater > Lake | place: Democratic Republic of the Congo...
CATTGATTACACCATGGGCCACACCACACCTGCGGTACAGCGGGCATATCATCAGCCTGCCCCTGATAAGTTGAAAAATAAATATATTAGATGCCTGCCTTTCCTGACATTCTTGCGTCAGGTTACCCCGCTCGTAGTCGAGTCAGAGGGATACAAAAAGCTGCGCCAGGAGAATGAGACGTTGCAGACGCAGTTACAGGAACAGGGTGCCAGGATAGGGGCGAAAGACGATGAGGCTCAGGAATTGAGAACTCGCCTTGATCGGCTGGAATCGGCGATGAAAACAGTTGTCAACATGGGAAAAAAGAAATAGTTTTTTTTATTTTTGTCTTTTTAATATACCCTCTAACCGCGAAATATACTCTTCAGGGCTTATCTTTTTCAGCTCGTACTCCGCCGCATTGCGCATGATCTGGCATTCATGTAGATCCTCCTCCAATTTTAAAATATATTCTGGATCTTGGAATGCATTCTTTAACGCATTGCTGCAATCCTTGTTCCGCGTTGTAAAATCGATCATAAAATCCATGTGTTTATTAATCGTCTCCATGGGGGCTCTGAGGGCGGTGAGACTTGTTTCTACAATTTGTATGAGAGTGTCCGTCTGCTCGTAGGAGTATACCCTTTCCAACTGCGCTGGATTGAGTTTTTTAAGGAGGTGCAGATCTTGCACGGCCTCGGAAATGTGTGCGCGCATCCTTGCCTCAATATTTCTAAAATACTGTTTTTCTTTGTTGCTTAATTCTTCCCAATTCGAGGGCGGGTTTTCTAAATATCGTTTCATTGCGTCGGTTAACATAATATTACAATACCTGTTTTTTGATATAAATCTTTCGGTAAATACGTGCAATCTTTGTATAATTAAGATTTTTTAGATACATAAATACCATGTTTTACCGAAACATTTAAGCTAAATGATACAATATTGTGATATACTAATATTACTAGGTTGATATCGGATGGCAAAGAATAAGACATCGAAGGGTTTTTTGGCTAAAATCTGTTTGAATAACAGGCTAACCGTTCCACATTTGGAGGCGGCGCTTCTAGGACTTAGTACCGGCGACCTTGTGTTGGTCTGCATCGAGCGTGTGGAGCCTTGAATGGTCCTTAATGCTAAAACGGGTTTGAATGCCCTTGGCGACAGGGAACTAGGGGCGCTCATTCGCGCAAGTCCGTTATATCCTATTTTAATTGAATTTGAAAAAGAAGAAACTGCTGCAAAAACCTGCCAAGAATTTGCAGCGAAGAGTTCTCAAGATGTTATACATTCACAAACTATCTAAATCCAACATTGGCACTGATTTTGTTGAGATCGGGGCAGATCTTTCTAATAGTGATTTCCAGCTTTCTGAGCTTGGGGTTGAGCGTACCCGAAAAGTGCTTATGGGGTTTTTGCCTGAGATGATGAACGGACAATTTTTCGGTCCATCACCCAATTACGTCGGATGTATTGTGAGGTGTTCAGCTGGGGATGCCGTGATCCAGTGCTTAACGCGACTACTGCACGAACCAAGTGTTCTGCGACGCCTGCCTGTTACGGAGGAAGAAGTTCGAGCGTATATGGATATATTATGTTCGATTAAGCAGCAAACTTATCGAAACCGCATGGAGGCTTTTGGCATGACTCGTGAATCGGGAGCCTTACATGGTGATGTGAGATGAACCGAGCTCTGTGGATTAATGACATGTTTAAAATTCGCCTTATATCTGGGCGGTTTTTGCATTTTCTGGAGATTTCCACTCATTATGTCTATTTTAAAAGCAATCTTATGCATACATACCTATGCATAAGATTGAATTATAAAGGTCATAGATGTTGGTCTTATCCAATCATACATAACTTAAAACTTAACATATGCATGATTGATGGCTTAACTTTTTTTAGAGGTGTGGGATGAAACCCAAAAATCCTGACAGATTAATCCGAATTTGCATACTTGTCACAGAGCATCAAAAGGAATTTCTTGAGGGTATAGGTAAGCAGCAAGGGTCGGTTTATATCAGAAAACTGATAGACGCGCAGATACTAGACCACGACGTTGCGGATGATAAACTGAGAGCAGAAATCGTGGAATTAGAATCCAAATTTAATTTTAAAAAAGCCCAACTGAGCGAATCTGAGTCCACCAAAAAGCGAAAGCAAGCGTCTAGCCAAGGGCGCAAAGAGATAATCGACACAATTGCAACTAAACTGAAGCAATATCTCAGACGTGATTTTAGGGGAAACTGGGTGGTCACTGCGGATCTTCAAAAATTCATCAAAAATAATGTGTCTGATGCAAATCGTGTGTTGATTTGTCCTACTGGTAGTGGGGAACCTATCCAGGAACAGGAAGTCAAGGACAGGATATTGCAGATCGTCGAAGTTGAGGCTGTGAAATCATGAGTAGAGTGGCAGATTATCCTGGATTTTTGAAGGATCGCTACTTTGTCAACGTTCTTGAGCTTGGCAGGGACTATCCAGATCGGAAGACCTTAAATATTGATTTTATCGACTTATATAAATTCGATAACGAGTCCGGGAACAGGCTTTTAGACCACCCAGATAAAGAACTCGCAGCACTCCGGGACGCGCTAAGATCGTTTGACCTGCCAGATAGTGATATAGAAAACTTACCCGACGGTCAAATGCAGGAAGCAGAGGTGGCCATAAGGCATCTTCCCGACAGTGAGAAATCGCCCATCTACAAGATTGGCCAGGGCAGGACAAACAAATTAATCTCAATTGAAGGCAGGATAACGCGAATCGCACCGAAATATCAAAAGCTGACCAACCCGGGATTTAGATGTGTCCGGTGCGGCGATGTCACCTTTTGGCCACAAACAGACGAAAGATATATCGAACCCTTCGAATGTAGCAATGATAGTTGCGGCAGGAAAGGTCCTTTCACACTCGTCCCCGACCAGTCAGACTACGAAGATCAGCAGAAAATAGGGCTCCAGGATTTGAATGAATCCATGAAGCCAGGGCAGCCACTTCGAGAGATTGTGGTCTTGATACGAAGCGCAGAATTGATTCAAAACATTCCAGCCATGGGGGCACAGTGCACTGTAACCGGCATAGTGAGATTACAGCAGAAGCCTTTGACTAACATTTTCCATGCCTACATCGAGGCGATCCACATCGAGCCAAAGGAGACAGAAATAGACCTCTCGATATCAGAAGCTGAAAAAAGAGAATTTAGAGGACTTGCAGCAAGCTGCGCCCTCATGCAAACACTCACAGATTCCACAGCGCCCGAAATCTTAGGTTATGCAAACATAAAAGCAGCTCTATTGTGTGCGATTGTATCGGGTGGGGATAATCCACAATTCCGGGACTATACTCATATTATCATCTGCGGTGACCCCAGTACAGGGAAGAGTGCACTATTGAAATTCATCAGGGCAATAGTGCCAAGGACGCAATATAGCGCAGGCAGAGGCTCCAGTGTAGCTGGACTCACAGTGGCAATAGTTAAGGATGAATTATCCGGCAGTGGATTCACAGCACAAGCAGGCGCGTTAGTTCTTGCAGATCGTGGACTCATGGTTCTTGATGAAGTCGATAAATTAGAAAAAGAAGATATCCAGGCGCTAAATACAGCACTGGAAGAGGGTTTTATTGAAATCCATAAGGGCGGGATCAATCAGTCATTCAACACACGATGCCCTGTTATAGCTCTTTGTAACCCAAAAAACATTAGATTTGACCCTTATGAGCTGCTTTCAAAGCAGATAGGAGTGCCGGCAGACACATTGAGCAGATTTGATTTGATCTTTAAGATCCAAGATATACCGAACCCTGAGAATGATAAATTAATTGCAGAACATCAGGCGAAGCAATGGGCGCGATATGAGGGCGGCGATCAGGAGCAAACAGAGGGGGGCAGTTTACCGCGGGATAAGCTGAGTAAGTATTTGCAGTATGCAAAAACAATGGTACCGCAAACGACTCCAGAAACCAGGAAAGCAATCATAGAATATTATCTCACTCTTAGAAAAGTAGATGAAACTGGCACGATATCGGCAGCGGCGCGACAAAATAATGGATTGTACAGACTCACAAAATCAATGGCAAGGCTTCGATTGTCAGAGACCTGCAGTCTGGAGGATGTGGAAAAAGCGATCCAAATTCATCAAGCCAGTTTGGAAGCCCTGAGAGATCCGAAAACAGGAAAGATTGATGTAGATATAGCCTTCGGATTGGGTAAAAGCCAGCGTGTTCGACTCAGACAGGTGATGGATATCATCCGGGAACTCCAGGGCAATAACGGGGGCTCGCCGCATTTCAATGATATTATTTCAAAAGCGGAAGCCATGAACATACAACGTGAATACGCAACGAGCGACATGCAGTATTTAAAACATGCGGGCGAAGTGATTGAAGTGAGTAATGGACGCTACCGGGTGGTGTAAGATGAAAACTGAGCGCAAAAATCCAGGAGGTAGGCCAAAAGGAATCGTCCGGCGAACGCACGTCAGCAGTGGTGCATACAGTGAAAACCTCGGCGACGTCCTTGCCTTCTGGAAAAAGCATAACCCAGGCACAGCGGCGCACGTTGAAGAAATAATCACAAAATACCTAAGAGGTCTGAAATGGAATGTCGACCATCCGCGGTATATCGAGGTTCGCGATCTTGCTATCCGAACAGTGAGTCGGGGAATTTTGTTTATGAAGATATTGGAGGATGACTACACACGGAAAGTCAAAGACCCTGCAACCGGGGTAGTCATTAAAGAACGCCCTGCAGACCAATTCACGCGCCTGGAAGAGATCGACCAGGAAATTCAATCCCGCATCGCAAAGCTGGAACTACTATTCAACAATTAATTAACAAAAGGAGATATAAAATATGAAGAAAGAACAAAGTGAATTAAATACAAACGAACAGATAAAAGAACAACTCAAACTCGCAGGGAAGGATATGGATCTGCTAATAGAGCATTTCAGTTTTCCAGGCTACAATCCCGCGCAGTGTGGGGTCATGAAGAGAGTGAAGTCGAACATCGAAGCAGTGGCAGCGCTGCTTGAAGAATAGAGACATTCCAGTCATAAATTATGACATCTAAACAATATAAAGGAGACTAAAGACAATATGTATATAAACGAAGGAACTGAACGAAGATTAAAGGAAGAGAACCATACCAGGGCGCCCATAATCAAACAGATCATAGACGCGGCACCAATGTTCAAGGAAGGAGACTTTGACAGCTGGACAACCGAGCGTATAACTGATCTCGCAGGCAGGGTTACTAATGCCGGACGCACAGCAATCAATCTCAGCTATGCAAATGTGCAGGCGAAGGCGAAGGGGGATAAGTAACATGCAGCTTGAGAAGATGACAATAAAGAAGTTGGACCACCTCCGGAGCGAGGCAGAAGCGAAGCTGCAGGCGCGCCGGGCTGACATCTTAAACCTCATTTCCCTCGATCAGAAGAACTCGGTCATCATCGATCCCGCTTTCAAGGACGAGGCAAAAGTTATTGCAGAGGAAATGATCAATCTGCGTCAGGAATCGGCCAAGTTCGGAGGGTTGATTGAGGGGGTCAAAGAGGTCGCCGGTACCCTGGGCATTGGGGGGTATGATTTTGGAAGCGCGAAGGGGAAACTCAACAGCATCATTGTGATGAACGATCAGGTCATCAAAAGAGACGTGATCGCAGGCGTGATGTCCAGGGAAACATGTGCAGCGCTTGAGGGCGCCATGAAGGAGGCCGAAATCAAGCTCAAACGGTTCGATGAAGTGACCGCCCCGCTTATTGCTAAACTGGCCGCAATTCCTGATTTCCAGGTACCTGCAACCCAGAGGCAAGATAGGAGTACAGTGACGGGATCGCGCGGTGACCGCGGAGAAGACGAATACTAAAAGGCAGTGAGGACAAAATGGGAGGACAAAGCCGCAATCGCGCAAAGGCAAGAGCCGAAGGGCAAGCGACCGAACGTCGTTGAGAAGAAGATAGAACTGACGAGTCTGTCCCGGGGAAGGCGCAGATAATGGCAACCGTGGTCGCGTGTGTTGGTAGGCACTGTGGCCACTCATGTTTTCAGATACACAACTCCTGAGAATGAGCTCCAAAGTCTAGTAATAGATACCTACCATAGGTACGAAAAAAGCGAATGTAGCGTTTGAATATAGTTCTCCAAAGCAGAACTGTTGGGTATAATCATTAAAATCAAACCCAAAGAAACCAGCACAATGATTCTTAAGAATGCAATTACTGCGAAATTATGCCGGAAGGAAGTTTTTCTTGTTTTATGCTTGAAGATCATCATTGCAGCGATAGAACCAAGTATCCCAAAAATGAACGCGCTTTTTCAGGTATCCTGAAGAAGCCCAATTTGGCGAACAATTTATCGATGCCATAAATACTGAAGGGCACGATCTGAAGTACCATAATTAAAATAACCAATTCCATAATTAAAATCATATTAATATTCATGTGCGATTTTCTTTGTTGTGAATTTACCTCTCATTGTAACTTTCCCATAAAGAAAACTATTTGAACAATCATCATATTTCAAATCATATGCTTATCGGCCTTATCTCTGATGTCCATTCCAACATCGTTGCGCTGGAAGCTGTGCTTTTGGAAATGGATCAGATGGGAGTAAAGACAATATTGCATGCGGGTGACACTGTTGGATACAATCCTTATCCAGATGAAACTATCGAGCTATTTAAAAAGAAAAAGATCATATCAATTCTGGGGAACCACGACAGAGCGTTCATGACCAGTGATACTTATAATTTAAATTCTTATGCTTCGGAAGCAATGGAATGGACAAGAAATACCGCATCCCAGGATAGTTTTAATTATATTCTGGGGCTTAAGGATACAGTGACTATAGATGCAAAAGGTGAACGAATAGTCATGTTCCATGAAAGCCCGAAAAATTTTCAGGATTATATTTTTCCAGATGAGGCTACGCCAGATCTTCTTTCCAATATCAATGGAGATGTACTTGTTCTGGGCCATACCCATATACCTTTCATAATGGATTCAGAAAAAGGTATAGTAGTTAATCCAGGTTCAGTCGGGCAGCCAAGGGATGGAAAACCTGATGCTTCGTTCGCTGTTCTTGATACAGTCACACGAAAGATCGAACATAAAAGGATAAAATATGATATTGAAAAAGTGATAAGAGACATGCTGACAGCACATCTTCCAGAGGCACTGGCTTATAGATTGAGAGTCGGACGATAGCAAAAATAAGAATTTAATGATTGATACATATGACCTACCTGATATTTGACACCGAAACAACCGGATTACCCAAGAATTGGAAAGCTCCTATTTCAGATCTAAATAATTGGCCTCGATTGGTTCAAATCGCATGGATGCAATGCGATAATTCAGGGAAAATTCTATCAAGTTCGGATCATATTGTTAAACCTCGAAACTTCATTATTCCTGAAGATGCAGTAAAAATCCATGGAATTACAACCGAAATGGCAAAGAATGAAGGGGTTGCCTTAAATATTGTTCTTAAAGAATTCTCAACAGCAATCAGCCGATCAAGTATTCTGATAGCTCACAATATGGCTTTTGATGAAAAAGTCGTTGGAGCTGAATTTTTAAGAGAGAAAATTGATAGTAAATTATTTACAATTCCAAAAATCTGCACGATGGAAATGTCAACTAATTATTGTAAGATTTCCAATTCTTATGGTTACAAATGGCCTTCATTATCAGAATTATATTTCAAATTATTCAATAAGGATTTTGAGGATGCTCATGATGCGGTTGTTGATGTCGGAGCGTGTGCTGAATGTTTTTTTATATTAAAAAAGAAAGGGGTAATAAAATAGAAATTCCTGCAAAGTCCATTACTTCCTTTACAAGATTAATGCAATTTATTTCAAATGTCTGTTTATCCCCGGCAAGGTTTATAGTCATAATTCTTATTTCGATATCACTGTTTTTCACTTTTATTGCATCTTTTAAAAGACAATCTCCTTCCCATTCAGGGTACAATAAAACGGCCTTTTTCACATTTATTCCTTTACAATATGCCAGAACCTGATAAATATCCATATTAATCGGATCCTTCTCTTTTTTCTTTTTATATTTTGTATCGAATACGATTAAAGGAACATCATTTTTCTTAATAACGATATCAGGATTGAGTTTAATTTTACCATCATTATCAAATGAATACCATCCCTGAGGTATTATTTTGACATCATTTAAATTTGAGTTACTTATGATTTCATCCATAAATCTGAAAATGAATTTTTCAAAAACCACATTCATATCAAGCAAAAATGAAGAAAATGAATTTCTCCCTGTTCTTTCACTTATTGAAAGTTTTTCAAGGATTATTTTGCAGAGTTGATGTATATGTTCATAATGTTGGTTCATTCTCGTGTACTTGATATCAGGAAAATTTTCAGGCAATATTATTTTGTTTGAAACTTCATCAAAATGATAATAATTCTCTCGTAATTTATCTGATAAGTGTCGTCTTTCAAATGAATCCCTTGATAAGCTGAAAAGAACATATTTTATGATCTGATTTTCGAGTATATTTGCAGTATAATCATCAAAGACACAAAAAAGGCGATGTTGCAAAATATTATTTTCTTTTATATTCTGCATTATAGAAATCTTGCCTCTTACATAATTGAGGTTTTCATGAGATTCCAGATAGTTTCTGAAAACTCCTCCCTGAATTAGTTCTGTCACTTTCTTATTAAAGATCGCAATGATGAATTCATAAATATCAGGTGCATCTTCATAATTTACAGTTTCTTTCCTGAAAAATTCCACGTCATAAGCGTAGGATAACATATAAAACAAATTTGAAATCTCTACTTTTGGATTTAGACATAGTTTGCCATTTGGAAGTTTAATAATTCCGACATAACTTTTAGGATTTATGCTGTAAAAGCCTTCTTTCCATGCTTTGTGAATGCTTAATTTATCAGAAAAATCTGTATTTAGTATATCTGCATCAACTGGATCGAGACATATTTCTGATGGAATATACTCAGTTAAGGGAGGGTATTCATTGAATTCTTTTTTCAAAAGAACGGATTCCACTATCTGGACCATCGATCAGCTCTTTTTCATTGAATCAAAACTATACTTATCCAGATTGGTTTTTGTGAAAAAATATTCTTTCAAAAGTGGCATAATATTATAATCCCATATCAATTTAAGCCTCTTCTCATCAAGTATTCCCTTATTTATCATGAAATAGCTATGGCCAATTTGATGATGTTCATCCAAATCATTTTTGATCATATCATTCAATGTAGTAAAAAGTTTCAGAACATCGAAACCTGAATTTTTTTCCCGGTTCTCATTCAGCCATTTTTCAAGGACTTCCTTATTGGGCAGGAATTCTACAAAATTGAAGCGCCTTCTCAAAGCATAATCCACAAAAGCGATAGAGCGATCCGCTGTGTTCATCGTGCCAATTATGTAAACATTTTTAGGAATACTGAATTGTGATTTGGAATATGGCAGTGTAATTTCATTATCTCGATATTCCAGAAGAAATAATAATTCTCCAAAGATTTTCGAAATATTGCCGCGATTGACCTCATCAATAATCAGCAAGTATTTCTTATCTCTGTTTTTTCCAGCCGCCTCGCAGAAGGTCTTAAAAATCCCGGCCTTGATTGGATAACTCATTCCTTTATTACCCTCCAAAGGTTCAGGTCTGATACCTTCCATGAATTCTTCATAACTGTAAGACTGGTGAAATTGTATCAATTTGAACTGATTTTTTAAATCTGTTTCCGATGCACAGTTTGTAAAATATTTAGCAAACTCCTTTGCGACAAAAGTCTTACCTGTGCCGGGCACGCCGTAAAAAATAAGTTGAGACTTTTCTTCCAACAAATCCATGATATTCATGAAAAAACTGGACGGTAAGAAGGTATTGTTTATCAGTGAAAATTCCCATCCAAAATTGACCCTTTTTTCCCGCCAATTTTGACCCACCTTCTATGTAACTTTTCCTCCATTTAAGAATTATCCTTTCTCACCTTTTTGGACTCATGCTTTTTCAGTCTGTAACTCTTGCCTGTGAAATAGAATACATGTGAATGATGTAAAAGCCTATCCAAAATCGCAGTTGCGACAATATTATCCTTAAATAGCGAACCCCATTCTTCAAAAGGTCTATTTGTGTTCAATATTATTGAACCACGTTCATATCTTTTTGACACCAATTGGAAGAAGAGATTAGCACTATCTTTTGTCATATCCATATATCCCAATTCATCCAATACCAAAAGATCAATCCGCCCTAACTTGGATAACTCCCTGCCAAGATACCCCATCAATTTGGCTTTTGCCAGCTCGTCAACAAGTTCCTGGGCAGTATAGAACTGGACACGTTTCCTTCTCTCACAGGCTTTAATCCCCAGACCTATAGAAAGGTGTGATTTGCCAATACCAGGTGGCCCGACAAAAATTATGTTTATCGCATTATCAAGATATTCCAACGTGTTTAGGTTTCGTATTTGTTTCTCATTCAGTTGTGGCTGATGGGTAAAATCGTATCCTTCAATTGTTTTTATACAAGGAAAACCTGCACGACGTATTCTCTGGTTAACTGACCGCTCTATCATACCTTGATATTCTTTTTCAATAAGTCCAGACAAATACTCTGTATAATCGAGCTTTTTCTCAGCTGCTATTTTTGCTTCTTTCTTATAAATCTCAGGTATACGCTTTAGTTTCAATTCTTCAAAATAGTGTTCAAGATCCTTCATTCATATCTCCCCTGAGCTTTCGACAAACATTTTGGTACGATATGAATCCAAACTACGAATTACACCAGGAGGACTTGAGATTGACTGATCATTTACATGCTCCTGTTTGGGAATTGGAACGGGTTCTGAATTTTGATATAACAGATCGACAAACACATCAGAACGATAAATATTGTATTTATTGCATAATTGGATCACATTCTCGATATCTTTCTTGCTAAAATGCTTAGCTGCTTCAATGATTACTGTAAGATGTCGTGACGGATTAATCCGTTTTTGAGCTTTCAACTTATTTATGAAATCTTCGTGAGCAGGAGCAATCGTTAAGAATTGTTGTGATAAGAAGTCCCATGTTCCTTTGTATCCCCTGTAACCTTGAAAATGCTCCTTATTTATGAAGATCTTGCCTTTATCAGTTTTTTCCAGGGTATATTTTGCTATTAGTTTGTTGGATTGAGAATATATCTCCAGGTATATACCTTGACTAATTCTGATCCAGACATCTCTTCCTGCAAAGATATGAGGTACACTGTACCTGTTTCCATCAACTGAGATTAAACAATCTGAACTAACTTTTCGCAATTCTTCTGAAATACCTATGAATCGATTATTGGGTAATGGAGAAAGTTCTGCAATTTCAACATTAAACAATTCAACCGGTGTTTTCTTTGTTGTTGTATGGATACGATGATTTACTTGTTTTTCAAAGTCTAAGAGTTTACTATAAAAATCTTCAAAAGATTCAAACTTATTATCAGCAATAAAGTGGTTTTCCAGATATGAAAATGGATTTTCAACTTTTCCCTTTGACCATGGATGGCGAACCTCTGAGCGTGATGGTTGGAAACCATAATGGCTTGCAAATTGAAGATATCTTGGATTCCACTCTTTCTTTTTTGCAATGTATAAAGTTGCGTGATTGTCAGTCTGGATCCTTTCAGGAACTCCTCCTATTCTGGTCAAACCTTCTTCTAATGCTTCAAACACAGATGATTGGGTCTGGGAGAGAGAATACATGTAAGTTCTGTATCGACTACACCCTAAAATAAAACAGAACACCTGGATCTTAATCTGTTTACCTTCTATCATTACGTTGTATGGAGACCAATCGAATTGTCCTTGTTCACCGGGTTTTGTTTCATATCGCATAAAGGACCGGGAAAATTCCGGCTTATACTGCTGAATATATCTATAAAAAGCAGAATTCGAAACTTTACAGCCCTTTGAGAGTAGTTCATTAAGGACACGGCTTCCTTTTAATTTCTTAACAAAGTATTTTTCTATGATAAAATCATGAAATGGTTCCATTTCTGGGTTTATATACGTCTCTCTTTTATATTCTGGTGGATTTTCTGATTTTAACGCATTTCTAACTGTGTTTCGGGATAAACCGAGTTTCTTTGCAATTTTCCTTGTTCCCATTCCGGGATTTCGTTTCTTCATGTTTCTTATTGTTATCCAATCTTCCATTGAGATCACACCTCAAAACCTCCTGCAATTAATCAGGAGTATTTTAGTAATTCAGGTGGGTCAATTTTCGATGGGAAAAGTGGGTCAATTTTAAGTGGGAATCTTCA
>Ga0172370_10008512_pt1 | contig 12291 bp, 15 predicted proteins | sample LakKiv5m_FD_114538 | JGI IMG/M metagenome (GOLD analysis project Ga0172370, IMG submission 114538) | Freshwater microbial communities from Kabuno Bay, South-Kivu, Congo - kab_022012_11.5m | ecosystem: Environmental > Aquatic > Freshwater > Lake | place: Democratic Republic of the Congo...
CCATCGTCGACGCCGTCTATCGCGTCATTTACGAAGACGTCCATCCCTCCGAGATGGTGGCCGAAATGATGTCTCGTCCTCTAAAAGAGGAATAATTATCGTTTAGTACGGACTTTTTTCGCTTTTTCCGTACATTGTATTGTTAATATAATCTCAGTGTGCTACTTTACAAGTATCATGGGAGGTACATATGAATAAACTGGAACTAGTCAGTGAAGTCGCGCTGAAGACGCATTTGAGCAAAAAAGTTGCCGAAGCTGCCGTCGAAGCCGTCTTCGATTTAGTCGAGAAGTCATTGACCAAAGGTATCCCGGTCAAAGTGTCTGGATTCGGAACCTTCGAGATCCGTCACCGCAAAGCGCGGTTGGGCGTGAAACCGAAAACAACGCAGAAAATCAAAATCCCAGCCACCAAAGTCGTCGCTTTCAAGCCTTCCAAGGCCATGAAAGAAAAAATCAAATAGGCGCTTGAAAAGAGGGTTCGCCCTCTTTTTTTGTTTATCTTTATGCCACCATCCGTTAATATATCCATTATGGATATAAGCGTTTTTCATGACTTGGCGATGCTTTTCAACAAGAACGGTTTTCGCCTGTACATGATCGGGGGCACTTCGCGCGATTACCTATTGGAACTGCCCCTAGACGATTTCGATTTGGTGACCGACGCCACGCCCGCTCAGATGGCTTCATTCCTCCCCGACGCCGACCAACGCTTTGCCCATTACGGTAACGTCAAACTCAAAGTCGGCTATCACAAAGTCGACATCACCACGCTCCGCCAGGAAGCCGGGTATAAAGACTATCGCCATCCCCAATCGATTTCATTCGTCAACGATATCACTCTCGATTATCCCCGGCGCGATTTTACCATCAACGCCATCTACATCGACGAAAACATGGCCGTGCACGATTTCACTAACGGCTTATCCGATCTCAAAGAGCGGGTCATCCGCGTGATCGGAGAACCCCACGTGCGGCTGCAGGAAGATCCGATTAGGATTTTACGGGCGCTCCGGTTCTCGCTTCGACTCGGCTTCGCCTTGGAAACGAGCCTTGAAAAAGCCATCATCAGCAACATCGACATGCTCGAATACGTCAATCCGGCCAAAGTCAACGCCGAGATCGTCAAGATCGAGCACATTGACATCCTTAAGGCCAAGGACTTACTATTCTCCTATGGCATCAACGAAAGGTATTAGGTAGGTCTATGGAACAACTATTCGCCGCGGTCGATGTCCGTTACCTCCTGATCGAAAACTACAAGCGACTCGGATTGAACGAAAAGCAATTGGCCGTCCTTTTGGTCATCGACCATCTATTGCGGCAGTCGAACATGTTGGTGACCGCCGATTTATTGGCCTTGAAGATGACGTTGCCGCTAGAAGAAATCGACGGCATCCTCGTCGTGCTCGTCAATAAGAACATGCTCGAATACAACAACGAAGGCAACAGCATGAAGACGACGCTCGACCCGCTTCGCAAACTGCTCTATCGCGATTTCCAAATCAATGTCATCAAGCGGAGCGAAGAAAACGCCCGCGCCGATTTCGCCGACCAGGTCAGCCACGTCTACGCCACCTTCGAGAAAGAATGGGCGCGCACGCTATCGCCGCTTGAATTCGAACGGATCCGCAACTGGATCAGTTACGGTTATACCGACCAGATGATCATCGACGCCCTTCAGGAAGCTTTGGCTTCCAATAAGAAATCGATCCGTTCGATCGATAAGATTCTCCTGAAACGGACGGTGCGCTCCGACCGCGAGAAGGAAGGCTATTCGGCCGCCAGCGAAGAATGGGAGAAAGACATCGAGAAGACGATCGAAATCGCCCAGACCAAATGGCTTGACGATGACGATTGAAAACCTGAATCGCATCCTAGATTATTTCGACGAGATTTTGCCCAATGCCGCCTGCGAATTGAACTATCGCGCGCCGCATGAACTATTGATCGCCGTCGTCTTGTCGGCGCAAACCACCGATATTAACGTCAACGCGGTCACGCCGCGCCTATTCAATCAATATCCTAGCGTCGCGGCCCTGGCGGAAGCCGATCTATTCGAAGTTGAAGCGATCATCAAATCGATTGGTCTTTATCGCACCAAAGCCAAGCACATCATCGAGATATGCCGCTTGCTCCATGAACGCTTTTCCGATGCCGTCCCGATGTCAAAAGAAGATCTGATGAGCCTACCTGGTGTTGGAGCGAAGACCGCCAACGTCGTACGGGCGGAACTGTTCCACATCCCGGAAATCGCCGTCGACACCCATGTGGCGAGGATTTCTAAACGGCTGAAGTTCGCCCTCATGAATGACGACGTTACAAAAGTCGAAGCCAAATTAAGAAAAACGCTCCCCGAGGAACGTTATATCAAAACTCATCACCAGATGCTGCATTTCGGGCGGTATTACTGCACTGCCCGTCGTCCATCTTGTATAGGTTGTCCTTTAATCGGCCAATGCGCCGAGAAGAACAAGAACCTACTTGAAAAATAAACTGTCGACGGCGTCTAGAAACGCCAGACGCGGCGTATAGCCCGGGGTCACCAAGACTCCTTTTTCTTTAATGAACGTCAGCGGAAGCGACTTCCGTTCGTCCTTGGAGGCGAAATCGATGATCGCTTGCGCCGGTACGACGTAAGTCTCGTCCAAGGGAACGAACTGGATGATGAAGAAGGCTAAGCCGCCTTGGGTGATGACTTTGCTTAAATGGTCGAACTGGTGCTTATAGATATTGCCAAGCGGGAACGAGACTTTGTTATGGCTGCTTTTGGCTTCGAAGTCGATGTATTTGCCCCGGTAGATGCCGTTATAGTCGGTCGTCGACTGCTTTTCGAAATAGGCGTCGGTGATGCGTGCCCCTTTGGAGTAATCGACTTTGACGATGTTGATCGGCGTCGGCCGTTTGGTAATCAGCGCCCGGCCTGATTCGTTATAGAATTCAGCGGATATATTCAGGTCATGTTCGAGACCCATGCCGCGATTGGCGGCCGTTTTGGTCACTGACGGTTTAGCTTTCGGTGTCTTGATGTAAGGCTGTCCGCCCGGGTACTTAATCATTTCAGGTATTCCTTGACCGCATCCTTGAATTCCTGGGCCGACACGTCATGGTCGGCGAGCAGTTGCCGGAGGATGTATTGGACCGGATCGGGCAGGTGGTTCATGCGTCCGAGCACGGAGAGATACTGGCTGAACACGATGTCCTTCTTCGCCAGGAAATCTTTGTATAAAAGCATCAAATTATGGGCGTCGTCGAGCGGGTCGTGGGCCGTGCCGTCGAAGGCGCGTTCAAACACTTTGAGGTTATTGACCAGGGAAAGCGGATTATTCTTGTCGTCGCGGATGAATTGGCCGAGAATTGCCGACATGTCGATATGGTTCTTGGTGATGTGTTTGACGATGGCGACGTCGGCGTCGTTACTGTAAACGTATGATTGGGAAATGATGCGCATGTCGTGGATACCGAACGTCACAAACGCCGTTTTGTCGTATTGGACGCCGCAGTATTTCTTGATATGCTCCAAAGCGTCTTTGTACATGACGCCTTCCTCAGTCAGCTTTTCTTTGGTGATACCCGTCAGTTTGATGACGAAATTGCCGATGGTGTTTTTGGCTTTGACGTACTGCTTAATTCCCTTAAAGGAACGAAGAATCGTCCCATCAGGACGAAGTGTCGCCTTGACTGCTCCGTAGGCGATCATCTCGTGGCTGAACTGTGTTCCTTCGATGTCCAAAAAGACGATTTGGCGGCGGTGATGCAGTTGTTTTAGCAGGGCGTTCATGATTGTCGTGATAAGTATAGCATTAATGGGAAAAACATTAAGCCCATATCTTTCCTCTTAAATTGAAATAGGGGTCTCCTTGATATATAATATCAATTCGAGGTTAGCGATCGATGGGTCATAAACTGCAGCTTGGTAGCGTCGATATCCTGAACAGGCAATTCCGTCCCAACGTCAAAGGATACGACCCCTTGGAAGTCGACCAGTTCTTGGACAAAGTGCTGGAAGAATTCCGCCGCTACGAGCAGTTCGCCCTTGAGGAGCTGCCGGCGTTAGAGAAAGCCGGAGCGCAGCTGGAGCAGGCCAAAAACCGCATCCACGCCTTGGAAGTCGAAGTGGCCGTCTTGAGTGAAAAACTCTCGGGTCTCAACGCCCGCGACACGACCACGGTCAACCGCACCAACCTCGATTTGCATCAGCGGATCAGCGCTTTGGAAAAAGCGCTATACAAGCTCGGTCAGGATCCGACCAAAATCCGATAAATAGTCGACCCGGATGATTGCTGGCTTCACCGCCAGAGGAAAGTCCATGCTCGCACGGGCTGTGATGCCCGTAGTGATTGTGCTAACGGAAAAAATAACGTTAGGTATATGGGAGCATATAACGGCGGCGCAAGGCCTACATCGCAAGACATGGCGGCGCGTCTGAAAGTGCCACAGTGACGGAGTCCTTGGGAAACCAAGGAGTGGAACGGGGTAAACCCCACAAGCGAGAAACCCAAATTTGGTAGGGGAAGCGCACGCCGAGAACCGAATCGGCGCGCACATGCGAAAGCATAGATAAATAATCATCCTCGACAGAACATGGCTTACAGGGTCGACTACTCACCAGGAAAAAATGAATTTACCGAATAAGATCACCGTTGCCAGATTAATTCTAACCATCATTCTGATTGGTTTTTTGGCGCTTCCCTATGATGTTTTCGGCTGGACGATTCCTTTATATAACGGCGGTCTGAACCTTATTTACGTGATTGGCGCCGCCTTGTTCCTGGTCGCCTCATTGACTGATTTCCTCGACGGATACATCGCCCGCAAATACGACCTGATCACAAATTTCGGCAAGTTCATGGACCCGGTCGCCGATAAGGTTCTCATCGACGCCAGTCTCTTGTTCCTCATGGTCAAGCCGTTATGGGCCAGCCCCGACCAAGTCACGATTTTACCGATTATCGTCATCATTTTCATCGCCCGCGATTTGATCGTCGACGCGATGCGGCTGGTGGCCTCCAATAAGAAAATCGTCGTCGCTGCCAACATATTCGGCAAGTTGAAGACGGTCGCCCAAATGATCGCCGTCACCTTCGTTTTCTTGAACGACTGGCCGTTCTCGTTTTTGAATCTTCCAACGTACCTGCGCGTCACCGACTTCTTGCTTTACATCGCCGCCGCACTATCGGTGTTGTCGGGCGTCATTTACGTTTACCAAAACCGAAAGGTTTTCGCCGACTGATGAAAGAAGCGACGCCGATCATCAAACTAGCCATTAAAAAAGGACTTACGATCGGGACGATCGAAAGCATGACCGGCGGTATGTTAGCCGCAGCGCTGACCGCGGTTCCCGGTGCCAGCAAGACTTTTGTCGGAGGCTTCATCACCTATAACGATTTCGTGAAACAAGCTTTGCTTGGCATATCGAAACCGGACATCGAAAAAGATGGCGCCATCAGCATGAATACGGCAAAAAACATGGCTAGGCTCGGACGGATCAAATTATCATCCGCCATCGCCCTCGCCATCACCGGTAACGCCGGTCCGAAACCTCAGGAAGGCAAACCGAACGGGTTATGCTTCATTGCCGTTAGTGATGAAATAGATACGATCGCGCACGAATTCCACTTCGAGGGAACGCGTAGAAAAATAAGACTCCAAGCCGTGGCCGCAGCCTTGAAACTGCTCCATCAGGCCATCGAAAGCAAACAATAATTGGTCATTTTGCTTCCGATGCGATTACTAATAATAGAAAGGTGTCATATATGGCAAAAGAAACGATTACTAAAGAAGCAGCATTAGAAGAAGCCCTCCGGGCGATCGAAAAGATGTACGGCAAAGGCTCGGTCATGAAACTGGGCGAACGGCCGGCCACCGATATCGACACGATCCCCTCGGGCTCGATCGCACTTGATTTAGCGTTAGGTGTCGGCGGTTATCCCAAAGGGCGCATCATCGAAATATACGGTCCCGAATCGAGCGGGAAGACGACGTTGGCCCTCCACGCCATCGCCGAAGCCCAAGCTCGGGGCGGCCGTGCCGCTTTCGTCGACGCCGAGCACGCCATCGATCCGGTTTATGCCAAAAGATTAGGCGTCAACATCGATGAATTGATACTGTCGCAGCCGGATAACGGCGAGCAGGCGCTGGAAATCGTTGAGATGCTGGCTCACTCTTCCGCCATCGACGTCATCATCGTCGACTCGGTCGCCGCCTTGGTCCCCCAAGCCGAACTCGACGGGGTCATGGCCGACACTCAAGTCGGTCTGCAGGCGCGTCTCATGTCCAAGGCGATGCGCAAGTTAGCCGGAGTGCTCAACAAATCGAGCTGCACCGTCATCTTCATCAACCAGCTCCGCGAAAAAGTCGGCATCTCCTACGGCAATCCGGAAGTCACCAGCGGCGGCCGTGCCCTAAAATTCTACGCCACCGTCCGCATCGATATTAGGCGTTCCGAAGCTATCAAGGTCGGCGAGCAGATCGTCGGCAACACCGTCAACATCAAAATCGTCAAGAATAAAGTCGCCCCGCCGTTCAAGTCGTGCCATGTCGATCTCATCTTCGGAGAAGGATTCTCGAAGACGGGCGAAGTGCTCGATCTGGCCACCGAAATGGGTCTGATCAAGAAGATGGGCTCTTGGTATGAAGTCAACGGAACCCGGATGGGCCAAGGTCGGGAAACCGCCAAACAATTCCTCAAAGACAACCCGAAACTCATCGCCGAACTGAGCGAGAAAATCAAAACGGGGACGCTTGAATAACCAATGGGAGCCGCGCGGCTCCCTTTTTTTTTGACCGCTATTTATATCTATGGCGCGTTCATGCTAGAATAACCGCGAGGTATCACCATGGATTACAAACGCAATTACCTGTATTTTTCTGATCCAAAGCGCTTCAACGTCTGGTGGTTCGTCTTTTTCTTAATCATCGCCGGAGGCATGGGATATGCCACTTTTTCCGCGCTTGTGACCGCCGGACTCGGCTATACGCTTACCGGTATCTTCTTTTTGCTCGGCATCGCCTTCGGCTGGATTTTTCCGCTTAAATATCATATCGAGGATAGTTATATCGACAAGCAGATCAATCAATCCATCAAGATGTTCGAGGCGATGGCGCTCGATCAATTGAAAATCGAACCGCTCATGAACGAAAAACTCCAAACGGTCCGTTTTTATGACTTCGTCGACAAGACCAAATACAAAGACATCGAGATTCTGTCACGCAAGGGCTTGGATGAGAAACGACGGACCTCGCAATGCCGGCTTATCTGCTATTTCTTCACCGAAAACAAGTTCATCGCCTACCATTACGAGTTCTCGCTCATCAAACCATGGTTGGCCGAAGGTTACACCAATTATTACTATAGCGAGATGGCCACGCGCGAAGTTCACGAAGTGAATACCGAGAATAACCCCTATCTGCAGACAGTCGAGATCATCAATAAATAATGTACATAGCATAAAACCGTCTCCGCTTGGAACGGTTTTTCTTTTTACCTATTGCAATGCTATACTACGCAATGTATAGTAATATGCGAGACGGGGTATATCATGGACGTACAACTGAAAAAGGGAATGCTGGACTTGATGGTGTTGGCAAGCCTCAAGTATGAAGACTCATATGGCTATCTGATCAATCAGTCGCTGAATGAAGTATTCATCGTTTCCGAGTCGACGTTGTACCCGATATTGCGCCGGCTTGAAAAGCAAGGTCTCGTGACCACTTACGACACGATCCATAACTCCAGGCTCCGCCGCTACTACCGCATCAGCGAGACCGGAAAAGAAAAACTCGGCCAATCGCGGACGCTGTTCCGCGAATTGAAGAAGATCTACGACTACATATTGCGATAGGAGACCGCTTATGGACAAAAAGGAATTCATCAGACTGCTCGACAAACGCCTATCGTTCCTCACCGCGGAGGAAAGAAAGCGCGTCCGCACCTATTATCAGGAACTGATCGAGGACGACGTCGAAAGCGGCCGCGACGAGGCGGATTTCATTAAAACGCTCGGATCGCTCGATTGGATCGAAGCCAATATCGCCGCGGACATTGATTTCCATACGAGTAACGGAGGCATCAATTTGACCGTGGTCGGCAGTTTTGACTCCTATAGAGTCACCATGGCCACCTCTAACGGCAAATACTACCTTGACGGCGTCCAAGTGGCCGTCAACAGCTACCATACCAATCTCCCCCATCAAATCAAATTGGCGACCTCTAACGGCGATGTCCGCCTCGCGTTCGCCTCTATTTAGTAACTATTTAACCCTAATAATAATATTTTCTTGGAAACCAAGCGGTTTTTTGGTATTGTATCAATGTATCAATAGATACTTACGTATATCCAAAGATCGCTTTCTGAGTTTCAAGCATTGCTTGTGATACATAACTGGCTATCCGTCTACCACGGAACGATTTTTGGGTAATTGGAACCAAAACATTTTCTTGTATTTATCGATCACGGTCATCAAGACCAACCAAACAACCAAAACGAAAGGAAGTAATTATGTTAGTCGTATTAGCTACTATGGACGCCGGGCTTTCGATTGCCCTCATAATTATCGCGCTTTTCGCCGGTGTCGGAGCGGGCATTGCCATCTATGCCATGGTCCCCTTCTTCAAGTCCAAACGGGCGATGAAGCAAGCGGCCAAAATCATCCGGGACGCGGAGATACGCGGTGAGCACATCATCAAAAACAGCCAATTAGACGCCAAACAGTTGACTTACGAGATGAAGCAGGAAGCCGAAAAGGAAATCAAAGAGCGGAAGGCCGAAGTCGTCTCCGCCGAAAACAAACTGCTCCAACGCGAGCAAAGCATCGACCGGCGCGACGTCGCCCTGATCGGCAAGGAGAACATCCTCGAAGAAAAAAGCGATGCCTTGGCCGCCCGCAGCAAAGAGTTAGAAAAGAAAGAAAGCCAATTACAGTCGAAACTCGATTCGATCATCAGCGAACTTGAGAAAGTGTCGCAGATGTCGGTCAACGAAGCCAAAGCCGAAATCATGACCCGCGTCGAAAACAAGCTCAGCAAGGAAATCGCCACCTTCATCAAAAACAAAGAAGAGGAAGCGCGCGACACCGCCGTCCAGCAATCGCAGGAAATATTGGGCATCACCATCAACCGTTATGCCCAGGAATACACGACCGAACGCACCGTCAGCGTCGTCGCCTTGCCCAATGACGAGATGAAAGGCCGCATCATCGGCCGCGAAGGTAGAAACATCCGCAGCCTCGAACAACTGCTGGGCGTCGATTTGATCATCGACGACACGCCGGAAGTGATCACCGTCAGCTGCTTCGACCCGATCCGGCGCGAAATCGCCAAACGGACGCTCGAAAACCTCATCAAGGACGGCCGCATCCAGCCGAGCCGCATCGAAGAAGTGGTCGAGAAAGTCAAAAAAGAACTCGACGAAACGATCAAGACCGCCGGCAAGGAAGCCGCCTTCCGCCTTGGTCTACCAAGCATTCATCCCGAACTGCTTACGCTAGTCGGCAGAATGAAATACCGCACTAGCTATGGCCAAAACGCCTACGACCACATCATCGAAGTCGCCAAACTGACGGGCATGATGGCGGCCGAACTCGGACTGGATCAGACACTTGCCAAACGGGCCGGTCTCCTCCACGACATCGGTAAAGCGATCGACTTCGAAATGGAAGGCAGCCACGTCGAACTCGGCGTCCGCTTCGCCAAGAAGTACGGCGAGCCGGATGTCGTCATCAACGCCATCGAGAGCCATCACGGCGACGTCGAGGTCAAATACGTCATCTCCAATCTCGTGATTGCCGCCGATACGCTGTCGGCCGCCCGTCCGGGCGCCCGAAGCGAAACGCTAGAAAACTACATCAAGCGCCTCGAACAGCTTGAAAAGATCTGCAAGAGCCATGAAGGCGTCGCCCAAAGCTACGCCATGCAGTCGGGCCGCGAAGTCCGCGTCATGGTCATTCCCGAGAAAATCGACGATCTGGCCGCGTATAAACTAGCTAGGGACATCCGTGAGCAAATCGAAACCGAAATGACCTATCCGGGTCAGATCAAAGTATCGGTCATCCGCGAGTATAGGGCAATCGAGACAGCCAAATAATCGGCATGAAGAAAATCCTATTCATCGGCGATATCGTAGGACAAAAGGGACGGCTTGCCGTCTCTTTTCACCTTCCGTCCCTTCGAAAGAAGCACGGCATCCATTTCGTCATCGCCAACGCCGAAAACGCCACCCACGGCAAAGGATTGATCTATCATCACTATCAAGCTTTGCTTGACGCCGGCGTCGATTGCCTGACGCTGGGAAACCACTATGACGCCAAATCGGAAATCCGGTCCTATCTCGATGGGGCGCTGAGTCTCGTCAGGCCTGTCAATCTAACCACGTCCTATCCCGGGGTCGGCACGACCGTCTTCCGCGACGATGATTTCTCGATCAGGGTAACCAACATCCTCGGCCAATCGTTTATGACCGAAACGGTGAAAAGTCCCTTCGACAGTCTTCAGGAAGTCATCGAGAAAGAAGAAAAGACCGATATCCATATCGTCGACTTTCACGCCGAGGCGACGGGGGAAAAATACGCATTAGCGCATGCCTTCGACGGAAAAATAACCGCTTTGATCGGCACCCACACCCACGTGCAGACTCGCGATAACCGCATCTTGCCTAACGGCACCGGCTATATATCCGATGTCGGGATGACCGGTCCTTATAACGGGATACTGGGCGTATCCGCCAATTCGATCATCGATAAACTTTGGCATCAGCAAAAGAGCATCTTTACGCTTGAAGAAAGTCCGGAGACGCTGTTCTCGGCGGTGATTATCACCGTTGACGAACATACGGGTTTGACCCAAGACATCACGCCGTTATATCTGATCGAGAAATTGCCATGAGCATCAATATCAAACACGAACCGGATTTGGTGGCCGCCCGCTCGCGCTTATTGCAGCAAGTGCTCGTCGTCCACGACCAAATCGCCATTCCCGAACACCTAAAGAAAATCGCCCAAGGCAAAAGCTATTTCATCCGTACTTACGGCTGTCAGGCTAACGTCAGGGACGAAGAGACGATGCGCGGACTGCTCGAAGAGGCCGGCTTCACGAGCGCCGAAAGCGAACAGACGGCTGATTTAATCATCCTGAACACCTGCGCCGTGCGCGAAAACGCCGAGGACAAGGCGTTTGGCGAAATCGGCCAGATCAAAGGCATGAAGCAGCATAACAAGGACCTCGTGGTCGCCGTCGGCGGCTGCATGGTTCAGCAAGCCCACATCGTCACGACATTGATCGATAAATACAAACATGTCGATTTATTGTTCGGAACCCACAACATCCATCAGCTGCTCGATCTGCTCGATGAAGTGTACGCCAAACGCGAACGCATCGTCGACGTTCCTTCGACGCCCTCTAGCCATCATGAAGCGTTGCCTTCGCGGCGACTCCATCACCATAAAGCGTTCGTCAACATCATGTATGGATGCGACAAGTTCTGCACCTATTGCATCGTGCCCTACACCCGCGGCCGCGAACGGTCGCGTTCGATGAACGACATTCTTGTGGAGTGCAACGATCTAGTCAAAGCCGGGTATCAGGAAATCACCTTGCTTGGTCAAAACGTCAACGCCTACGGTAAAGATTTCAAAGACGGAACTGATTTTGCCATGCTACTTGAACAAGTGGCGCTCACAGGCATCCCCCGTCTACGTTTCACAACCAGCCATCCATGGGATTTCTCCTCGCGGATGATCGAAACGATTGCCAAGCATCCCAACATCATGAAAGCCATCCACCTGCCGGTCCAAGCCGGCGATAACGGCATCTTGAGATTGATGGGCCGGCGCTACACCCGCGAAAGCTATCTGCGGTTGGTGACGGAAATGAAAGCCAAGATTCCCGGTCTGGCGTTAACGACCGACATCATCGTCGGTTTCCCAAACGAAAATGAAGAGCAGTTCCTCGAAACCTTATCGCTCGTGAAAGAAGTCGGTTACGACGGCGCTTTCACGTTCATCTATTCGCCGCGTCAAGGCACTCCCGCCGCCCGAATTCATGATAACGTCGCCAATAGTGTCAAGCACGAACGGTTCGACCGTCTTGTCGAAGCGGTCGAGGAAACGACGATGAAATCATCGCATAGTTTCGTGGGGACGACGCAAGCCGTTCTCGTCGACGGTTTCTCCAAGAAGAACGAACGGATGCTTTCGGGGTATACCGAAACGAATAAACTAGTTCACTTTAAGGGCGACGAGACGCTGATCGGCAAAATCGTCAATGTCCGCATCGTCTCCTCGCATGTCTATTCAC
>Ga0172370_10008519_pt1 | contig 12288 bp, 6 predicted proteins | sample LakKiv5m_FD_114538 | JGI IMG/M metagenome (GOLD analysis project Ga0172370, IMG submission 114538) | Freshwater microbial communities from Kabuno Bay, South-Kivu, Congo - kab_022012_11.5m | ecosystem: Environmental > Aquatic > Freshwater > Lake | place: Democratic Republic of the Congo...
CGATAAAACTGTTGAAATTTACCAGATACGATGGGGGATTGAAGTGTTTTTCAAGGAAGCCAAGCAGTACCTGAACCTGGGTAAATGCTAGTCGGAAGATTTTGACGCCCAGATTGCCGACATCTCTATTGCCATCAGCGTTTACGTCATGCTTACTTTGCGAAGACGCTTCCAGGCCTACGAGGGTTTTGGCAAAATATTTACCGATGTTCAGCATGAAATCATAGAATTGACGCTATGGGAGCGACTGTGGGGTATATTCGTCGAGTTGCAGATGAGTATTCTGAATTCATGGAACATCGATCTTGAAAAAGCACTCAGTGACGCGATAATGGACGAAAAGGCACTACAATTTCTTTTACTCATCTTTGAAAAACAATCTGAGAAGCTTACATCGGATTCAATTAACAAAGCGGCTTGAAACCCACGTCAATTATAGTCTTTCGGAAGTGCGAAACTTGAGTTAAATAATTACTTGTTGTGTACCAATATGTTGCTATTGGTGACAAAATAATTGTGATTCCCTTCTACTTCAATGTTATAAACCGTTTCAGGATGCTTTTCGAGAACAGAACTTGTAACATGTTCGATTGAACCATCTTTTGTTTTTAACACTGCACCATCTTTCAGGTCTTTCACTTTTACCCACCCATTGCCTACCACATAGAACGGATGCTCTGCTGTTACATATATTTTTTGATTATCTGTTGTAAGTTCGTAAATCTCCTGCGTCTTTCTTTCAAAGGATTTTACAACCTTACTTAGTTCAATGATGTTCTTTTCTATGTTATACGAGTAAACACTATCACCAACAATGATTTGCTCTATTGGCTTGGAACCTTCTTTAGCAAAGATTTGTGTTCCGGCTTTAAAACAAACGTAAATTGTTGTGCCATCAGGAAAGGTTGCACGGTTAGGAACCCACTGGTCGTTTGATGCTGGGGTCATTACTCTATCCCAACCAACTGTTTTGTCAATAAGCATATAACCACCACCCAGTATAATTCCGGGAATACCACCAAGGTACATTGCAGTACCACTGACACCTAAATTTGTTAAAGTCTTTGCTCCTGATTGATAACCTTGTGAATACATATAAACATCAGCACCAGCACCAGCCAAAAAGAATACTGTACTTGCTCCTTTGGCAACACCCATAGTTTTTACATATTGATTGCCTGCCCAACCGCTTGCATATGGTTTTAGATTTGTTCCGATGGTAGTTACATATCCGGATTCTTTGGCTATATCAGATCCAGTTCCAAGCACACCCACGGTTGTACTTGCCACATCCCAAGCAGCTTTAGAGTTTCCGCCCTCTTGTCCTGAGGGTTCAGTAGAATTCTTCCCAAAGACAATTCGTTCAGCAGATATCCAGGTAATCGTTGGAGCAACACCCTTGATAAACTTGTAACTATTATCGGTTTCAATATAACCAGTACTAGATTCAAGCTCAACGCCCCAACCTCCTCTGTATGTGCGAAAGACAAGATCATTCTTTGTAATGCCCATATTACCAGAACATTTAAGGCCTAAAGTTCTTCCAACGTCTGTAATTTTATAATTCCCTTCCGCATCACCATTCACAAGTATTATTCCACCTCCAAAATTTGTTTTTACCATTGTGGCAATGATACCTGGGGCACCCCCACTCATACCACTACCACTACCACCACCAATACCAACATACATTCCATGTTCTTCTAAATCAGTGTAAAACCCTGCGGTACCTCTCCCTATTCTTCCATCAAGCCAAGACTGATATTCACCATGAGCTATAATCATTCTTATAAAGCCATCTCTTGGTATACGATAACCGCCAATATTTTCACACCCGGTGGGGTCAACTGAATTCACCGGATTATTCCCCATAGCCAGGTAAGGACTCATATGTTGATTAAGCGGATCCGGCACATGCCACCTGCCGAGTTGCGGATCATATTGCCTGGCGTGAAAATCGTAAAGGTCAAGATGGATGTTTTTACCGGGATCGCCCTCGATGTCAAAGGCGTCTTCCTGCAATTCCTTTCCCTGGTATTTGAACGGGTTATCCAGCCCCCCGAGGGTCAGCCCCCCGAGGTAACCCATGGTCATGCCGTAAGGATAGTAATGATTATCCTGAACAACTTCCGCGACCCCGTCCTTGTTGTCATCGCCGAAAACGACCCGTACATTGCCCAGGTGATCGGTAAGAAAATACTGGTACGAGTAACGATCCGCGTCCTTAACAACCCGTCCGTCGGCAGTTGAAAGGTACTGCAGAACAGGATCCCCACCCATGTTTGCCGAATAAAGCGCTCCTGAAGTATAGTCCATCTGGTTTGTCAATTCTCCGCCGGTATAGACCCGTTTGCGGAGTTTAGTGCCAAAGGCATCGTAAAGATATACAATTTTATTGTTATCGCTGTTGTCAAAATGGATCTCTACAGGCAGATTCAGGAAGTTATACGTAATGGATGTAATGCCTTTGTTGTCGTCGCGGATCAAATTGCCGTTGGCATCATAACCATATTCCTGGTTATTGTCCGCCAGGTCCCTGAAACCGAGTTCTGATGCAGGCCGCGTGGCATGATCCACAACGGATGTCAACTGATTGCCGGTGTATCTGTATTCAAGGTCGTCAATATCCTCATAGCCGTCAACACCGGTGGGGCCGGTCCTTTTCAGGGTTGTTATATTTCCGTTCAGGTCGTATCCGATCTGTTTTTCATCGTATTTTCCCTGATTTCCATTCCACCCGGTAGTTGTTCTCTCGGCATACCCGGAGTTGGTCAGTTCATTCAGTTTGTCATATTGATAACCATAACCGCGCTGGCCCGGGTTTGCTGACTGTTGCCAGCGTATCCCTGCAATGTTCCCGTTGTACTGCCCGGGAGCGTTAAGCTGTGAAAATCCTTCGTTGTACAGGATATCCATGCCAAAAAGGTCGTTTTCATTGTTGTTGAAATAAACCGAACCGATCCTTGATTGCTCATATACCAACGCCATATTGATGATGACCGACCTCGTGAGGCTGTCGGTTATATCCAGTTTGATCAAACTCTCATCAATAAGTTTTGAAATGGTGTCCATCAATTCATCGGGATCATCAGTCTCTCCGAACTGAAGTTGTCCAAGGTCGAAAATAATTTCGCTGTACTTCAGTTCCTTCAAAATGGCATATTGAAGCGAATCTTCCTGTTTGATTTCGAAATTATTGCTGTTAGCCGTTTCATCGTTCTCCAGGGAATAACTGGCGGAATCGGCTTCATTCCTGACGGACAGGTTCTTTTTATCATGGAACGTTGCCCTGAGATATTTTAAACCCCGGCTGTCGGTAAGGGTGTCGATTGATAAAATCAGCGTATCGATCGTGATCCCGGTGACAGTTTCTTCGGTTGCAGAATTTGTCTCATTTGTGGTAAAGATGTTGCTGTTATTGAGATCGCAGCGGTTGATGTTTGTCAGCCAACCCCTGACATTGTAGCGGTAGTCAACGGTTTGAAGAAAATTCAATCCGCCATCAGCCGAATGCAGTTTTTTTTGAACCACCTGCCCAAGCTCGTTTCGGGCATAACTTGCCAGGATAACCGTTTCCGGTTCATCATTGATCTTATGCCAGTGTGTTTTCAACCTTCCATGACTGTCATAATCATAGGACTCGTAGATTCTTTCCGTGGTGAAGCTGCCTGAAGGAGGCAGTTCATAATTATGGATGAAAAGACTACTTAATAATTTTCCTTCAAAATCATATTCATAAAATGTCGCGTCAAGACCTCCGAAATGATTATCCGTCAATACTTCAATGGGTCGCAAGTACTTGTCATAATAATTGACCGTCATCAGGAATGATTCATCGGCGGGATCCAGCTTCCTTCGCTTTACGGCAGTTGTAATTCCATCAAGCCGATGAAATAAAGACTCGCCGGTTACCGATGGAAAGGAAGACTCTGTCCTGAACATGTAGCGCCCCGATTCAATGTCGACCGGGTATTTATCGTAATAATAATAAACCATCGGTTTTGATTCATCGCTTGAAGGAATAAACGGGAATGCGCGATTTGTGTACTGATCAGGCGCATCCGCCGAATCGAAAGATCTGGTTTCGAAGCTGAAGGTCGTAACCGTGTCCACATAAGCATCTGCAATCGCTTGCATTTCCTGCTGATTGGAGGTTATTGCATCATGCTTGATTCCTGTCATGACCAGACGGCCCAACACATCATATTTGAAAAAGTTCCAGTTTGATGCAGCGCGAAGATTGCCGTCCTGGGTCAATGAAATCCTGTCCAGCAAATCATAGACAGTTCCTTCAGATTCCTTTCCCGGCACTTTTTTCTCAATAAGTCTGTGTCTTCTGTCGTAATTATATATATAAACAAGATCCTCGTCAAGCTGGAATGTGTCCCAGGACTGGTTGGTGCTCATCAGATCAACTGCCTTGGGAGGAATGACAATGATCAACTGGTCAAATTCATCATAAACATAATAGGTATCAATAAAAACAGAACCATCTTTCAAATTTCTGGTCATAACGGTCTTCCCGGACTGGTCATAGTAGGTGCGCATTACCGATCCGTCTGCTGAGGTCGTTGAGTTTTCATCCTTGTTTGTCAAAACAATCAGTTCAGCTTGTGCATAGTAATCATCGTTGCCGCTAAAACAACTTTTTTTATCTTCTCTTAAGATCCATTTTCGCACGGTTCCGTCAGCGGCAGTGTTATTAAACGCGTAATCCTGCTTCTGTGTATGCCCGTTGTTCAGGTACCATGAAAAACCCGGAGCGCTTTTTTGAGATATTCGCAGCAGCGGTGATTTTTCATATTCGATCTGTGAAAACGGATAGCCGGTGTGTGCAACCAGATTTGATTGCTGGTAAAATGACTGCTGCCGTTCGATGACATCCGGTTTATATCCTCCGGTTCCTTCCTGGTCGGCAAACGGCTCATAATTCTTGCTTTTCAAACCGAATCCATCATACAGAACTGGCTGTACAAAATCCTGTTCATTCGGTGAATATTGTTGAATGACCTGTTGTTCGGTTCTTCCCAATCCGTCGAAATAATTGAACATCGTGGTATGCTGGTCAACCGAAAGATTCTGCAGCCCTGATTCATCCTGTACCTCCGTCCGTATATTGCGGGTCTTTACCCAGTTTGTGCCTTGAGTCTGACCGATGTTGTATTCTTTCCTGACAAGAATGTTCCTGTCCTGATCACGGACAATGGTTTGCACTCCCAGGTTATCATGTTCAAACCAGTTGGTCTGGTTCCGTGAATCGGTCGTTGAGGTTATCCCGAAAAACGGGTCAACGGTACTGGTTGTCATCTGGGCATCGGATGGATAAACCCTCAGGTCATCGAAAAAAGCATCCGTGCTGCCACTGTTTCCGATGTAAACTTTAAGTTTCTTTTGCTGTGAAATTGCCTGCTTTACCTGATCTGCCGTCAATTCGACCTCCAGCAGATTCCAGTCGCCTGCGCCGGTCACATTTGAAACGCGCTGGTGATTTGTCCAATCATCAGAGATTTCAATGTGCAAATAGGCATCCGTTGAACCTTTCACCCATACCGATGCTTTCATTCCCCCGACAGGCAGTGCTTTAGAGGGTGTGAATTCCCTGGTGGGCCCATAGCCGCTGTTGACCTTGACAACGAATTTGCCGGTATGTGCCGGTTCTGTATCAATGATTGGCTGGCCGTTACTCCAACCCGGACATTCTGAATTTTCAAATCCCGTAAAGCCGATTTCATCCACAGTGGCATTTATTACTGAACATACCGGGTAGGAATCGCCATAGCCCCAGATTGTCGATAACGGGATGTCGTTGTTTTTATGTGCCTGCACCGGATTCCATTTATCATCATATAGATCCGCCACATCGGTCAGCTCATAGTACGTGTTTCTTGCCTGAGAACTTTGACCGGCAGCATTCGAAAAAGTAAAGGTCACATCCGAGTTCGGGGATTGAAAATCAAGCGGTGATATTATGCTAAGATCAAATGTCTGAACCGGCAAAGCCAGATAATCCGACGTATTTCCTTTTTGAATCATTTTAAAATTCGTCAACCGGGCGCCGATAACCCGTTCATATTGATCTTGCGGTCGTTTAAGCAAACTGCAGGTCTCAATGGGATCAGCAATTCGGTTCTCAGCGAATAAATGAATCAAAGCATGGGTCGGTTCATCATATGGCGGAACCAATGCTCCGGTCATGACATCCTTGATATGGCTTGTTCTTGTAATGTGTTGTATCAGATCTGCACCGGTTGTCGTAATTTTGTTAACCTGCCCGAATTGATTGTACTCGTAATCCGTAGTCACAGGCAACCCGGGATTACCCTGCGGATCATAGGCTGTTTGTTCGATATTCAAGGGTAATTTCGAAATCCCGGTCAGAATAGGATACTTTGCAAATACCCTCAATGGATATTCACGATATGGTCCGGCAACACCGCATGAATTCAGGCACGCTTGGCTATTGGTCAGAAAACCGATTTTAAGGCCATAGATTTTGGAAGAATTTTCATCTGTATAAAATGTCTGGTATTGATAAATGCTTTTATTGACAAGGACTCCCGATACATTGTAATCACTCACCTTTAACGGGATTCCTCTTGCCCATGAATAATTCGTATTGGGAGGATAGGGGTATTCATCGGTGGTAAAATAAAGATATGGCTCCGCGGTCACATAGCCTCCGGCATTTCCTACATCATAGAACGCCCTGCACCAGCTACTTTCCCTCCTGATGAATATGTTGTCGGATGAGTTATTTTCGCTCAGGGTGCCTTCGTTGAGAAATTCGTACTCAATTCTTCCCAGCGTTGTATTATCGACGGCATTCACCCTTGTCACCGCGACTTTGTCATACCCTATATTGCCGTCATCTTTATTGGATAGATCAGCGGTAGCACGCAAGTAATATATATTAAAGTACGTTTCCGTTGAAGGGCTGGTATACGAGCAGTCTCCGCAGTCCAACCATTTTTGCGGATCAAAAAAACCATAAACAGGCAGCGTGACCGCTTTACCTCCAGTGTAGGTATATTGTTCAACAATGTCTTTTGTATGATCAACCCCGTCCGATAATGTACATTTTTTCAATCTCAACCCGCCTCCATTCATTGGTGTGGTAAAAGAAGTGCCGGGTAAGTTTGTGAATGTTACCTCGTCTGAAAATCCATGCGGTTCATATTCAAATTCCTCATAGCCCCCGGTGGGGGATACCACCTTTATAAGCGACCAATTGCTCATTGTGTTGGAATTGGGCGTTCGGTCAGCCCCGGGCAGTATATAAGTTGTTACGGGACTGTGATTGTTGTTTTCAACCGGAAAAAGCCTGAACCTTGCACTGCCACCTTCTGATATGTCCGGATATACATAAATGGTCGGAATCAGGGTATTATTTCCTGATTGTCCATTATAATAGCCCCAGAAATCCTGCGCAAAACTGAATCTCGACGGCAAGGAGTTCTCATTATATTGGAACGAATATGGGGGTAACAATGGTTCACTGTTATTGTCTTTTGCCTGAACGGAAAGAAGTTTTAACCTCTTCATTGACAATCCGGCGCCACTTGTATAAATTCCACCCTGACCGCCTGTCGAGGATTCAAAATATGAATGGGTGAAATCGAATTTTTTGATCAAAACAGGAGTTGATGATGCAGAAACAATTTTTGAAAAAACTTTGATCTGATCTAATTCCTTGCATAGATCGCTTGAGCCGGAATAGATGATATCCTGCCTCACGGTATTTGCACAAAATTCGAGTTTATACTTGTCTGACTCAATGAAGGCCAGTCGCTTTGCATTGGCAACAGCATCACTTTTAGTAAATGAATTGATTAACAGATCTGTCACTTTGCCTGATCCCGATTCCGGCATGAATCCTGAATAGACGGTATAAGGAAATTCATCAAGATGATATTTTTCCAGAGTATAGGAAAAATTGATCTCTTCCTTATAGTAAGTAATAATTTTGGAGAGGTGCCATTTTGAAGTGTACTCCTGTGAGGAAGCCGGAAAATTGCTATAATTTCCGGAAATAGGTGGAGGGGGGAATGGTGGTGGTTGTAATTGAAGGGTGTCCTGATTGGTTTCTTTTACCGATTCTTTATCACTGAAAATGTATTTATTTCCATCTTCGTCAATGATCTGAAATGAATTTATCATTCCATTTTCTTCCTGGGTATAGGAAATCATAAGATTTGAGGCTTCTATTGTCTTGGCCTGGCCGCTGCCATCGAAGACAAAACTTCCTGCAATTCCGCAAAAATTAAAATAATAGATATCCGGTTCGGCATCGGCTCTTTCATATACGTAACTTGAAGGTTCTCCAAGGTAGTAATCCAGCGCCAATGTCTGAGCTGATTCATCGGATTCCGGGAAAGTCTGTACTTTTTGCCCAAGACGTTGAGTTTCATATTCACCTACGAAAAGCCATCCCAGCTGTTCATTATATGGCAGTTTGACATCGTCGGCAAATCCTTTTACTATTCGGGTGATTGATCCGCCTGCGTTCAAATCCCATCCAAGTCCGACCCAGGAGGCTGCCTGATCGACCCTGATCCCCGTTGCGGTATAGACGAGTTCGACCGGAAAGGAAAAATCTTTATTTGAACATGTCCATAAGGGAATGTTGATTGCTTTCGTACCGGTGTAATAGTCCATGCCCCGGTTTCCTGCCTGTCCGGTGCCGTTCTTACCCCCGATCGGGAAATTGATGTTCTGTGAAAATACATTAAAGGGGCACAGGATCGTGATGCAGATCGCAAGCCATAAAAAATGATAAAAGTACTTCATGGTTCGATGGTTTTATGGAACCAAAATAAGGGCTTCTAACGCGGGAAATCAAGGAAATGACGCGGTTCTTCGTGAACGTTAAGGATCACGGGACGAACGTAGGTTATTGTATGGTAAGCGTTCGCTCATGGAACGGATCGTTATTCATTCTCCATATAGATACCCGGCTGGCACCTGAACTGACAGAATAAGCACAACACCGTTGGGATATCGTATACTGATGCCCGATGAAGGAAACTCATTCAGTTGGATAAATCCTGAACGATCCATTTCACCATGCTGTTGCCTAAATATCCAATAACACAATTTTGCAACCTTGACATTCTGTACATGGGCAAATCCGGCCTGGCTAAGGCCACTTTAACGCCACTGTTCCACCATCGTGATCATCTGAGAACGCCTGTCCCGTAAAGTCATAAAAAATTTTTGGCTGCAAGTTGGCCAGGACCGATCAACTACAAGATGCTCGTGGCCGAAGGCTTACGAGTCAATAAGGACTGTCCGAGAGGGGTCACCCATAGCAGCCTATACATTCTCAGCAAAATGCACAAATTACAGAGGAGAAGGATGGATTAGGTTTGGGTAAAATAGGGTTTTACGATACTACACTATTCATTGTTATCTTCGAACAGTGTTGAAGTAAATGCTTTTGCCGATTGTGTCTTTGGGTGCAAGCTTAAATACAGGCTTAATGGATTCGTCAATTGGATATAATGTACATCCTGTACTATCCACGCCACTCTTGCTTAGCTTAGCTTTTTCGCGTTCAATAACCTTTTTTACTTTTTGGTCAATGGTTTCCATGATGCAAAGTTAAATGAAGTTTCTCGAATGAACAAACGCTTCAAAGTTGTTTTTTCGTATATATTCCGTAATTAAATCGTTATAGCCTCGTATAAGCTTGGTTCGTTCTACCTGTCCCGAATAATCTTCTATTTTAAGTCGAAGTTTAGTTTTTAAAGTTTCAATGTTTATCGATCGGCCATGTGAATGCCATTCACTGTTCTCGCTTAATAGGAGGGCGATCTCCTCTGCCCTTGCAGTTTTTTCATCTAAAGTAACAGGTTGACCAAGTTTATCAGGATTTGTTTGGTGGGTATCCCAATTTTTAAACTTGTACTTAACAAGCCAGTTCTTCAAAAGTGCTATTGTCAACTCCTTAGCCTGTTCATACCTTCTGAGCATCGCTAAATCTTGTTGTTGCAACAATACAAGTTCAGCTCGGGTCAGAGTTCCTAGAGCTGATTTTTCAATAAGTTCATTGACCTTATCCAAGTATCCTAAAGCAGGAACCCATTGTGGTTGGCCATTTGGTCCTTGAACTTCTACCTGAGGATCAATGGGGCCTAAACTGGAACCATAATCCATATAAATGTTATCACCCGACATACAAAAGATAGTGCCAGCGGAATAAGCACTGTCTGGTACAATAAAGTTCAGTACCTCATAATGATGACGAATAATATTTACAAGTTGTTCAACAACTTCCACAGAACCACCTGGTGTGTTTAGTATTATCGATAAGGTATTGTTTGCCACACCATCACTTTTCAAATTTTCAATGATATCTCGGAATGGTTTAACCAAACCATTTGCAATAGGTGCGTAATAAAAAATGACATCAGAGTTGAAATTCGCTTCCAATTCGCGTAATCGTTCATTTAAAATTGAATGGATTGTCGAATCAAAAATTGGTTTCATAGGATTTGGTTAAGAAAATTCCATCATTTACCCACATCAAATATATTACTTTTAATTCAATACCAAGATATAAAATCTAAAAAAAGAGGTAAGGAATGAGGTAAGGTAAAGGGGTGGATTTCGGGGGTGAGGTAAGGAATGGGCTAAACTCAAGTCTCTATAAGAGTTTATTTTTCAACGAGATATAAAAGTTATTTTTTGCTCGGATTTGGCTCATAACCCAAAGGTCATTGGTATACAATAAACTGGTCGCCATGTGAGAAGTAAGAATCAGTTATTCTCACATACTTAATCACAGCAAAGCACTTTGTAGATAGTATAAGTAATGTTCCGAATCAATATGGTAGGTAGTACCATTCAAATGGAAGCATTTTTAAACTCCCAATGGATTCGTTTCAGCGGAGCCTTGCCAAAGGAAAATGAGAAATGGACTTCTGCAGATGTCTGTAAGGAGTTGTCTGCAAAACTCCTTGTACAGCACCTGAACTGGTTGTCACTCTTAGGTGATACAGATTCAATCAAAATCCAAATGATGTACTTAGTCTGAACATCGGAAGATACATTGCAACAAGAATAAGTCCGACAAAAAGGCCGATGATAATAATGAGAACAGGCTCAAGAAGGTTCCCAATGATTTCTGTCCTTTGCTCAATTTCACTGTTATAATGTTGTTCGAGTGTCCTGAACATCTGATCAAGTTGGTTGGTCTCCTCAGCCACTTTGACCATGGCGACAATCCTCTTGTCAAAGATGCTGAAATGGCTTATACTTTTATTGAATGAACTTCCATTCATTATTTCCTGACTGATGATATCAAACGAGCATTCCAACGGATAAAAGTGGATCATATCCCTCACCAGTCCCAAAGCCTGGAGGAGTGGAATTCGCGAACGCAACAGCAAGTACATACAAAGGCAAAACCGGGCAAGATATATGTTCTTAATAAGGACTCCAAAAATGGGTACAGAAAGTGCTGCATTCGCGGAAATCTTCCGGTACCATGGTTGATGCCGGAATAACCACCTGGAAAATATTAACCCTGCGATAGCCACAAATAGGATTACCAGATAACCTTGGATGCTATGTGAAAAATGAATGATCAGGCTGGTGATACCGGGGAGATCCTGGCCAAAACGTTTAAATACGTCTTCAAACATGGGAACAATAAAAGTGATCATGAACCAGATCACGCCAAAAGCGGTCAATAAAACAACTGCAGGGTACGAAAGGCTCGAAATCAGTTTCTTCTGCAACCTGATCTTCCCTGTAAAATACCCTGAGAGTTCCTTCAATACTTCGACAAGTTGACCGGTCTCTTCACCGATACGGACAGTCAGGAATTCATAGTTAGAAAACTTTTTTGAATTTTTCAGGGCATCCGACAGACTCTCCCCTGCATTGACTCTGTTCAGTATTGATACCATCATTGAGCGGTCTGACCGCTTTCGCAAATTCTTTCCTATCATATCTAGGCTTGTACTGAGATCGACCCCGGCATTCAGAAGAGTTGCAAGGTCGTGGTAAAATTGCTGACGACGCGAGGTTTTAAAGTTGGTGCCAAAGAAGTTTATCTCCTTGGCTAAGAGTGATTTAATATTGGAAGGATTTCCGGAAGGACTTCTTTTTTCACACTTTATATCTTTTTTATTATAAACTGAAATATCGAGATCATTCATGGTGTTTTGAATTTTACGGTATCGATATGATTGAAAAGTACCTCCGGGGTGTAGGTCTTATAGAACAGTATCTGCTGAAAGGTCTGTTTGTATTTTGTAGTTATGGCTAAATAATCGATGATTC
>Ga0172370_10008524_pt1 | contig 12280 bp, 10 predicted proteins | sample LakKiv5m_FD_114538 | JGI IMG/M metagenome (GOLD analysis project Ga0172370, IMG submission 114538) | Freshwater microbial communities from Kabuno Bay, South-Kivu, Congo - kab_022012_11.5m | ecosystem: Environmental > Aquatic > Freshwater > Lake | place: Democratic Republic of the Congo...
ATCGGGATGGGATGCAAGGCGCTGTTTTGCAGCCAATAGCCGTAGCTATTGGCAAAAAATGCAACGCCGCAGACCGCCCGAGGCCGCGCTGCCACAACTCGCAGGGAGTTATGCAGAGCGTCCTTAGATAAGAAAATAGGCTCCATGAGCCTGTCGAACTTGGGAATCGTCGGCTGCGAATCGACCGCAGTGGCCCATTTTTTACCGTCTTGTTGGCCCATAGTTCGATTATGGGCCTGCATAGGCGACAAAAACGGGTCGCGCCGGGGCCGATTCTCGCTATCGACGCCCCAGACACGACAGGTTCCTGATTTTTGCATCGCACGGTGTGCACCCGCTGTGCGCCGGGCCATGCCTAAAATGTGCCCTTTTGATCCGGGAGCATCACAGTTCATGGCCAAAGTGACCCATTCCGTTCCTGCTGCCCCAGCCAGCTATGAAGCCGCGGTGCAAGAGCTCGAGCAATTGGTGGCGCGGCTCGAATCGGGTGAGCTGCCGCTGGAACAGTTGTTGGGGCAGTACCAGCGCGGCGCCGAGTTGCTGTCGTTTTGCCGCGACCGCCTGCAAGCCGTGCAAGAGCAGGTCAAGGTGCTCGACCAAGGCGTGCTTTCCACTTGGGGGGCAGATGCGTCATGAGCGTCAGGTTTGAGTTGGCTCCCTGGATGGCAGCGCAACTTGCTGCGGTGGAGCACGCGCTGGATACCTGGGTCAGCATCGCCACCACGGCTGGCGTGGGCCACCGGGCACCTGCCGACCTGATGGCTGCCATGCGTTACGCGGTGCAAGGAGGCGGCAAGCGTTTGCGCCCGCTATTGGTGCTGGCCGCCGCGCAAGCCACGGGCGCACCCGCTGGTCAGGGGGCGGCACTGCGCGCAGCCTGTGCCAGCGAACTCATTCACGCTTATTCTCTGGTGCACGACGACATGCCGTGTATGGACAACGACGTGCTGCGCCGTGGCAAGCCCACCGTGCATGTGCAATTTGGCGAGGCCGTGGCACTGCTGGCTGGGGATGCTTTGCAGGCCCTGGCGTTTGAGTTGCTGACTCCTGACGTGGATGTGATCAGTGCGGCGCAGCAGGCGCAGCTGTGCCGACTGCTGTCGCGCGCGGCCGGTTGCGCGGGCATGGCCGGGGGGCAGGCGATTGACCTGGCCAGCGTGGGGCTGAACTTGACCGAGGCGCAGTTGCGCGAGATGCACCGGCTCAAGACCGGCGAGCTATTGCAAGCCAGCGTGATGATGGGTGCAGCCTGTGGCAGTGCTTCAGCCCAGTCGCTAGTGGGTTTGCAGACGTATGGTGCTGCCATCGGACTGGCGTTTCAGGTGGTGGACGACATTTTGGATGTGACCGCCGATTCAGCCACGCTGGGTAAAACCGCGGGCAAAGACGCTGCGGCCAACAAACCGACGTATGTGTCGCTGATGGGGCTGAGCGCAGCCACAGCCTATGCGCAAAACCTGCACGACCAAGCCGTCCGGGCGCTGGCAGACAGCGGCCTGGCCGACGTGCAAGCCTTGCAAGCGTTGGCCGACCTGGTGGTCAACCGGTCTTGCTGAGGTGCCCGTGCAATATCATGAAATATGGCTCTAGCGCTTATAAAATAAGCGCTACCAGCTATTAAAAGTAAAGCGTATGTTGATGAATTTACCGTTTCCCCTGCTGCAGACCATCGACGGCCCGGACGACTTGCGGCACCTGGCGCGGGGGCAACTGGAACAACTCTCGACCGAACTGCGCGCCTATTTGATCGACAGCGTGGCCAAAACGGGGGGCCACCTCAGTTCCAATCTGGGCACGGTGGAACTGACAGTGGCGTTGCATTACGTCTTTAACACGCCGCACGACCGCATCGTGTGGGACGTGGGGCATCAGACCTATCCGCACAAGATTCTGACCGGTCGTCGTGAGCGCATGGCCAGCCTGCGGCAGTTGGGCGGTTTGAGCGGTTTTCCGCGCCGCGATGAAAGCGACTTTGACGCGTTTGGCACGGCGCATTCCAGCACCTCGATTTCTGCCGCGCTGGGTATGGCTCTGGCCAGCCGGCTCAAAGGCGAAGAGCGCCACACGGTGGCGGTGATCGGTGACGGAGCCATGACGGCCGGCATGGCGTTTGAGGCCATGAACAACGCGGGCGTGAGCGACTGCAACCTGCTGGTCATCCTCAACGACAACGACATGTCGATCAGTCCGCCGGTGGGCGCCTTGAACCGCTACCTGGCCAAGTTGCTCAGCGGGCAGTTTTATGCCGCCGCCAAACAGGCCGGCAAAACGGTGCTCAAGGGTGCGCCGCCGCTGTGGGAACTGGCCAAACGGTTTGAAGAATCGGCCAAGGGCATGGTCAAGCCGATCACCCTGTTTGAAAAGTTCGGCTTCAACTACGTGGGGCCGATCGATGGTCACGATGTCGACACGCTGGTGAGTGTGCTGGAAAACATCAAGCAGCTCAAGGGCCCGCAGTTCTTGCATGTGGTCACCAAAAAAGGCCAGGGCTACAAGCTGGCCGAGGCCGACCCGATTGCCTACCACGGCCCGGGCAAATTTGATCCGGCAGTGGGCTTGCAAAAGAGCACCATGCCGGCCAAGCCGACCTTCACGCAGGTGTTTGGCGACTGGCTGTGCGACATGGCCGCCGCCGACCCGCGCCTGATCGGTATCACGCCGGCCATGCGTGAGGGCTCGGGCATGGTGGCGTTTCACCAGCGCTTTCCGGAGCGTTACTTTGACGTGGGGATTGCCGAGCAACACGCCGTGACCTTCGCCGCAGGTTTGGCCTGCGAGGGCTTCAAGCCGGTGGTGGCGATCTATTCCACCTTTTTGCAGCGCGCCTACGACCAGCTCATTCACGACGTGGCGCTACAGAACTTGCCGGTGGTGTTTGCGCTGGACCGCGCCGGGCTGGTGGGCGCCGACGGTGCCACCCATGCCGGGGCGTATGACATTTCCTACCTGCGTTGCATTCCCAATGTGAGCCTGGCGTGCCCGGCCGATGAGGCCGAATGCCGACAACTGCTAAGCACGGCGTTTGCGCAAGACACGCCGGTGGCCGTGCGCTACCCGCGCGGTAGCGGTGCCGGTGTGCCGGTGGGGGCCACGCTGGATGCGTTACCGTTTGGCAAGGGTGAGTTGCGGCGTCAGGGCCAGCGCATCGCCATCCTGGCGTTTGGCACGCTGCTCTACCCGGCGCTGCAGGCCGCTGAAAAACTGGATACCACGGTGGTGAACATGCGCTGGGTCAAACCGCTGGATGTGGAGCTGATGCTGCAGGTGGCCGCCAGCCACGACGCGCTGGTTACGGTGGAAGAAGGCGCAGTGATGGGGGGCGCGGGTAGCGCGGTGCTGGAAGCCTTAGCCCTTGCGGGCGTGACCAAGCCCGTGTTGCAACTGGGTCTGCCAGACACCTTTATCGAGCACGGTGACCCGGGCAAATTGCTGGCGCTGCAGGGGCTTGATGCGGCGGGTATTGAAGCGGCTGTGCGTGCACGTTTTGCGTGACAGGGGTTGAGTCAGTCGCGCACCGATGAAATATTTTCCGGACCCCGTTGAAATAGTTGCGCACCGAGACAAGGGAAAACCCGCAGAAGCGGCATTGAACCCAATCCCTAGAATGCGCACTGACTCTTATCAGTCGGGGCATCGCGCCTACCCGCGTGGTGAACATTTTTCCAACATCAGGAGTATTTTCAATGGATCGTCGTTCCGTTATCAAAAACGCCGGTATCGCTGGCGTTTTGGCGGCCGGTGTCGCACCGGTCGTGCATGCACAAGGTGCCGCTATCCGCTGGCGCCTGGCCTCCAGCTTCCCGAAAGCCCTTGACACCATTTTTGGCGCGGCTGAAGTCTTTGCCAAAAAGGTCGGCGAAATGTCGGGCGGCAAGTTCACGATTTCGGTTCACGCCGGTGGCGAGTTGATGCCAGCCATGGGCGTCTTGGACGGTTCGTCTAACGGTACCGTTGAAATGGCGCATACCGCGCCGTATTACTTCTTCGGCAAAGATCCTACGTACGCGATGGACTGCGCCATTCCGTTTGTTCTGAACAGCCGTCAGATGACAGCGTGGATGTACGAAGGCAACGGCATGAAGCTGTTTCGCGAGTTCTACGCTAACGCGGGCATCGTCAACTTCCCGATGGGCAACACGGGTGCTCAGATGGGTGGCTGGTACCGCAAAGAAATCAAGTCGGTGGCTGACCTCAAGGGCCTGAAGTTCCGCGTCGGCGGCTTTGGCGGCAAGGTGCTGTCCAAGCTGGGTACGGTGCCGCAAAACATTCCGGGCGGTGAAATCTACACGGCGCTGGAAAAAGGCACGATTGACGCGGCTGAGTGGGTTGGCCCATACGACGACATGAAGCTGGGTTTCAACAAGGTGGCACCGTTCTACCACTACCCCGGCTGGTGGGAAGGTGGCCCGCAACTGTCGCTGTACGTCAACAAGAAGGCTTACGACGGTCTGTCAGGCGAATACAAAGCCATCATCGAGTCGGCCGCCGCGTTTGCGCACACCACCATGCAAGCCACTTATGATGCCAAGAACCCGGCAGCGCTCAAGACGCTGGTGGGCCAAGGTGTCAAGCTCAAGCCGTTCCCCAACGACGTGCTGGGTGCTGCTTTCAAAGCGGCGCAAGAGGTGTACAAAGAGCTCAATGACACCAACCCGGAATGGAAGAAGATTTTTGCAGATTATTCTGCCTTCCGCCGCGATTCGAACCTGTGGTTCCGTTTCACTGAAGCGCGTTTCGACAGCTTTATGCAGTCGCAAAAGCTGTAATCCACAGCGCGCAGACCAAAAAAAACCCGCTTCGGCGGGTTTTTTTTGGTCCTGCGAGGGGGGTTCAGTTTGGCGTGGCAGCGCGCAAGTGCTTTGCTTCAGTCACGCGGGGATGGGGCGTTCAGCTTGAAACCCCCTTTGGGGCGAAAAACGCCGCAGCCTATCAACTGGGTGTCTGACAAGGGCAAAATGTAAGAAGTCTTTTCATCCACCACGCCCGTGACCGGGTTCACCACCTCGTAGTCAATCCAGCCACCCCCACGCTCAGCGGCGGCAAACCCTTCACGCAACACGTGGGCGCCGTCCAACCCACGAACGTCGTGCACCGTCTTGCCAACGCGGTCTGGCGTTGAACCAAATACTTGATAGACGCCGTTTCGGTCAAAGACAAACAGGTACAGGTCCCGATCCAGAAAACCGCCTTGCGGATCATGCAAACGTGCCGCAGCAGCCGCCAGCCCGGCTTGGTGAATCAAATCAAAACCGCGTCTTACCAGCGCATAGGCCTCGTCTGCCGTACCACGACGAAGCTTGATGGCCGATACCGCTTCGCTGAGCGTGGAGGAACGGTCGCGCAAACCCTCTGTGGCGTGCAGGGTTTGCTCGACCATGGCACCGTTGTGCTGGGTGATGTTGTCAAGTTCCTTGACAGCCTGCGCAATCTCGGACAGCGAGGTGCTTTGCTCGGTGCTGGCCGCAGTGATGCTGTCCAGACCTTCGGCCACTTCATGAATCCCGTTGACCACCGTGCGCAAGTTCCCGCTGACCGCCTCGAAACGGGCCACACCGATGCCCACTTGCTCGGAGGAACGCACGATCAGGCCCCGAATCTCTTTGGCTGAGGTGGCGCTACGCTGTGCCAGCGAGCGCACCTCTGCGGCCACCACGGCAAATCCACGCCCCGATTCACCCGCGCGGGCGGCTTCCACTGCGGCGTTGAGTGCCAGGATGTTGGTTTGAAAAGCGATGCCATCAATCACGCCAATGATCTCGCCCATGCGCGTGGAACTGCCCTGAATCTCTTGCATGGCGTGCAGGGCGACCTCCATGGCCTGTGCGCCGGACTGTGCCTCGCCACGCACGCGCTGCGTCAAGCGATCGACATCGGTGGCGCGCTGCGCGGTCGCTTGCACCGATTCATTCAAACCAAGAATGCTTGCACTGGCTTGCTCCAGGCTGGCCGCCTGCGCTTCGGTGCGCTGCGACAGCTCCCCCATATTGGCAGCCAGCGTGGCACCATCTTGCGCCACGTGGACAGCCTGGTTGCGGATGGTGCCGACCAACCCGGAAAAATTTTCGTTCATGGCTTCAAGCTGACGACCCGCTTGCGCCAATTCGTCGTGCCCGGCTATCGCCACTTTCAGCGACAGGTCACCGCGCGCACTGCGGTCCACGCCCGCTGCCAGTTGACCTACCGCCTGCGTCAGGCTTTGGTCAAAACCGACCCACAGATACAACAGGCCCAGCACGCCTGACAAGGACAAGACAAGCACAATCAGGCCATCTGCCGGGCCGACTGTCGCCCGGTACGCCAACCCAATTAAAAACAGCAGCAGTGGCGCAAGCACCAGCAGAGCCATTGCCGTCAAACGCAAGCGCAGATTCAAGCGCTGCATCAAGCGCACCCCAGGGCCAAAAAAATGATCCAAGCCACGCATAAAACCTCCTTGGGGTCTTGAACTGCCGGTCTTTGGCTGGGGAATGCACGCGCGGCACAAGCAACTCAAAAGACGCCCAGCTCGATCAACTGGTTACACCAGTTTCGCATGAACTCCCTGAAAATCTGTCGCTTTGGAACCCGTCAATCGCATCACGCAGTCTGCCGCGCCGCCTCAGCGCTTGCATCCGTCGGTTGATAACCAAGAGATGAATGGGTCATCCATTTACGGGGTTTTGCCTTTGTCTTTTTGCACGGCATCCAGAAGGGCTTTCATGGGGTCTTCTTCCGCAGTTTGGCCGTCACCGGTCGGCGCTGCTGCGTCCAATGGGCTGGTCGTTGAGGTTGCCTCTGAAGCAGCAGAGGCAGCATCGGTCGGCGTGTCGGCGGCGGGTTCATCGTCTAACATCTGCAATTGCTGCATGATCTGGTCGTTGCTCAGGCTTTCCACTTTCTCGATGCCGCCGGTGACCAGGTTGGGGAACACCATCACCGCCACCACCATCGCCAGTTGCAGCGCAATGAAGGCCACGGCACCCTTGTAGATTTCCATGGTTTTTACGGCAGCAATGGTCTGGCCGGTGATACGGTCCTGGTAGTCAAACTTGGCCGCGACGCTGCGCAGGTAAAACAGCGCAAACCCAAACGGCGGGGTCAGGAACGAGGTTTGCAGATTCATCGCAACGATCACACCAAACCAGATCATAGCCTGGTCGGGCGTCATGCCAGGAATCAACCCGGGCAAGATCTTTTCGGCCACCGGCGCCAGTAACGGCATCACGATGAAGGCGATTTCAAAGAAGTCGATGAACATGCCCAGAAAGAACACCAGCAGGTTCACCACGATCAGAAAGCCCCATCCGCCACCCGGAATCTTGTCAAACAGGTGCTCGACCCAGATATGGCCGTCGGCCGCGTTGAAGGTAAAGCTGAACACGGTGGAGCCAATCAGGATGAACAGCACAAAGGTTGCCAGCCGCGCGGTGTTTTCCAACGCTTGACGCAGGATGTCAAAGTGCAGCCGCCCCTTGCCACGCGCCAGGATCAGCGCACCCAAGGCGCCCATGGCCCCGCCTTCGGTGGGGGTGGCTACACCCAGAAAGATGGTGCCCAGCACCAGAAAGATCAGGATCAGCGGTGGCATCAGCACAAACGTCACCTGCTCGGCCAACCGCGACAACAGCCCCAGGCGCGTCACGCGGTTCACGATCGACAGCACCAGCCCGGTGATGGACGCCAAGGTCATCGACAGGATAACGATCTCGTCGCCCGGCGACTTGGTGGCGCGCTCCAGCCACTTTGTCATCAGACCGTCGTGCACCTGCGACCAGCTGTAACCCACCGCAACGCAAATCAATAGCAGCACCAAGAGCGAGCGGTGTCCCGAGCGTCCATTGGGTTCCTTGAAGATCAGCGCTTCTGGCGGCAACGCTGGCGCCATGTTGGGCTTGAAGATCGCGACCAATACGACAAACGTCAGGTACAGACCCACGGTCATCAAGCCCGGCAGCAGCGCACCCGAATACATGTCCCCCACTGAACGGCCCAGCTGGTCGGCTAGCACGATCAGCACCAGCGACGGCGGAATGGCTTGGGCCAGCGTGCCGCTGGCGGTGATGGTGCCGGTGGCCAGTGTGCGGCTGTAGCCGTAGCGCAGCATCACCGGCAGCGAGATCAGCCCCATGGAAATCACCGCTGCGGCGACGACGCCGGTGGTGGCTGCAAGCAGCGCACCCACCAAAATGACCGCAATGGCCACGCCACCGCGCACCGGGCCGAACACCTGGCCCACCGTTTCCAGCAGGTCTTCGGCCATGCCGGATCGCTCCAGAATGATGCCCATGAAGGTGAAAAACGGAATCGCCAGCAGCGTGTCGTTCTGCATGATGCCGAAAATGCGCAGCGGCAACGCCTGAAACATGGCGGCCGGAAAAATACCGGCCTCAATACCGATAAAGCCCAGCGCCAGCCCGGTGGCGGCCAGGCTGAACGCCACCGGAAAACCGCTGAGCAAAATGGCAAACAGCGTGATGAACATCAGGGGCACAAATTGCTGTGCCAAAAGTGTGGTTTGCATTTACTTGGCCTCTGCGAGTTCTTTGGCCAATTGCGCTTCCAGCGCTTCGGCAGCCTTCTGATCGTCGGACTTGGCGTCTTCGCCGCTAAGAACGTCCGGCCCGGCCCCGCGCAAGAAAGCCACGCGTTTAATTAGCTCGGACAAGGCCTGCATCAGCAGCAGACCAAAACCGATGGGAATCAGCAGGTAAGCGGGCCAGCGAATCAGCCCCCCCGCGTTTTGCGACATCTCGCCACTTACATAAGCCTGCATGAAAAACGGCCAGCCCAGCCCGATGCCGATGCTGCAAAACGGAATCAGCACCAGCAAGATGCCCAAAATGTCAACCCAGTTGCGGGTATGTGAAGAAAAGTGACTGGCGAGGACGTCAATGCGCACATGCGAGTTGCGCAAAAAGCCATAACCCGCGCTGAGCAAGAACACCGCAGCAAACAGGTACCACTGAATTTCCAGCAAGCTGTTGGAGCCGACATTGAAAAATTTGCGTGCTAACGCGTTGCCCGCACTAATGAGGGTGGTCAGCAAAATCAGCCACATGGCAAATTTACCGATCCCGGTGGTGATCTTGTCGATCAGCCGGGACAGCGTAAGCAAAGGGGTCATGGTGTCTCCATTGTTTGAGTTGGTCGCACGTCGGCCAATGTTCATGCTGCGTGCGGTCTTTGCGCCGCCGGAGTTTAGCGGCAACAGCTTGGCAAAGCCCTGAGGAATTTTAGGGGCAATCGTGAATTTTTTTCCGCCACGGCAGACCGCCCTGGTAGTCCGTTTCATCAAAACCAATGCAAAATAAAACGGACGGATTTTTTCGTCAGGCCAGGCCAGAGGAGACGCCATAGCCGTGGCTATGACAACGACGAACAACGACGCATGGCGGAAAAAGACGCGATTTTATGTATCGGTATTGGTGAAACGGACTACCAGTCTGCACTGCCACAACTTGCCCCGGGTTATGCAGCGTGTCCTTTGGTCTGCGCAAAATGCCACCACGGCAGCAGTTTGCGCATCGACAGCACCTGGCCGCTGTCCTGTGGGCGGTAGCCTGTGATGCAGCGCACCACGTCTTGCCACGCGGGGGACTGCAGCAGTTGGCGCAGTTGCTGCACGGCGGGTTGCTCCAGCGCAGACTTCAGGCACACCAGGTGGTAGCGCTCGGTGACCAGTGGCACAAAGTCCAGCCCGGCCAGTTGCGCCGAGGCGGCAATCCCCAAGCCCACATCGCATTGGCCCGACGCCACCGCCTGGGCCACCGCGCTGTGCGATGGCTCCAGACGTTGGTAACCGTTGAGTTCGTGCGCATTCAAACCCTGTTGACTGAGCAGTTCGTCCAGCACCACCCGCGTTCCTGAGCCCAGGGTGCGGTTGGCAAAGCGCGCCCGCGTGCGCGTTACGTCGGTCAGCGTGTGCAGCGCCAGCGGGTTGCCCGGGGCCAGCATCAGCCCTTGGCTGCGCGTGGCAAAGCCGATGATCTTGTGCAAGCCCGGTTTGAGCAGCGGTTTGTAGGTGCGCTCTGCCAACGTTTTGCGGTCGCTGTTGGTCAGGGTGTGAAAGCCCGCCAGAATGCAGCGCCCTTCGTTGAGCGCGCGGATGGCATCGACACTGCCGGTAAAGCGCACGTCCAGATGCAGCCGGGCCGACTCATGGGTTGCGCGCAAGGCGTATTCGCGCAGGGCGGAAATCGCTTCGTCGTGGCTGGCGTAGAGCGTGAGCACCTGCACCGAATCGTCAAACGCCTGGGCAAAGCTGCGCTCAAGTTCGGCGCGCAGCGCCTCAATTTGCGGTGCCAGCCGCGCCTGCGCCTGGCGCTCGGCCCACATCAATTTGGCACCGAAAGTGCTCAGCCGTGCCGCATGGCCTTTGTCCCAAACCAGCAGATCGTCACCCAGCTCTTGCTCCCAGCGCCTGAGCTCGCCCCACACGTGGCGGTAGCTCAGACCCAGCGCGCGCGCGGCACCCGAGATCGATCCATGGTTGGACACGGCTTGCAATAAATCGATCAGCGGGTTGCGTACCTGCGCCGGGCTGCTTTCTTTGGACAGGGTGTAATGGAGTTGGAGCCTATGCACGGTGCTTCATATCGCCAAGAATTGATCAGGTGGCTACGATACCGCAACTCTTCTTTCTTGCTGCATGACCACCTTTGCCGACAGCGCCGCTACCGCGCTAGACCTCATCATCTCAATGGAGCCGGAGCTGCTCACCATCGTCGGGCGGTCCTTGTCGGTCAGTGCCACCGCGTGCGCGCTGGCCTGTAGTTTGGGGCTGGTCTTGGGGGCTTGGTTGGGCGTGGCGCGTTTTGCCGGACGCGGTGCGCTGCTGACCCTGCTCAACACCTTGCTGGCGGTGCCGGCGGTGGTGGTTGGGCTGGTGGTGTATCTGCTGCTGTCGCGCACCGGGCCGCTGGGCTATTTGGGCTGGCTGTTCAGCTTTAAAGCGATGGTGTTGGCGCAGGCGCTGCTGGTGTTGCCGGTGGTGACCGCGCTGACGCGCCAGGCAGTGCAAGACGCGCAAACCTTGCACGGCGAGCAGCTGCAGTCGCTGGGTGCTGCGCCCTTGCTGCGCAGCTTGCTGTTGGCGTGGGATGAACGCTATGCGCTGTTGACGGTGCTGATTGCGGCCTTTGGCCGGGCCGTGTCCGAGGTGGGCGCGGTGATGATTGTGGGCGGCAATATTGACGGCTTCACGCGCGTCATGACGACGGCTATTGCGCTGGAAACCAGCAAGGGTGACCTGCCGCTGGCGCTGGGGCTGGGACTGATCTTGCTGGGTGTGGTGCTGTTGCTCAACGTGCTGATTGCGCTGCTCAAGCGCTGGCGCGAGAGTCAAGAAGCCAGCGCGCCGGTTTTTCAGGTGCTGGCGCTGTGAGTGGCGCTGCGGCGGCGCAACGCCCGAGTCGCCAGGCTGTGCCCCTTGCGCAGGCAGACAGCCACGTCGCACCCGTGGGTGCGCTGCCCACCCCCTGTATCCGCCAACGTCGCACGGCTGCCCCCGTGTTTGAGTTGTGTGATGTGAGTGTTCAGTTTGGTGCGCCTGAGCGCGGTGTGCGTGCTTTGGCGAACGTCAGTCTGCAAGTGCACGCCAGCGAGCGCGTGGCGCTGGTGGGGGCCAATGGCTGCGGAAAAAGCACACTGCTGCGCGTGCTGCATGGGTTGATTGCGCCCAGCGCGGGGAAAGTGCACAGCGCGCCTGATGTGCGCCAAGCGATGCTGTTCCAAAAGCCGCATTTGCTGCGCTTGTCGGTGTTGCGCAACGTGGCTTTGGGATTGTGGCTGCGTGGCACGCCGTGGGGCGCGTGCAAAGCACTGGCGATGGCCGCGTTGCAGCGTGTGGGTTTGGGCGACTTGGCACAGCGCCACGCGCGTGGCCTGTCAGGCGGGCAGGTGCAACGGGTGGCCATGGCACGCGCCTGGGCCTTGCAGCCCCATGTACTGCTGCTGGATGAACCCACTGCCAGCCTGGATCCGCATGCCAAGCGCGAAATCGAGGCCCTGATGGAAGAGTTTTCCAGCGGGCCTGAGGCCATGACGCTGGTGTTTGCCAGCCATAACCTGGGCCAGGTCAAGCGTCTGGCCAGCCGGGTGATTTACCTGGAACATGGCCGGGTATTGGCTGATTTGCCAGTGAACGATTTTTTTAGCGGCTCGTTGCTGCAGCAGCAGTACCCCGCAGCCCATTTGTTTGTCAAAGGAGAACTTGTATGAAAACCGTGAATTCTTTTAACCGAGATTGTCCATTAGGCGCACCTGCGGTGCTGCTTGGGTGTCAGCGGCGCATTTGCGGTCA
>Ga0172370_10008525_pt1 | contig 12280 bp, 12 predicted proteins | sample LakKiv5m_FD_114538 | JGI IMG/M metagenome (GOLD analysis project Ga0172370, IMG submission 114538) | Freshwater microbial communities from Kabuno Bay, South-Kivu, Congo - kab_022012_11.5m | ecosystem: Environmental > Aquatic > Freshwater > Lake | place: Democratic Republic of the Congo...
CTGTCCCATCTTCAAAAAAGTTTGCAAGTTCATCGGAGTATTGAGTTAACGACATTGATCCAGACATTGGAATTTCGAAATCCCTTAAATTACACCCCAGAAGGACATCACAATTTAAAAAATCATGGTTATATCTTGATTCGTTGATGTTTAGCACAATCGGTGATTCTGAAAGAACCTTTGAGTATTCCATATCACTAAGTGTTCCGTGAGCTTTCCCTGGGAAGTCAATATTTATTTTTCTTATAAGTTGTTGTCTTAAAGAGTTTTCACTAGAACGAAGCCAATTATTTTCACTACTAAACATAAATTGGATGGTATTATATAAATATCGAGAATATGAATATGCATGAGATTCAATTTGCCATCCAGGACCAAAAATATGAAGATTGATACCGTTTTGTAGAAGTCTCCACATAAGATAAGGTCTTGTACCGTAAGATGAACCAATAAAATTAATTTTTGATAAATCTTTATTGGTAGAGGGTCTATAGAATTCAGGGTTAGCAGCAAATGGCATATAATAGGACTGTGCACCAATATTTCGAAAAGAGTCCTCTGCTATCTTAGATGCATAAATGCTTAAATTCACATTGGAGGCAATTTCTTTAAAAATTGAAAATTGATGGAAATTGGTAGTATAGTTTATGGTAAAAATTGATTTTGAAAGGTCCGCAAGTACATCAGGATAGATAATACCAGAATCTAAATATCCAAAGAAAAGGTCAAAATTAATTTTATTATTAAGTTGATGAAAAACCGGAATAAGTTCATTTGATAAAATTTCTTTTGCTTTTTTAGAGTATGGTTTAGCTCTTTTACCAATAATGAATTGATCAATATCAAAAAGAGTAACCTCGTGTCCTAGAGAAATCAATGGGTCATATAGATTTCGCAACCAAATTTTACTTCCAGACAATGAAGTCGCCTGGCCGGAAATTGCTTGGAAAATTCTATATTTTCGGGCCATTGTAAAATTGACGAATTTTATTATTAATGTTTATGATCTGTTGATCAGATAACTGACTCGAAGAGGGAAGCCATAATCCCTTCTTACCTACAAGATCTGAAACTTGGTGATCCCCCGGAACCTTATAAGCAATTTGTTTATTGATAGGTGGGTACATTACCCGGGTACCAATTCCTTGATCTTTTAAAAATTTTACAAGTTTTTCACGATCTTCAACCAAAACATCTATGAACCAAGGAGTTGTCCATTGTAGATCTTGACTAAAGAAAGACACCTCATCTAAGCCTTGTAATAGTGTTTTATATAGGAGATAAATCTCTTTTTTTCGTTGAACACGCCAGGGTAATTTTTTCATCTGCTCGATGCCAATCACAGCCTGTAATTCAGTAAATTTGAAATTATATCCGATAGATTCATGGACGTCGTTCCCACCTCCGCTTCTACCAAAATCTTTTAAAAGTTTAATTCGATTAGCTATATTAGCATCATTCGTGATTATTGCTCCTCCTTGACCTGTCGAAATTATTTTTGGTGCAGAAAAGGAAATGCTGCCTGCTAAACCAATAGTGCCTTGATGTTTCCTATTAGGATAAAAAGAACCAAGGGACTGAGCGGAATCTTCAAGGAGAATCAAGTTATTTCTTTCACATAAGTCTTGGAAAGCTTCAATTCCTGGTTTAGGATATCGACCATTTGCTGTAACCAATAAAACCGCTTTTGTTTTAGGAGTTATTGCATTTTGTGTGCAATTAACATCCATACATAGAGTATCCCTCTCAACATCTACAAATATTGGAATAGCTCCTAACATTTTTACTGAGTTTGGTGTGGCAATCATTGTGTAATTTGGAACAATCACCTCATCTCCAGATTTAATACCTGCAGCAAGGGCCATTAAAGTCAGACTAATAGTACCGTTGTTTACGACAATACAAAACTTAGCACCTGTATAGACTTCAATTTGATGCTCAAATTCTGCAGTATATCGATATTCAGTTAGCCACCCACCCTCATTCATATAATTGTTTAAAGCACTTTTTTCCTCAGAACCAAACCAGGGTTCCATCTGTGGGATAAATTTACTGCTCATTTTTTAAAAGCTTTTCATAGTTTAAGATCGCCTCCATATTCCTTTTTTTTATTTGCTTTGCTGGTATCCCGGCATATAAAATAAAAGCAAACAAATTTACATTTGCTAAAGAAAGTGCCCCAAGACACGCACCTTCCTCGAAAATAACATCAGGCAAAACAACTGAACCAGTCCCAACGATACAGTGTTTTTTTAGGATAATACTACCTATTTTCGCATATCCTTTAAATTGCGTAGGCACTAAGGGAGTAGCAATACCACTAATATAATCATCAGAGCCTGCAGAGAGGACAACATTTGGGGCCAAAGTTGAAAATTCATGCATTTCAACAAAAGCATCTTTTCCACCAATAATTTTACAGCCCGATGAAATATGTATGTTCGAATGGAGTTTAAGCCTAGTGGAAATATAGGTAAAATCATCAATAATTACATTATCGCCTATCTCAACTATTTCTGGATATCGAATCCTGACCGTTTTGCCAATGATCACATTCTTTCCAATGGATTTTAGCTTTCTAATATCGAAAAAAATATTATCTTCTAACATGTTAATAAGTGTAATTTAGCCAAAATTCTATCATTTCATCCATTAAGGTCTCGAAGGTATATTCAGGCATCCAATCAAAAGTGTTTCTCAATTTTGAACTATCTCCTCTTAAATAAGGTAACTCTTCGGGTCTTAAGTATGTAGGATTTTGGATTACAAAATCTCTATAGTCAAGGCCGAGTTTTGAAAATACATAATTAGTCATTTCTCTTACAGAATGTGTCTGACCAGTAGCAACAACAAAATCATCTGGAATAGTATGATTAATAATCATGTGCATAGCCCTTACATAATCTTTTGAATGACCCCAATCTCGATAAGAATCCATATTTCCAAGTTCAAGTCTTTTAGCCTTACCTTTTTTTATTAAAACAGCACCACGTACAACTTTATTTGTTACAAAATTACTACCCCTCCTTGGAGATTCATGATTGAAAAGAATTCCATTAACTGCATGAAGATTGTAACTTTTGCGATAATTTCTTGTAATGTTGTATGCAAAAACTTTTGCACAACCATAAGGGCTAGTTGGTCTTAATGGCGTAGTTTCACGCTGATAACCATCTTCATCCACTGAGGTCCCAAACATTTCTGATGAGCTTGCTTGATAGTACTTTGCATTCGGACATAAAGTTCTATAAACTTCGAGCAAATTCAACGCACCTAATGCATTTGTCTGAGTTGTAAATTGAGGGACATCAAAACTTATCCTAACATGACTTTGAGCAGCTAAATTGTAAATTTCGTCAGGCTGAATTTTACTTAAAAGTCTATTAAGTCCTGAAATATCAGATAGGTCACCATAATTTACATGCAGGTTATCTTTTAAAAATTCAATTCTACTTTGTTGGTGTTCAGGAACTGAGTTTCTTCTTACTATACCATGAACTTCGTATCCTAAGTCTAAAAGATATTCTGTTAGATAACTTCCATCTTGTCCATTTATACCTGTAATAAATGCTTTCTTCATTTTAAGATATTGATGATGTGTAATTAATGATTATTTAAAAATTCTTTGTCCATTTCTTGTCCGAGGTAGGGGCCGGTTTTGTACTCATATACGATTGTATTATCTTCCATTATTAGATAGTTATGACCTCCGCGAAATGTCATTGAGCAATCTCCTGGAAATAAGACTGGTTCTGCAATTATGTTATCATCCAGATCATAAAAAATGCACTTTACGCTTCCATTAATTACTAACCAGCTTTCCTGAGCAATATTTGTTATTTTCTCAAGTGTAATATGCTTATGAGGTTTAAATGTTTGTCCCTTGTACATCTTGATACTTGCAAGTTGGAGAAACTCCTCATTCGGGGAAATATTCGTCCGGCCATTTATTTCTTCGAATCTGTATACAAGATGTAATAGTAAATCAGGGTGCACCTTTGAATAGAATTTTTCCATATTGATTTGACACTAATTATTAAAATACACTCAAGTAATAAACTGATTTGACATATAAATTGATAATTCTTTTTTAATAAAGGCCTAGATTGAAATTACAATATTATACGTTATTCGGGTTGAGAAAACGAAAAAATCCTTCAGAGAAAATTGTCATATTTTCTTCATTTCATTCATACAGTTTCCGAACACTAAAAAATGGCCGTTGTTTTGTTTCTATGTAAGTCTTTGCTATATATTCCCCAAGAATACCCAGAAAAAGATTCTGGATCCCACCAAAAAAAAGTATCATAATACTTATAGAAGCCCATCCCGAGATATGCAACTCTGTGAAACACTTTATATAGATCACATATATTAAAATGACAATGGATAATAGAAACATGAAAAGCCCCAATAATAAAATTATGCGGATTGGAAAATTACTAAAAGAAGTTATTCCATCTAAGGCAAGAGATATTAACTTAAAAAACCTAAATTTTGTTTTTCCAGCCCTACGTGGTTCCCTATCATAATATACACATGCATATTTTGATTCCAGACTCAGAATGATTGACCTTATGTATCTATTTCTTTCAGGGTATAACTTCATCTCTTCAACAAGGCTTTTACTTAATAATCGAAATTCACCATGATTATAAACAGATTTGACTCCAATTATTTTCAAAAAACGGTAATATGCTATTGCCGATACTCTCTTAAAAAAGCTGTCGAATTTTCTTGACTTTCTGATCCCAAGCACCATTTCATATCCCATTGAATAAAAATCGATCATTTCACTAATTTTTGAAGGATCATCCTGTAAATCAGCGTCGATAGAAACAATCATATCATGATCAGAATAATACAGACCAGCAGTAATGGATCCCTGATAACCATAATCATTTCTAAGGTCAAGAATTTTGATATTATTATCCTTTTGTTTCAACTGAAGCATTTTTTGTAAAGTGTTATCAGTTGAACCATTATTAACCATAACTAGCTGATAAGCTGAGATTTTAATCGTTAACCATTCATCGATCAATCCTTTTAATTCTTTATAAGTGGATTCAATTACATCTTCCTCATCATGGCATGGAAGAACAATGGAAAGAGAAGGGAGGGTTTTCATGATTCAGTTTTATAAAGTTATTCCCATTGATCAAACTTTATCTTTCTTAAACTCACTTCTTGTTCTATTAGCCAATTATGAAAGGATTTTACCATAGATGATGGCCCGGATAGATAAAACTCAGATTCCAAAGGAACTTCATAAAATATTTCTTTTATGTCAAGGACCGTAGTTCTTTGAGCAGATGGGAATGGTGCCTCTGAATAAATTTTTAATTTAAAGTTTGGAAGTGTTTCACTCGCTTTATCAAGAATATTTTTAAATAAAAAGCAAGATTTATCACGAATTCCGTAATAAAGGAAAATATTTTTATCGTACTTTTTTTCAATACACTGTAGAATAAAAGAAAGAAAAGGAGTTATCCCAGTACCTCCCGCAATTAAAACGATATTATCACATTGCTGATTGATAATGAAGTCACCATAAGGAAGTTTGATAGAAACCTCAACCCCAGGTCTTAGAATATCAAACATTTTCATGGTAAAAGTACCTTTAACGCTAAATGTGATTTCAATTATTCCAACTGAGGTAGGTGAACTTTGAATCGAAAATGCCCGTGATTCCGGCCAAATTGTTGTTGGATCGTATTTTTCTAACGAAAGATGAAGAAACTGTCCTGGAGAAAAGCGGGGAGTTCTCCCAATTGTTTTAAATTTTACTGAAGCTAAGATTTCGGTGTGATGAACGATTTCCATCACAATTGCATTGACTTTCACGGGAGATCCCATTATTTAATCAATTTTTTTGAGAAAAAAAGATTAAATGACTGTATAATGTATTCGATATGCTCAATTTTTAGACCGGGATATACGCCAAGAAAAAATGAGTTTTCCATAATATAGTTTGTGTTTTCAAGAGAACCAAATATTCGATGTTTAATTTTCAGAAATGCAGGTTGTAATAAGAGATTACCCGCAAATAAATTCCTTGTTTCAATTTTTCTAGAAGCTAAGAAATAAGTTAATTCATTGCGAGTAAAATATTTATTTTCTTTTACAGTTATCATAAAACAAAACCAAGATGGATCACTGTTAGGTGTTGCTTTAGGAAGGATTAGGAAATCAGTGAATTGCTCTAAAGCTTTTTTCAAAAGTATAAAATTTGCTTTTCGCTTCTCAATGAAATATTCAATTTTATCAATTTGAGCGGATCCAATTGAAGCTTGTAAGTCGGTCATTTTTAGGTTATAGCCGATATGAGAGTAAGTATATTTGTGATCGTAACCTAAAGGAAGATTGCCAAGCTTTTGTTTGTAGCGGATTCCACATGTATTGCTTTCGCCTCCATCGCAATAACAGTCTCGGCCCCAATCACGAATTGATTTCATAATATTTGCTAACACTAAATCATCAGTTATTACACATCCGCCTTCACCAGTAGTTATATGATGTGCTGGATAAAAAGAGATAGTTGAAATGTGTCCGAAAGTCCCAGTAAGCTTTTTGTCATATTTACTACCAAGGGCATCACAATTATCTTCAATAAACCAAAGATCATATTCTTTTGCTATCTTTTGAATCTGAATGACTTCGAATGGGTTCCCTACTGTATGCGCAAGGAAAATTGCTTTAGTTTTCTTTGAAATAGCACCGACTAATCTTTCGACTGCTACATTATAAGTACCAAGTTCAACATCAATGAATACAGGTAATAAATTATTTTGAATGATAGGAGACAATGTTGAAGGAAATCCAGCTGCAACAGTGATTACTTCATCCCCAGGATTCAATTTTCTCTCATAAAGTTTTTCAGAACAAAGAGCTGAAATTGCCAATAGATTTGCAGAAGAACCTGAGTTTGTTAGTATAGCATTCGATACATTAAAAAAATCTTCTAATTTTCCACAGAATTCTTCTGAGTAGCGGCCAGTCGTCAGCCAAAAATCAAGAGACGAATCAACAAGGTTAATTAATTCAAATTCATTAAAAACACGTCCGGCGTATCTAATCGATGATACTCCTGGAACAAAAGTTTCAATTTCTCCAAATTTCTCTAGATAATACTCCTTAACCTTTTCTAAAATCTCAACTCGGATTATATCTGCTTTCGTTTCCATTAATTTTTTTTTTCATGTGGAATTCAATTGTCTCTTTTAACCCTTGTTCAAGCGAAAAAATTGGTGCCCATCCAAGTTCTCCCAGTAACCCACTTGGTGCGAAGCTATCCATAATTTCTCCTTTACGATAAGGAATAGATCCATACTTGATCTCAGTTTTACTCCCAGTCAAAGTAAGGGTTAAATCAATAAACTCTTTTAAAGTCAATGATTTACCAGTCCCAATATTAGCTTCCCATACCTTAAAATTAGTTTTAGAAAAATTTTCAAAATTATCAAGAATTATTTCATATGCACTCACAACATCTTTGATAAAAATGAAATCACGCTTTTGTTCACCAAGAGTAGAAGTTATAAAGGGGACTCCTAAAATTAGATCATTAATTAGTGATGGTACAAATTTGGAATCACTATCTCCTGGTCCATAGATATGTTGCAATTTGATATTAATAATAATAAATTTATTAATAAAAAACTTTAACCACTCATTAATTTGCTTTTTTGAAAGTGTATAGTCACATAAGTAATCATATTTGAAACGATCATCATTAAAGAAGGAATCAGTATTAATAAAGGCCTTTAAGTTTGATTGTAGTCCTGCTTGAAGTAAGCGGATGGGAAGCAAGATATTAGTTTCTATTAGTTCTGACAAATTATCCGGCAACCCTTTGTAGATAGTGGCGGTATGAATAATACAATCAATATGATTCTTATTTAATAAATGTGCAAGGTTTTTCTCATCCTCAACAATACAATATTTTTTCGATTTAGGATCTAATCTTATTAACTGCGCACTATTCTTGACTAATCCAATTATGGTGTATTTGTTTTTTAAACATTCAATTAAATGTGCTCCGAGAAACCCATCAGCACCAGTAACTAAAATGTTTTTTAAACTGTCTGTCGCCATCAAGGGAGTCCGTTAGGACAATAATGACCAAATAAATGAAACCAATAATATTCAAAAAAATGATCTTTCCTTTTTAAATTCATTTTATTGTTGATCATAAGTAATGTTTTCATCTTGAGTAGAATAATATTTTTCCATTTGTGAAAAACATTCATCTCTTATATCTTTACCAGAAAAATAAGAATTGGTCCATTCAACAATACTATTAAGAGTAGTTTCAATATTCCACAATGAATTCCAATCTAGCAAAGACTTAGCCTTTGAACAGTCCAGTCTTAAATAATTAGACTCGTGAACGTTGGGATGTGAATCAATTTCCCATGAAGCTCCATCACCCCATTTTTTACAAAGAAAATTTATAAGCCACGCAACATTCTTTGCATCTTTTTCCTCCGGACCAAAATTCCATGCTTCTGAATATATATCTCCTTTTTCATATAGTTTTTCACATAAGAGTAAATATCCTGTTAGAGGATCTAATACATGTTGCCATGGTCGAACAGCAAAAGGATTTCTAATAATGATTTTTTCTCGTTTACATAAGGAGCGTATAAAATCCGGAATAAGCCTATCCTCAGCCCAATCGCCTCCTCCAATAACATTTCCAGCTCTGGCAGATGCTAATGCCACCCCATGTTGTTTATAATTTTGGGGGTTAAAATAAGAATTTCTAAAACATGAAGTCACCAACTCACAGCATCCTTTACTATTAGAGTAAGGATCATAACCGCCTATTTGTTCATTTTCACGATATCCCCACAACCATTCTCTGTTTTCATAACATTTATCTGAGGTAATATTAAGAACAACTCTTATCCCATCAGTTTTTCTGACAGCATCCAGAAGATTTATTGTCCCCATTACATTAATCTCATAAGTCTCTCTAGGTACTCGATATGATTCTCTAACCAGTGGCTGAGCAGCCATATGAATAACAATTTCGGGTTTTACTTTCCGTAAAACCTTTTGAAGAGTTTCGTAATCCCTAATATCGGCGATATGAGAATTTACAAGTTTATCAATTTTTGAAAGTTCAAAAAGGTTTGGTTTAGTAGGAGGGTCAAGGGAATAACCAAAAATATTAGATCCAAGACGAGTAAGAAGAAGGGATAACCATGAGCCTTTAAATCCTGTGTGGCCTGTTATTAGTACTTTTCTTCTATTCCAAAAAGCTAGATCAGGGTATTTTATTTCCATAATTTCCAATCACAATTGTTTGAATTCCACATTTTTTCTAGATCAATTTTATCTCGAAGTGTATCCATAGGTTTCCAAAAACCATAATGTTTAAAAGCCATAAGTTGATTTTCTGTAGCTAATTGCTCTAGTGGTTTTCGTTCCCAAATTATATCTTCTGAATTTTCAATATAGTTGAAAACGGTAGGTTCCAGAACGAAAAAACCGCCATTCACCCATGCTCCGTCACCTTTTGGTTTTTCTTGAAAAGATAAAATAAGGTTGTCGTTGATTTCAACTGAACCGAATTTTCCAATTGGTTGAACTGCAGTTAATGTGGCATATTTTCCATGATTTTTGTGAAAACAAACCAGTTTATGAATATCGATATTAGCCACCCCATCCCCATATGTAAGCATGAAAGTCTCATTTCCAACATATTTTTCTATTCTTTTTATTCGACCGCCGGTCATAGTATTGATCCCTGTGTCTATAAGTGTAATCTTCCAAGGCTCCACGTGAGAGCAATGAATCTCAACTTCGTTTTTTTCAAGGTTGATGGTTACATCCGCCTGATGAAGAAAGTAATTTGCAAAATATTCTTTAATAATATATCCCTTATATCCGCAGCATACGATAAACTCATTATAGCCAAAATATGAATAAATTTTCATGATATGCCAGATGATAGGTTTCCCTCCTATTTCGACCATTGGTTTTGGTTTCAGGTCAGTTTCTTCGCTTAACCTTGTACCTAAACCACCTGCAAGAATTACCACCTTCATAAATTTGATATTAAATGATAAATTGATTCAAGAGAATTGATTATTAAAGGCTTATGGTAAACTATATATTTATTCAACGATATTTGGTTTTACTTTCCATATATTAGCAATATTTTTGTACATTGAAGAAGATATATTTTCTCCTGACCATTTTGAATAACGATATATGATATTGGTCGGTTAATAATATTTTCGGCATTAGAAATGCATCTCTTTAAGTAAACCTCGTCAATGTTTGTCCCAATTAGCACCAATTCGATTGTATTATGTCAATCCAGATCGAATTTCACCTGATAATGTAAAACTTCCTGACATTACCCAGCTTGTTCACAACCTTTTAGACAATCTTGTCTATTCCCACATATTGCCTCAAAATACTGTTGATGTCATTTTATAAAGGATATTCCTTACTGGCTCTGAAAATTTTTCGGTTGTTATCCATACAGCTTAGCAACAGCCCTTCCTTCTAAAACCAGTTCAATGCTTTGAAGATCGAAACGGTCGAAACGACGAAAATTTTTGATTGCTGCGACCGTCTCTGTGCTCCTTCTCATTCAACATTGCTCCAAATTAAAAACACTTTCCTCTTATCACTCAGATACATCTTCTCCTGCTCTTCATTGAGAAGCAGGCACTGTATGTTTCGATGCACCAGCTATTCTACCTTCCGGATATAACTTTGCAGAAATTTTTTATCGATAATGGTACCCACTAAGTCGAGTCTATCGAGACGATCGTGATGGTCGAAACGATATTGAAACGAGATGGTCGATATGGACGTAACGGTCGAAACGACGGCATTTATCGAGTTTTTCGACCGTCTCGACCATTACGGTCGTCACGGCCGTCTCGATCGTTTCGTCTTTAGTAAAGGTGTAACATTAAGTAAACGACTATGCTTGCCAAGAATCACGAACAAATGGACATCTGGAACCTCTCGATGGAGGTGGTCACAGATATTTATCGGTTAACAAATGCATTTCCGGCTACGGAAAGATTCGGATTATGCCAGCAAATGCGGCGGGCAGCCGTCTCGGTTCCTTCGAACATTGCGGAGGGGGCTGCGAGACATTCTCCTAAAGAATTCATAAACTTTCTTTTCATCGCCCTGGGGTCGCTTTCAGAGCTGGAGACCCAGCTTGAACTTTCGTTCCGGTTGGAGTTTGCAAAGAAAGATGAAGAGATCTGTACAAAAATCATAAGGATCAGGCAGATGGGGGCGGCGTTGATAAGGAGACTGAAGACGTAACGGCCGTAACGATCGTAACGAACGAAACAAACGACTTTTTTCCGACCATCACGGTCGTCTCGATCGTAACGATCGTTTCGTTCGTTTCGATTTTAAGTTCGTTTCGATCGTTTCGATTGAGATGATGGACTTAATCTTCATTAACCAGATTTTCTGATCTTTCCGTCAGTTCATATAGTGTTTCAGGTGCAATATCAGCTCCGTTTGGCCAGGAAATTGTCCATCCATCTGCAAAAAGTTTTTTAAAGTAGTTCTTGTTCGATAATGGCTCAAATACACCATTCCCGATGAAGGGACTTAAATCAATATTTCCTTCTTTCCCGTTACTGAATACGATGTGAATAAAGTAGTCATGAAGATACTTTACATCGATCACCCTCGGCATGTACACAGTGTTCATTTAACCAATCTTAATGCAAAGGTTCAATTTTATTAATACCCACTTTTTCGGTAATATTTTTCCAGTTCTCTTCCAATTCCACTTTTCGTAAAATTGCCCATTCTTTGATAAGTCTTAAAGCGATGTTGGATCTTATATTACCTTCTAACAGTTCTCCGTCGAAATCGAAAATACCTTCTGTCCCTTGATATTCTGCATGAAAATGTGGTGGGTTATGCTCACTGAAAAACATCCTTATAATAATTCCAAAAAACATTGATACATAAGGCATGAAAATTTTGCTTAGAAAAGTTAAAAATACAAAAAACTATCAAGAATTTACGGAAGTATGGGTCAAAATGGTCGTGAGGGTCGTGAAGATCGTTAAGAACGAGACGACGGCATTTGTCGATTGTTTACTCACGATCATTTCTATTTTTTTCGGGTGTTCGTGAATGCTTCGCATTTCGACCGTCTCGGACGTTTCGTACGTCTCGTTCGTTTCGATCAAAAAATGATTTCCCACACTTTCATAATCTTATTTCTGGTCTTTCTTGAACGGTTGGTTCTGCTCATCTCAATATCCAACTTTTGCAA
>Ga0172370_10008526_pt1 | contig 12278 bp, 11 predicted proteins | sample LakKiv5m_FD_114538 | JGI IMG/M metagenome (GOLD analysis project Ga0172370, IMG submission 114538) | Freshwater microbial communities from Kabuno Bay, South-Kivu, Congo - kab_022012_11.5m | ecosystem: Environmental > Aquatic > Freshwater > Lake | place: Democratic Republic of the Congo...
TAATCGCAGCGCCAAGACTGGACTCCGGCTTTCGCCGGAGTGACAAGATTGTGTTATCGCACAACGATAACTGTCAATCGTCAATCTTTAATCGACTTTACCCACACGATTCAGCGAAGAGCCTTTTAAGTTAAGATTATCCGATAAAAGGCTCTGGATGCTGAAACAAGTTCAGCATGATCGTATTTACCTGTTATTCTGTATGATATAATAAGTATTATAAACAAAACTCTACAACTAATTCAGAGTAGATCCTCATTTAAGTAAGATGATTTTGTGAACGATATTTTGCCGGGAAGTCCGCGCATTCAGGAAGTAAATGCCTGATGCGATATTATGCGAACTCCAAGAGAAATCGGCGCTGCCGGGAGGCAGCATTCCCTCGTGCAATAGCGCGGTCTGCCGGCCGAGGATGTCATAAACAGCAATAGTAACCTGGTCAGCCTGATTCAAACTTAGGGTGAAACCTACATCAAGATTGAAGGGATTGGGAGAGGGGGCTGATAAAGCCATTTTGGTAATCTGCGCCGAAACTGATTGATAACCGGCGGAATTAAGGAAAGCGTATTTAATTTTGGCTTGATCGCAGTTATCGAGGAAATCATCGAGATTATCGCCGCCCACTACGGCGAAAGCGATGGTAGTTACACTGTCCGGGGTGATGTCCACATCGCTGACGGAAATAGTGTGGGAATATTCTCCGTTGGCGGCGGTGGAAGCGCCTAACTCCCCGTTCAGGAATTTAAAAAGATTAATATCGTTGAGGGTGGAAGCGCCATAAGTATAAATATTATTGTCGATGGCGCGATGGCTGTGCACCGGACGATTCAAAGGCGCAACGCCGTAGATATTGGAACCGCTGGCGAACATATATCCCGCGCCGCGGGAAGCGGAATAACCAACGGAATTGACCAGCGGCGAAGCTCCGATATCCCAATCCATAAACAAGCCTACCAGACAATTTTCAATAGTCGTATCGGCTATGGTAATGAATTTATACTCGAGGATGATATAATCGTCGTCCGGTGGATCGGCGAAAGCGTAAGTATTCTGTTCCACTGCGACCGCCGGTATATAGTTGGGGAGGAAAATATTGTGGTCGTGATAGGTGACGGACGACTGCTGGTCGGCTAAAGTTCCGGGAGTTTCCATCACGATAGGTTCTTCATCCACCCATTCAAATTCCTGCGGGAAAGCACTTTCCCGGTAAATGGAAGCGCAGACCCGGTTTTGATTAGCAGCCAGCGCCATACTGCCGTGATACAAGCTGTTCGCGCCGCTGGAAGGATAACGAAAGCCCTCACCTACGGCGACAGTGCCATAACTATAAGGATCGCTCTGGTATCCCAGCGCGCCAAAATTAGTGACAGTGGCGACCACATTGCCGATATTATGATTGGCATAAGGCGGATTCACCATCATTGAGAAGCTCAGGAGAAAATCGTAACCGTTCTGAGTCTCGACATCAAGCGTGAAATTGACCATTTCACCGCTGGGAATAGCGCCAAGATAGACGCGAAAAGAATTATCTTCGTTATCGGCGAATCCACCGGGTTCGATATCTCCAAAGATGGAATATGACTGGATAATATCGACTAAAGAATTAGTAGTGTTCAATTCCGCCGTGGCTTGGAAAGCGGTTTGGAAAGAGTTCCCCAGCGAGACAATAATATCGAGCGAATCGCCGGGTTCGGGGATATGATCACCGTCGCCGCCTTGAGTATCGTCGATATCATAGGAATTGAAGCGGATACCGGGCAGGGATTCGCCGATGGCGCGGTAAGCATTGACTTTTCCCGCGCCCAGCAATCCGATATAACCGGGATTGACCTCAGAAATGTCGTCACTGGTGCTTTGCATCTTCACCACCGCCTGTTGCACCGTCAATTCCGAACTGGTGGAAAACATCAGCGCCGCTACTCCGGCGACAATGGGAGAAGCCATCGAGGTACCGCTGGTAAATCCATAAACTGGGCTGCCGGTGGAAGTTACCCAGGTATTGAAAATTTCCACGCCGGGAGCGCTGATATCGACGGCGGAATTATAGTTGCTGAAGGAGGCTTTTTGATTACTTGGCGCCAGGGCAGCCACGGAGACCGCATTTTCGTTGGAAGCCGGGTAATTCAATCCCATAATATTATCGTTTCCGGCGGCGGCGATGACTATGGCGCCGGCGGCGTAAGCGTTGTCGATGGCGTCTTCTTCCAAAGCGGAATAGCCGTAGGAACCGAAAGAGCAATTAATCACTTTAGCGCCGTTTTCGTAGGCATAGATGATGCCTTCAACGCCATAGAAAATCGTATCGGCCGTCCCCGTTTTGATGGGCATAATCTGACAATCCGGCGCTATTCCGGATACTCCGACGGAATTATCGGAAACCGCGGCGGCGATACCGGAAACATGGGTGCCGTGAAAATTGGAATCCGATGAAGGATCGGAATTAGTGGAAGGATCGTTATCGTTATTACGGAAATCCCAGCCGCGAATATCATCGATAAAACCATTGCTGTCGTCATCGGCTCCGTTGATGACTTCTCCCGGATTCTGCCAGATATTGCCGGATAAATCCGGATGATCCCAATCGACGCCGTTATCGACTATTGCGATTACGATAGAGGGATCGCCTTTATCGACATCCCAGGCGGCGGGAGCGAATATGGAAGGAAGATACCATTGGAGATAATAAAGCGGATCATCGGGAAGGTGATCGATTTGCCAAGAGCCGGTCTTAGGAGAAGAAGCGATTTCACCGATGGTGCGCAGTAAAGCGGGTTCGGCGTATTCGATACCTTCGTAAAGCGAGATTCTTTCCGCCAGGGCGGCTATATCGGCGCTTTTATTCAGCTCCACCATAAAAACACGGCTAAGGCCTGTAGTATCGGATTTTTTACCGAGGCGGAAGGCTTTTTGCTTGGCTTTAGCGCCGTTTTGACGGAGGAGATCGTCGACGATGCTGTTTCCGGTTAAAATCGACTTTTCCGCCAGCAGGATTTTTTCCGGGGAAATTTTTATATAGATTTTCCCAGGCAAATAATCCGCGGCGAAAAGCGGTACGGCGAAAAGCAGTAAGACAAGGAATTTTAGGAAATTAAATAATGACATTTTACACCCTTCGTTATGCTTATTTTATCTATTGCGCTAATTTAGGATTTTATAACATATTAATCAAAATTTTCAAAGCGTTGAGGCGCATTGGAGTCATACCTTTTCTAAAAAGTCTTTTCGCATGTTTTAGTAGGGACAGAACAGTGTTCTGTCCCTACAATCGGAAAATATTAATCAGGCGTGTTGCTCAAATCCCTAAAGTGTGCTGTCGACCCTCTGTGGTCGACAGCATATGATGGAAAAACAAACAAATGGTGTCGACTACGGAGAGTCGACACCACATGCTGGGAACATTTTTTCGATTTCGGCAACAAGCCCAATCAGAACAAGTATAATCGGCAGTAATCTAAGGCGCCAAATATGTATAAGACAACCAATGTGTTCCGGCGGCAAAATTATTTTGGGGCGCGGAATAGCAATAATCTACTCCATTAGTTTTAAAAACACTATATATTCCACAGCCTATAGTGATTTTTTCCTCTTGACGGTAAGTCTGAAAACCGGCGCGAAAAGCGTAGTATTCGCCGTAATAAATTTCCCCGCCGCAGCGGAAGCCGCGCCCGGAGGAATCAAATTCTTCCCCATCGGCGGCGAATAAATCTGCTTCAAAAAGGAATAGATCGGTTTTAAAAGCCGCTCCGCCGGCGTATTGCTGAGGGTAGCTACTCATTCGGGGATTTATCAAGTTACGGGCGGTCAAAGCAAACATTAACGAGGTGTAAGTAATTCTTAGACCATAGTCCAGACTAAACTTAGCATGGTATTCCGAAGAACCGGATTTCTGGATCAGATATTTCAAATTCAATCCCATCGCTGTAATATCGGAAATAATATGCGTAGTGGGAATTAGAACCTGAAATGAATTGTATGACTGTCCTACTTCTGATAAATGACGCCTGATAAAGCCAAAGCCGTAGTAAGTATTTTGCTGCTGCGGTTTGGCGTAGAGGATCGACCAGTTTTCCACCAGCGGGAATCCTTCCCAGCCGAAGGTAATATCCGAAGAAATGGAGCGTAAAGCTACTATACCGGCGGGATTATGGTAAACGCTCAAGGCATTATCGGAAGAAGCGATTACCGCATCGGCCATCGCGCCGGCGCGGCTGCCGATAACCGGTTCCTGCGCAAAAGTATGTGTTATAATGATAAGAGAAGATAAAATAACGGGAAATATTTTCATAATATGTCAGCTCATCGTGGTGTTTTTTCAATGGTGACCGCGTCCTGCGAAGAAATCTGCAGTTTTTTCGGCGTCAGGGAAAATCGTCCGCCTTTAAGATAGAAGAAGAACAGAAGAAACAATATAAGCAGGGCAAGATAAAACAGGGGATGTTTCCCGGAACGGGGCTGAAAAAAAGTCAACCTTTGAAATCGCATCCGCTCCCGTAAGTCCGGTTTGTCGAAGCGGGATTTGATGGCGAAACGCCGAGGTTTGGGGAATTTAAAGAGGAACATTAACGGTCTCAATAAAAGCGGGAATTCGGAATTCGGAGTTAGGAATGAAGGAAAAGCAAAGAAAAAGCATTCACCACAGAGACACAGAGAGACACAGAGAAAAGCAAAGATATGCTTATATTAATAATAATTAACCAGATATTCTAAAGCGATGTCGATAGTTTGGTCGATTTCGGAAGCTGAACAGGAATAATTGTTGCAAATAAAGGCGAAAGCGAGTTTTTTATCCTTAGTTAAAATATAGCCGGAAAAGGCGCGGACGCCGGTCATCGAGCCGGTTTTAACATAAATCTGCTGACCTATTCGATGGTAAAAATCAGAGGCTTCGAGGAAAGAGGCTCTTCTGGTATAAAATGTGCCGTAACCGTATCGAGCGAAGGAATTGATGAAAGTCTGAGAAAAATCGCAGCGATAACAATAATCCAAAAGAGTAACAATTGCGGCGGCGGAAATCCAGTTGTGCCGGGAAAGCCCGCTGCCATCGACCAAGTGAATCCCCTGGGTATCGATACCGGTTTCGCTGATAAATCCATTGATTACTGTCACTCCGGCGTTATAAGAATAACCGGCTGTGTCTTTTCCCATCGCCAAGGTCAATTGATCGGCGATATGATTGACGCTTTGGGTATTGACAACTTTAATGATTTCAGAGAGGGGAGGTGAAATATATTCGGCCAAAGTAATCAAAGAGTCGATGCTTGACATATCCACACAAGTAGTATCTGAAACCCGGATAATATCGGAAGAAGTTAAAGCTAATTTAATACAACTTTTAGAAAACAATTCCGGATTAGTTACCGGAATTTGCCGCTTGTATTTGCTATTCCGCTCTTTATTACCTGAAATTTCAAATGTGGTGTCATTAAGCCAAAGAGTAATGAGTCCGGTCTCTTCACCGCTGATTTTATAACGAGTATGAGGAATAAAATTCTGCAACGGAGGAAACAAGCCACATACAGGACTTCTATCACCCAAAAAATGGTCTTCCCAAAGTTCAACATCTATACAATTCCCATTGAAAGAAAAAGGAAAATAGGGAGTGGCATAAGCAAACTGCAGATCCCCCATTTCCCAAGTTGGCTGCCATTTGGATTCGAAGGATCCACAATCAAGCAGCACAATATCTCCGTAAACAGTATATATTCCGGCATCCTTCGCTTCGCCAATCCATTGACAAAGAACCTTCAAAAGTTCAAGATTATCCGCATAAAAATATTTTGATATCGTAGGATCGCAGGACGGCTTAATATATAAATTTCCCTGTAAACAGCCATTGGAGTCCGGCAAAGAACCGGCAAGGAGAGAAGTTTTAAATCGATAATCCGGACCGAAATGATCTAAGGCGGCGGCGGTGGTAAATAGTTTTGCATTTGAAGCGGGGATTAAGCGTTTTTTATTATTCAAATGATAAATGATGCTGTCTGAAGATAAATCTCGGATTTCCACACTCCAAAGAACCTGCTCCCCTGCCCTATTCAGGATGGAATCGAGGCCGCAGATGAAAGGCGGCGGTTTGACCGGAGCAAGGTTGAATTTACTGCAGGAAATAAAAAGCAGAATTACAATTCCTCCCGCGATGATTTTTTTAAAAGAAGACGGCAAGAATATCGACTCCGGTGAAAGTAATGGAAATCAGTTTGATAATGGGTGAAACCAGCCACCATAGAAGCGGGATTTTCAGGAAATATGCGCCGGTCAAAACTATCAGGAGTACGATGGGGCCGCTGCGGGCGAATTGAGCATAGTTTATGGCGGCTTTCCCCCGCAAAGTGTTGCCCAGGATTTGCGACCCGTCGAGCGGCGGGATGGGAATCAGGTTAAAAATGGCTAAATTAATATTAAATATAACCGAAAGCATCAACATCAGTTTGATAATGCCGGCGGGAGACATAGAAAGGTGATATAAATCCCCGCCGAACAGTCCGAGGAGGATAGCTGAAGCGATGCCGGTGGCAAAATTCGCCATGGGCCCGGCCGCTGTGGTAATGATCATTCCCCGCCGGATATTGGTAAAATTGTAAGGATTGACCGGCACCGGTTTCGCCCAGCCAAAAAAAGAAAACATCAGCATCAAGGTACCGAGAATGTCCAAATGAGCCAGCGGATTTAAAGTCATCCTGCCTTGTAGATAAGCGGTATCGTCGCCTTGACGGTAAGCGAAATAAGCGTGAGCGAATTCGTGAATGGTCAAAGCGAACAGCAAAGGCGGCATTTTTATGAGGAGAAAAGTCAGATTCAAATTAGGAGATTGTTAATTTGGGAATTCGGTGATTTGGAATAATCGATTATTTTATTATTATACCATTTCTAAAAGTACTTTTCCAATGCGTCATTCTGGCGAAAGCCAGAATCCATTGCTTTTATTAGGTTTACAATTTGAGAGATGCGAAAATATTTTTAGCATTGGTATATCAGGTGAAAGACATCAAAGGTCGTTGCTTAACTGAACAGACTAAAGTCTGTTCTCCTAATAGATAGGAGGTCGGACTTTAGTCCGACACCTTCAAAATTCAAACTAATAAACTTGATTGCCAATATAATTAAGTGTCAGGTGTCCTCACCTGACACCACAAAAAAACATTAGCCGCGGGGGTGGAAGGTTTTTATCACTTCCACCAGATGCGAGCGGTCCAAATGAGTATAAATTTGCGTGGTGGAAATGCTGACATGCCCCAACATTTCCTGCACGGTGCGGATACCGGCGCCGCCTTCCAGCAGATGGGTGGCGAAGGAGTGCCGCAGGGTATGCGGCGAATAATCCCGGTCGGGGAAAGCCCTTTTTAGATAACTTTTAATGATGACGAAAGCGCCGCCCCTGCTCAGAGGTCTCCCCCGGTTGTTGAGAAAAACAACACCTTTATCCTCGCCGGGATTCCTGAAAAATTGCGGTCTGGCGGATTCCAGATATTTTTGCAAAGTTTTAAGGGCGATAGAACCGATGGGAACAAAACGAGTCTTGGAACCTTTGCCCACCACTCGGATCATTCTGTCGATTAAATGCAGCTGCCCCAAAGTCAAATTGACCATTTCCGATATGCGCAATCCGCAGCCGTAGATAATTTCCAGGATAGCGCGGTCGCGGATTCCGGCGGATTCGTATTCTGAAGGAAGTTCCAGTAAAGCGGGCATCGCTTCGGCGGGGATGACTTCCGGCAGACGGCGAATCGGCTGACGGATTTGCAGGAATTCGGTAGGATCGTTTTGCGACAATCCTTCGTTCAGGCAGAATTTATGGAACCCCCGGACCGCGGAGATTTTTCGATTTACCGATAAGGCGGATAATCCGTTATCCTGCAGAATTTTAACAAAACTGTCCAATTGCGAAAGAGCGATCGATTCCAAATATAAAATATTTAGTTCAGCGAGGAAAGCGGTGTACTGCTGTAAATCGATGTTATAAGCGGATAAAGTCGCAGGGGCGAGGGCTTTTTCCAGCAGTAAGTGGTCCTGAAATTGTTCCAGCGCTGAATGAATTTCATACATTTATGTTCATGAAAAAAAAGGATTGTGCAGCCGTTCCTGTTTGACTGTAGTCGGCAAACCGTGTCCGGGCATCAAAGCGAAATCGTCGCCTAAGGTGAATAATTTTTGTTGGATACCGGAAATGAGCGTTTCATAAGAGCCGCCGGGAAAATCGGTGCGGCCGATGGAACCGTAAAAAATGGTATCGCCGGTGAAAGCGGTTTTGTTATTGACCAGGCAGGCGCTGCCGGGAGAATGTCCGGGGATGTGGAAGATTCTGAATTCCAGTTCGCCGAGGCGGTGAATTTCGCCTTCCTGCAGGAAGCCATCGGCCGGAGGGGAAAAGATAGGTTCGCCGAAGTAGGCGGAAAGATTTTTACGGGGATCGGTTAGCATTTCCGCATCGGCGGGATGGATATAAATTTTCGCCCCGGTCAATGCTTTGACTTCCGTATTGACGGCGATATGGTCGGAATGTCCGTGAGTGTTGATAATTTGCGTGATATTAAGACCCATACTTTGCGCTTCGGCGATCAGCATTTCCGCTTCATCGCCGGGATCGATAATGGCGCCGATACGAGTTTTTTCACAGCCGATGATGTAACTATTGACTAATAAAGGACCGACTTCCAGGCGTTTTATGATCATATTAGGCTCACAGCTGACAGCTTAAAGCTCACAGCTCATAGCTGACAGCTCATAGTAATAGTAGATTAGACCCATTCTAAAAAGTCTTTTCGTGTACTTTAATAGTAAGTCTAATAAAAGCAATGGATTCTGGTTTTCGCCAGAATGACACATCGAAAAAGACTTTCAAGAAACAGTGTAGACCGGATTTAGTGAATTATTTGCGCGGCAGGCTTTTATACATAGACCGCAGATGAGTTCTTCGATATAACCGCGTTTGATGAGAGAATTCAGGTATTTATGACATTTTTCCCGGTCGATATCGGCCGGATTTTCCGATAGGGCTTTTACCGGGCAAATCTCGATACAGTCCCGGCAATCACCGCAGGCGAATTTTTGGACAGGCAGTATATCTGTCAAGGGATAATCTGTCAATATCGTAATCAGACGGACTTTAGCCGAGTGTTCCGGCGTGATGAGCAGTCCTGATTTGCCAATCCAGCCAATTCCGGACAACATCGCCGCCATCCGGTGGGATAGATGCCCTTTCAGAGGTTCTACAGAACAGGAAGCGGGGATAGGCAAAGCGCGGTATCCTTCATCTTCCATCGCCCGGCATAGTTTCAAAGCTTCCTGATCGAGCTTGATATTGACAGTGCGGTAATGACTTTGGTAGATGAGCGAAGGGTATTTGTCAAATGTTTGAAGCACGGTCGAATTCAAGGGATAGGCCATCGAGACCGCGTTTTTTAATCCAATATCCAAAGAAGAGTGCAGAAAGGAATGTTTCTTCAGATCTTCGATCAAACACCAACCGGTTTTAAAGCTGGAATCGATATGAGAAAAAATATTTGGCATCAGGCATCAGGAAAAATGACATTTACGATGAGAATAGTCGTCAGTAAAAGCAGTGTTCAAGTGTTCAAGTTGGCAAGTGTTCAAGTTGTAGGGACGCAAAATTTTGCGTCCCTACGACTCGCAACTCGCAGCTCACAGCTATTTTCAGGCTTCAGCGCGCGCCGCAAGAGCAGCTCTGCGAAGTTTTTTCAAAGCTTCTTCAGGATCTGACGCGGCGTAAATCGCGCTGCCGGCAACCAAAATATCCGCTCCGGTTTGATGCACCACCGCGGCATTCGCTTCGCTGATACCTCCATCGATGGAAATCAGGAAATCAAGATCACGGGATTTACGAATACGGTCTAAAGTTGAGACTTTATTCAATGACTCGGGGATAAAGGATTGCCCGCCGAAACCAGGATGAACGGACATCACTAAGACCAAATCGAAGCAGAAAAGAAAAGGTATAATAGAATCAAGCGGAGTTTCCGGATTAAGCGAAACACCGGCTTTAGCGCCGGTTTTTTTTATCATTTCGGATATTGCCGGGAGATTATCCACCGTTTCCGAATGAATGGTGATCCAGTCGGCTCCGGCTTGGCGGAAAGATGCGATATATTTTTCCGGTTCGACAATCATCAGGTGGACATCAAGCGGTTTTTCGGTCAGACGGCGGACAGTCTTTACGATTAAGGGTCCGAAAGTAATATTGGGAACGAACCTGCCGTCCATCACATCGAGGTGATGCCAATCGGCGCCGGCGTTATCCACCATTTGGATTTGACTTTTCAGGTCGGAAAAATCAGCGGAAAGCAATGAAGGGGCGATTTTAACGGACACTATCTTCCTCCGCAAGTAATGTCGATGTGATAGGATTAGGCGCTCCGGCGATCTGCAGATTGACCGGCGTCGATTCCAGCGCTTTACTGCCGGGCGCGGGAATTTGTTCCACAACTTGACCGGAATCGGCTTGCGGGAAATAGATATATTCCACAAATCCCAGGGAAAGCCCGGCTTTCAGCAGTTCTTTCCTCGCTTTAAAAAAACTTAAAGTCCGCACTTCAGGCACCATAAATTTTTGCGGTTTCGCCCCCATACTGACAGTCAACCTGATGAAGGAGTTTTTTCTCATCATCGAAGCCGGAGGCATCGATTGTTCGGCGATTACGCCTTCAGGGTAATAGTCGGAAAAGACAAAGTTGTCGCTATCCGGGTCCGTAAAAAATCCTTCGGCGCGGATACGCATTACCGCTTCTTTCTCCGAAATACCAATCAATTCCGGCACCGGAAAAAGTTTTTCCCCGGCGGATACTGTCAGTTTAATTTTCCGCCCCAGTTTGCTCAGCGTGGCAGCAGGAGGGTATTGTTCCAGGACGACGCCTTCGGGGAAAAGCGGATCGAATTTTTGTTCTATAGTGGAATGAATTTTAAATCCGGAATTTAGAGCTTTCTGCCGGGCGGTTTCATATTCGAGGTCGACTAAATTGGGAATGGGCAATTCTTGGCCATGAGCGGTGAAAATGGGCATCACTATCCGGTCGAGACTGCCGAACAGAGCCGCCCAGACCAACAGTAATAGACCTATAGCGCCGAAAAATTCCAAAATCCGATGATACCAAGGATTTCTCGGTTTTTTCTTTCTATTTTTTTTATAGAAGGGGAAGGGCAAAAGGACTCGATTAGATGAAACTGTGGTGTCAGGTGTCCTCACCTGACACTAATTCTTGAAAATCTAATGTGGTATCAGACGAGACTTCTAACACCACTGCTAAAGCAAACCGCCATGGGCGGCTGGATTCGCGGCCGCCCACAACTTAGAATGAAAATACCCGGCTCGCGAGCAGCGTCCCGGCTATTTTCAGGATAAAGACTCGGTTGTTTGGTTAATCCACAGTTAGTCATCGCTGACGGAAGAACGCAGTATAAGCAGCCGGATGAGCTGACTCAAAGCCATTGTAGCGGCGGCGATGTAGGTCCAAGCGGCGGCGTTCAGAACTTTACGGGCGTAAGTCACTTCTTCACCGTGCAGAATGCCCATAGTGCTTAGAGAAGCAATAGCGCGGTTGGAAGCGTTCAATTCCACCGGCAGTGTCACCAGATGAAAAAGCAGAGCTCCGCCGAATAGGAAAATCCCGATATCCATCAGCCAGCCGATACTGGACGAAAAGAAAAAGCCGATGAGGAAAATGGGAAAAGCGGCCATCGATCCGAAACTCGCCACCGGAACAAAGCTGTTGCGGATTTTCAGCGGAGAATAACCCAGACTATGCTGTATAGCGTGCCCGACTTCATGAGCGGCAACGCCCATAGCGGCGACGGAATTGGAAGTATATACGGAATCGCTGAGGAACAGCTCACGTTTTTTCGGATGATAATGGTCGGTCAATTGACCTTCCACCTGCTTCACCGGAATGTCGCCCAGCCCATTGAGGCTGAGTATTTGCTTGGCTACGGAAGCGCCGCTGAGACCGGAAGAGCTGCGGACTTGGGAATATTTATTGAAAGTCCCTTTGACTTTACTTTGAGCGTAGAAAGCTAAAATCAAAGCCGGGATTAAAATTAACATCGATGGGTCGAAAAATAAGAAAGGCATATTGTCCTCGGAGTATTGAAAGTTGAAATTTGAAAACTTTATTGGTTCTTCGCTATTTTGTGTGGGTAAGGTTGAGGGAATAAAATAACTTTGTTGAGAAATGGTAGGTCGGGGGCTTGTCCCCCGACAAATCGCGCGGGGGGACGAGCCCCCCGCCTACCAATGGTTTATTAAAATGTTACTGATATAAGCTGTAAAA
>Ga0172370_10008528_pt1 | contig 12278 bp, 7 predicted proteins | sample LakKiv5m_FD_114538 | JGI IMG/M metagenome (GOLD analysis project Ga0172370, IMG submission 114538) | Freshwater microbial communities from Kabuno Bay, South-Kivu, Congo - kab_022012_11.5m | ecosystem: Environmental > Aquatic > Freshwater > Lake | place: Democratic Republic of the Congo...
CTTGCAGAGTCCGGCCTTGCATGCGTCGCCCTTCGTGCTAGCCGAGCCGTCGTCGCAAGGCGGGCCGTCGAGCGGAGCGTGCGTGCAGCCCTTGACCTTGTCGCAGCCGTCGCCGGTGCAGGCGTTCATGTCGTCGCAGAAGATCGGCGCGCCGAGGCAGGCGCCCGCGCCGCAGGTGTCGGCGGTCGTACACGCGTCGCCGTCGTCGCACGAGGTGCCCGAGATCGGCGAGTGCACGCAGCCCGAGGCCGGCAGGCAGGCGTCCGACGTGCACGCGTCGCCGTCGTCGCAGCCGAGCGCCTTGCCGGCACAGCCGCCGCCCGCGCACGCGTCGGGTGCCGTGCAGGGGCTGCCGTCGTCGCAGGGCGCGCCGTCGTCGGGCGACCAGGCCGACACGGAGCCCACGCCGGGGACCTGCGGCGCCGGCACGATGCAGCGCCAGCACGCCACGCCGGGCTTGGGCGCGCCCGCGTCCCAGCAGGTCCCGTCGATGAGGCAGTAGCCGGGCTTGGGGGTGAGCACGCAGCCCCCCGTGTCGTCACACGCGCCGGTGGCGCACGGGATGTTGGCCGCGGAGCAGGCTGTTCCGGGCGGCTCGGCCGAATGCTCGCAGCCCGCGACGCCGCATGCGTCGGCGGTGCAGGGGTCGCCGTCGTCGCAGGTGGGCTCCTCCGGCACACAGGCGCCGGCCTTGCATGTCGCGGGGACGGGGCACGGCCCGTCGACCACGCACGACGCCCCCTCGGCGAGCGCCTGGCAGGGCGATGCGAGCACGTCCGAGGCCAGATCGTCCGCCGCGTCGAGCGCCGCGCCCTCGTCGGGCGAGGCGTCGAATGCTTCTTCGGTTGAGAAAAAATCAAAGTTTGGTGTATCTGATGTGTCGGTATCGGCATATAAATCAACTATTTCTGATAAATCTGGCGTCGAGACGGCGTCGGGCGACGCGTCGAGGTCCGCGAGATCCGGCGCGTCGATGACCGTCGCCTGGTCCGCGGCGCCGATGTCTCCAGCGGGGGCGTCCGCCGCGGGAACGTCCGGGACGTCTGGGCCGGTGGGCGCGTCTGCACCATCCCACGGCGCTGGGAGATCGGCCGCGAGATCGGCAGGTGCTGCGAGATCGGCTGCGTCGGGCGCGGCGGCGACGTCGGCGGTCGTTGCACCGTCAGCCACCGCGTCGGCGACCGGCGCGCCGCCCCCGTCCGCGAGGCCGCCATCCTCCGCGAGCACCGTGACGCAGGTCCCCTTGAAGCAGACGAAGCCGCCGGGACAGGGCGCGGCCTCCGAGCAGGTCAAGACGGAACCGAGGCCCGTGCCTGGCTCTTCGCTGCCGCACGCCGCCCCGAGGAGGCCGGCCGCGAACGCCAACGCGAGGGAGCGGGCACGGCGGAACGGGGACGGATCCAGGCGACGCTGCGTCATGTGCCGACCATGGCCACGGGCCTTCGCTACGCTAGCGAGGCCGGCGCGCGCCGTCCAGGCCGCGACGTCCGGACGGGCAGCGGCGGGGCGTGCAGGCCCCGGTCCGCCGACAGGCCGGCGCTCAGGGCACCGCGCACGCGAGCGACACACCGCCGCAGATCGTGAATTCGTCACCGCACTTGTCGAGCGCGCACAAACAGCACTCCGGGTTGCCCTGCGAGAGCGCGCACTGGCTCGTGCACTGTTTGATAGCGCACTGTGCGAGCTGGGCGCCGCACTGGGCGCAGGGCTCGCTGAACGTCGGCGACGCGCCGGACTGGAGGCAGGGCGCGATGCAGGACGCCATGTCGGGCTGGTTGATGCACGGCATGACGCAGCTCGACGCCTTCTTCATGAGCGTATTGAAGTCTTGTAACTTCGGTGCGTCCTGAGCGTTCGCGCACGCGCAGGTGCTGCTCGCGGGATCACAGGGGTAGGAGCTGCCGCACTGCCCGAATTGCTTGCAGAATTGCGCGCACATGTCGTCCCAGCTGGACTTGCAGCAGGAGGGCTGGAACTGGCAGACGAGGTCCGCGCACTGGCAGCCTTTGCAGCCCGGGACGCCGGGCGTCGCGGTGCAGCCGTCGCCCGGCTTCGCGCAGTCCTTGGGGCAGCTCGCCGGCGTCTCGCTGCCCGTGCACTTGCCGTCTCCGCACGGGTCGCCGCAGCCCGGGATCGCGTAGTGCTGGCACACGCCGACGTTCATGTCGCACAGGTCCTGCGTGCAGGGGTTGCCGTCATTGCAGCCGTTGGGGCACTTGGGCTGCGTGACATCCGAGCCCGAGTCCTTGGGCTTCGGCACGTCCTTGGTGCCCGCGTCGGGCTTCGCGTCGGGCGTAGAGACCGCGTCCTGCATGGTCGTGCCGCCGCATTTGGCCACGAGCTTTCCGTCCGGGCCGAGCTGCGTCGTGCAGCCCTGGCCGAGCGATCCGCAGTCGTAGACGTCCTGCCACTGCCCGTTCGCGCCGCACGCGACGATCATCGCACCCGCGCAGGCGCTCGTCACGCCGCTGGACTTCGGGTCGCACGTGCTGCCGCCCGAGCCGCCGTCGTAGATGTCCGGCGGATTCCACACGTCGTCCCCTGTCGGCACGTCCGGATTGCCGCCGAAGTCGGGCGGTCCGTCGCCGAGATCCGGCGCGATCACGACATCTTGCGGGCCGACGCTGTCGCTCGGCGAGCCGGCGCCGTCCGCGCTGCCGCTCGCGTCCGTGCCGCCGCTGCCCGCCTTGTCGGCGCAAGTGGCGACCGTCAGGCCGGCGTCGCCCTTCTTCGCTGAGCACAGCTTGCCCTGCGCCACGCAGTCCGCGGTCGACTGCCACAGCGAGTCGGGCCCGCACCACACGACCTCGCCGTTGTAGCAGGCCGATTCCGAGGACTTCGCGAACTTGGACGGGTCGCAGGCTGTGCCGGGCTTGCCACCGAGCGTGCCGCCGCCGCCGCCGACGGACGACGTGCAGGCGCCCACGCCGGCGAGGGCGAGGAGGAGGACGTGGAGGCCAAAGTGGACACGGGTTGGGAGCGGGCGGTCGGGCGTAAACATGGCGAGGACCTCGTGCGGGCACCGGAGCACACTCTTATCGCAGCGGCGGGCGCAAATCCACTGCACGAGAGCGTTGGAGCGTCATGGCGTGCCGGGCGGGAGCCCGAATGACCACACGCCGCCGCGGGCGGCGCCGCACAGAGCGCGGCGATGGGCCGGCCCTTCACGACTCCCCGTGCGCCGGCCGCACTTGCGGGTGGCCGATCGATTGGAGCAGATCCTCGAAACGCCCGAGTTGGCCGTGGAGCAGCGACACACTGCGCAGGTTGCGTTTGACAGGCGTCTCCACGATGCGCTAGCGCACACACCGCGCATCGCGCCGGAGGCACCTCATGGGAATGCTCGACAACCGCGTGGCCGTCGTGACCGGCGCGGGCCGTGGAATTGGCCGCGCAATCGTGGAGTTGTTCGTTCGCGAAGGGGCTCGTGTCGTCGTCAACGACCTCGACGAGGCGGTGGCGTTCGAGGCCGTGCGTGGCTGCGAGGCGATCGGCGGCGCGGGCGTCGCTGTCGCGAGCGTGGGATCCGTTGCGGATGCCGCGTATGCAGAGGCGATGATGGCGCGGGCCGCCGAGGCGTTCGGCTCGGTCGATGTGCTCGTCAACAATGCCGGCGTGACAGCCGACGCGATGGCGCACAAGATGACGGACGCGCAGTGGCGCCTCGTGCTCGACGTGAACCTGACCGGGACGTTCAACTGCTGCCGCGCGACCGTGCCCTACATGCGCAACGTGGCGGCGGCGGAGATGAAGACCTCGGGCGAGGTACGCTTTCACCGGAAGATCATCAACTTCTTCTCGACCGCGGCCATCAACGGCAACATCGGGCAGGTCAACTATGTCGCCGCGAAGATGGGCAACGTGGGCCTCACCCGCAGCCTCGCGCGGGAGTGGGCGCCGCTGCGCGTCAACGTGAACGCCATCGCGCCGGGGTTCACGGACACGCGTATGACGCAGCCGAGGGAGCAGGGCGATGGCACGCTCGGCATCCCGACCGCTCAGCGGGACGCGTTCATCGAGCGGCTGCCCTTCGGCCGACCCGCGTCGCCGCGCGATGTCGCGAAGGTCGCTCTCTTCTTCGCGAGCCCGCTGTCGGACTGGGTGACGGGCCAGGAGCTCAACTGCAGCGGCGGGCACCAAATTCCCTGATCCAGATCAGCTCTGCTCGCGACAGTCGCCACCGTCTCGTGATGTCTGGTTGACTTGAGGGGCACCCTCGGGGAGCCTACCGAACGTTCGTTCTGTCGGTCCCTACAACCGTGTCCGGGGGCGCCTTCATGGAGTTGAGCAGTCTGACCCACCACCGGCCGCGCGACCTGCAGGCCGCCTGCGCGCTCGCTCGGGAGCTAGGCGCCGAGGCGCGGATGCTCGCGGGCGGCACCGATCTGCTCGTGGATCTCAAGCAGCGGCGCACGCTGGCGAGCCATGTCATCTCGCTCGGCGGCCTGCCCGAGCTGCGCACGATCCGCGTCGACGCGGCGGGCCTGCATATCGGCGCGCTGGCGACCCTGACCGACCTCTCGCGATCCGAGGCCGTGCTGCGCGTGGCCCCTGCGCTCGCCAGCGCCGTGCTGCGGATGGCCGCCGTTCAGATACGCAACCGCGCCACGATCGGCGGCAATTTCTGCGCGTCCGTGCCCTGCGCCGACACGCCGCCCGTCTGTCTCGTCTACGACGCCACGTTGACGATCGCCGGCCCGGAGGGCGCGCGCACCCTGCCCGTCCAGGAATTCTTCACCGGGCCGCGGCGCAACGTCCTGCTGCTCGGCGAGATCCTGACCCACATCACGATCCCGGCGCCGCCACGCGGCACGGGCGTGTCGTATCAACGCTTCTCGCGCCGGCGGCACACGAGCCTCGCTGTTGCGGGGTCGGCCACGCGCATCACGCTGGAGGGCGATCGCGTGGTCTGCGCGCGCATCGCGCTGGCGTCCGTCGCGCCTACACCTCGGCTGGCTCCGATGGCCGCTGCGTCGCTCCAGGACGCAACGCTGACCGAGGCGCGCGTCGCGGAGGCCGCTGCCATTGCGGCGTCCGAGGCGCTGCCCATCACCGATCTGCGCGGGTCGATAGCGTTCCGGCGCGACCTCGTCGAGGTGCTCACGCGGCGCGCCCTGACCGAAGCGTGGCAGGCCGCGCGCGCGCAAGGAGAGCAACGATGAGTGCAGCCGTCCTCATCAACCTAACCGTCAACGGGCGATTTCATGCGGTTGCCGTGCCGCCCGAGACGACGCTGCTCAACGTGCTGCGCGACACGCTGCGTCTGACCGGCACGAAGAAGGGCTGCGAGCTCGGCGAGTGCGGGGCGTGCACGGTCATCTTGAACGGCGAGAGCGTGAACGCGTGCATGGTCCTGGCGCTGGAGGCCGATGGCGCGGAGGTGACGACCGTCGAGGGCCTCGCGCCGCAGGGTGATCTGCACCCGCTGCAAAAGGCGTTCGTCAAGCACGGGGCGCTTCAGTGCGGCTTCTGCACGCCCGGCATGCTGATGTCATCGAAGGCTCTGGTCGATCACAACCCGGCGCCGAGCGAGGCCGAAGTCCGCGAAGCGCTCGGCGGGAACCTCTGTCGCTGCGGCAGCTATCCGCGCGTGATCGAGGCCGTGCGCGGCTGGAAGCGCTTCGAGGGGTCCAAGCTCGACACGCGACCGCACTCGCACGCCGAGCGCGATCAGAAGCCCGATCACGCGCTCGTCAGCCACGGTGTGCCTCGCTACGATGGGCCCGACAAGGTTACGGGACGTGCCGTCTACACTGGCGACATCCACCTTCCCGACATGCTGCACGGCAAGATCCTTACGAGTCCGATCGCACACGGGCGCATCGTGTCGATCGACGCGTCGAAGGCGCGCGCGCTGCCGGGCGTGATGGACGTGCTGACGGGCGCGGATGTCACCGACACGCGCTATGGCGTGAGCCCCGCGCGCTATGACGAGCACATCCTCGCGAAGGAGCGCGTGCTCTACGTCGGCGACGAGGTCGCGGCCGTGTGTGCGGTCGACGAGGAGACCGCCGAGCGCGCGCTGCGCCTCATCGAGGTGCGCTACGAAGCGCTGCCCGCCGTCTTCGATCCCGAGGAGGCCATGAAGCCGGGCGCGCCGCTGATTCACCCGGAGGACAAGCGCTACGCAAACAACATCAACACGCGCGTGGAGTGGAAATTCGGCGATGTGCGCAAGGGCCTCGCGGACGCATTCCTGGTGAAGAAGCAGCGCTTCGTGGGCAACCGCACCTTCCAGGCGCCGATCGAGCCGCACGTCACGGTCGCGCGCTGGGAACATCACGGCGACAAGCTCACGATCTGGTCGTCGACGCAGGTGCCGCACTACTTGCAGCACATGCTCGCGCGCACGCTCGAGATCCCGCAGGGTCACATCCGCGTAATTCGTCCCGCCGTCGGCGGTGGTTTTGGCGTGAAGGCCGAGACCACGCCGCTCGACTTCTGCGCCGTCCTCTTCGCGAAGCGCACGGGTCGGCCCGTCAAGATGTCCTATGATCGCAAGGAGATGTTCCACCACTTCCGGGGGCGTCACAAGCAGGTGATGGACCTGGAGATTGGCGTTCGGGAGGACGGCACGATCACGGCCGTGAAGTTCAAGAGCGTGCTCGACGGCGGTGCGTATTCGTCCTTCGGCGTGGTGACGGCGTACTACGCGGGCTCGATGCTGCCCACGCTGTACCAGTTCGACAACTACGAGTACGACGGCTTCCGCATGTACACGAACCTGCCGGCCTGCGGTGCGTTTCGTGGACATGGCGTGCCGCAGCCGCGCTTCGCGTTCGAGTCGCTGCTCGACACGATCGCATTGGAGCTCGGCATCGATCCGATCGAGATTCGCCTCCGCAATGCGATGAAGCCGGGCATCCGGACGGCGAACGCGCTCGACATCTCGTCGTGCGAATTCGTCGCGACGCTGGAGCAGGCGCGCGACGCGTCAGGGTGGGCCGACAAGAAGGGCAAGCTCCCGAAGGGCAAAGGGATCGGCGTCGGCTGCGGCGGCTTCGTCACCGGCGCCGGCTATCCCATCTACCGATCGAACTTCCCGCACTCGAACGCGATGGTGCGTGTCCAGGAGGACGGTCGGGCGGTCTCGCTGCACATCGCGGCGTCGGAGATCGGTCAGGGTTCGGACACCGTACTCGTGCAGATCGCCGCAGAGGAACTGGGGATCCCGTACCACTGGGTGTTCATGGTCGACTGCGACTCCGCGCTCGCGCCGATCGATCTCGGATCGTACTCGAGCCGTGTCACGCTCATGGCCGGCAACGCCGTGCGCATGGCGGCGGGCGACGCAAAGGCCAAGATCTTCCGCGTCGCAGCGAAGATCATCGGCTGCGCGCCCGAGGCGCTGGCCTCGCGCGACGGACGCATCTTCGTGGCGGGGAGCTCAGGGACCGGCATCGACTGGGACGAGGCCGCGCGCAGCGCGTTCTCCGCGATGGGCCCGGTCGTCGGCACGGGCTGCTACCAGCCTCCTACCGGCCTCGGCGGCGAATTCAAGGGCGGCACCGTCGGCACCTCGCCGGCCTACAGCTTCTCGACGGTGGTCGCAGAGGTCGACGTGGACCTCGAGACGGGCCAGGTCACTGTCGAGCGCGTCACGGATTTCTCCGACGCGGGTACGGTCATCAACCCGATGACGTTCCACGCGCAGGTCGAGGGATCGATCGTGATGGGCATCGGCGAGACGCTGCTCGAGGACGTCGTGCACCTGCCCGACGGATCGATGGCGAACCCGAACCTGCACGACTATCTCGTGCCGAGCATCGGCGAGACGCCCGATATCCACACGAAGGCCGTCGAGAGCTATGAGCCGCGCGGCCCCTTCGGCGCGAAGGAGATTGGCGAGGGCTCCCTGCTGCCGGTGCTGGGTGCCATCGCGAACGCCGTCTACGACGCGACGGGCGTACGTGTGTGCGAGCTGCCCATTACGGCCGACAAGATCCTCGCGGGACTCAAGGGACGGGCTCAGGCCGGGCGGGAACCGGGAACGGGGGACACGTGCCCCCGATGAACCACCGAGCGGAGCCGCCCGCAGAGCCACCGCCCGCGTCGCTCGGTGACGATCGTCTGGCGTGGCTCCTGCACAAGGTCGCCGAGCTGATGGCCCGCGATGGATACGCGAGCACGTCGATGCGCGACGTGGCGAAGGCGACGGACCTGAGCCCGGCCGGCCTGTACCACTACTTCACGGGCAAGGAGGACCTGCTCTACCAGCTGCAAGCGCGGGTCTTCGCGTCCCTGCTCGAGGAGCTGGAGACGGCGCAGCGCCACGTGCGCGATCCCGCCGATCGTCTGCGCGCGCTCGTGCGACAGTACCTCTCCTTCTTCACGCGCCAGTCCGCCGAGCTGAAGGTCTGCGCGCTGGAGTTGCAGTCGCTGCACGGAGAGCCCTATCGCAAGGTGGAGCGCCTGCGACGGCGGCTGTTCAAGCACTTCGTCGCCCTCGTCGAGGAGCTCGCTGCGCTTCGCGGGGAGGCGCTCGCGGACGAGGCCGTGCGCCACCGGACGCTCTTCGTCTTCGGCGCGCTGAACTGGATCTTCATGTGGTTCGATCCCGCGCGTGACGCCCCTGTGGAGCTGCTCGGCGATCGGCTATGCGACATGGTGCTGGACGGCGTCGGCGGAGGCGCGACGCGGAGGTAGAGTCATGCGGATCCTGGTCGTCGGCGCGGGTGCTCTCGGTGGCCTCATCGGCGCGCACCTCTCGGAGGCGGGTCAGGACGTCTACTTCCTCGAGATCAACGTCGCACGCGCGAAGCTCATCAACGATCAGGGGCTCCTCATCACGCACGCGCAGGAGGGCGAGCGGTGCGTGCGGCTCAAGGTGATCACCTCGATCGACGAGCTCGACGGCGCGGTGGATCTGCTCTTCGTCGCGGTCAAGAGCTACCAGACCGAGGGCGCGATCAAGGCCGCGCTGCCCGTCGTCGGCCCCTCGACGTGGGTGCTGTCCACGCAGAACGGCGTAGGCAACGTGGAGACGATCGCAGCGTACGTGCCGCCCGAGCGCATCCTGTCCGGCATCACCTTCCACAGCATCCAACACACCGGCCCGAACCGCATTCGTTACCGGAGCGGCATCGCGCCCATCCAGATCGCTCCCGTCGCGGGCCCACTAACGGCCGACATTCGCGAGATCGGCGAGATCTTCAACGGCGCCGGGCTCGCGACCGATGTCGTGCCGAACGTCGACCACGCCGTGTGGAAGAAGCTGCTCCACAACGCGGTCGTCAATCCGATCTCCGCGCTCACGAACCTGACGTGCAGCGAGCTGCTCGAAGACCCCGACTTGCAGGAGCTCATGCGCGCGATGAACGACGAGATCATCGCGGTGATGCGTGCGCGCGACGTTCCGATTCAAGACGAGGAAGACCCCTATCGTCCGGTGATTCAATCGCAGAAGGCGCTCGCGAAGAACCGGCCGTCGATGTGGCAGGACCTGGTGCGTGGCTTCCCGACGGAGATCGACGCCATCAACGGCGGCGCAGTCGACGAGGCCAAGCGGCTCGGGCTGAACGCGCCGATCAACTGGGCGATCGTGCGCTTGATGCACTCGCGCGAGCGCATCGCGATTCGACAGAAGGAACGCGCCGCGCGCACGCTGGACGCGGCGAAGCAGAACATCCGTGTCACGCCGTCGAAGCCGACCGTCAGGGGGCGTCTCGGGGGCATGCCGTCGGGAAGAGTGCCGCTCGAGTGCGCGCCGAAGCTCAAGGAGATCTTCGCCGGCTACTACCGGGATCTGTCCGCGGCGGCCCACGATCCGCGCCGTCCGATCGCGTGGTGCAGCGGACTGGGGCCATCGGAGATCCTGCGCGCGATGGGCTTCGCGCTCTTCTTCCCGGAGAACCACTCCGCCCTCATCGGCGCGAGCCGCCTCGCCACGAAGTACATCAGTCGCGCGATCGCGGAGGGGTTCTCTCCCTTCGTGTCGACTGAGATGACGAGCGAGATCGGCGCCATGCTCTGCGCCGAGACGCCACTCGTGAACCTCCACGACATGGCCGGCGTGCCGCGCCCCGAGGTGCTCGTCTACAACACGAACATGGGGCAATTCCTCGCGCGCTGGTTCGAGTACTATGGCGATCGCTTCTCGGTGCCGGTGCTCGGCCTGCACCCGCCCGCGCTGCTCGACGAGATCGAGCAGATCGACGTGGACGCGGCCGTAATGCAGGTGCACCGCCTCGTCGCTCGCCTCGAGCAGCAGACGGGAGAGCGCCTCGATCAGGATCGCCTCGCCGAGACGCTGGAGCTCTCCGCCAAGGCGGGTCGTCTGTGGCGGCGCATCATCCGCCTCGGGGAGCAGGTGCCGAGCCCCCTGACCTACTTCGACACGCTGATCCACGTCGCCCCGATGGTCACGATGCGCGGCATGCCGCAGGCCGTGACCTACTACGAGACGCTGCTCGCGGAGCTCGAGGATCGCGTGAGCCACAGCGTCGCCGCGGTGCCCGGCGAGCGCTTCCGATTCTACTGGGAGGGGCCTCCGATCTGGTGCGCGCTGCGCCCGCTCGCACGCCTATTCCTGGACCAGCAGGTGGCGATCGTCGGCTCGACCTACACCAGCATCTTCGCGCTCACGGGGCTCGATCCCGGCAATCCGGTCGAGAGCATGGCGCAAACCTACCTGTCGACCTTCACGAACCGCTCGCGCGAGCACAAGCTGCGCTTTCTGGAAGACGAGTTCAGGCGCTTCGGTGTCGACGGCGTCATCTACCACGACGGACGCACGTCGCCGGAGCTCAGTAACGTGCGCTACGGTCTGCGCCTCGAGAGTCACCTGCCTTCGCTCGTGATCGAGGCGGATTCGCACGACCTGCGGTTGGTCTCGATGGACCAGATACAGAGCCAGTTGCTCGAGTTCATCGAGTTCTCGCGAAGACGCGGCCAGGTCGAGTCCATGGTGGGAGGTGGCGCGTGACGATGATGAGCGAGGACTGTGGCTTCGTCGCCGGCATCGACGCGGGCACCGAGGCCGTCAAGGTCGTGATCCTGCGGGAGGACGCGACGCTGGCCGGGATCTCCATCGTCCCCACGCGCGGCTACTTCCAGGACTGCATTCACGAAGCGCTCGCGAACGCCCTCGATGAGGCCAAGGTCTCGGCGGCCGATCTGCTCGCGAGCGGCGTGACGGGCTTCGGCGCCACGTGTGCGCCGCTAGCCTCCCTGAGCCTCGCGGAGACGACCTGCCACGCGCGGGGTGTGTTCCAGCGCATCGGCACGGCGATGACGCTCGTCGATCTCGGCGGTCGCGATCCACAGGTCATCCGCGTCGACGGAGCCGGACAGGTCGTCTCCACGCACTCGGTTCGCAAGTGCGCCGTCGGCATCGGGACGTTCCTCATGTTCGCGGCGAGGCACTTGGGCGTGCACCCGACGCGCATGATGGATCTCGCGGCCAACGCGACCAAGCCCGCGCGCATCGGCAGCTACTGCTCCGTCTTCGCGGAGGTCGACGTCATCGAGCGGCTGCGCAACGGCAGCACGGTCGAGGAGATCGCGCTCGGCTGCGTCGAGTCCATCGCGGAGCGCGTGCTCGAGATCGGCATGCTGGAGCCGCCGGTCGTCGCGACGGGTGGCGTGTGCGAGTACTTCCCCGGCGTCGTCGCGGCGCTGAGCGCGCGCGCGGGGCTGTCCGTCCGGGTCGTCTCCGAGCCCATCGCGACCGCCGCCTTTGGCGCCGCGCTGCACGCGCTCGACACATTGGGCACCGGTGTGGAGGAGCCATGAGCCGACCGCTAGCGTGCGCCGGAGCGCTCAAAGAGCTGATGGCGAAGCACTTCGTGGACCTGGATCGCGCCGCGCGGGATCGCAGCGCGCCGATCGCGTGGTGCACGAGCGTCGGCCCCGTCGAGCTGTTGCGCGCCCTGGGCTTCGAGGTCTTCTTTCCGGAGAACCATGGCGCCCTGCTCGGCGCGAGCCGACTCGCCAACGAGACGATGGCCCGCGCGCACGCGGAGGGCTACTCGCCCGACATCTGCTCGTATCTCACGAGCGACATCGGATCGCATCTGCTGGGACGTACACCGCTCGAGCGCTACGGACTCACGAGCACACCGCGCGCCGATGTCCTCGTCTACAGCACGAACCAATGCCGCGAGGTGCGCGACTGGTTCGAGTACTACGGCCGCGCGTGGCGCGTGCCGGTCATCGGCGTAACCTCGTTTCGCGACGTCGGTGATGTCAGCGACGTGATGGTCGACGCCGTCGCTCGGCAGATCGAGGGCCTGGTCGGGCCACTCGAGAGCGTGAGCGGGCGTCGCCTCGACGCCTCC
>Ga0172370_10008532_pt1 | contig 12272 bp, 10 predicted proteins | sample LakKiv5m_FD_114538 | JGI IMG/M metagenome (GOLD analysis project Ga0172370, IMG submission 114538) | Freshwater microbial communities from Kabuno Bay, South-Kivu, Congo - kab_022012_11.5m | ecosystem: Environmental > Aquatic > Freshwater > Lake | place: Democratic Republic of the Congo...
CTTCTTGAAGGCCTTTTTCCGCGAGAGCCACGCAACCAAAGCCGCGATTGCAGCGCCGGCAAGCGTGTTTCCGGCAATTATGATGGCAAAGAGCGCCATCAGCGCGCCGTCAGGCACAAACACGCCGAGGATGGGGTGAGTGGCGATGTTTTTTGCAGCAATTACTGCGATGCACAATGCGAGGGAGGATGCGAGGAAGAGCGAGCCGCCACGCAGGGCTGCGCGTGCAACGCCAGACTGGGCGTATGCCCATCCCGCATAGGCAAGGATTGCCAGGCGCAGGAAAGCGAAAAAGAGGTTCGCAGGGGAGTAGGAAAGCACGGGCGGGATGATGCCAAAGCCTGCAAGCGCGGATTCGATTATGGAGATTGCGGCTATTGCCGCAAGCATGTGCTGGAAGCCGATTGCGTGCGGGCCTTCATTTGTTTTGTGCCTTGCCATGGCAAGAAACCGGAGAGAAGCTTTATTTACCTGGCGCGAGTATCCGCCGCGGGAGGGGTGCAATGGAAGCCAAGGCTACGACCGACTTCAAGAAGATGGATGTGGAGGGCACTTTTTCTGCGCTTGATGCATCCGAGTCGGGGCTTTCTTCTGCCGAGGCTGAAAAGCGCGCCAAGGAATTTGGCTACAACGAGGTCGCGGAAAAGAAGGAAAACATTGCCGCGGAATTCCTCGCCCACTTCTGGGGCCCCATCCCGTGGCTTTTGGAACTCGCGGCCATAATGTGCTACATCATAGGCAACAGGTTCGACGCGCTTGTCCTTGCCCTCCTAGTCATTGTGAACGGCTCGGTCGCATTCTACAATGAGCACGATTCGAAAAAGGCGCTGCAGCTCCTCAAGAAAAAGCTCACCATCAAGACGCGCGTGCTGCGCGGCGGGGAATGGAAGACGATGGACGCGCGCGAGCTGGTGCCAGGGGACATCATAATGATTGGCTTGGGCGACGTGGTGCCTGCGGATGCCAAGATATTCTCAGGCACCATATCCGCCGACCAGGCTGCGCTCACGGGCGAGTCGCTGCCGGTCGAGGCGCATGGGAACGACGTCATTTTCACAGGCTCGGTGGTGAAGCGGGGGGAAGTGAAGTGCGTGGTGGTGAACACCGGCATGAGGACGTATTTCGGCAAGACAGTGGAGCTTGTCAGCATCGCAAAGCCCAAGTCAAAGACCGAGGAAATCATGTTCACAATCTCGCGCTATGTCGCATACATCGGCGCGGCGCTCTTCCTTGTCGTGTTGGCGTACGCAATATCCATAGATGTCAAGCCGGTAGTGCTTGTCACGTTTGCCGTGCTTTTCATCGGAGGGGGCATCCCCGCGGCGCTCCCCATGATGTTCACCATTTCGCAGTCCAAGGGCGCGACCGACCTGTCCAAGAGGAACATATTGGTCACCAAGCTCGACTCGCTTGAAAGCGCGGCATCCGTTGAAGTGCTGTGCCTGGACAAGACAGGCACCATCACCATGAACGAGCTGGAAGTGAGCGACGCGATTCCGATTGGCAAGGGAAAGGCATCGGACGTGCTTGCGCTTGCCGCGCTTGCCTCAAGCGAGGGGAGCAAGGATGCCATCGATTCCGCCATTCTTCGGCACGCAAAGGAAAATGGCGCCAAGCTTCCCGGCTGCACGCAGGTTTCCTACAAGCCGTTCGAGCCTGCCACCAAGAGGGCGGAGGGCACTATATCGGAAAAAGGGAAGCGCTTTGTGGCGATGAAAGGCGCGCCGCAGGCCATACTCTCGCTCTGCAGGGGCGCGACAAAAGCGCAGAAGGATGCGCTGGGGAAGGCAGTGGAAGCGCTTTCGAGGAAGGGCTGCCGCGCGCTCGCGGTCGCGCGCTCGGATTACGGGAAGCCTGACAGGCTCACGCTTATAGGGGTGGTGGGGCTGGGCGACCCGCTGAGGCCCGACTCCGCCGCCACCATTGCCGCGCTTCGCGAGGCCGGCATCAAGCCTATTATGATAACGGGGGACAACATGGCGGTTGCGCGCGAAATTGCAATCCAGGCGGGGATTGGCGGCAACATCGTAAGGATTGCCGAAATCAGGAAGCTGCCTGAAAAGGAGCAGGCGGACGCGGTGCTTGCCTGCGACGGGATTGCGGAGATTTACCCCGAGGACAAGTTCTGGGTGGTCAAGCTCCTGCAGTCGCGGGGCAAGCTTGTGGGCATGACGGGGGACGGCGTGAACGACGCGCCTGCGCTCAAGCAGGCAGAGCTTGGCATCGCGGTGAGCAATGCAACGGATGTTGCAAAGGCAGCGGCAAGCATGGTGATAACCGAGCCGGGCACTGGAAGCATATTGGAGGCCGTGAGGGTGAGCCGCGAGGCATTCCAGCGCATGCTCACATGGACGCTGAAAAAAATCTCGCGCTCCATCCAGTTCATGCTCATTCTCATCGTGGGCCTTTTCTATTTCCACGACGTGGTGGTTTCGATAAACGGGCTGGTCGTCATGATGATAATCAACGACTTTTTGACAATGACTCTTGCGATTGACAACTCGCGCGCCACAAAGACGCCGAACATGTGGAACCTGAAGAGCATCACGCTCGCATCGGTGTTTGTCGGGATAATTTTCTTCCTGATAGGGCTCGTGGTGTTTTTCGCAGGCATGGACTACTTCCGCCTTAACCTGGGGGGAATCCAGACGCTCATGCTGCTTTCCCTTGTCTATACCGGGCAGCTGGGCATTTACATTGTGCGCGAGCGCGGGCACTTCTGGCAGTCATGGCCCCACAAGTATGTGGCAATCACGCTCTGGTTCGCAGTCGCCCTGCTCACCCTGATGGGCGTATATGGGCTCGGGATGGACAAGCTGCCTGCAAACGTGGTGTTCGTGACGTTTGCCATTTGCGCGGCCGCGATATTCCTCACGGACTTCCCAAAGCACTGGGCATACAGGAGGCTTGGGATAGGGGACTAGCGATTGATGCCATGGCAATATCTTTAAGCCAACAGGCGAAAGAGGTTATACTATGGAAAAGGAAAAACGAAAGCAGCTGGGCGCTGTGCTGGGAGTGGTCGGCCTGCTCGTGCTCACGCTGAACCTGGTGGATTACCTTGCAGGCTGGAACAGGCTTGCGCATGAAACGACAATATTGGGCATCGCGCTCGCCCTTGCCGGCGCGTATTTTGCGCTGGCATGACCAATAGGTTATAATGTATATAGGCTATAAGGTATATAAGTGGCAGGAATAAACTGAGAAACGGGTGATAAGATGGCATTGAAAGGATACAGCGTTGCGCTTGAAAGCGAGACTTTGAAAAATACTGACTTCCGCCGCGTGCTCTACACCGGCAAGCACAGCCAGCTGGTGCTCATGAGCCTTGCTCCCGGCGAGGAAATCGGCATGGAAGTGCATCCTCACCTTGACCAGTTCTTCAGGTTTGAAAAGGGGGAAGGCAAGGTCATCGTTGATGGGAATGAATACAAAGTGACGGACGGAAGCGGCGCGATTGTCCCCGCGGGAGCGCAGCACAACGTGGTGAACACGTCGAAAATCGCGCCCCTGAAGCTTTACACGGTATACTCGCCTCCCGAGCACATTGACAAGACAGTGCGCCACACCAAGAAGGATGCGGAGGCGATGCCTGAGGAGTATGACGGCAAGCCGACAGAGTAGGCACATGAAGGCAGCGGCGATGCCTGAGGGGTGGGGAAAGCCTCAGAGTGGATTGTTGCTTAGCGCACCGCGCCCGCTATCTTCTTCTCAAGTATTTTGAGGAAGCTCTGCCATATTACCCCGTGGTGCTGGCAGGCATCGGGGGCTGCCTGATGTTCTTCAGGAAGAAAAGGAGAGGGCTTTAGGCGCATCCAATAAACGCCCGGGGCGCGCGCGCCCCGGGCCCTATTTTTTGTTATTTCCAATCAACCAGCTAGTGCATCAGATTTGCTCTTCGAGCAAATACTGCACAAAATTTGCAATTTTGTGCATCAGACCGCCTGTCTCTCAACATCTTCCTGATTCGCGCGTTTCCGCGGGAAGCAGGGTTCAGAGATCACCTTCGTCATCATCTGCGAATACCGTTAAGCGCAGCAAAAGCTATTTAATGCCTGCGCGGGAAAAGGCGGCGTGGCAAAAAAGAAACACCCCCCCAAAGTGACGAACGGCGACAATGGCAACATTTCCGCGGATTCCGGCTCGGAAATGTACAAGGCGCGCGGCTTCTGCGCAACCCTTTCCGGCGAGCTTACGCAATGCGTGCGCTCGGAATACCTCGAGGACCTGGAGCACTTCGTGAAAAAGTCGAATGTAGCCTGGATAGACTATGTGGTGGATGATTTCCACAAGGAATCGCTCCCCGTCGCCATGGAGCTCGGATTTTCCGACCTTCTTGTGAAGAACCTCCTGAAGAACTCGCGGAGCGGCTATGAGGACTTCAACAGCGAGATGGGGCTTTTCCTGCCTGCAATACACGTCGAGGGCTTCACGGTGTCGCTCAAGCCCATGCTCATACTCCTCAACAAGAAGATGCTCGTTACCATACACACAAGCGAAACGACGCGCTTTTTCCGCGTGCGCCGCTACGCAGCCACGCTCATGAAGAAGCTGCCCAAGAACATGGCGCAGAACGACAAGATGACGCTTTTGCTCATAAGGATAATCGACGAGAGCAACGCAAGGAACTTCGAGTACCTGCAGGTGATTGAGGAGCACGGGGACCAGCTGTCCCGCGAGCTTTCGGACACCAAGACCTCGCGCACTGTGATTGGAGACAAGATATACCACATGAAGCACGCGCTCATAGTCTACCTGTCGGGCCTGTGGGCTACGGTGGACGCGCTCTCGTCATTGCGCTATGGCGACGCGGACCTCATCACCGACGACCCGAAAATCATAGACAGGATATCGGGCCTGGTGGGCGAGGTGCATGCGCAAATCGGCCTGGCGGAGCATTTGTCCGACGTGCTGGCATCGGGGCTTGAGGTGCTGCAGTCGATTTACAACAACCAGCTACAGATACTGAACAACAGGCTTGCGCTTGTTGTCGCCTATCTTACAATAATAGGCACTGCCTTGCTTGTGCCGAACACCATTGCCACGGTCGCGGGGAACGCGATGTTCAACTTCACCCAGGCTGATATCGGCTGGTACCTGACACTCATCATGGTTTCCACCGTGGTGGCGACTATCCTCTCCTGGTGGGCAGTTGACAAGCTGGGGCTGCTGCCAAAAAGGGCGGACTCGGACTGAGGCGGCGTCATGGCTCTTGATTTTTCCCTGGGCATATCGTGGCAGTTCGGCGCGCTTGCAGTGCTCTCCATGCTGCTTTTCCCGTTCTTCAGGGGAAGGTACGCGTTCTTTGTGGGAACGGCGTGCTACTCGCTTGTGGACATCCTGCCCGCCGTTCTATTCGGCGCGCAAAGCATTGGGCTTTGGACGCTTACGGGAGCGCTTGCATGGGGGATTGTTGCAGTGCTTTTCGCGCGGCAGAAGCCAGACGGCTCGCCTTTCACCTTTGCAAAGCTCGGCATCGGAGGCACGCTTTTGTTCGATGCGCTCACGGGCCCAGTGGCATCGACCTTTGTTTGGGGCATGCCGTTTTCTGATGCGCTTGTGGGGCAAATCCCGTTCACGATAAAGCACCTGCTGGGAATTGCCGCGGTGTCGCTCGTGCTCGCGCCGCTGCTTTTCCCGTCGGTAAGAAAGGCGATTTTGAAAGTCGAGCATGGCGCACTCAAGCCGATTGGCGCCACAACTAGCACGTAAAGGCTCAATCAAGAAGCAGGCGCATGAAGAACACTGATCGTGCCCGCCCGCACATTCTTAACGCTTTCCAGCGAGATAGCCTCATGGCAATCAAGATTAGGAAAAACGCATTCCTCTCCGCGCTTGCAGGCGCGAAGGCGGCTTACCCCAACGAGTTCATCTGCCTGTTGCGCGGCAAGCGAGCGGGCACCGACTTGGTGATAGAGGACACGCTCATTCCGCCTGGCATAATGACTTCCGAAACCATGACGTCGTTCTCTGATTGGATGCTCCCGTGGATTGAGGGCCTGGTGGGCACTTTCCACTCCCACCCGGGGGGCGTCGCGCGCCCATCGCGCCAGGACGGGTGGCTTTTCTCGCAGAAGGGGGGCGTGCACTTCATCGCGGCAAGCCCGTACCGCGCGAAGGACGCCGCGGCTTTCCTTGGCAACGGGAAAAAGGTCGCGTTCGAGGTTGTTGCGGACGAAAAGAAGTGAGGAATATAAACTTGGGGGGAGTATGCTTCCCATGAAATTCTTGCGCGCACAAGGGGCTACCGAGTACCTGGTTTTATTGGCAGTCGTGCTGATCGTCGCGCTTGTTTCCGTCGCCCTTCTCGGCTTCTTCCCGGGGATGGCTTCCGACGCGCAGATGACGCAGTCGCAGGCGTACTGGTCAGGCGCCGGGCCGATTGCGGTCACCGAGAGCGCGGCAAAGGCGTTCACCACCGAGAACCTGCAAAGCGCGATTTACATACGCGTGAGGAACAACGGCGCGTACACCATCAGCATCACCAAGCTGCTTTCCGAGAGCACCACGACAGACCTCTATTGGAAGCCGGTCGGAGGGTCGGTTTCGATTGCAGGCGCGTACATCGTCCCGCCAGGAGGGGAGGCTTATTTCGGAACAGCTTCCTTTGCAGGGCTACCCGTTACACTGGACATTGAAGGGGAGCTGGTGGGCGGCAGCGGGTGCGGCGGTGGAGGCGGGAGCGTGCGGTTGTGCCTGAAGCAGCGCTGCGACGCGCAGGGAAAGGGGTTTGCGGTCGTGAAGAATTTCGGGTTTGAGTATGTTGAGACAGTGGAGGGGCAGCAAATCACCAAGCGGCAGGTGGGCGCCAAGGACCTTGTGGCAAAGTGCGTAGGCACGCTTTGAGCGCGCGCTTTCCCCATTATAAACGGAATCCGCCGTGCGGCTGGAATCATTTATAAACTTTTCCCCCATAATTGTAGGCTACTGTACGCAACGACTTTGGTTAGGTGTTTCCTTGGCTGATAAAGACGCTCCATCACACGAAATAATCCCCGAACATAAGGTGCTTTCCAAGGATGATGCCGAGAAGGTGCTGGCGGACTTCCGCGTGTCGCGCCTGCAAATACCGAAAATCCGCATAAAGGACGCCGCGCTCATAGGGAAGGGAGCAAAGGCGGGCCAAATCGTCGGAATAACGCGGCTTGACGGCTCGCAGTATTACAGGCTTGTGGTTGAATAGCAATAACACTTAGCTTAAGGAATAGAGGAAAAGCGCGCAAGAGAGCAGAATAGGAATTGCCAGGGTGTTTCATATGTCAGGAGAACTATTGACGGCGTATTTTAAGGAGAACAGCCTGGTGAAGCAGCACCTGGACTCCTACAACAAGTTCATAGACAACGGGCTGCAGACCATTGTGAACCGCGTGGGCGTCATCCAGCCGGCCGTCGAGGGCTTTGAGCTCCGCTTCGGCCAGATTAGGATTGAGAAGCCAAAGATCATCGAGGCGGACGGCGCGCAACGCGCGATTCTTCCTTCTGAAGCACGCCTTCGCAACCTCACTTATGCTGCCCCCATCTTCCTGGAAATCGTCCCCGTCTTCAACGGCGTGGAAAAGACCATGTTCTCCGAAGTCTTCATCGGGGAGCTCCCTGTGATGATAAAATCCAAGCTCTGCTACCTCGACAACATGAGCGAGGAGGAGCTCATCGCCGCGGGCGAGGACCCTGCTGACCCGGGCGGCTACTTCATCATCAACGGAAGCGAGCGCGCGCTCACCTCGATTGAGGACCTTGCGCCCAACAAGATAATGTGCACGCGCGAAAAGGACAACACGCTCATCACCGCGAAAGTATTTTCAACGCGCTTCGGCTTCAGGGCGCGCTCGGTGGTGGAGCGCACGAACGACGGCGCGATGCGCGTGGTGTTCCCGGCATCGCCAAAGGACTTGGCATTCACTGCGACGCTGCGCGCGCTGGGGCTTGAGAAGAAGGAGGACATCATGTCGGTCTTCTCTGACGACAGGAACGTGAAGAACGACGTGTTGCTGAACCTTGAAGTGGACAGCGTGAACAAGGTGACTGACAGGAAGACTGCGATTGAATACATCGGCAGGAAGGCTGCGCCAGGCCAGGCAAAGGACTACCAGGAGAAGCGCGCCGAGATACTGCTTGACACTTACCTCCTCCCGCACATCGGCAACACGCCTGCGGATAGGATACGGAAGGCGCGCTACCTCTGCAAGATGGCGGAGCACGCGTCCAAGGTGGCATACAAGGAAATCCCGCAGGACGACAAGGACCACTATGCGAACAAGAGGATAAAGCTCGCAGGCGACCTCATGGAGGACCTGTTCCGCTACGCATTCCAGTTCCTTGTGAAGGACGTTTCATACCAGGCTGGCAGGGCGGACTCGCGCGGGAGGCACCTTGCGGTGCAGACATTGGTGCGCCCTGACGCGCTGACCGACAGGATAAGGTACTCCATGGCAACAGGCAACTGGATAGCTGGCCAGACGGGAGTGTCGCAGCTTCTGGACAGGACAAGCTACCTCTCCACTGTGTCGCACCTCAGGAGGATCATCTCTCCCCTTTCGCGCAAGCACCCGCACTTCAAGGCCCGCGACTTGCACGGCACGCACTGGGGCAAGCTCTGCCCGAACGAGTCCCCTGAAGGGCCGTCGTGCGCACTGGTGAAGAACATGTCGCTTCTCTGTGAAGTTTCAATCGGCGAGGACGAAAAGGCCGTGGAAGAGGCAATTGTGAAGCTCGGCGTCAAGCCCTAGGCATCTGGTGATATTTGTGAAACGCAAAAAAATCAAGAGGAGAAAGCAGATTCCGGTGGGGCAGTCCGGCAAGACCAGCGTGTACCTCAACGGAAGGCTTATCGGATTCCATGAGAGCGGCAAGATGCTCATCTCCGAGCTTCGCAGCAAGAGGAGGAGCGGAAGCCTGTCGCCCCAGGTCAATTTCCACTACAACCAAAAGACAGAGGACCTGTTCATCAACGGCGACCAGGGGCGCGCGCGCCGCCCGTACATCGTGGTCGAGAGCGGCCAGTCCCGCCTCACGCCCGTGCTCCTGGACCAGCTTTCAAAGGGAGAGATAACCTGGGGAAGCCTGGTGAAGCTCGGCGTCATCGAGTACCTTGATGCCGAGGAGGAGGAGACCGCATACGTTGCGCTGAAAGCAGAGGATATCACGCCCGAGCACACGCACCTGGAGCTGTCGCCCTCGTCCATTTTCGGAGTGACAGTGTCCGTGCTTCCGTTCCCCGAGTACAACTCGTCCCCGAGGATTACCATGGCGTGCGCCATGGCAAAGCAGTCGCTGGGCACTTACACAGTCAACTTCAACATGCGGAACGACTCGCGCGGCCATATACTATACTACCCGCAGCAGCCGCTTGCCCAGACAAAGGCATATGGCCTCCTGGGATTTGCGGAGAGGGCCGCGGGGCAGAACTTCGTGGTCGCGGTGACAAGCTCATACGGGTACAATATCGGAGACGCAGTGGTCATGAACCGAAACGCGGTGGACCGCGGGCTTGGCAGGTCAGTGTTCTACAAGACGCATGACAGCGAGGAGCGCCGCTACCCTGGCGGGCAGCGCGACAAGTTCGAAATCCCCGCTGCAACGACCTCGGGCTACCGCGAGGAATCGGCTTACCGCTTCCTTGGGGAGGACGGCATCATCTCGCCCGAGTGCGAGGCAGGCTCAAGGGACGTGCTTGTGGGCAAGACGTCGCCCCCGAGGTTCCTTGAGGAAATCACTGTTTTCGGAGTAACTGAGGAGAAGAAGAGGGAGAACTCGCTCACGCTCAAGTCTGGCGAGGGCGGAGTGGTGGATTCCGTGCTGCTTTCCGACTCTCTCGCAGGCACAAGGCTTGTGAAGGTGAGGATGCGCTCCATCAAGGTGCCCGAGGTGGGCGACAAGTTCGCCTCGCGCCACGGGCAGAAGGGAGTCATCGGCATGCTGCGCCCGCAGGAGGACATGCCCTTCACCGCGGACGGCATTGTGCCTGACCTCATCATCAACCCGCACGCCATCCCTTCCCGCATGACAATAGGCCACCTGCTTGAGATGCTGGGGAGCAAGGCAGCGTGCTACTCGGGGAAGCTCGTGGACGCCACGGCGTTCGAGGGCGACCACGACGAGGACATGAAAAAAATCATGAGGGAGCACGGCCTTGAGGAGTACGGCGAGGAAACCCTCTACGACGGCTTCACGGGCAAGGCCATCAAGACAAAGATATTCATAGGCGTAATCTACTACCAGAAGCTGCACCACCTTGTGTCGAACAAGATGCACGTGCGCTCGCGCGGCCCTGTCCAGCTGCTCACGCACCAGCCGACCGAAGGGCGCTCGCGCGAAGGAGGGCTGAGGTTCGGGGAGATGGAGCGCGACTGCCTGATAGGCTATGGCGCATCCATGCTCATCAAGGAAAGGCTGCTTGACGAGTCCGACAAGACCACGCTGTTCGTTTCCTCAAAGACGGGCGCAATCGCGGTGCAGGACCACACGAAGAACCGCCTGTACGACCCGCTCGACCCGTCCGTGGACGCAAAGGAAATCCACGCGGTGGAGATGAGCTACGCGTTCAAGCTGCTGCTCGACGAGATAAAGGCGCTTGGGATTTTCCCGAGGCTGATATTGAGGGACAAGGCTTAGGAAAAATTTGGTTTGGTGTTCAAATGGTTGTAACAAAAATGGTTGACCGCGTGAAATTCTCCCTCTTTTCGCCGGAGATGATTAGGAGGGCATCCTCAGTGAAAATCACTGTGCCTGACACCTACAACGACGACTCCTACCCCATTGACGGCGGGCTTGTGGACCCCAGGATGGGAGTCATCGACCCTGGCCTGAAGTGCAAGACATGCGGGGGCAAGATACGCTCGTGCCCCGGCCACTTTGCGCACATCGAGCTTGTGCGCCCCGTCATCCACCCAGAGTTTTCCAAGCAGATACTCTTCATCCTCAAGTCAACGTGCCACTCGTGCAAGAGGATCCTCATCTCGGAAGGCGAGATTGAGGAGCTCATGGCGCACATCGACGCCGACATCGAGGAAGAGATGAGGAACAAGGCGAAGAAGAAGCAGCAGAAGTGCCCGCACTGCCAGGAGAAAATACCTGAGATAAAGCTCATGCGCCCCACCACGTTCTCAAAGGACGCGGCGATGATGCTTCCCACTGAGGTGCGCGACTGGCTCGCCTCGGTGCCCGACAAGGACCTGAGGATGCTGGGATTCGACCCGCAGTACGCGCGCCCGGAGTGGATGGTGATAACCGCGCTCCTTGTGCCGCCGGTGTCCGTCCGCCCGTCCATCACCCTTGAGACAGGCGACAGGTCTGAGGACGACCTTACCCACAAGCTCGTGGACATCATGAGGATAAACCAGAGGCTGGAGGCGAACATCAACGCAGGCGCGCCCCAACTTATTATTGAGGACCTTTGGGAACTCATACAATATCACGTCACGACATACTTCAACAATGAGACATCCAACATCCCGCCTGCCAGGCACAGGTCCGGAAGGCCCCTCAAGACGCTTAGCCAGAGGCTGAAGGGAAAGGAAGGCCGCTTCAGGTACAACCTGTCAGGAAAGCGCGTGAACTTCTCGGCCCGCACGGTAATCTCGCCCGACCCGAACATCTCGATTTCCGAGGTGGGCGTGCCGCAGGAAGTCGCGGAGGAGATGACCATCCCCGTCCGCGTCACTTCGTGGAACATAGAGGAGTGCAAGAAGTACATAATGTCCGACGCCTACCCGCGCGCCGAGTACGTGGTGAGGACGGACGGCAAGAGGATACGCGTGACCGCAACGGCGCGCGACGAGATACTCACCGCGTTTGGCGCAGGCTATGTGATAGAGCGCCAGCTCTTAAACGGTGACACCGTGCTTTTCAACAGGCAGCCTTCGCTCCACAGGATGTCGATAATGTGCCACTCGGTGCGCGTGCTCCCTGGAAGGACGTTCAGGCTAAACCCTGTCGTGTGCCCGCCGTACAACGCCGACTTCGACGGGGACGAGATGAACATGCACGTCATACAGAGCGAGGAGGCCCGCGTCGAGGCGGAAATGCTCATGAAGGTGCACCACCAGATAATCTCGCCCAGGCACGGCCACGCAATCATCAAGCCCCAGGAGGACTATGTGTCGGGCGCCTACTATTTCACGCGCCACGACACCGAGTTCGAGAGGGACGAGGCATGCCACCTGCTTGCAATGGCGGGCATTTCGCGCCTGCCAAAGAAAGACTCGGGCGAGAAGTACTCGGGCAAGCTCATATTGTCCATGCTGTTCCCGCAAGAGCATAACAACAGGGTGAAA
>Ga0172370_10008533_pt1 | contig 12272 bp, 8 predicted proteins | sample LakKiv5m_FD_114538 | JGI IMG/M metagenome (GOLD analysis project Ga0172370, IMG submission 114538) | Freshwater microbial communities from Kabuno Bay, South-Kivu, Congo - kab_022012_11.5m | ecosystem: Environmental > Aquatic > Freshwater > Lake | place: Democratic Republic of the Congo...
GGCCGGGCCGGATGAGCCAGTCCGGGGTCGGTCGCCACAGCGCTTCCGCCAGTGCGGAGCCGAGGTATTGCTTCGAAATATCATCAGTGAAGGAGGAGATCGACGCCTGGCTGCCGGCCGTGCTGGTGCTGGTCGGCGCAGTCTGCGAGGTGCTGTGCAGGCTGCCTTCCAGACCGGTGATCACATCCAAACGCTGATCCATCCGGTACTTCCAGCGCATGGACGGTTCGAGCACGAGGGTGGAGAGGTCGACGCCGCCGCTCAGGGTGGTGTCGATGCCGCCGACGACGCGGTAGGTGCCGTCCCACGCGCCACTGCCGTAGTAGGCGCGCAGATCGATGCGGTGAAAGCCAAGAATCAGGGAGGGTTCCAGTGTCGGGTTGGGGGTGTTGGCCGTCGCCGCCGTAGCCGAATCGACCTCGTCCTTGGCACCAAAAGCAAACAACGTCCAGCCCTTGCGCACCGTGCCGCCGTCAAGCCGGAGCTGATAGTCCCAATAGCTGAGCGACGCCTGATCCGTGGCAAGGCTCATGATCATGCCCGGATAGCCATAGCGCGCCGCTGCAGTGAGCGTCGCATCGAGAAACGGAATCGGCTGGCGCACCAAGGCACCGGCTTGCAGAAGGTTGGCATCCGCATCTATCAGGTGCTCGTCGGAGCGCGCGCGCCGCGTCCGGCCATCGATGATGCCGCCGGTATAGCCGCCATAGAGCACCGGCGCACCACCAGGATAGAACTGGACTTCATCAATGAACTCAGGGTGAATGACCGATGGCCCGGCCAGCAGGTGGTACAGCAGCGGCACCCGTGTGCCATCGAGCAGGTATCCGGTCGAGCCCGGACTCGCGCCGCGCACGACCGGAAACGGCAGCAAAGACATGATCGAGGAGACGCCCGGCAGCGTCTGGATGACGCGGAATGGATCGCCGAAAGTGCCTGGAACTTGTTTGATTTCCGCGCCGCGCAGGGTGATGCGCGACAGTTCCTCGCGGCGCTGCTCGCCATACACAAGAATTTCGTAGGGATCGTAGCGTTCGCGCTCGACATAGTAGGCGACGGCCAACTCCTGGCGCGGCTCCAGCTTCTCCACCTGCAAGAAGGCGTGGTAGCCGGACGCATGCACCGTGATGCGCACCTTTCCCGCCGGCACCGGTAGCCGGAATCGGCCGCGCCCGTCGGTATCCGCAGTGTAATGATGCCCTTCCAGTTCCACGGCGACAGTCGCATTCGACACTGGTGCGCGCGTGCCCTTCTCGACCAGCTTGCCGCGCAGCACGCAGACCAGCGGCGGCCCACCTTGGGGCGGCGGCGCAGGCGGCGGCGGCGGCGGCCGGAACGTGTGCGTGAAGGTGATCTCGACCGGCACGGGCTTGCCCAGGTAGCGGCCCGGCGCGAACGTGAACTTCGCGGTCGCGGCGACCACCGCATCATCGAAGATCGGCAGCGAATGCGTGAGAAGATCGACCTTTTGTACCACGCCATCGGCGCCGACCAGGAGCTTGACGCGCACGACGATGTTCTCGGTGTGGGCGGGCGCACCCGGCGGCTCGTCGATCACGGTGGCGGTCAGGGCCTTGGGTGGTTCCAGAGCGCCCTGGGCTGGAGCGGAGACGGGGGCCGTGGCGGCGGCCGCTTGCACTGGGAGCGCAAAGCATAACGCAGCGGCAATGGCCAGAAAACCCCGCGACCATGCAGAGATACGCTCCAAGCATTGGATCGGATTCAGCGCCATGCCGCCACCCACGCGAGCGTCGCGCCCATGTGCGGCCACCATTGCACGCGATAAATCGGTTGTGCGGTGTCAGGTTCGACGCGGTTCAGGCTGTCCTTGCAGCCAGTCCACTGGCCATCGACTTCGAGGGAAAAGCCGCTGGAGAAGATGGGGCCCAGCACGTACAGCCAACTGGCGCGGAGCAGGCCCGCCGCGCCGACGCCGACGCAGGACGGAATCGGCGGGCTGGACTTGGGCATGGTGTAGGAGCTGACGAGCGTGGCGCGGCCGGAGGCGTCGGGCTCGGAGCGGCCGGTGTTGCCTTCCACCAGACCGGCGAAACCAAAGCCAATGGCGAGATCGAGGCTGTCCGTGACGTGCCAGGTGGGATCGATCGTGCCGGCGAAGCGCAATCCGGACAGGCCGCCGTCGCCGGACACCGAAGCGTACTGGAACGAGGCGAGGACGGACCAGGCATCGTCGAGACGGGCGCCAACGCGGATGATCGGTCCCAGAATGCGGCCGGAGGGTACGCCCGACAGGCCCCAAAGTCTGCCATAAACCATGCCGAGTTGCAGGCGCAGGCCGGCGCCGCGCCACGCAGTGCGGTCGTCTTCGGTCGGCAGCGAGAGCTTGAAAGGCAATGCATCGTCGGCATCCGTCGCGGATGCGTCGGCCGGGACGCAAGCCGGCGCCGAGGCCGGGGCCTGGGCTTGAGCCGCTTGGGCTGTGCCGGCCAGGCTCGTCACAAACGCCAGGCTCGCGACAATGAACCATTTCATGGCTTCGGCCCCCCCGGCGTGGGGCATGGCCACCAGGGCGGCGGGTGCGTGGTCAGATCCCACTGCGGCGACGCGCAATTTGCATCGTTGCTGCAGCCGCGCAGCACGTAATGCGCCAGCCCCTTGCAGTCGGTGGGCGGCAGCGCGATCACCAACTCCAGGTTTTCTTTGGGCGGATTGGCCGGTGGCGCCTTGTCGGGCTTGGCCTTTGGCAGCGTGCTCTGGCACAGCCAGGGCTGGGCAAGGTCGGGGCCAAAGCCCTTGCCGACGACCGGCGGTTCGAGGTAGCGCGCGCTGCCCGCGCTCGCGGAAGAGGCACCCATGCCGCTGTTGCCGCCGCCCTGGCCCGCGCCACATGCGACATCTCTCACAGTCTCAGTCGGTTGCAGCGCGATTTCGACAACGGCCTGGTCGAGCGTCTCTGTCGCGCATGCCGTCTGGGCGGGCAGCTTGCCGTCCGTGAGCGCCAGGAGCACATCGGCGATCGAGAAGCCCCCGGCACCGAGCACGGAGAAGCCCACGGGCGGTGCGGGGCAGCCGTAGCGCGGATAGAACGCCGATTCGGCAAAGGTACCTTCGCGAAAGGCAATGCGTTTGTCGGGCAGCGTCATGGAGACAAAGCTTGCGCCATAGACGAAGTCCGCATTCCTCTTCTTTTCCGGAACGGGTCCGTGCATGCCGCCGCCGCCACCGCCGTCGCCGCCGCCCCCGGGTCCATCCAGGTTGGCGACTTTCGCCTGCGGCGGGCGATGCAGGTCCAGCGTGCCGTTGCCGTCGCGGTCGTCGTAGACGAGAACGCTGCCGTAGGCGATGCGAGAATCAACTGTTCCCACCATGACTTCCGCGGTCGGCAGGGTGAGCAGATCGAGGGTCGCCGAACCATTGGCATCGACTGCCGCATTGGCCGCCACCAGTTGCGGCACGAAACCGGTCACGTCACGACAACCTGCCGCCGCGACGGCTGTCGCCGACGGATCACCGGGGAGCGCGTGCAACCAGCAAAATGTTTCAGCTACATAGCTCTGGCCCCACACCAGCGCCACGCGTAGACGCGGTGTCTCGTTCTCCGTGCCGATGGGCCGCAGTGGCTGCAGGTTGCCCTTGACCGCGACATGCACCCGCCCGAGCGGAACCAGCGTGTCCTGCAAGCCGGCCAGCTTGTCTGTGCACGACGCGGCCGCCAGCACCGCGCACATCAGCGCGGCCGACTTCAGGGTAGCCATGCGACCCCCAACGTGGTGAGCCAACCGGGCTGCAGGCCGCCGCTGACCCAGTGCGCCGATGGCCCACCGGCCACGGCCAAGCCCCACTCGCCGCCGATGCGAAGAAACACAGCCAGTTCGACCTCGCCTCCCGGCACGAACAGCCAAGCCGAAGTCGCCAGGCCCGCGCCGCTCTGGGTGAGCCGCGCAGCCTGGTGGCGGTCGCGCGCTTCGTTCACGGCCGTGCCACCGGCGGCCAGGCGCAGCGCAACGGTCCCGCGGCCGATGCGGCTTTGCAGCACGGCCAACGCCCGCAGCCGCAGTTCGTTGTGGGTCACGGACCAGAGCAGACTGTCCTCGTTGGCCCGCGACCACGAGGCGCGCGCCCCCCATGTCAGCGTTCCTGTTCCAGTGACGCCGGCAGCGACACCGGCCGTCTGGCCCGTTTCCAACGCGGCGGGCAGACCCAGCAGCAGTCCGGCGTCGGCCGCGATGGGTCCGCGCCAGCGCGACGTCGCCGGCAGCTCCGCTGGGGCCGGGTCCACGGCCTGCGCAAATGCCTGCTGCGCCAGCAGTATTGCTAGCACGGGCGGCATCAAGCGCGTGGCTATCCTCAAGGTGGACATGGCGTGCTCAGGCGCGAGGGGCAGAAATCGTTGGAAAAGTCATGCGGGCCGTGGTGCCCTGTCCGGGTTGGCTGTCCATCGCGACAGTGCCCCCGTGGGCCTCAGCAATGCGACGCACGAGGGTCAGACCGAGTCCCAGCCCGCCGCTTGCGCGGGCGCGACTTGGATCGGCGCGGAAGAATGGCTCGAATGCCCGCGCGAGGTCCTCTGGCGCCATGCCGCGACCGCAGTCGTGGACTTCAATGCAGGCTTGCTCGCCGATGACCGCGCAGTGCAACGCCACTTCGGCACCGTCGGCATGGCGCGCCGCGTTGTCGAGCACGTTGTCGACCGCGCGGCGCAGCAGCATGGATGCCCCCTTGAGCCAGATGGGATCGTTCGACATTTCGACCAAGAGCGGAACGGCTTGGTGACGCGCGCGAAAGCGTTCCACCGAGGCGGCCGCGACGTCGCGCAGATCCAATGCCACTCGCGGCATGTTCGTCAGGGGATCCACCGCCCGTTGATCCGTCAAGCGCAGCCTTGCGACGAGCAACATCTCTTCGACCAGGCACTCCAGCTCCTCGAGGTCCGTGCCCACTTCTTCGATCACCTCGCGTTCGAGCATGGCGCCCTCCTGCGCCAGATCGAGAGACACGCGAATCCGCGCCAACGGTGTGCGCAACTCATGCGAAACACCGGCCACCAACTCCGCTTGCGAACGCAGCAATTCTTGGACGCGCCCCGCCATCGCGTCGAAAGTCTGGGCGAGCTCACCGATCTCATCACTGCTCGACAAGCCGCTGCGCACGGTCATGTCGCCCTCGCCGAATCGCCGCGCGGCGCCTGTGAGTTGGTCGAGCGGTCGCACCACGAGGCGCGACAGGACCAAGGTGCCCAGGCCCACGACACCGAGCGCAATGGCCACACCACCCAGCAGCGTCAAGGGCGACGGCAGGGATCGCGGCGAGCACATCGACAGGTGGATGCGGCCCACGGTTCGACCGTCTCGCGTCACGTCTGCCATGCGCGTGATCGGCGGCCGGTCACTCGACACTTTGCCGGTCGCCCACAGCGGTCGATTCAGCGCGTCGCGCACTTCGATCTTCGCGCGCAGTAGCTGAGCCTTGGCGGCCAACCGCTCGTGCAGCTCCGCGCTATCGTCCCATGCGTCGCTGGCCGTTTCCGCCAACATCAGGGCCGGCATCTGCGAAATGGCGTGCCGACGCGGCTCGCTGGCCTCATGCATGAGGTACAGTCCCGCACCGACGCCGGCGATCTGCAGCAGGCCAACCAACGCCAGACGCTCTGGAACTCCGCACAGACGCATCATGCCCCTTCTTGCATCAGCACGTAGCCTACGCCGCGCACCGTCTTGAGCAGGCGCGGATCGCGCGCGTCGTCTCCCAGTTTCTGCCGCAACCGTGAGATGTGCACATCGATGCTGCGATCGAAAGCATCTTCCGCATTGCTACGTACCAGATCGAGGAGTTGTTCACGGCCCAGCACGCGGCCGGGACGCTCGGCCAGGACGCGCAGCAGTGCGAACTCGAAGGTCGTGAGGTTGAGGCGCACGCCGTCCAGCAGCGCCGAATGCGACGAGGGGTGCACGGTCAGACGTCCCACGCGCAGCGGCGCCGCCAACCCTGGACCGGTCATGCCACGCGCCCGCCGCACTTGGGCACGCAGCCGCGCCAGCAACTCAGGCGCGGAAAACGGTTTGGTCACATAGTCATCTGCACCGGATTCGAGACCAATGATGCGATCGACTTCGCCATCGCGCGCCGTCAACATCACGATGGGCACATCGGAAAAGGAGCGGATCTCGCGGCACGCCTCCAAGCCGTCCATGCCGGGCAACATGAGGTCCAGCAGCACGACGTCGGGGCGCCGCGCCCGCACGGCTTGCAGACCTGCAAGGGCATCCGGCGCGTGCACGACCACCACACCGTGCGATTGCAGGTAGACCGTGGTCAGCCGCGCCAGGCGCTCATCGTCCTCGATGAGCACGACGGTAAAAGAGACAGGCTGGGAATGAGGCGGCATGAGGACTTCCAAGTGACGAGGACTTCAGAGGGTCAGAAGGTTCCTTGCACACCCCATGCGGGCGACAAGGTCAAACCGGAGAGATCGTGGCGGACTCCGAAGAGGCGCACGCTGCCGGAGGCTTCCAGCACCGTGAGTTCGGCGACGAGGTGAATGTAGCGAAAGCCGAGCGCGCCTCCAAGGAAGCCGCCGTAGTAGAACAGTTGATCGGAAAAGTGCTGCGTTCCCAGGCCGATGCGCGACGCGTCCACTTCGCCGGAATAGGGAGACCACATGCCCTTGGCGCCGGCCCAGATCTTGAAGATTTCGCCGAATTCGCGTCCGACCTGACCGAAGACCTGGCCGTCGAAGCGGCTGACCTTGGCGATGCTCACGTAATCGTTGATGGTGTTGAAATAGGAGATCACGCTTTCGCCGCTGTTGTAACCGGCGCGTACGCCAAGCGAGGCGTCCCAATTGCCGATATCGAAACCGCGTCGCAACGCCAAGGCATAGATACCATTGCCAATGCGACCGGCGACATCCAGCCGGTACCCGAGGCCCAAGGCTCCTTCGATGTGCGAGCCGTAGCCGGGGCCCGACAAAGCGATGGCGGCGGCGCTGGCGACCAGGGTGCGCTCTTGCGCCGGCGTCGGCTTGTGCTTGTCCTGCACCGAGCTGATCACCGTCTTTCCGGGTTCGATGACATCGCCGATGAGGCGCACGGGAACGACGATGTTGTTGACTTGTCCGACCTGCATTTCGCCGCCGCGCAGGACGCGAGCAGGACGCGCTTCGGTCAGATTGATCGCGCAGCCGCCGCATGCGCCGAATAGGGCGAGAAGAGGCAGCGCGCGGAGCACACCGCGGCGCGCTCCGTGCAGACCGCGGCTGTTTGGGCGCTCGGCCGGTATCAGGCGCATCAGATGTCCTCGCCGATCGGCGCACGCGCTGGCGCCACCAGTTGGATCGCGGCCAGGCCCGAGGGAGCGCCATCGACACGCAGCCGCGACAGATCGATCTGGAGCAGCGGATGGCGCCGCAAGTCGCGATGTGCAATGCGAAAGGTCACGTCGATGTCTTGGTGCTCGCCAGGCTCCAGCGGCGCGGTGGGTGCGGGGCCTTTGCCGATACCGAGCACCGCGAGACCGCCCTTGACCTTGTCCAGCGCGCGGCGCAGGAGGTTGGCCTGCCCCTCGCAGGTCGTGCCGTCCTCCAAACGCATCTCCAAGCTTTCGACCTCGAGTTGCAGCGGCGCTGCGCCTTGATTGGTCACGCGCAGTTGCACACCAGCCGACGATTGCGACACGGATGCCTCGCGCACGGCAACCCTCAACTGCGGACCCTGGGTCGGCGCGCCGGTGAACTGCCACGTGCGCACCATTGCCGCGCATGCACCGAGCCAAAGCAGTGCGCCGACCAGAGAGAGCGTGCGACAAGTGGAATGAACGCGAGAATGCACGCATGCCTCAGCGCGGCCGCGGCGGCCGGGAGCCGCACGCTACGCTGGGCCGGGAAGGCGTGCAAGGTCCGAGGTGTGGCAAACTGTTGCGGCGGCGTTCTCAGGCCAACGCCATCCATGCGATCGGCCTGCTCAAGGCGCCCAGACGATCGACCAGCGAAACCGTGCGCCGGCGCCGCTGCGCCGCAGCAATTCCCTCACGGTCACCTGCCACTGAGCCACATCGGCCGCCCGCAACTGCGAAGACGGCAAGGTCTTCATCGCCACCTGCAGCATGCGGCAAAACGCGTCGGCGGCTGGCGTCATGCGTGCGTGCGTGTAGGAAAGGGTCAGCGCGCCCACACGGCGGAAAAACGGCTGATCTTCCTGATGATGGGCCACGACGAAGTGGTATTCGGCGTCATCCGCGCCGCAGTCGACGACGGCGACGTGCAGTTCGCCCCGCTGCGCCGCCTGATCCGCCATCTGTGCGCCAAAGGCATGGCAAAATACGGTTTGCAGGCTGGCGTCCGCGCCGAGTTCGAGAACAGCGCCGACGACACCATCGACAAGGGTGATGTAGTCCTTGGCAAATTCCGCGGGCAGCAGCGCCCTCAAGCGGGCAATCTCCAGATACTGCGCATCGTCTCGCGCGAATGTCGCCTGCACCGGCAGCGGTTCCAGGCGGATGAGGATCGCGTGAATGCGCGCAGTTCGTGCGTCCGCGAACCGCCACGGCAGTTCCTTTTGATCCGGGCTCGAGGCACACACTGCTGTGATGTCCTGCACTGCGGGATCGCGGCGATCCACCAGCAGGCGGTCGCGGCGCGCGAGATCGGTGATCGGGACCTCGGGCCAGAGCTGCAGCCGAGTGCCGACACTGCGATTGAGCCAGGACGCGCCCAGACGGCGCGAGGCCTCGATGTTGGCGCGCAGATCCTCCGGAGTGGTCCAGGGCGTAAACAGGATCGCCGAGAAATAGCCGTGATCCGGACAAGCAAATGTCTCGGGGAAACGCGCCTCGATGTCGCGGATGCGCTCGAAACATTTCCAGATCTGCGCGGTGCTGATGCCCTTGTTGAAGCGCTCGTTCTCGGGCCCGGAGAAATTCTCGGCACCGATCGACAGGATGCGCAGGCCGTGACCGGCCGTCTGCAGCCGCGGCAGAGCGTCTTCGAGCAGCGCCAGAAGGCCGAGCAGGACATCGACGCGAATCATCGTGTAGAAAATCGACGGCTTGATGCCACGATCGAGCACGGCCGCGAACAACCCCGCCAGTTCACCGCTCAGGGGGCTGTCTTCGAACAGGTAGGCGAAGCGCTCCTGGCCCTGCGGCGCGGCTCGCTGGCTGGCTTCGATCTGGCGCAGCGCGAGTTCGACCGGCGGCGTCTGTAGTCGGCTCGGCCGCGGGTGGCTCTGCGGACAGAAGGCGCAACCCAGGTGTCTGCGGACGTTTTCGCTGTCCAGGCTGCGGTAGACCGGGTTGGCGTGAACCGGGCGACGGTAGATGCACTCGGCAGCCTGGGCGAGGCGCAGCGGGCGCTGCAGCGCACTGGGGCTGTTCGCATCCAGATAGCGCCTGTCGAACGCAGGGTGGGGCAAATCGAGGAGCAACGCGCCCTCCAACTGCGGCGGCGCCTCGGTGCCCGTCAGCAGGCGCCATATCGAAGCCAGCGTCTCCTCGGGATCGATCGGCGCCACAGGCGGTTGCGCGGGCCCGACCTGCAGGCGCGGCACTGCAGTCAGATCCGCGATGCGCACATCCGGCACGAGCAGGTGCAGATCGTGGAGCCACTCGGGGGCGGGCCGGTCGTGAAAGACGAGCGTGTCCGGATGCAGCGCGGCGACCTGCGCGCCAAAGGCGTCGCGCTGATCCGGAGGAAGATCGACGACGTATCGCGTGCCGACGTGCATGAAATCGGGCGGCACGGCCAGCACCCACCACTGCGCGTGCCAGCCCTGGTCGCGCGCAAACGCCAGCAGGAAGGGAAAAAACTCCGCTCGGTGGTGACGGTGGGCATCGTCGTGCCAGGTCTCGACCAGCAGCACTCGTGGCATCGGGCGTGGGCTCTCGCGACGCCGTCAGCGGCGGCCTGTGCCCCGGGAGGCTACGCGGCAACCGCAGGACGTGCAAGCCAATGCCGATGACGCTGTGAACGGCAAGGTGTTCCCTCAGCAAGATTCGAGGGCGCTTGCGGCCAAGGTGCGTGCATCGTAGTGTTGCGGCTTGTCGATGGATGGCGGCTGAACGACAGTGCGCCTCTCGCGACCAGAGAGGGCCGCATGGTCGCAAAACACATGAGGATCACCTGCCTCTTCTTGGCTGCCAGCGCTTGGGGCCTCGTGGCATGCAGCAGCCCGCCATCGGGCAAGACGACGGGAAAAGCGACAGGGTTGGACATCGGTCATCCGATCGTCTTCGTGCCGAACAAGGATGCCGCCGCAAGCGACATGGGGTCCGACGCGGTTCAGGACAACGGCAGCGGCGACGAAGCCAAAGACGGCGCGGAACCGCTGACTTGCGACTTTCCAGCCGATCCCGCGCCCGGCGAACCCGGCGCGCCGTGCACGACCGCCAGCGAGTGCGACAGTGGTCTGTGCGTCGAGTCCGCGAGCGGCCGAGTGTGCACGCAAGCTTGCGTGGATTGTTGCCCGAACGGCTTTCACTGCGCGCAACTGGGTGGCGTCGACACGGCGTTTGCCTGCCTGCCGACGTTGACCGCGCTGTGCCGGCCGTGTCTGAGCGACGCCGAGTGCGGAGCGCTCAACGCTGGCGCACTGTGCGTTCCCGTCGGCAGCAGCGGCAGTTTCTGCGGCGGACCTTGCGACAGCGATGCGAACTGCCCGGCGAGCTTTGCGTGCAAGGCCGTGCAAGGTGAGAAAGGCGCGGGAAAACAGTGCATACGAACCAAGGGCGAATGTGCCTGTTCCCCCAAGGCGACAAGTGACGGCGCGGCCACCTCGTGCGCCACGACGAATACGGCCGGAACCTGCCACGGCCTGCGCAAGTGCGGCCTCGCAGGGCTTTCCGCGTGCGACGCACCCACACCCGCCACCGAAACCTGCAACGGCATCGACGATGACTGCGACGGCGGCACCGACGGACCAGACACCGCAGGCTGCAAGCTGTATTGGCAGGACAGCGACGGTGACGGCAGCGGCGTCGGCCTCGGCCAGTGCTTGTGCCAGCCGGCGGGCCTGACGACCGCACAGGTGGGCGGCGACTGCAACGACAACCAGCAGGCCATCGCTCCGGGCGCCGAGGAAACCTGCAATGGTCTCGACGACAATTGCAACGGCCAAACGGATGAGGGGGTTGGCAGCGCCTTCTACCCGGATGCCGACCAGGACGGATTTGGCGCCGCGTTGGGTGGCAAGACAGCATGCAAGGCAGCACCCGGATACGTGAAGAAAGGCGGCGACTGTGACGACTCCAAGCCGAATGTCCATCCGAACGGCGTCGAGACGTGCAATGGCCTCGATGACAATTGTGACGGCCAGACCGATGAGGATTTGCAGACCACATTCTTTTCCGACTCGGATGGCGATGGCTACGGAGTCTTTGGATCCGCGATCTTGGCGTGCAGCGCGCCGCCTGGCTTTGTCGGAATTGGCACGGATTGTGACGACCAGATGGCGGGCATCCATCCCGGAGCCGTCGAGTCCTGCAACACAGCGGACGACGACTGCAACGGCCAGACGGACGAAGGTCTCGTCGGCAAGACTTGGTATGCAGACCAGGATGGCGATGGCCTCGGCAATGCCGCCGTGTCGACCGTGGGTTGCAGCGCACCGCCGGGCTTTGTCGCCGCGAACACCGACTGCAACGATGGGGCGGCCAGCGTGCATCCGGGCGCCGCGGAAACCTGCAATGGCGCAGATGACGACTGCGACGGAACCATTGATGAAGACGTCAAGTCCACGTTCTTCCTCGATGGCGACGCGGACGGCTATGGCAAGGCGGCAGCGACACAGCTCGCATGCAGCGCGCCAGCAGGCTACGCCGCGGCCGACGGCGATTGCGATGACGCCAAGCCGGGCGTCCACCCCGGCGCAGCCGAGATCTGCAATGGCGCCGACGAAGACTGCAACGGCGCCACTGACGAGGGATTGGCCACGCAGGCGTGGTACCAGGATGCGGACGGCGATGGCTTTGGCAGTGTGGCGACAGCCGTGGTCGGCTGCCAACAGCCGGGCGGATTCGTCGGCAACGGCAGCGACTGCAACGACACGAACACCGCGGTCCATCCGGGAACTGTAGAGATCTGCAACGGCATCGACGAGGACTGCAATGGGCAGACGGACGACGGTGTCGCATTTTCTGCCTGGCATCCGGACCAGGACGGCGACGGATTTGGCGACGCAGGCAAACTGACACTCGCGTGCGCCGCCTTGCCGGGCGCCGTCACCGACGCCAGCGATTGCGACGACACGGCAACGAACGTCAACCCCGACGCCGCCGAGGCGTGCAACGGCGTGGACGACAACTGCAACGGCTTGACTGAC
>Ga0172370_10008534_pt1 | contig 12272 bp, 10 predicted proteins | sample LakKiv5m_FD_114538 | JGI IMG/M metagenome (GOLD analysis project Ga0172370, IMG submission 114538) | Freshwater microbial communities from Kabuno Bay, South-Kivu, Congo - kab_022012_11.5m | ecosystem: Environmental > Aquatic > Freshwater > Lake | place: Democratic Republic of the Congo...
CGTAATCACCGGCGCCGCCAACGACGATCCGTCGGGCATCGCCACTTACACGCAAACCGGCGCTCAATTCGGCTACGGTCAATTATGGACCGTGGTTTTGATGTTGCCGTTAATGATCGCCGTGCAGGAGGCCTGCGCCCGTATCGGCGCCGTTACCGGCCGCGGTCTGGCCGCCGTCATTAAAAAAAATTACAACCGGAAGATTTTATTCGCGGTGGTCGGTTTGGTGGTTTTGGCCAATATTATTAATATTGGCGCCGATCTCGGGGCCATTGCCGCCGCCATCCGTCTTTTGATGCCGATTAATTTCAGTTTGGCCGTGATTTTGTTCGCGGCTTTAATTTTATTTTTGGAAGTATTTTTGTCTTACCGCGTTTACGCCAGAGTTTTAAAATGGTTTTGTTTGGCGCTGGTGGCTTATCCTTTGACGGTTTTTTTAGTCCGACAACCTTGGGGGACTTTGTGGCCGGCCACTTTTTTGCCCAAACTTGATTTTGGCTTTGAGTGGCTCTTTATCATTACCGGCGTTTTTGGCACCACCATTTCTCCCTACATGTTTTTTTGGCAGGCCTCGGAAGAGGTGGAGGAAGAAAAATCCCACCATCTGATCAAAGCCGGTCGGCCGCATTTAACCAAAGACTACATTAAAAATTTGCGGGTGGACAACTGGGTGGGTATGTTGTTTTCGGAAATCGCCACCTGGTCCATTATTGTGACTGCGGCCACAGTTTTACATCAGAACGGTTTGGTCAACATCAATAGCGCCGCCGATGCCGCCGCGGCTTTGGAGCCATTAGTGGCCACTTTCCCCAACGCCGGTTTTTTGGCTAAAGTTATTTTCGCCACCGGCATTGTTGGTTTGGGGTTGCTGGCCATACCGGTTTTGTCGGCTTCGGCCGCCTACGCTTTGTCCGAGGCCTTGAATTGGCGCGAGGGTCTGAATTTGCGTTTTCGTCAGGCCCGCGGTTTTTATGGCGTAATCGTGGCAGCTACAGTGGTGGGCCTCGCGATAAATTTTTTAGGCATCAACCAGATTAAAGCCCTGGTCTTTACCGCCGTCTTTAATGGAGTGGCCGCCGTGCCCTTGTTATTTTTTATAGCCCGTTTAGCTGCCAGTCGTCGCGTCATGGGCCGTTACCGGAGCGGCGCCTGGTCGCGCGTTTTGGTCTGGCTGACTTTCGCGGTTATGGCTTTGGCCGCTTTGGCCATGTTTATTACTTTAGGGAAGGTTGGTTAATTGTTAATTTATGCTTAATAACGCCATAATCCAATCTTTGGAGCGGCGGTAAAACAATTTATTGTCGGCCATGACTGCAATGTCGGGCGCGCTTAAAATGGGTTAAGGTCAAGCCGACGCGACTTTGGCAAAATATCGCAGCGCGCCGAGTTTGGTGAGAGCTTGGCAGTGTTTATGCGATGAGTGGCAAGCGGTCAGCGACGCTCTCAAATTAAGACTGGACGCCGAGCGTCGGTCTTGGCAACAAAAATAAGAAATGCCACGGCGTTTCTTGAAATGCCTTGGCTCATTCCGGACCCAAGCGGGTTTGCGCCTGGGGGTTTGTTGGGAATTAAAAAAGTCGCTTGTTAAAAGGGGCGGTGTTTAAAGAATATGGTTAAGCGTCGATTATATTTTTCCACGGCTTGGTGGTATCCGCTGATCGTGCTGGCGGTCGGCGGTTGGTGCTTTTTGTTTAATTTGGGCGGGGCCGGTTTGCGCGATTGGGACGAGGGAATCTACGCTCTCATCAGCCAGGAAACCGCCGCTTCGCCCAGTTGGACTTTACATTTGAACGGCGCGCCCTGGCCGGAGAAGCCGCCTTTGGGGTTCTGGCTGGAAGCCGTCTCGATTAAACTTTTTGGCTTTAGTGAAAGCGCCATCCGTTGGCCGGCCGGTTTGTGTTTGGTGGCATCACTCGGGCTTATCTACGCCATAGCCAGCCGTTTGTTTAATCGTCATGTCGGTTTGATAGCCGCTGTGGTCACTTTGATCAGCCCGGCTTTTTTTTACGATCACATGACGCGTACCGGTGATTTGGAAGCCCTTTATTTATTAACCGCTTTATTGTCAATTTACTGGCTCATCAAGTCCAAAGATCAGCCGTTCTTTTTTATCTGGTCGGGCTTGGCCGCCGGTTTGTGTCTGATGTCGCGCGGCTTTTCGGCCTTGTTGGTGGTGGCGGTGGGCGCGATTTATTGGCGGTTGTCCGGACGATGGCGCGGCTGGCCGATGAAATATTATCTCGGTTACGCCGGCATTTTTCTGGCGGTGGTTTTGCCCTGGCATATAGGGCAGCTGCTGACGCGCGGTCAGGAATTTTGGCGCGTCTATTTTGCCGAGCAACTGTTCAGTCGTTTTACCGAGGTAATTCAAAATCATGTCGGTCCCTGGCACTACTATCTTGATTATTTAAATTACGCCAACTGGGGTTGGCAGCCGCTTGTTTGGTTGGCCCTGCTGTATGTCGGTTTGCGTTTGCCGCGGCGTGCTTTCGCCGACTGGCGTTGGCTGTGGTGGTGGCCAATCATAATTTTGGTTTTTTTAAGCGCCCTGGTAACCAAATTGCGTTGGTACAGCATCGTCGCTTTGCCCGCCTTGATGATGATGGCCACGGCCTGGCTGGCTCACCTGATCAAGGAGCGGCGTTCTTGGGCAACCGCGCTCTGGGCCGCCTTGGCTGATTGGTGGTTGTTGGCGGTCTGGTTTAATCAGATTGACGTTTTTAACATTTTTAAATTCGATCAGACGCGCCGTTGGCGATTTGTCATTCTGGCCGTCGGTTTGGCCTTGACGTTATGGCTGTTCTGGTCTTGGCGCGACAAGAAATGGCGTTGGCGTTTGGCGCCGCTGTGTTTGTTGCTGGCTATGGCCATCGGCGTTAATTTGTTATACGCGCGACGGGTTTACCGTATCGTTACCGCCAGTCCGACCGTGGCCTCGCAAGTGGCGGCGCGGGTTTTAACCGAACAAACTTCCAGAGGTGAAAAAATCGGAGTATATCAAACTCTGGATTGGTATAACGGCTGGTGGTTGCCGCAGGCCGAATATTATTTGGCGCGCCGCGGCGGCTTTGAGTTGAAGCGATTGGCGACGGCCAATCAGGCGATTGGCGGCGATTTTAACTTCTATTTAACCAGCGCCGCCGGTTTTCGGGATTTGCAACAAGCCGCGGCCGGTCGTTACCAGCTGGTGCGGCTGGTTAATGAGCCGTTGACCGCAAGCGAGCGGTTGATTTTAATGAAAAAGATTAAAAATTTTTAACAAAGTTTGTTTTTCCTTGACTTTTTGAAAAAAATCTGTATTCTTAAAAAGGTATTGGCTTGAATTACGCCAGAAGCGTAATTTTTTATTTGTCGACTTATATGGAAATAAGAAACATCGCCATTATCGCCCATGTGGACCATGGCAAAACGACTTTAACCGATAATTTAATGAAACAAACCGGCATGACTGACGGCGGCGTCAGCATGGACAGTGATTCTTTGGAGCAGGAACGGGGTATTACCATTTATTCCAAAAACACTTCGGTTATTTACAAAGACACCAAAATTAACATCGTGGACACTCCGGGTCATGCCGATTTCAGCTCGGAAGTGGAGCGGATTTTGCGCTCCATCGATTCGGTTTTGTTGTTGGTTGACGCTCAGGAGGGTCCGATGCCGCAGACCAAATTCGTTTTGAAAAAATCTTTGGAACTGGGTTTGCGGCCGATCGTGGTGATCAATAAAATAGACAAACCGGCGGCGCGCGTGGCCGAAGTCGAGGAAATGATTTATGAGTTGTTTCTGGATTTGGGCGCGACTGACGAGCAACTGGATTTTTCAGTGGTTTACGCTGCGGCCAAGCAGGGTCTGGCCAAATTGAAAATGGCGGACGAGGGCAAAGATTTGTCGCCCCTTTTGGATCTGGTTTTGGAAAAAGTCAAGCCGGCTTCCGGCGCGGATTTGGCGGCGCTTCCTTTGGCGGCCCAGCCGTTCAATTTGGCCTATGATAATTTTTTGGGCCGTTTGGCCATTTGCCGTTTGTATCAGGGCGTGATTAAAACCGGCAGCCAGGTGGTGGTTAAAAATAATCAAATTGATAATCGTGTTTTTAAAATTACCAAACTGTTCACTTTCAAGGGCTTGGAGCGAGAAGCGGTGGATGAGGCCGTGGCCGGCGATATCGTTATGGTGGCCGGTTTAACCGACGTCAACATCGGCGATACCATCGTGGCCCAGGCGGCGCAGGCGGCTTTGCCGGCCATCAGTATCGACGAGCCGACGATTTCTTTGGATTTTTTGGTTAATAATTCACCCCTGGCCGGCCGCGAAGGAAAATTCGTTACCAGCCGTCAGTTGAAAGAGCGTTTGCAAAAAGAACTGGAAGTCAATGTCGGCTTGAAGATAGATTTTGGCGATCGGGTCGGCGGCGCCTGCAAAGTTTACGGTCGCGGCGAATTGCACATCGCCATTCTGCTGGAAAATTTGCGTCGCGAGGGCTATGAGTTACAGGTGTCGCAGCCGCAAGTCATCATCAAGGAAATCGACGGCGTCAAATGCGAGCCGTTTGAAGAAGTGACGGTTGACGTTCCCGAGACCATGTCCGGCGTGGTCATTCAAAAGTTGTCCAAACGCGCCGGCCGTTTGGTTAATTTAAAAACTCACAACGGCCAGTCGCGGTTGGTTTTGGAAATTCCGACGCGCGGTTTGTTGGGTTATCGCAAAGAATTCGTGGTGGACACCCGCGGCCAAGGGATTTTGTGCGCTAACTTTTTAGAATTCAGGCCTTACGCCGGCGTCATCGCCAAAAACGATTTGGGTTCCATGATTTCCATGGCGACCGGCAAGGCCCTGGCTTACTCATTATGGAATTTGCAGGATCGCGGCGTTTTGTACATCGCGCCCAACACCGAAGTTTACGAGGGCATGGTGATCGGCGATGTGGCCAAAGGCGCGGATTTGACGGTCAACCCGATCAGGGGCAAACAACAGTCCAACATCCGCTCTTCCGGCTCGGACGAAGCCATCACTTTGACGCCGCCGGTTTTGCTGACTTTGGAAAGCGGTTTGAGCATTATGAGCGATGACGAGTATCTGGAAGTGACGCCCAAGAGCGTGCGTTTGCGCAAACAGCAATTAACCGAGATCGATCGCGCCCGCGCCAAGCGGCAGCCATAAGTTTTAAAAAACAACAAACAGCACAAGATAAATTTCCAAACCCCAATTTCCAAAGCCAAATCAATACCAAACGCCCAATATTTTAAATTTGGATTTCGCTATTTAAAACCGCGGTTTTAGCGGAGCAAAACTCAGGCGGTGAATGGGCGAGGGTCCGAGGGCTTGCAAACGGGCCAAATGCAGTTTGGTGCCGTAACCCTTGTGTTGGGCCAGGCCGTAGCCCGGATATTTTTTGTCGTATTCGCTCATCAACCAGTCGCGGCTGACTTTGGCGATGATGGAAGCGGCGGCGATGGAAAAAATCGTGGCGTCGCCGTTAATGACCGCGGCCTGGGGCAGATTGAGTTCGGGAATGGCAAAACGGCCGTCCACCAAGACAAAGTCCGGCGCGGCGGCCAGCTTGGCTACGGCGCGACGCATGGCCAGAAGACTGGCCTGTAAAATATTTATCCGGTCAATTATTTTGTTATCAACGACGGCGATGGCGACAGCCGCGGCCCGTTGTTTAATAATGGTGAACAAGCGCTGGCGCATGGCCGCGCTTAATTTTTTAGAGTCGTTGACGGCCGCCAATTCGCCCGGCTCTTGCCAGACTTCGGGCGCGAAGACCACGGCGGCGGCCACCACCGGCCCGGCCAGGGGGCCTCGTCCGGCTTCGTCCACCCCGCCCACCAGGCCAAAGCCCCGGGTCAGGAGTTGGTTTTCTCGGTCGGTGTTAATCATGGGGTAATTATATAACAAAATAATGTTCATTTTTCAATTCTCAATTTTTAAACAATTTTCAAGTATTAAATTTTCAAGGCCAAGCCAATGCCCGAGACCCGGCGACTGCCGGCATCCAGGGTTAAATTATCCAACCTTGTTTTATTCCCAGACCATATTAAAATTTAAATTTATACAGTTTATTTAATATTAGCCATTTTTATTATTAAGCTATTGACTTTTTTCTTAAAGTATGCTATAATTATATATTAAGCATAAATTTGGGGCAAAAAGCCCGATTTCCTTTAAACGCCATTTTGGCTAACCATTGACAAAAATATTATATCATGATATAGTCAGAAAGGTTGGCAAATCAAAATCCCTTTGTTATAATTTCAATATTAACAGTGATTTGCCCGCCTGGTGTTTCAACTTTATGAACAAGCAGATTATTTTAAGTTTATCAATTTTGGCGGCGGTAGCGAGCATTGTTGTGGGAGCGACCTCGGCTTATTTTTCCGATCAGGAAGTTTCCACCGGCAACACCGTTTCGGCCGCTACTTTGGATTTGACCGTCAATGATCAGAACGCCTTTTCCGGCGCCATCATCACTGCCGGCAATTTGATGCCGGGCGAATCCGGCACCACCACCGTGGCCAAACTAAGCAATAGCGGCACCCGCGAGGGCTTGGCTCTGTTCAAGGTTCTGACCGGCACTTCCACCGAGGGTTTGGACTCCGAATCGGAATGCGTGGCCGAAGGCGGCAATTGGACCAACGGTGCTTGTTTGAACCGGACCTTGAATGAAAATATCTGCAGTGTTATATCTTATGCCTATTGTTACGACATCAATCATAATAATTTGTGTGATTTAAGCGAGCAAAACGGCACAGTGACCGTGGACAGCGATATCAATCTGGGTTTGCTCTCGTCCGGCGCTTTCAATTATCTCAGATTAACCCCGACTTTGAGCGCCGCCGCCGGCAACGAATATCAGGGCGACAGTTGCGCCACCAACATTGAGTTCAAATTACAGCAACAGCCGAGCGTCTCGCCGCATCCGGTCAGCCCCGCCGCTTTGTATGACTTGTCGGACAACAATGGCTAAGAGATAGATAAATTTACATATAATTAATTAATAAGTAACCCGTTAAAACAATTAATAAATAATAACCATCGGGTTATAAATTAAAAAAATATGAAGAAAATTTTAATGAGTCTGGGCTTGGTGGTCGTCACCGCGGCCATCGCTGTGGGCGGTACTTACGCTTACTTCAACTCCCAGAAAACCGTTGCCGGTAACACCTTCGCTACCGCCAACTTAACCATCGGTGATCCGGTCAACAGCCCGGTGTCTGTGCCGAACATGGCTCCGGCCGTGTGGTCCAGCTCTTACGCTTTTGACTTGAACAACACCGGCACCATCACTTTCAAGTACAAAATGTCCGCGACTTCCACCGCCGACTCCGATCTTTTTAATCAGATCTGGACCGAGGTGAAGAATTCCAGCGACGAAGTGGTGTATGACGGCTTGTTGAAGGATTTGAACGTCGGTAGCGACAGCTCCCTGACCTTAGCGTCGGCTGCCAGCACTACCTACAACTTCAAATTCCAGTTGGTGTCTACCGCCGGTAACGAATACCAGGGTAGAACCGCCACCTTTGATGTCGACTGGTTGGCTTCTCAGGTTGAGAACGCCGGTTGGACTGAGTAAGCAAGTTCAAGTTTTCTCGTTTCGCTCTGGGGCATCTCGCCCAGGGCGAAACCATTAAGACCTGAAACATGAGCAAGGTTATCAAAATCATTTTAAGCGTTTTTGCCGGTTTAATCGGGGTGGTGGCCCTGCTGATGGTCATTTCCATTTTTCCCGTTACCGGCAATTTTAAATTCTTGATAGTTTTGTCCGGCTCCATGGAGCCGACGATTCATACCGGCAGTGTCATTATCGTCAAGCCGGAGGCCGCTTATCATAAGGGCGACATCATTAGTTACGGCAAATTCGGTTCCACCAACAATTCCATAACCCATCGCATTATTGAAGAGAAGGAGATCAACGGCCAAACACGGTTCATCGCTCAGGGCGACAACAACAACGCGCCCGACGACAAGCCGGTCGATCCGGCCACGATTTTGGGCAAGACGGTTTTGGCCGTGCCTTATGTCGGTTATGCCGTGGCCGCCGCCCGTCAGCCCTGGGGGTTCGCCGTGGTCATTATCGTGCCGGCTCTGGCCATTATGTATGATGAATTGCAAAAAATCGTCAAAGAATTGAAACGTATCAAGTCCGATAAATAATATGCGTTGCCAAACCAAACAACAATCAACCGCCAATCGCCGCTGCCAGAAATGGTTGCGGTTATTGTGGTACAGTTTGCCGGCCCGGGAGCAACGTCGGTGGCGTCGGGCGGTTATTTTGATTATGGGCCGCCGAAGCGCCGCCGCCTGGTTTTTGACTTTGTCGCGCCAAAACGGCCGTCAACGCGCGCGTCGTTCGCGTCAGTTTTTCCAAAAACAGCTTAAAACTCTTTGGCGCAGTGAAACCAGGGGCTGGTTGCACGCGCTGCGGGCTGACCGGTGGATGGCGGCCAAGCTGGTTTACGGCCTGGTGGCGGTGATGTTCAGCGTCAGCGTGACTTTTCCCGCCATGACCGAGGCCTCTTTTACCGACCAGGAAAACGCCGATGTCGGCGTGGTGGCGGCTTTATACGGTCCGGAAATCACTCACATTGAACTGCCGGATAAAACCATCAAATACGGTAAGAGTGTCAGTTACGGCGGTCTTAATTTGATTTTTGCCAATACTCACAAAACCTACGAATGGCGTTTGATCGGCGTCAGCGGTCAGACCGATTTTTGCCGCATGCTGGACTTGAAGTTGTCGGTAAAAAACGGCGGCACTTATTATGACGGCGATTTGCTTGGTTTGAATACCGGCGATATTAATTATTACAACAAGTGGACCATCAAATACGGTCTGCCCAATGACTCCTGCGGCGTTTATGACGGCGATGTTTGCGCCGTTACTTTGTCGGCCAGGACTCTCGGCGCCGGTCAGAATTACGAAGAGGTGTTTACCATGAAATTGACCGCCGACGTGCCGCACAACCAAGAACGACCCTGTCAGGACGATTGCGGGGGTCGGGGCTGGTATGATCCGAATGACGGCGACCAGGGAGATGACAACAATCAAAGCGTGGCGGTTGTTAACGACAGCGGTGTCGGAACCGACGGTCAAAGCGCGGCGGTTGATAATGCCGCCGCCGGCGACAATGCGGCGGTCAACGTTGATGACTCCAATCAAGAACAATCCGCGTCCGGTGATAGTAACGCCGCTAATTTAACGCCCGGCTCTTCCGAGGCGTTTGTTCCGGCTACGGTGTCGGTTGATAACGACGCCGATAACGCCGCCGCGGTTTCGGTGGTCAACGACAACGGTTCTCCGGCGGCTGATACCGCCGTTGAAGCCGCTCCGGCGTCCGGCGCGGAAGGGTCGGCGATTTTTGGCGACGCGCCCGCGACCGACAACGCCCCCGGCGTTTAATCAAAAGACGGATCTTGAGCCGTCTCTTTTCGCTATGTTCAAGCAGTTGAAGGGAGTTTTGATGCTGATGGCCCTCGCGGGCTTGTTTTTGTTGGCCAAACCGGTTTGGGCGGCCGATGTTTTGAATATTCAAATGGAAAAAGAACCGTTGTTCAGCGAGGCCAATTTGACGCCGGGCAGCATCGTCACCAGATGGATCAGCGTGGGCAATGTGACCGACGTTGTCCAGCGCGCCAATCTGCAGGCGGTTAATATTGTTGACAGCCAAAATTTGGGAGCGCAGATGTTTTTGACGGCGCGCCGCGGTCAGGCCGTGGTTTGGCAGGGGACTTGGGAAGAATTTTTTTTGGCCGGGGAGGTTGATTTGGGCGAAGTCGGTCCCGGGGAAACAATTCGTTACGATTTATCGGCCGGTTTGGAGCCGGCGGCCGGCAACAAAGCTCAGGCCAAGAATTTATCTTTTGATTTGGTGATCGGCGTTACCAGTTTGCCGCCGGATAGCGGCGGCGGAGGCGGCGGCAGCAGTCCGGCCGCGCCGGTAATCGCGCCGGTGGAGCTGGTTTTATCCAATGAAGTTTTGGGCGCCGGCGAAGGAGAAAATGGTCAGGTGATCGGCGGCATTGAGGGGCAAAGCAATTATGCCGTGGTCAAATGGACCACCAACAAGCCGGCCACCAGCCGCGTGGTCTGGGGTCGTTATTCTCTGCGCAATGAAGATTTGACCAATGATTATACTTTGGGCTACGAGCAGACAACTGAATTCGATCCCGAAAAAGTGATCGGTCACAGTGTGGTGATCGCCGGACTCGAGCCCGACACGGTTTATTATTTTCGCCCCCTGTCTTCGGCTTCGCCGGAAAAATACGGCAAGGAAATAAGTTACCGCACGGTCCCGAGCAAGGCCGATCGCGGTCAGTCGGTGTTGGGTGTTAAACTGGAAAAAAAATTGGCGGTTTCTTTGGGGGCCAACCGCGACCAGGTCAATGTCGGCGGTCGTTTGCAATATCAGATCAAGGTGACCAACGTTAATTCCGAGATGATCAAGGGCGCGCGTCTGACTTTGACCCTGCCCAACGGTTTTTTGTTTAGCGATAATCAGCAAACGCAACAATCCTGGATTTTAGACGCTATAGCGCCGGGTCAGCAGGTGACGCGCGATGTTTATGCGGATGTGAATTTGTATGTCGATCCGGGTCCTTACGCGGCCACGGCCGCGGTGCAAGTCGTGGATGCCGATTTGGCGAGCGCCCAAACCACGGTCACGGTCGTAAAAGGGCAAATTTTGGGAGTCAAGCTCGCGGCCACCGGTTTTAAAATTTTTGAATTATGGCTTTTGACCGGCGTGGCGGCCTTGCTGCTCCTGGCGGCCGGCATCGCGGCCATTATTAAACGTCGTTTATGTTGGAAATAAAACGCGGTCGGGCGCGCCGTTTGAATTTAATTATCGCCTGGTGCCTGGTGGCGGCCACGGCCGTAGCGGTTTATATTTTGGTGGCGCCGGTTTGGCCCTGGTGGCGTTATCAATTAACGCGGCCCAAGCAAATGACTCAGGAAGCAGCCAGGGCGGCCATTGACCGGGTCAAGCTGCCAACTAACGACGACAAGTTTCCCAACCAACTGTTCATTCCCAAAATCGGCGTTCACGCGTCCATCAGTTCGGCTTTGACCGAGCGGGTCGGTTTGAACGAAGGTGTGTGGCGACTGCCGGTCAGCGCTACGCCGGCCGGGCCGGGCCGCGTGGTTATCACCGGTCATCGTTTTAAATATTTGCCGCCCAACAACACCACTTTCTATCTGCTGGATAAATTGGAGGCCCACGACATCATCGGTATTATCTGGCAGGGTCAAAAATATTATTATGCCGTGGTGTCGCGTCGCATCGTGGCCGCCGATGACATGAGCGTGCTGGCGCCGACCGCCGATCGCCGCTTGACTCTGTTCACTTGCGATCCTTTGTTTTCCGAAGAACATCGGTTGATCATCGAAGCCGAGCCGATAATTTGGTAATGAGGTGGTTGCAAAGCTGCTTTGGCCGTAAATTGTCCCCCACAAAACAGTTTCGCAACCATCTCAATTAATGTTGTTTAACAATCAGGAGTCGCCATGCATATTGGTAATGTAATCGTACCCCAAAAAACAATGAAGGGGTACGAATAGGAAAGCTTCTGTTAAATTGGTGGCGGGCAAAGCTTACGCTGCTGAAATGTGGTTTTGCAAAAAAAGGGAGGACCGTTTCTTTTATCTACCCGAAGCCCACGATTTTTACAAACGGCGTTCCCTGTTATTTCCTAACGCGCAGGGCTTGAGTTTATTGTATCCGGAGTGCAAGTGGAAATTTGATATCATAAATGATGAGCGCCAATCATGTTCCATATTGTCCTTTGATCACGTTGATTCTATGTGGCAGGATGAGGATGACGATGAATATTCCGATGATTCGTGTGTGCCGTTGTTGTCTCAGTATTTTGATCATACTTGGAGTTTTGGCACATCTTGTATTAATTATTACACCATGAATTGTTTAGTGCTTGGTTTACGCGAACAACCTTGGCCGCCGTACTTTATGAAGTATCCTTGATTTTTTAAAGACGTTTATTTTTAGATAAACGTCTTTTTAAATGAAGCTCCTCGGGGCAGAGCCCCGAGGTATTTCGCGTAAGATTAATTAATTTAAGAAACCAAAGGTTTCTTAAATTCTTCTTACAAGGATGCCTTGACGCAGAGCATCGAGGAAGACTTTATGAGAAAATTTGAAATTCCTTTTTAAATAAGCTAAACTTAAAGCATAATTTAATCATTATGTTGGATCAATCCTTTATTCAAGCTATGGCCGAGCGGCTGCGTCAAGAAAGACTGGCGATTCTGGCTGACA
>Ga0172370_10008538_pt1 | contig 12268 bp, 12 predicted proteins | sample LakKiv5m_FD_114538 | JGI IMG/M metagenome (GOLD analysis project Ga0172370, IMG submission 114538) | Freshwater microbial communities from Kabuno Bay, South-Kivu, Congo - kab_022012_11.5m | ecosystem: Environmental > Aquatic > Freshwater > Lake | place: Democratic Republic of the Congo...
GCTTAGTTTTTTCGTATTCTTCGTTTTTCCTATTTACTAACTTCTTGATTTATAATCACTTATCCAACCTTTTTTCTATCGCTACGCATTAGAATTTTATTCCATCGCGTATTTTGGGTTAAATAACCTATTAAACCACCAATTCTATCTGCACCGGAAACATTACCTGTATTCGAGCAACCCGAAATAGATACATCACTATTAGAATTTCCTACTAATCCTCCAACATAATTTTGTCCGGTAATATTTCCTCCCTGGAGAATGACATTGGAAATTGTTGCACCAGTACTTGCACCAAAGAGACCAACATTATCTGTTGCAGAACGGTTGATAGTAATTCCAATAATTTTGAATCCGTTACCGTTGAAATTACCGCCAAATTTTGAACTTATGGTTCCTATTGGGTCCCATCCGGAGCCGCTATTGTAATAAGTACCGCCGGATGAGGTTGCAGCAGTTAAATCAATATCCATCGTTTGAATAAAATATGATGTTAGAAAGTTTCTTACATTGTTTAAATCTGCTGAAGTAGCAACCTGGTAAGGACTTCCGGCAGTTCCAGAACCGCCGGAAAACTGAGCTTTGAGATTTAAACTCAGAATTAGGATGCAAATAAAAAGCGTTATATTTTTTTTCATCGATGATCTCCTTCTTTTTATAGATACATTTTGTTCAATTGTTTTGCCGAAATTGGGAACTCTCAACTTCCGTTTAAAAAATCTTTTAGTTCGATGAGATTTTCTTTCAACAAATATTTGTCTGCGCCTGCAAGTATAGCTTTTTGTTTTAATGATTCGTCGTCATAATCGGCTACAACAATAATTTTAACAGTTGCAGACATTTTTTTTATAATACTTACGGCTTCCAATCCGTCTATCACTTTTAACTTAAAATCCATAATCACTATATCGGGCTGATGGAATATAAAGTTATCTATTGCCATCAAACCATTTGAGGCTTCGATTGAAGTATAGCCAAGTTTATCAACAAGGAGCTTAATGAATTCTCTCATTCGAGTGTGGCTCTCTGCAATAAGAATTTTCATATTGTAAATTTTTTCTCAGAGTTGATGCAAAAATAGATGTCGGTAATGCGTAAGCCTATAGGTGGAAGAGGTCATTTGTTGAAGGGAAATAGGGGCTGCCCCCCAGAAATGTTACTTGTTGGAGTTTGTTAACCTGAGTGCGTATTTAAGCAGCGCTGAGTTACCGGTAATGCCTAATTTTTTGCAAATGTTGCTTCGGTGGTTTTCCACAGTTTTATAACTGATGAAAAGTTCTTCAGCAATTTCTTTACTGCTCTTCCCTTTCCCTATCAGTTTTAAAATTCTTTTTTCTGATTGAGTTAGTTCTTCTTTACTTGACGGCTTTGTTTTAAGATTCATCGAAATAAGAAAATGCGAAACCTGCGGGCTGATGTAAAAATTATCTTCTACTACCGCATCGATGCATTTAAGAATATCAACTACGGCGCTTTCTTTAAGGATGTAGCCTTTAACTCCAATTTCAAAAACTTTTTTTACAAACGATTCTTCATTAAACATGGTTAAGAAAATAATTTTTGTAGGAAGATTTTCGTTTTTAACAATTCGAGCGACGTCAAACCCATCCATCAAAGGCATCTGCACATCAATAATCGCAACGTCGGGTTTCAAACGTCTAATCAAATCCAAAGCAGACTTACCGTTTTCTGCTTGCCCGGCTATTTCCAAATCTTCTCGTGCAGATAAAATCTGGATAACACCCTGAGTTAAAATCGGATGATCATCTGCAATAACTATTTTAATTTTCTTGTCCATCGTTCTTCACCGGAACGCAAATTTCTAAGCGTGTTCCTTCCAAATATTTCGATTTAATTTCAATTTTACCATCAAGTATCAGCAATCTATTAAGAATATTTCTTAAACCAAAACCTGAAGATATTTCTGCGGTTGCTTCGTAGTCGAATCCTTTTCCATTGTCGCTAATGGTTAATACGATCTGTGCAGTCTCCTTTTTTATATCGATAAATGCTTCCTTTGCGTTGGAGTGTTTAGTGATATTATTTATTCCTTCTTGCACAATTCTGAAAAAGTTAATCTCATTTTCATGTTCCAGAAGATTATCTACATTCTCTAAATGACTGTTTATGGTAATTGAACCGGTCTCGGAGAATTTTTTTATTGCCGAAGCGATGGTTTCTGTAAGTCCAAGTCGTTCCAAATGAGCCGGTCTGAGGTTAAAAGAAATTTCTCTAACTGAATTGAGCACGGAAGAAACAGCTTGGTTTATCTCGTCTAACTGAGCGATAGCCGAATCATCCATTTTTTCATTTTGCAAACCGATTAACACACGATTTTTAATAAGCAGAATATCCTGTCCCAGGCTATCGTGAAGCTCGCCGGCAATTCTCTTGCGTTCTTCTTCTTGCGATTGAATTAATTGTTTGGTAAAAGAATGCTGCGCGGCAATTTCAATTTTTATCGCTTCTTTTTCTTTCGCTTCGGTTATATTCTGCAGAGTTCCAAAAATTCTAACCACTTCCTTATTCTTGTTCAACGCTACTACTTTATGCGCTTTCATCCATCTAATATTATTGTTCACAAGAGTTCTAAATTCTAATACAGATTCTTCAAGATTTGTGTTCGTATTGAAAAAGAAATCTACTACCGCAGCTTTGTCTTCGTGAATAATTTTTTCATTCAGTACGTCATTAAAAGAGTTCTTTATTCTCACGTCGGAAGTATCAAGTATTTTGGAGAATTGATCCGAGAAAGAAAGTACAGTTCCCGTCACGTCCAATTCCCAATTTGCAAGTTTGGCCGTAGCTTGCGCTTCTTTAAGATTAGTTTCACTTTCTTGAAGTTCTTTATTAAGATTTTCTAATTCCTCTTTCTGCAATAGAATTTCATTCTTTTGTTGATCTAACACAACGTTGGCAGTTTTTAAATTCCGCTTGCCGAAGAAGATAAACAGCATTACGACAGAGATTACGGTAGTTGAAACAATGAGAAGAATATTTAAATCAGTCTGGATGGCGATGTTTTCGCTTAAAATATTCTGCTCTTTCTTAAGGTATGCATTTTCTATTTCCCTTTTTTTAACATCATACTTTACTTTGTAGTCTGAAATCTGAAGCGAAAAACGTTCACTGTAAAGGCTCTCCTCTACAAGATGCATGAGTTGCTGGTATAAAGAAGATTTTTGCCAATTGCCTTTTAACCGATAAACTCTACCGATATTCTCGTAAGTGTTTCTTAACAGAGTCTTATTTCTAATTTTTTTGCAAAGATTTAAAGATTTTAGAAAAGTCTGCAAAGCTTCATCATATTTTTTCAATTCAACTAATTCAAAACCGTAATTGTTGAGGTAAAGAATCTGCAGCCAACCGTTTCCGGCATCTTCCGCCATGGCAATTGCTTTTTTCAATTGATGGTTAACGTTTAATAGCGAAGCAAGCGTTTCTTTAGATTTTTTATCACCTGGATTTTCTTTTATGTACTCATACTCAAGTCTCAACGCCTCTTGATACATTTTTGATTGTTTCACACTATCGGATTCAAACATACCGCCGACATAAAAAGACAGAGCGGATATATTTTTTTTATCGGATGTTTTCAAAATTTTATATGCTTCAGAATAGTAATCTTTCGCCGGCATAAGATCCGCAAAGTAATACGATCTGGCTAACTTTATTTTTACAAGAGCAGCGTTTAACGAATCACCATACGATTCGTACCCCTCAAGCGCGTGGTAATACGCTTGAATTGATTGGGCGTAAATGCCGCTTGTAAAATATATATCTCCGATATTGATGTAAGATTCATTTGCTTCCGCCGTACGTTTCATCTCAACGGCTTCTCTTACTTTTTCCCGGTATTCGGAAACTAACGCTTTTTTATTTGGTTCTAAAATCGAGAAATTTTCAGTGATTATCTTTCTAACTAAAGTTATCGAAATGAATGGATCATAGTTCTCCAAACTATCAAGCTGATTTTGAGCATACGAACAAGATATTCCACTTAATAAAATAGACAGCGCTAAAAGTATTTTGTAATTTTTAGTTTGAATAGATTGATTCATAAATAAAACAGATCAAAGTAAAGTTGATTTTAAAAACACATAAAACTATCGGTGAAATAAAAGAATTGACAATTCTCGAAAAACGATTTTGAGAAATGATTTTTCCGCAATGTATAGCCGAAGTAAATAAATATTTCTCTTTTCTCATGATGATTTCCCCATATTTCTTCGGGGATCATACTCTTAACAAAATTACAAAAAAAACTCAGCAGACAAATTTTTCATTCAGAGTCACTCAAGATAACCATAAGACTTTATTCGGCTGCGGAGAATCTAAATCATCCGAGAGACTTTTGGCTGAGAAGAAACGAAAAGAAGAAGATTGAAAATATAATTAAACTCACTTCTTAGGATTCGATCCTACTTTTTATTAAAAAAAAGGCGCCGCTACAAATAGCTACGCGCGTTCATTATAATTTTCTTAAACTTAAAAATGAACGGATCGGTTAATTCCTTTCCGCTAATTCTTTCAATTTTTGGTTCATTTGTTTGAAACCGTTTTCGGTATTTTCGAAAATTTTACCGCTAAAAAACCAGAGGAGGATACCGCCGAAATCTTCACTTTGTTTGAAGGTTGTTGTCCCATCGTGATTATCAATTAGCTCAAATTTATGTTCACCGTCAAAGAGTCCGGTAAACAAAAAATTCCCGAGCCAACGGAGTTCTTTGGCAGGTTGGTAAACAAGTATCGTCGGCTTAAATGTTCTTTCCGACGATTCAGGCGGCGAGAGCAAAATAGTAATTTCTTTTCCTACAGCAACTTCTCCTTTAAGCGATTTTATGAAGGGATTCCAGACGGGATAATTTTCAAAATCTGTTAGAACAGCCCACACTTTTTCGGGAGCTGCGTTGATAATAATTTCAGTTTTTATTTCTTTTGCAGCCGTCATAAAGCTGATTATTGATAGTAGCGCAATTGTGTTTAGTGATTTCATTTGATCTTTCCTTTGTGATTTGTGAAATATTTAATTAACACTACAAAGGTAGAGCTTAGAGAAAGCAGTCCTCTTGATAAAAATCAAGAAATTATAGGAGATTCTTTTTTCTAATTCTGCTGAAAGTTTCCGGCGTCATGCCGAGCATTGAGGCTATAAACTGAAGGGGAACTTGTGTAAAAAGTTCTTTATTATTTTCGAAAAAAAAGGCGTACCGCTCTTCGGCTGACATCGAAAGGTGACTGAAGATGCGATCTTCTAAAATAGTAAAGCACCGTGCGATAAAGAGTTTTTCAAGTTTGTGCCAATCGGGGATTACCCTTCCGATCAAATTGTAATCGCTTTTCTTGATTGTGTAAAGACGTACATCGCTTAACGCCTGGATTGACCACCTTGCAGGAGTTTCAAAAACAAAACTTGAAAGATCTGTAACAAAATATCCTTTCGTTGAAATCCATTGTGTTACTTCTTTTTCTTCCGTGGCGGCAAAGATCCTCAAATATCCCGACCGGATAAAACTCAGTTTGTCACATCTACTTCCCTGCTTTAAAAAGAAACCGCCTTTCGTTATTTCAGTTTCTTCAAAAAACGATTCGATCTTTTTCAGTTCATCACGGTTTAATGTGAAGTACGATTTTAGATAATGCTCTAATTCGGTCATTGATATTTTGCCATTGATTACAAGGGTCTTATAAATTTATTTCAGCAAAGCAGATTGCTTGTCAAACGACACTCGAGAATTCATCAGACGACCTCGATTCGTTTTTATTTTTCGTGAGATTCCTTTGGTTCAGTTTCCTTATCAGACTGCAAATTTTTATGAAGAGGTATCTCGCGGGCATTTACATCCCACTTAAAATCGGTTACTTCCCAACGAGGCGGCAAATTTATTTCCTGTCGGCAGTACAATATTTCTTCCGAAGGTTTGAATGGGAACGGGAAGCCGGGAGAGAATTTTCCGTTGTTGTCTGTGTCGTAAAAAAAGTAGAGGTTGTACTTACCAGGTTCAACTCTTGTAAATGCGAACTCTCCTTTTTTGTTCAACTTTTTTGAATAGGACAATTCCGGTTCAGTTTTACTTTGAAGAACGAGCAGAGGATTTTTTGAACTGTCTAAATTTTCAGCGACGCCCGAAAATCCGGTGAAGTTTAAACCGTTAAACGTTTTAAATCGGTATTGATACAGCGAATCAACGCTGTAGCCCGCAATGTCTGTAATGTCTTTAAAATTAAATTGAATAACGTACGTTTCAAGAGATTTTAATTTTTGTACGGCTTTAACAACAAAAGAGGCGTCATCAATTTTAAGCAAAGAAAAATCAATCTTCTTTCCGGTAGTATCGGTAAAAGAAATTTTCTTTTTTAATCCTTCAACATCAAATTCATTATCAAAGTAAAAAGAAATTTCAGTATTTATAAAATCGACTTCTTCACTGTGTTCGGGAGGATTGGTTTTAATTAACTTTGGCGCCGAAGTATCCGGTCTATCGCCAACAGTTAAAGAGATTTCATCAAACGGCGTTACATTTTTTTGTTCATCCGAAATGGTACGGGCAGATAAATAACATTGATTCTCCATCGGAATAGAATCGCTCATCGCTAAAATCAATTCCTTTTCTTTAGCTCTTCCTTTGTACGCAAACTGCACAGGGTATGCTTTATTTGTGGTTGAATCGTAGATCGAAAATTTCTTCGCGTCAACAGACGCAGAATCAAGCGGCTCAGAAAAAGAAACGACGATGTGATGCTTATCCGTCATTACGGCGCCAAACAATCTGGGACTAACCGTATCAATTTTGGAAAGCGAAAAATTCATTCCCGAATAAAGCGTATCTTGTTCCGATAAAGTTACATCACGAAAAGGAACGCCGATTAAATCTTGATCCGGCTGAAAAAGAAAATCGCGGTATTCATCTTTTACGGCAAAAATTCTGTAAACGCTAAAAGCCAAACCGGATAAGGAGTAATTCCCTTTCTCGCCAACTTGAGAAACATAATCAGCTTTTCGTTTTACAGGATCGATGGTGTCTCCCGTAACTTTGTAGGCAAAAATCATAACGCCGGAAGGTTTTTCAAAATAGACGTTACCTTGAATGATTCCGTTATCGATTTTTTTTCCGGTAGCAAACGCGAACGAAAATGCTTCCGACATTCTGTTTTTATTATTGTAATCAACAAGGTCGGTTCCGATTGTAACGTTATAGGTAACATCCGTTTTTAATGCGCCCGGGAAATAAACACGAACCGATGTGCCGCTCCAATCAAGCTCCAAATCACCATCAACTTGCGGCGAAATAAAAATTGCATCCTTTAAACTTCTTTTATCAACATACTCCGAAAAATCGAGTTCAAAATAATCACCGGTAAAATTTGTAGTTCCGTTTGCAGGAAAGACTTCAACAATTTTCGGGGGAATAGTATCCAGCGGACCGCCGCCGGGAGGTAATTGATTTGCACAGCTCATTAAATAAAATGATGAGAGCAGTGAAAGAAACTGCGTTATTTTTTTGATTGCCGGTTTAACCATGTATGATATTCTTTTGCAAGTTTTTGATGCTGAGAAAAAGTTTGTGAAAAAAGATGTCCGCCTTGCGTATCGGCTATGAAGAAAAAGTAATTATTTTTTTCAGGATAAAGCACAGCAAGGAGCGCTTCCTTACCCGGATTGTTTATTGGTCCCGGCGGCAGCCCGTAATTTTTATAAGTATTATACTTCGAATCAATTTGCAAATCTTTTCCGGCTAATCGTTTCCATCCGTTAGTCTGCAAATATTGCAACGTTGGATCAGCTTGCAGTTTCATACCTCCGTGCAGACGGTTGAGATAAACTCCGGCAATTCGATTCATTTCTTCTTTTTTATTCGTCTCGCCGTCAACAATAGCGGCTAAGGTAACTACTTCGTGTTCAGTTAAACCGATTTTTTTTGCTTGCGCTTTAAGCGAATCGCCAAAAAATTTCTGAAAGGCTCCGTAAATTGTTTGCGCAATTTCTTCGGCGGAGCTGTTTTCATAAAATTCATAATGATCCGGCAGCAAGTACCCTTCAAGTGAAGATTTATCAAAATTTATTTTAGAGAGAAATTCCTTATTGTTGATCAACGTAAAAAGAGAATCGGCGTTCACAATCTTTTCTACTTGAAGCCGGTTGCATAATCCTTTTGTAGAAATACCGCTGTATAATTTAACTTCTTTCAGCGCATCACCTTTGCCGGAAATAAAAAGATCAAGCAGTGAGAGATAACTTAATCCGTTTGGTACACGGTAACGGGCGGCTTTAATTCTTTTTGTGGCGCCGTAAACGTAGGCGGCTAATTTAAAATTTCCTTTACTTGAAATGATTCCTTCTTCTTGAAGTTTTTGAGCCAGAAAATCTAACGATTCCCCTTTGCTGATTTTAATTACTTTCGGCACATTACCGGAATAAGTATTGGGGCTAAAAAAAATGAATGAGAAAATTGAAAGAACAACCGCAAAAAAGGAAATGATGAGAAGCAATTCTTTTTTTGAAAGAAGACTTTTAAAAGAAACTTTTCCTCCGGCTGAAAACAATTTATAAAGATTTCCTTTTACGGCTTCTTCTTTTTGGATAGCGCGGGATTCATCAAGGATGCGCTCGTAAATGCGCATAACCGCTTCTTTACGTAACGGTTCTTCTGCATACGAACCGATCCGCGCATTGATAAATTTTTCTCGTTCGGGATTATAGGTTGGCAAGCCCATCGAATGCTTTATTCTGCCGATCATGATGGCGTGTTTCGTTCGTTTGGAAAGGAGCGAAACCAATTCTTTATCAATCACATCAACGCTTAAGCGCAGTTTATTTAACAGCTCTTCCTTCTCTTCAACTGAAAGGATTTGCAGTTCATTTTCTACTTTTTTGTAAACATTTTCCATTGGGCAAAGATAAGAAATTTCTCTTTCTACAGAGAAGAATTGACAAAATATTTTGAAGAAAAATTTGGGAAGGCATCGGTTTCAAGCGAAAAATGTTCACCGGCATCCAGCAGAGACTTTGCACGGAATGCTATCATTGCACCATTATCGCCGCAATATTCAAGCTTCGGAATCACCACTTTCTTTTTGTACTTTTCACCTAATTGAAGAAACGCAGTACGCAGCGCGTTATTTGCAGCAACTCCACCCACAAGCGACATTGACGCGACTTCATATTCCTTTAAAACCTTTTCGCATTTTTTCACCAGCGCTTTTACAACCGCGTATTGAAATGATGCGGCGATATCATTTAATCTTTCTGTTGGAATTTCATTCCCCTTCGGAAATTCTTTTTGAATGTATCGAAGAACCGAAGTTTTTAATCCGCTAAAGGAAAAATCATACTTCCCTTTCAAGTCGGCAATAGGGAATTCAATTTTTTTCGGATTCCCTTTTTCTGCGGCAGCTTGAATTTTCGGTCCGCCGGGATAACCAAGTCCGAGCATTTTAGCAACTTTATCAAATGCTTCGCCGGCTGCGTCATCAATTGTTGAGCCGAGATGTATAATTTCAGTAAAACTTTTTGCGAGGAGAAGCAGCGTATGTCCGCCGGAAACAGCAAGCACCAGCAAGGGAAATTCCGGTTTATCTTCCATTAAAAAACCGGAGAAAATATGCCCTTCAATATGATTCACCGGAACGAATTTTTTCTTTTTGGCGAACGCCAATCCGCGTGCAAATGTATAACCAACCAGCAAAGCGCCAATTAATCCCGGTCCGGCGGTTGCGCCAATGGCATCAATGTCATCAAGGGTACAACCGGCTTTAGCCACGGCTTCTTTAACAAGTGAAGTGATAATTTGGATGTGCGCACGGCTTGATAATTCGGGAACGACGCCGCCGAAATTGATATGGAAATCTTGTGAAGAAATAAGATTGACGAGAAATGTATTATCTTTTAAAACAGCGACAGAAGTTTCATCGCAAGAACTTTCGATTCCTAAAACGAGCATTATCTTTTACGTGAAAAAAGATTTTTTACAACCTGTCCGGCGATGTTCGGATTTTCTTTCAACCGTCTGATTGAGTAGAGATACCAATCTTTTCCGAAGGGGACGTAAATTCTAACTTTATAACCGCCTTCAACTAAATAGTCGCGCAAATCTTCACGGACACCAAGCAGCATCTGAAATTCAAATGCATCACGCGGAATTTGCATCGCTTTGATCAGCGCAATCGCTTCATCAACTAAGTAATCATCATGCGTTGCAATGCCTACATAATTTTTATTTTCAAACATCCACTTGAGCGCATCGAGATAATTTTTTCTAATTTCGTCTTTTCCTTTAAAAGCGATTGAGACCGGTTCAATATAAATTCCTTTACACAATCTGATGTTCGGATTCAGCGAACTGAGAGAATGGATATCGCTCAATGTTCTTCTCATGTACGCTTGAATTACGGCTCCGCAATTTTGGTAAGATTCTCTTAATTTTTTATACAGCCGGAGCGTTGCATCCGTGCAGGAAGAATCTTCCATATCCAGCCTTACAAAACTTTGCATGGCTTTTGCTTTTTCCGTTAAAGACGAAACCTGCTCGTAGCAGAATTGCTCATCAAGCTGCAAACCCATTTGCGTCGGTTTGATAGAAAGATTTGCTTTCAGTTGAAGTTTTCGAATAGCATCAAGAACTTCCGAACACGCCTGCCTTGACGTAAAGGCTTCTTCCTTCGTTGTAATCGCTTCACCAAGCACATCGATGGTAGCGTGGATACCTTTTTTATTCAATTCCTGCACAACGCGCACGGCATCCGGCAGCGAATCACCGGCGATATAGCGATCCGAAAATTTTTTAACAATAGATTTTGGTAAAACCTGGACAAACGAAACGATCAAATCATTTATGAATGACACGAAAACTCCGTAAAATAGTTGCTTAAAGTTACCGTTATAATTTTTTTTAACAAAAACATTCCACAAAATCCTTAGCTCTTATAAACTTCACCCTTTTCATACGTGCCGAATACTTTAATTGAAAGAGAAATCTCGGCAAGATTTTTCAGTGCATTCTTCACACGCTCTTCACGCAAATCGCCCATGAAATCAGCGTAGAACCGGTATTCAAAAGGTTTGTGCGCTATCGGTCTCGATTCAATTTTTACCAAATTGATTTCACGAAGCGCAAACACACTAAGTCCTTTAAATAACGCGCCGGGCATATTTTTCAACTCAAAACAAACTGAGGTTTTTGGCGATTTGAAATCCTGGAGCAATTGTTCTTTAGCGATGACCAAAAACCGGGTATAGTTCTCCGAATTGTTCTGAATGTTCTTTTTCAAAATTTTTAAGTGATACACTTCGGCGGCTTCTTTACTTGCCACAATAGCATTCGGTTCATCGGCATTTTTTAAAAGCGTAAGTGCGGAACCTGCGGTATCATACGCCGGAAGGATTTCCGCATTCGTTAACGTTTTCAAAAATTCACTGCACTGCCCGAGCGCCTGCGGATGTGAAAAGACTTTTTTGATGTCGGTGAATGCTAAATTTTTAGTCGCAAGCAATTGATGATTTATCTGAAGTTGCAATTCGCCGGTTACATTTAAGCCGTGCTTTCCATCTGGCGAAGTTGATTTTAACAGCAAATCATACGTGTCAAACACGCTGCCGTAAAGGGAATTTTCAATCGGCACAACGCCAAAGTTTACCAGCTTTTTTTGCACTTTAGAAAATACATCCGCAAACGAATAGCAAGGAGAAGTTTCGATATTGTTTCCGAAATATTTTTTTGCGGCAACTTCGCTAAAAGCTCCGTGTTCACCCTGAAAGGCAATTTTCATCATTAGTTCTTTCTTTGAGTTAAAATTAATTGTAGAAGTAATTCGGCTTTTTGTTCCAATTCCGCCGCAGTGCCGTTATTATAAAATGTAAAATCGGCTTTCTCTTTTTTTTCTTCATCGGGTATTTGATATTTCATCCGCTGTTTTACATCAGCCGGTTTGATTTTTTCCCGCGCGGCTGTCCGCGCAATTCTGATCGCTTCATCGGCGCAAATTAAAATAGTGTAATCAAAAAGATGTTCCATTTTAGCTTCAAAAATAAGCGCAGCTTCAACAAAAACAATTTCTTCATTTTTACTTTCGGCAAATATTTTCTTTATTTCTTCTATTACAACCGGATGCACCAACTCGTTTAAACGATTTATTTTTTCTTGATTGATAAAAGCTTTTTGATAGAGAGCAATTCTGTCAAATTTTCCGGAGGGATAAACCTCACCTCCGTACTCTTGAATGATTTGTTTTTTCAATTGCTCGTTTGTGCTATAAAGCTGTTTAGCGATGA
>Ga0172370_10008541_pt1 | contig 12265 bp, 10 predicted proteins | sample LakKiv5m_FD_114538 | JGI IMG/M metagenome (GOLD analysis project Ga0172370, IMG submission 114538) | Freshwater microbial communities from Kabuno Bay, South-Kivu, Congo - kab_022012_11.5m | ecosystem: Environmental > Aquatic > Freshwater > Lake | place: Democratic Republic of the Congo...
AAAATGAAAATTATTCATTAATGAAACTTGAAGAAGTCGAAAATCATATAAAAAACCACAAACACTTGCCCGGAATTCCATCAGCTGAAGAAGTGAAACAGAATGGTGTAAATCTTGGCAAAAATCAAGTACAATTACTTCAAAAAATCGAAGAACTAACACTCTATGTAATTGCTCAAGATAAAAAAATAAAAGAGCTTGAAAGTAAAATAAAGACAAAAAGAGGCAAAAAATGAAAAGAATATTGATAATTTTGCTCTTAGCTGCTGGTTTATTTTCCTGCAAAGACAAATCCGTCGAGCCGGAAGCTGTTGACCCTTATGCCGATTCTGCAAATATTAAATTACAATATATATTTTATTATGGACTTGATGTTGTCTATCCAAATACACAATTAGGGAACATAATAATTCTTAATTTTGACGGCAAAATTAAAAATTACGATATGTATTCCAAAGATCGGTTTGGAAAAGTCTTAGAATACAAATTAACAAGTGAATTGAAAAAAGATATGTCATTTTTAGATACTTTAAATGATATTTTTACAAATTATAAATTTAGTTCTTATCCGAATGAAATTCCTTTCGATAGTGATTCAAATGAAATTCCTACATTTCCTTGTGGAAGCAGTAGTATTTCTTTTAGAAATTTGAAAAATGAATCCTTAAAATTGGTTGATATTCTTAGCTGTTTTAGAACAGGAAAATATCCTCAGAATTTCGATGAATTTTATTCAAAATTAAATAAATTATTCTTAAATTAATAACTAGGAAGAATATGAATAAGAATATATTATTAATAGGGATAATTTTATTATTTTTTAATTTTATTTTTGCCTTTTCGCAGGAAGAAAATTCTGAGCAAACTACTTATGAGGTTAGTGAATTGCAACAATTATCAAATGATAATTATTCACTTCGGTCAGGAGTTCCTCCTGACCGTGTCAGCTGTGTAGTTAAGAAATCGGTAGGAAAAATTCTAGCCGAGAGAGAAATGTTGAACTCCGCTGGAGTTCTGTGTTTCTCTTAGTGTTTGGATTATTACAAATATTGAACATCTTCGATGTTAGGAAAGAAACAATTCCGTAGGTATTGAATATTTGTAACATCTGGAACCTCAAGAAAGATAACAACTCCTTAGGTGTTGAACAAAATTAAAGAGTGTTCCCATGCATGAGCTTGGAAACATGATTTCTCTCCGTTCAGGATTTCCTCCTGTCTATGTTAGCAGTGGAGTAAAGAAATCGGCAGGAAAAATTCTTGCCGTGAGAGAAAATATCGCGTTAGCGATTAAATTATGGTAGCACAGTGTCATATTTGCTTGACTGTTATCGCATTAGCGATTATATTATTCTTTTTCCATAGAGATTAAAACGCTCACAAAAAGAGTTGGGATAAATCCCTAATGTGTGTGTACATCTTGTTCTCCACGAGCTAAAGCTCGTGGCAATTCATATTCAAATCCATTAATTATCTTCTTTTCTCTTAATCCCAAAAATCCCTTATAATCCCATTTCAAGACGAAGAATCCACCCCGTCAGACTTCGTCTGCCACCCCTCAAGAAGGGAATTTACAGCCCCAAACACCTCTTTCAATTAATCGATTAATCAGTTCATCAATTAATCTCTTTTCTAAATTAATTCAAAAATCGAAATTGTTACGATATTAGATTGATTTTGGAGAATCATAACAAATCCCAACGCCACACCAAATATTCCATTTCAATCTTGATTGTTACAAAAGTGGAAAAAAAAATATTGTAACAAAATGTCACAAATTGTAACAAACAATTTTTTTCTAAACTTGAAAGTAAATATAATAATGAAGTTGCTTATAATGTCTAAAGAGTTAAAAGACAATTCATAAATTTGTACTTTTGGTCAGCCGCAAGAGGCGAACTCATTCACTTTCAACCATTTCATCCTGAATTTCTTCATCATCTTTGTGTTTGATAAGCTTTGCCTGATATAAAAACACAAGCTCCTGGGCGATGCTTCTTGCCTGACGTGAAATTGCATGTATGTTTCTGTTTATGTCAATTAAGTAAGCCGCTGTTTCGATGTTGGAATTATCCTGCTTCATAATAGAAGTTAAAATTTCAAAATTCTGATTATACAGGTCAGAGGAATATTTATCCATCCTGATGGCTTCCATCGCATTGTCATAATCAGCATTGACAAACGAATCTATAATTTTAGAGATAATCGAAAGTACATGATTTCCCAATTCGGGCAATTTTGTCTTGGAAACCAAACCCGGGATATGTTTCAGCTTTAAAATATCCTCAGCAATATTCGTAGCCATGTCCCCGATTAATTCCATGTTGTCGTTCATTGAAACTGCCGAAAGAACAAGTCTCAAATCCATTGCAACAGGTTGATGCAATGCAAAAATTCTGAGGCATTGTTTGTCAATTTTCAAATCAATTTTATCAACTTTGACTTCCAGTTCCAGCACTTGTCTGGGAAGTTCAAGATTGTTTTCAACCAATGCATTAATCGTAAATTCGATTTGCTGCTGAACGAGCGTCCCCATACGAAACAGACGGTATCTCAATTTGTTCAGTTCTTCTTCAAATGGTTTATATAAATGTTCTGTCATAATTTTAATTCATAGTTATTAAAAAAATATTAACCGAATCTGCCGGTGACATATTCTTCGGTCTTTTTGTTGGACGGACTTGTGAATATTTTTCGTGTTTTATCATATTCAATTAGTTGTCCCAAATAGAAAAAGGCAGTGAAATCGCTCACTCGAGCGGCTTGCTGCATATTGTGAGTAACAATAACAATCGTGTAATTATCCTTCAATTCGCTGATGAGTTCTTCAATCTTTGATGTAGAAATCGGGTCAAGTGCACTTGCAGGCTCGTCCATCAAAATCACATCAGGATTGACAGCCAGCACACGTGCTATGCAGAGTCTTTGCTGCTGACCGCCGGAAAGTCCCATTGCACTGCTTTTAAGCCGGTCTTTGACTTCATCCCAAATTGCAGCTTTTTTGAGACTCTCTTCCACTATCTCGTCAAGAATCCTCTTGTCATGCAGTCCGTTTACCCTCGGTCCGTAAGCAACATTGTCGTAAATAGATTTTGGGAAGGGATTGGACTTTTGAAATACCATACCAATTCTTTTCCTAAGTTCAACAACATCGAGATTTTTGTCATAAATATTGATATTATCAATTTTTACCGTACCTTCAACTCTGACTTTATCAATCAAGTCATTCATCCTGTTCAAGGTTCTCAGAAAAGTTGACTTACCGCATCCTGAAGGTCCGATAAAAGCCGTAACTTGTTTTTCGGGAATATCAAGCGAGATATTTGTTAAGGCTTGTTTAGCCCCATAATAAAAATTAAGATTTTCTACATTGATTTTCGGATTTTTCATTTAATTTTCTTTTCTCTGAATTTAATCATCTTCCTGCTCTGGCACGAATCCTCGACCGGAAGAATATGGCTGTGAAATTTAATAAAAATGTTAAAAATAGCAATACGAAAGTTGTTGCGTACTGTAGAGGCTTTGTTAGCTCAACGTTTGTTGACTGCGTTGCCAAAACATAAATATGATAACCAAGGTGCATAAATTGTGATGACAAAGAATTTGGTAAATCCGGCAGGTAATAGGCAACGCCGGTAAATAAAATCGGAGCTACTTCTCCTGCTCCCCTGCTTACGGTCAGTATTGTACCGGTCAGAATACCCGACATAGCCCCGGGCAGGACAATTCTGATTATCGTTGAAAGCTTGGTTGCACCGAGAGCCATGCTGGCTTCTCTCAAGTCACGCGGAATAGCTCTGATTGCTTCCTCAACCGATACGATAACGACCGGTAATGTTAGCAAAGCCATCGTTAGGGCAGCCCAGATTAATGCAGGCTGTGCCCATTTAGGTCTTGTTCGTTCCTTGAAAAATTTAATTGCTTCGGATTTACTTATCGCAGCGTCTTCTCCGTTCATTTCAACAAGGACTTTAACCAGGTCAATTTGATTGGACCAGTAAGCAGCATCATTTTTTTCTAATAAACTTTTTATTTCGGAAGCTTTAGCTTTACCGGCAGAAGCGAAAGCAGAGCCTTGCATATTAAACACATTCTCAAGTTTGTTCAAACGAGAATTTTGCTCGAAGTTATCCATTTGCTTACCGACTATGCCGATAAAAAAGCCTAACCCGAACAAACCGAACACTATTGCCGGGACCCCAGCCAATGTATTTACAGCGAATCTTATTATTTTAGTAAAAATCGAATTTTCTTTTGCATATTCTGTAAGGTATATGGCTGTAATGGTTCCAATAGGAACTCCAATCAATGACATAATGATAACAAGAAGCATCGTCCCGATTATAGCCGGAAAGATTCCGCCCTGAGTTAGACCCTCCAAAGGTTTGGATGTAAGGAATGTCCAGGTGAGACTGCTTTTACCAAGAAGAAAAATATGCACCAGCAAATAAATAATAAAAACAATGATGGAAATAGCAGAAAAGCCGGTTATAAATATTGAAAAATTCTCCGTTAACATCCTTTTCAGGTCAAGACTCAGTTTCCTTCTGAGGAGAATTATTCCGGTTACAGTTATACTAAACGTTAACAATCCTATATACCAGGGCATTTTGAATAAAGAATATATTAACAATCCAAAAGCCGGTACGAATATTAGAAATGTCAAAAGCTGATTAAAGTATTTTTTGTTCAATTTCATTTAGTTGCCCTGGAAACGTCTTAATAATCTTTTTCTTACCCAAAATTCAGCTATGGCATTTAAAGCAAAGGTCACAACGAATAGGACAGCTCCAATCAAAAACAGAACTCCGTAATGAACTCCGTGAAACTCTACTTCCGCCATTTCCGAGCCGATTGTAGCTGCCATCGTTCTCACTGATTCAAATATATCAGCAGAAACCAAAGCCGCATTTCCCGTTGCCATCAAGGCTATCATCGTTTCTCCGAAAGCTCTTCCGAAACCGAGAATCAGAGCTGCGAATACTCCCGGGGTTGCGGCAGGCAGCATTACTCTCCATGCGGTTTCCCAACGAGTCGCACCAAGAGCAAGACTTGCTTCTTTCAAATGTTTTGGTACGGAAGTAAGTGCATCTTCCGTTACCGTATAAATTATCGGTATAATAGCGAGAGACATACCGATGCCTCCAACGAAGGCATTCAATCTGAATGTTGTGTGAAATACATTTTGAATTACAGTGGCAAGTGTTATCAAACAAAAAAATCCGACAACAACACTTGGAAAACCTGCGAGAATTTCGATTGAAGGTTTTAAAATTTCTTTAAGCCAGCGTGGCGCAAAAGCAACGGTGAATATTGCTGCTAAAATCGCTATGGGTGCTCCGATTATTAGACCAATCAGTGTTACTTTTAAAGCGCCTGCAAATAATGGAATAAAACTATATTTGGCTGTTGTTCCCACGGGCTGCCAAACATATTGAGGTTTGTTATCAATATAATCATTCGGAAGAATGAATTTCTGAACATTAAGCTTTTCCTCAGGAGAATCTTTCACAGAGTTGATTACTTTCGGTTTGTCTGCAATTACTTTGTCCGTATTCTCCTTCTTCTCAGCAATTGCATTATTTTCACTGACACTTTTCCTATCGCTTTTAGAAGATTTTGAACTTTTCTTTTCTTTTTCAACTGGCACGGAATTATCCGGTGAATATGATTCGGGCTTAAGTTCGCTACTATTAGCCGAGGAATTATCCGGTGAATACGATTCCGGTTTCAAATCCGGTGAAGATTCGGCAGGACTGTCGGGGCTGTAAGTTTCCGGTTTATCCGATTGGGAAGAGTTATCAGGATTATAAGTTTCTTGCTTCAAACTATTGTCGTCTAAATCATTCTTTACCGAAGCATTATACTTTGCCGGCTGGTCACTGTTTCCATACTTATTTCCGCTTGTATTCCCCGAATTTTGATTAGAAACATTACTCACGGTAGTTGTTTCCGGAGAAATAAAAGCATACCGAGATTCCTGAAAAACATAGTAAAAAATCGCAAGAATCGCCAGTATGGATACAAACGAAACAAGCTGAATCAATCGTTCAGCTAAATATTCGACAAAATAAAACTTTTTTCCGTATTGCAAAGGTCCGTGTGCAAGTGGGTTTCGTTTTCGTTTTTTTATTTTTGGCAATGCCGTATCCCTGCTGTTATCCGGATTGTCGCTTTCTATTTCCTGCATAAATTGTTATTCTGATATTTTAACTTAAATGAATGACTGCTTTTCTATCGGAAGTTTTCCACCCTGACAATCCCCTTTATTATAAATAATGGGGATTGCTTTTCAGGGGGAGTTCCTTTATCTAATGCAACAATGAAACTAACAAATCGAACATATTTCCGAAATATAATTCATTAATGTAATGGGAAATAACCAATATCTGTTACTATCTTCTGACCTTCGGCGCTTAGAACCCAATCAATAAACTTTTTAATTTCTCCGCTTGGTCTGTTTCTGACATACATGAAAAGAGAACGGGATATGGGGTAAGAACCGTTGCCTATTGTTGATTTATTTGGCTCAATCCCATTAACTTTACAAATCTTGACACCCTTGCTGTAGCCGTGCCCACCGTAACCGATACCGTTTGCGTCTTTGGTAACCGCATTAACAACTGCAGCAGTTCCGGGAAGATTCTGGCAGGATGGTGCATAATCCTGACCACCAAGAATATTATCTTTAAAGAAAACATAAGTTCCTGAATTATTCTCTCTCGAATATAGAATTATTTTTGCATCTTTTCCGCCAAGCTGTTTCCAATTTGTGATTTTACCGGTGTAAATCTGTTTTAATTGACTCACCGAAATATCTGAAACAGGATTTGACGGATTGAGATAAATTGTAATACCGTCTTTTGCACATGGTATTTCAACACCAACAGTTCCAAAACGTTCTTTCAACTTTTGAATTTCGGATTTTTTCATTGGTCGTGAAGCATTGCAAATATCCGTTGTACCGTTTATTAATGCTGAAATACCTGTGCCGGAACCTCCACCGGTTACCTGGATGGAAACACCTCCGTTTTTCGACATAAATTTTTCTGCCCATCTTTGTGACAGAATTACAATCGTATCAGAACCTTTTATTGTAATTTTTTCTTCTGAGAAAAATCCGCTGAAAGCGAGGAATGATACTACTAATGCTGCTAATCCTATTATTTTGTTTTTCATTATTATTAAACCTTATTATTTTTTTACTTTGTTACAAATTTAGAATTTTACCTGTGCTCTGAAAGTCAAAAGGTTTGCCGGCAAACTTGTTGGATTCAACGAACCGGTTGTCGTGGCTGTTTTGTTTATATCATACCAAAGGGAGAGTCTGATATGAGTGAACGAATAATTATGGATTCCAAAACCAAGAGTATTAACAGCTAACTCATTTTTATTTGTTTTTTCGTCAGAGGTAAGTGCCGTGTTCGGATTGAAAGCATCGTACTTTGCCGCTACCTGGAAGTCGGTTCCGATATTCTTAACAAGCATAACATAGAACCCGTTAAAATCTCTTTTACGAACAACTCCTACATTTTTTGTTGTGTCCGCGGGACCATTGATAACATTAATTTGGTCATTAAATTCATTTAAGTCCGAACCCATGATGTATTCACCCATTAGTTTCATTCCACCAAGGAAATCCCAATAGAACTGAGCTTCGACACCAAACCAGTTGCGACCGATTTTTGAATGTGCGTCGAGTGCTGTGAGGTCAGTCTTTTTAACATTACCAGTAATGGCTTGATTAGAAGCAAAAACATATTTTCTGTCGCCAGGAGTTTCCACATTACCGAACCTGGCATGGGCTCCGAAATCCAATGCCATCCCCAAATCTTTAAAATCTAATGATTTTGTGATTCTTGCCATAAAGTATAACGGTTCGGTATTGAAATACGGTCCTTCAGGCTGCTTAATGTCGCCTTTGAAAGTATTGTTAAAGCCTGCTAACTGAAGTTTGAAAAGGTCATCATCATGGAAAGTAATCATAGCTCCAAGGTCTCTTTCGTCGGGATATAGAGTTCTGCATAAAGTGGAACGTTCCATAGATTCACGCTGACTCGATGAGTATTCGACTTCATACATCGGTCTGTTAAAAACGCCGGCTTTTAGAGCAAATAATTTTTTCCACGGCTCTTTAAATTCAAGATAGGCATCTTTGATTGTGAAACCGCCGTTGGAAAAATCACCTTGAAGAACATACTCGGTTAATCCACCATCGTAAACAACTTTAAGTCTGCTTCTGCGGACTCTGAAACGTGACTGTATTTCGTCATCCTTCCCATAGTAAGGATTAGCAAAAAGACCTTTGGCGTTTTCTGTTTTTTCGTAGTTTATCTGTATATAACCGGAAACTTTGATTTTTTTCAAACCGGCAACATCCGTCTGCAATTCAGCAACGTTTTCTCCAAGAGACTCGGTTTTTGCTTTAACTTCTTCGACGCTTACAGGCTTTGTTTCTTCGTTTTCCTGCGACCAAGCGGCTAAAGGCATGATTAAGAACATTAATATTAGGGCTAATTGTGCCAAATACTTCATAAAAAAACTCCGTTTAAAAAAAAATTATTTGTCTTAATTTTCATATACAAAATTTGACTTTTAGAATGAAAGAAAAATAAAGGAAATGTTAAGATTGTGTTAATTTTGGAAATGGTTTGTTTCTTTTTCGAACAGTCTTGTAAGGACTCCGGTAACTATAATAAGTCCGAAAGGGATACAAGAATTATTTTCCCACAATATTTAATATCATGCTTTTTATTGTTATATTTGCAAGATAGTTATAAATAGAATTTATTGCTTAAATCCATAATAAAATTTGTTAAAATCAAATAATTTGGTTTAGAACAATTTATTTTTGTATATTTATTTCATGAAACATTATTCAAAAGCAGAATCTTTCAACGAAATTAAAGCACTTGTTGTTGACTTTGAGAAATATCTGACTCAATCAAACAAAAGTCTTGGTGAATCTCAGACAGAAAATAATTTTATAAAACCTTTTTTTAGTGCCTTAAATTGGAACGTTACTAATCGAAGTTTGGAACCGGAAAGACAAGTTTTTCAAGTTCAGGTGACCGGACAAACAGGAAAAGATAAAACACGACCTGATTACTTGCTCCGCATACCTGAAAAGCAAAATAACACTATGAAATCAGTGCTTTTCATGGATGCTAAAAAACCTTCGGAAAATCTGAAAACTAATGTTCATCATATCCGGCAGGTTTATCAATATGCTTACTCAACCCTAAACTCCTCTGAAAATCCGAATAACAGAGTCCGCCTTGCAGTTTTAACCGATTTTGAAGAATTTCGTTTTTTTGACTGCCTCGACCCAACGCCGCTTGACCCAAAATACAGGGAAAGATTCGAAACCTTTAATAAACACGTCATCAAAGATTGGACTTACAAAGATTATATAGCAAAATTTGACGAACTTTGGGATTTGTTAGAATATAACAACGTTGTAAACGGTTCTTTGGATAAATGGTATCTCACCGAAAAACAAATTTCGGATAACAGAATTACTCCCGATAAAAAGTTCCTTTCTGACTTAAAGCAATGGAGAACTGATGTTGCAAGGAGTATGTATAGAAATGATAAATCTTTGAGTGATTATCAATTAACAAAATCCACTTTACTATTCATTAATAGAATAATTTTCGTTAAAATGCTTTACGACCGAGGTATTGAGCCGGACTATCTGACAGAAATTCTGGCAACACTCGGTAAATCAAAGAAATCTGAGGTTAAACTATACGAACTTTGCAAGTCAACATTCGAGCGATTAAACCATATTTATAACGGCAGTATTTTTGAGGAACAAAAGGATTCCGATGATATTGAAATCTCGAATAGTGTTTTAAAAGAAATATTTGAAGAGTTGAAACCTGAAAATTCAATTTATACTCTTGCATCTATGCCGGTTGAGATAATCGGTAATGTTTACGAACTGTTTATTGCTGAGCAAATTGTCAAAAAAGGAACAGGAATTGCACTAATACCAAAATATGAAGATAAAAAAGCCGGCGGTGTTTATTATACTCCTCGCTATATTGTGGAATACATTGTTGATAATACTCTCGGCAAAAAACTCGAAGAATGTCGGACTCCAAGTGATGTTGCAAAAATTAAAATTCTCGACCCCGCCTGCGGCTCAGGAAGTTTCTTACTAGTAGCTTTTCAGAAATTGTTAGACTGGCATAAGAAATGGTATTATAACGAACTTTTAAAATTTGTAAAAAAAGATAATCCTTCTCAATTCAGAGTAAAAAATGATAAAAAAGTCAGAATATTGGATGATACAGGTAATGATTTTTATACTATTCATCTTTCACAGAAATTGAAAAGTGAAATACTGATTAATAATATTTTTGGGGTTGATATTGACCCGCAAGCCGTAATGGTGACAAAATTCAGCTTGTCAATCAAAGCATTGGAGGATTCAACAATTGAAGAAATTATAGAAGATACGACATTATTCAATTTACCGGCAATTCCAAAATTAGAAAATAACATTAAGTGTGGCAATTCATTAATCGGGAGTGATTTTTATATTGATAACCGTCCGTCTTTGTTTAATGAACGGGAAAAGCGAAAAATTAACACTTTTGATTGGGAAAAAGAATTTCCTGAAATCTTCAAAGAAGATATTATAAAACATGAAAACCAAATAGTTAAAAAAATAGGAACTCATCTGAATGCAGCAGTAAATTATTTAGATGGAGCTATTTATCATACTGAAAAAGCCGTTGAATATGCTAATGAATTGAACCAATTCGAAGTAAAAGAACCCGAAATTCCGTATCAAACAAACTCCAAAGGCGGTTTCGATGTGATAATTGGTAATCCGCCGTATGTCAGAATTCATCTGATGGAAAGATCAATTGTAGACTATATATTAAATAATTATCAAACTTCAACTGGTCAAATTGATTTGTATTCAATCTTTATGGAGAAATCAATTCATCTTTTAAAATATGATGGTTTCTTGGGATTCATTACTCCACGGTTTATTAAATTTAATCTTGATAGTGAGTTACTCAGAAAATTATTACTTTCGTATGAAATTGTATCTTTAACGGAAGTCGGAAAATCTTTTCAAAATGTTAATACCGAATGTTTGGTGTCTATTATCAGAAAATCATTCAATAATAGAATTTACAAAACTAAGATTATTGATTATTTCCCTAATTCAAGAATAAATTTAGTAAAAGAAATAGAACAGGAATTTTTTGAATCATTATCAAATTGCATATTCAATACGGTTGTAAATGAAAATGAGTTTTCGATAATTAATAAATTGATAAATAATAATGAACACTTAAGCACATATTTTACAATCCGAAGAGGTATGGAGATTGGGAAACGTGAAATTAGAGGACATCAATCCGGTCAGAAAACTTTATTGGGCGAAGATGTAACTCGTTATTTTATTGGGTACCAGAATACTTTTACTCCTAAAAATTCGGAAGAAGTAAAAAGATTGCGCGATTTCTCAATTAAAGAAAAACTCCTAATTAGAAGAGTAGCCAACCAATTGATTTGTGTTTACGATAATAATGATTTTTTCTTCAATAAAAATTTATATGCTTTAGTAGACGCATCACAAGATTTTAATTTAAAATATATATTGAGTTTATTAAATTCAAAATTACTTAATTTCTTTTTAAAAAAATACTTTACAACAAAAAAAGAAGAACTTTTTCCTGAGATTCAAAGTTATCAAATCAAGCAAATACCAATTCGAAAAATTAATTTCTTAATCAAATCAGAAAAACAACTTCACGACAGGCTTGTTAGACTCGTTGAACAGATGATGGAAAATCAGGAGCATTGTCATCTTGCCAAAATTGAAAATGATAAAAGACTCTATCTAAATATAATAGCCAGTTTGGATAAGCAAATTGATGAATTAGTTTACAAACTTTACGACTTGACCATAGATGAAATTAAAATTGTGGAGGGAGAGTAAACTAATTTTGGTTCAACTTTATTATTTCCTTTTGCAACTCTCGCAATATTCAAAAAATTTTTCGCTTTGGTTGTGGTAGTCAAATCTTTCATCGGCTTTTTGTCTGGCTTTTATTCCTAATGAACTTTTCAATTGTGGATTGTTATATAATTTCAGCAGATGTTCAGTAAGTTTGATCCCTAACTATCCCATAATTACGTAATATATTTTCGCTGATGTAAAGAAAAGACTTGACATTAGCGATTATTTTTGTTAATTTTGCATATTACGTGGCACGTATTATGGAGATTTTTATGAC
>Ga0172370_10008549_pt1 | contig 12256 bp, 9 predicted proteins | sample LakKiv5m_FD_114538 | JGI IMG/M metagenome (GOLD analysis project Ga0172370, IMG submission 114538) | Freshwater microbial communities from Kabuno Bay, South-Kivu, Congo - kab_022012_11.5m | ecosystem: Environmental > Aquatic > Freshwater > Lake | place: Democratic Republic of the Congo...
CCGAGGAGCACCGGATCGAGCCGGAGACCGGTCAGGCCGAAGCGGGTCGCCAGCTCGGCCGCCAGCCGATCCCAATCGCCGAGCTGATGCTCCAGGGTCGGCGGCTCGATTTCGACGTAGTAGAGCTTGACGGCCGGATCTACGACGATGGCGCGTTCGGTGGCGGCTTTGCGCACCACCTGTTTGCGCGCCTGGCTTTCCTCGGGCACCACCACCATCAGATCGCCCAGCACTTCGCACGCGCACGCCAGCCGGCGTCCTGGCGTCTGCGGATGACCGGCCCAATACTTGCCCTCGCGACCGTCGGCCGCGGTCAGGTGGTCGTTGGCTGAGGTGATCCCATGTTTGGGAAAGAAGCCTTCTTCGACCGATACCTGGCACTTACCGCATGTCTGCCGGCCATTGCAGATCGCTTCGATTTCGACGCCCATCGCACGGGCCGCATCCAGGAGGGTGGTCCCGGCGGGCGCCTCGGCCTGGCGGCCCGACGGTTGGAATACGACCCGATAGGTCGGCTGATTGGCTGGTTCTGGCATGAGTGGATCAGCTCTCGCAGCGTTTTATTCTGGGCGCAGTCCTATCGGGTTTTCAATCCGTCCAAACCTGATAGGACTGCGCCAAACGGAAAGAATTGTACGTCAAATGTTCCGAGATGCCAAACAGCGCATTGGCCGGTTTGCAACTTGCACCCTGCCCACGACTTGGGCTATAATGTGGCCTGCAAACAGGAACAGAGACCCGGTTTCTGGTCGAAGCCGGGTCTTTCATGTTATCTCATCAGGAGTATTTCCTCATGCAGACGATCCTTCGTTCCAAGGGCGGCGTCGAAGTCGCCATCAGCCCAGATCTGCCCTTCGTCATCATCGGCGAACGCATCAACCCGACCGGCCGCAAGGCGTTGGCCGCCGAGTTGCTGGCGGGCAATTATGAGCGGGTGAAGGCCGATGCGCTGGCCCAGGTGGCCGCAGGCGCGCCCGTGTTGGATGTCAACGCCGGGCTGGGCGTAGCGAACGCCCACGAATTGGAGCCGGAAGTCATGGTCGCCGCGATCGAAGCGGTGCAATCGGTCGTGGATGTCCCGATCAGCGTGGATTCCTCTGTGGTCGCGGCCTTGCGCGCCGGGCTGAAGGCCGCGGGCGGCAAGCCGCTCATCAACTCCGTCACCGGCGAACATGAGCGCATGGAGGCGGTCTTCCCGCTCGTCGCTGAATACAAGTGCGCGGTCATCGCCATCTCGAACGATGAAACCGGCATCAGCACCGACCCGATGGTGCGCCTCGAAGTCGCTAAGCGGATCGTCCAGCGCGCGGCCACCTACGGCATCCCACCGGAGGACATCCTGGTGGACCCGTTGGTGATGCCGGCGGGCGCGGTGCGCGGCTCCGGCGGCGCGGTGATCCAGCTCGTGCGCCGGATCAGCGAAGAATTGGGCTGCAACACGACCTGCGGCGCGTCCAACGTCTCCTTCGGCCTGCCCGACCGCGAGGCGATCAACGCGAACTTCATGGCGATGCTGGTTGCGGCGGGGATGCCGAGCGCCATCACGAACCCGCTCAAGCCGGAGATCAAGAAATCCATCCTGGCGGCCGACATGTTGATGGGTCACGACGAAGACTGCATGCGCTGGCTGAAATATCAGCGCCAACTGGCCCGCGAGGCCGCGGCCGCCGCTGGCGGCACGGCCGCGCCCGCCGATGACCGCGCGGCCCGTCGCGCCCGCCGCGAACAGGCCGCCGCGTAGGTTACTTATCATCGTGTGATGCGTTGGTAGTGGCGACTTCAGTCGCTCGATAGCACGAGAAGGACTGAAGTCGTCACGCCTCGATGTCATGCTGAGCGGGTCTACGACTCAAGGTCGGTTGCGGCAAACAGCCAGCGAAGCATCTCCTTCATCCGAGAGACCCTTCGCTGGGGTTGTGTGACCGCAAGCGTTGCGCGGTTCACCCGCTCAGGGTGACGGCGCAAAAAATGATGTAGCCTCAAGGGAGTGAACATGAATCCCATCCTCCTCCAGCTTGGTCCAATCTCGGTGCACTGGTACGGCATCCTGATCGTGACCGGCGCGCTGATCGCCGCGTATCTCTGCACGATCGAGGCCCGGCGCCGCGGCGATGACCCCGAGCACGTCTGGAACCTGCTGACCCTGGCGCTGCTCCTGGGCATCGTCGGCGCGCGGCTCTATCACGTCTTCTCGACGCCGACCGGCAACTTCGTGGGCTGGTCATATTACCGGGAGCACCCGATTGAGATCATCGCTTTCTGGAACGGTGGGTTCCGGGGCCTGGGAATTTACGGGGCGGTGGCCGGCGGGGTGCTGGCGTTTGCGATCTATTGCGCGTACAAGCGACTGAACTTTCCGCGCTGGCTCGACATCGCCACGCCGGGGCTGATGTTGGCCCAGGCGATCGGCCGGCTGGGCAACTTCATCAACCAGGAGCTTTACGGCCCGCCGACCAACCTGCCGTGGGCTTTCCACATCAACCCGGCCTATCCGTGCCAGGAACCGGTCGGCTCGCCGATGGCGTGCGGTCTGCCCGACCGGCTGAACGACGCGGCCCGCCAGTGGTACGCGGCCAACGGCTTTCACCCGACCTTCTTCTATGAGGCGCTCTGGAATATCGCTGGCGCGTTGATCGTCTGGTTCGGCGGCCGCGCGCTCGCGCCCAAGCTGCGCAACGGCGACGTCTTCTGCTTCTACCTGATGTGGTATCCTCTCGGCCGCTTCTGGGTCGAGATGTTCCGGCCCGACGCCTGGCGCATCGGCACGTTGGCGACCGCACAATGGATCGCGATCGGGTTGTTCGTTTTGGGCCTGGCGGGGATCCTGGTCAATCACCTGCGGGCGCAGCGTCCGGCCGCAGCCGCAGAATGAGTCGCGCAGAGCAAGGTCGTAACGGTATCTTCTCAATAAGTGGGGGCGACGGGGGTCGCAGACCCCCTTTGAGCAAGCTCGTAGGCGGCGCCCGAAACAACGGGGCGTGCTATCTGCGACCGCCGCTCCCCGAATTATTGAGAAGATACTCGTAACAACCTCAGTCGTTTCCGCGTGGACGAGCGACTGATAGAGGTCAACAAAATAAACCGGCAATCGCCTTCTCCGGCGCGCTGCGCGTCACGTGCGCCCGCCCGGCGATAAATCGGCCGGGCTACCACGCGGCGCCCCGTGAACGGGGCTAGATCTGTGGCGCGCGGCCGCCCAGCCAGCCCGGTTGACGGGGCGCAGCTCGGTAGCACGAGCCATTTATGGTCGTGCGGGCGTCGGTTACGAGACGTCTTGCCCATTACTCTACTGGCCGCGCGGCCACGCTGCCTCGTACGCGGCCACGATCCGCTCCATTGCCGCATCCAGCTTTTCGTTCACGACCTGGCGTGATGGGTCGGCGTCGTGCCAGGCCATGATCTCGGCCGCGCCCCGGCTGAAGGGGATTTCGGCGCGGAAATCGGGCACGATGCGCTTGATCTTGCTGTTATCGAAGATCATGCTGTGCGCTTTGTCGCCGAGCAGCGTGCCCGCCAGCTCCGGCTCATACGCGGCGCAGAAGTCGGACGGGATGTGAATGAAGTTCGGCGGCGCACCGGCTGCCCGCGCCACGATCTCGAAGATTTGGTTCCACGTTAGCAGCTCGTCGGACGTGATATGGAACGCCTCCCCGATGGCGCGGCTGTTGCCCAACAGCCCGACGAACCCCCGCGCGAAGTCGCGGTGATGGGTCAGCGTCCAGACCGACGTGCCATCCCCGTGGATGATCGCCTTCCGCCCGGTGCGCAGGCGATGCACCGGCGTGTAGCGGCCGGGCAGCGGAACCATCGTCGGATCGTAGGTGTGGCCGGGCCGCACGATGGTGATGGGAGATTTTTCGTCCCGGTAGGCTTGTACCAGCCGTTCCTCGCACGCGATCTTGCCCCGCGAGTATTGCCAGAAGGGGTTGGCGAGGATCGCGGACTCGGTGACGGGCAGGAGCGCCGGCGGTTTCCCGTACACCGACGCCGAGCTGATGAAAACGTACTGCCCGGTGCGCCCCCGGAAGAGCGCCAGGTCGGCTTCGATGTGCTCCGGCTTGAACGCCACCCACTCCACCACCGCGTCGAACTCGCGGCCGCCGAGCGTGGCCCGCGCCGACGCCGCGTCGCGGATGTCTCCGCGCAGCACGGCCGCGCCGGGGGGCGCGGGGCGGATGCTCTGCCCGCGCGTCAGCAGCGTCAGCTCGATGCCGCGCGCCACGCACAACTCGGCGCACGCCGAGCTGATCACCCCTGTGCCGCCGATGAAGAGGACTTTCATGGCTTCAACGTAAATTCGACGACCGTATCCCAATCGTTCGGCAGCTCGGCCGACGGGAAGACGACGAACGCATCGTCGGGATATTCGTGGGTCATCCACGGCCGGGCGGGCTGAACCTCCGAGCCGTCGGCCAGCAGCCGTTGATACGCGATCTGCTGGCGCATCCCGCGCACGTTGATCGGTCCGATGCCGCGATCCAGGATGTGGGCGTAGAGCTTGGCGCCGCGGCGGGTGTAGCGGCCCCATTCCGGCTTGGGCAGCCCCGCGTTGCCGCAGCCGTAGATGCTGGCGCCGTTCTCGTGCATCCAGCCGCCGACCTCGTCCAGGATCTCCAGGCAATCGTCCGGGATTTCGCCTTTGGCGGTCGGCCCGACGTTGAGCAGCAGGTTGCCGCCCTTTGAGACGCACTCGACCAGCGTCCGCACGACCGTCTTGGCGGGCTTCCAGTTCTTGTCGTTGGCGGCGTAGCCCCAATGGTCGTTCAGCGTGATGCACGCCTCCCACGGGAGCGGCTGGCCCAGCTCGTTCAGCACCCCTGCGGGCGGGATGATCTGTTCGGGCGAGGCGAAGTCGCCGGCGTAGATTTCCGGGTTGGCCGCTTTGATGTTGCCGCCCAGCCGGTTATCAATGATGATGCCCGGCTGGAGCGCCCGCACCATCTTGACCAGCTCGGTGGCGCGCCACGCCTCGCCGCTCCGGTCATCGTAGGAGAAATCGAACCAGATCACGTCAATTTTGCCGTAGTTGGTCAGCAACTCCTTGACCTGCGCGTGCAGATAGTCGGCGTAGCGAGGCATGTTCCCGGCGTGATCTTTGTAGTCGGGGTGGTTGCGCAGCGGGTGGAAGCGGTCGCCCGCGATGGGGTAATCGGGATGATGCCAGTCAATCACCGAGTAATAGAAGCCGACCTTCAGCCCCTCGGCGCGGAACGCCTCGACGTATTCCCGCGTGAGGTCGCGTTTGGCTGGGGTATTCGGCGCCTTGTAATCGGTGTGCTGCGAGTCGAACAGACAGAAGCCGTCGTGGTGCTTGGTGGTCATCACCGCGTACTTCATCCCCGCCTGCCGCGCAGCCCGCGCCCAGAGCGCCGGGTCGTAGTGGATCGGGTCGAAGGTGTCAAAGTAGGGCTGATACGCCTCCGGGGTGAGGCTCTCCTGGTTGCGCACCCACTCCCCGCGGGCGGGGATCGCATAGATGCCCCAATGGATGAACATCCCGAAGCGGGCATCGGTGAACCAACGCATGTAGTCTTTGTCCATGTGTGTGCTCTCCTGTTGTAAGTTGATGTCATGCTGAGCGGGTCTACGGCTTAACATCAGTGACGGCGAATCACCAGCGAAGCATCTCGTGTACCAGGTCGAGACCCTTCGCTGGACTTGTGTCGCAACTGACGTCACGGGGCCGACCCGCTCAGGGTGACAATCGCGAGTCTTGCCGTATGACAGTGATCAATCCGTCATCCATGGCGTGGCCGCGTCCCAGGCGCGCAGCCGGCGGTCGAGGTCGGCCGCCACGTCCGCCTGTTCGCCCGTCCCGGCCAGGTTGCGCAGTTGATAGGGATCGTGCGCCACATCCCAGAAGTAGTGCGGCGCGGCGGCCAGGTCGCGGGTTCCCGCCACGAAGGGCAGGCCGTAGAGGTGCGTGCGCGTGCGGATACCCACCCCGCGGCCGGTCTCGATGAACGCGGCGTCGGCGGGTGCGCCGGACGGCGCGCCACGCGCCAGGCTGCGGCCGGCCATGTGCGCCGGGATCGCCGCGCCGGCGAAATCCAGCAGCGTCGGCGCCAGGTCTACCAGCGCGGCCACCTGCGGGCTGACGGCGCCGGACGCCAGCCCGGCCGGCCAGCGCACGATCAGCGGAATCCGCACCGACTCCTCGTGCAGGTCGCCCTTCTGCACACGGCCGTGGCTGCCCAGGTAGTCGCCGTGATCGGAAGTGAAGACGACGACCGTATTTTCCGCCAGGTCGTGCGCGTCCAGCGCGGCCAGCATCCGGCCCACCGCGTCGTCCACCCAGGTGGTCATGCCGTAGTATTCGGCGATCACGCGCTGGAGCGTGAAATCCTCGGGCAGATCTTCGGTGTAGGGCAGGTGGAAGTTGTAGTAGCGGTAGTCCCACCGGTAGACCTTGAACCAGTGATCCTGGTCGGGCAGCCGCTGCGTCAGATCCACGTTGGGCCGGATGGGGATTTCCTCGGGCCGGTACATCTTGGTGTACTTTTCGGGCGCGTCGCTCATGGGACAGTGCGGCGGCGAGATATTATAGTAGAGGAAGAAGGGGCGGTCGGCCTGGGCTTGCCCGGCCAGGAACGCCTCGACCCGATCGCACTCGAAATCCACGCTGTAGCCGTCGGGCACGAACTCCGGCCCGCCGTTCTCGCTGAAATGCTGGCCGGTGTGGGCGTGGTTCATGCGCGGGATCAGGGTGTCGTCGAAGCCGAGGTCGTGCGGCCAGGAATGGATATGCCACTTGCCGATGGTCGCAGTGTGATAGCTGCAGCCGTGCAAAATTTCGGGCAGCGTCTCGTCTTTCAGATGCGGCCGGCCCGCAAACGGGTACTGCGGGAAGTAGATGCGCCCCTCCCCCTGGCCCGTCGCGACGTTGCCGACCCCGCCGGTGCAGGTGCGGTTATATTGGCCGGAGAGGAGCACCGAGCGCGCGGCCATGCACACCGGGAAGGTGGTGACCGCCGTCTCGAAGCGCACCCCCGCGGCCGCCAGCCGATCCAGGTTGGGCGTGCGGATGACGGGGTTGCCGTAGCAGCCCACCTCGAACGCGCGCAGTTGGTCGCAGGTGCAGAGGATGATGTTGGGCGGTTGGGTCATGGCGTCACCGGGCTGCGGAGCGGATGGACGCCGATCGTGGCGTCGAGGGGCATTATACCTGATGCGCGAGGGGATGCCTAATTGCTGGTGAAGCGGCGGAGATATGACAACGAATCTACGGGGTTGAACGAATCGGCGCGCCGCGGCAGGTAGATCCGGTTCAGCCGATGATGCGTTATCATGTGAAGCGAATGTGGCGCGCGGCGCTTACATCTCCAACTGAAAACGCAATGCCGCAATCACCTGGCTGCGCAGCTTCCGATCGGCGATTGCCCCGATCTCCACGATCAAGCGACTCTTGTCCAGTGTGCGAATCTGATAACACAGCACCAGCGAGTCTACGGCGATGCCACCTGTTCCCGCGGGCAACAAAACTTCGTTTGGGTAAATCCGGCGATCAGGTGATTTGAGCGAGGTCAACGGCACGATGTTCACAACCGGAAGAATTTGGTTGATGTTTTCACGGCTCACGACCAAAACGGGGCGCTGGCCTGCTTGTTCGGAACCGCGTACTGGATCCAGGACCGCCGTAAAAATGCGCCATTGGTACATCATATTGTGTGCTCCCACCACTCGGCGTCGGCAACTTCGAATTCTTTCATTGTCTCGCGCAGATCGGCCAGGAACAGCGGGTCTTGCGCGGCCAGCTCCATTGCGTGCAGTTTGTCGCGCAATTCGCGCCCCTGTTCTTCGAGGATCGGTCTGACCAACGCATATTCCTCGATCGGGAGAATGACCGCCACCGGTTGTCCCATCGCATCCTTGATGTACTGTCTAACTAGCATTACTTGTGACATCTAACTCTCCTCGTTTCTGCGGGCCGAACTTCCCTATAACATCCTGATTGTACCTTGCTCATCTCGCGTCGTCAAACTGAGAAAACCCGTCCCCCGTGTCGCGGCGATAGGGAGCTTCGGGGCAGGTTCCCGTGGTCTAGCGCGCCTGGCGCCGTGGCCGGCCGATGCCCTGGGCTGGATCGCGACGATCGCGGCCGGCCCGGCCGCGTGGGGCGGGTTCATCTCGGCCGTGGCCGATGGCCGCACGTTGCTGCGCCGCGACCGGCCGCCGGATGCGCCGAAGCAGTGGTGGGGGCGGGTGATCCGCACCGACGCGGCGCGTATGTCGCCGGTGCGGTGACGATCGCTGAGGGTGATTTCGTCGGCCACAACCAGGCGCAGGCGACGGCCCCGCGCGCGGTCGCGGTGGGTGAGGCGGTGCAGGGCAGCGCGATCAACACCGGCGATGGGACGGCGGTCGTCGGGCACATCGTCAATCTTTACCGCGGCCGCGGCCAGTGGAGCGAAGCCGACTATCGGGCCGCGCTGGAGAACTATCTGGATTGGGTGACGGCTCAAACCGGCAAGGTCGTGCTGCGCGGGATCAAGCGCAGGGGCCAGCAGGCCGTCGAGCTGTCGTTGGATGAGGTCTATGTGCCGCTGGCGGCCGAACCGCTGCCCAATGCCCGCGCACAGTTACGGCGCAATCTGGGCCGGGGCGGCGCGGCCGAGGAGCCGGAGGCCCCGCGCCAGATTTCGATGCGGGAGCTGTTGGCCCAGGGGAACCGGCTGGCGGTGATCGGCGCGCCGGGGTGCGGCAAGACGACTGTGTTGCAGCACATCGCCTGGACGCTGGCCGAGGCGCTGCGCACGGGCCGGCCCGAATTGGCAGCCGAACGCCTGGGGCTGAGCGGCGACCTTTCGACAATCATCACTTGCTGGAGCGCCAGGCGGCCCTGAAGCTGCCCGACGACTTCTTTGCGACTCTGCTCGAACAGGGCCGCCACGTCATCCTGCTGTTGGATGGCCTGGATGAAGTGCCCAACGAGGACGAGCGGGCGCTGGTCGCGCAGGCGGTGCATGACCTGACGGCCGGCCGCGGGCAGACGCGCTTCGTCGTCACCAGCCGGGCACCCGCGTTCCAGGGCAGGGCGCGCGATCGCCTGGGCGACGACTTTCGCGTCGTGCGGGTGCCGCCGATCGCCCCGGAACAGGTCGCCGATCTGATCCGTCGTGCTTATCAGGCGATCTATCCGGCCGAGGTGGAGACGGATGAGCGCAACCGCCGCGCCGATGGCCTGATCGCCGACGTGGAGAAGCTGGAGACCGAACGCGCCGAGCGGCTGGGCGGCGACGGGGAGAACCGGCTGGTCACCACGCCGCTGCTGGTGCGCATGTTGTTGATCGTCCATTTCAACCTGCGCCGGCTGCCCGACCAACGCGCCGAACTGTACATGGAAGTGGTGGACACCCTGCTGACCTCATCGCATAACCCCGATGAGGCGGTGGCCCAGAAGCTGGCCCAACTGGGCGGCGACTGGCGCGGCCGCCGCGATCTGTGCCAGTACCTTGCCTTCCAGATGCACAGTCGGGGGCGGGCGGCCGGCCGGGAGATCGCTGAGCGGGAACTGTCCGACCTGCTGTGCGCGTATCTGACCGAGCGCCGGCGTAAGCCGCCGGAAGCGGCCGCCTTGCTGGTGGAGGATTTCATCGCGACCAGTCGGCAGCGGGGCGGGCTGCTGGAGGAGTTGGCTGGCCGGCATCGCTTCACCCACCTCAGCTTCCAGGAGTTCCTGACTGCGCGCTACCTGGCCGAAGGGGAGCGGGAGGTCGCGCGCATCGCCCGTTTTATCGAGGATGCGCGCCGGCCGGCCGATCCCTGGTGGCGTGAACCGATCCTCCTGACGGTCGGCTACCTGAACATCACCGCGCCCGACACGGCCGGCGACCTGGTGCGCCGGCTGGCGTGTCTCGATGACGCCGATTGCCCGCACACGCCGCGGCTGCTGGCGACGACCGAGCTGGCCGCCACCGCCTTCCTGCCGGACAAGGCCGGCGGGGCCTTCGATCTGCCCAACCACCCGGTCGTTATGGTCAGATGGTACGAAGCGGTCGCGTTCTGCCGCTGGCTGAGCGCGCAACTGGGGTGCACGATCACCCTGCCGACGGAGGCGCAGTGGGAGAAGGCGGCGAGTTGGGGAGAAGGAGACAAGGAAACAAGGAAACAAGGGGACGAGGGGCGGAAGCGGCGCTATCCGTGGGGAGAGGAGATCACGGCCGACCACGCCAACTACAAGGAGACCGGCATCGGGACGACGACCGCGGTGGGGAGCTTCCCGCAGGGCGCCAGCCCGTGCGGCGCGCTGGACATGGCCGGCAACGTCTGGGAGTGGTGTCTGACGAAGGGGCGGGACAACTGCCAAACAGCGGCGGATGAGGCTCCCGAAGGAGAAGCGGTGCGGGTGGTGCGCGGCGGCGCATATTACAGCGATAGAACATACGTGCGGTGCGCTTACCGGAGCAGGTCCTTCCCTGACTACGGGGGCGCCCCCTTCGGTTTTCGTGTCGCCAGGAGTTCTCCGTAAGCACGCTGTCCCCTGTACGCTGTCCCCTGTTCCCTGTCCCGCACGTACTCGGCCCGCGGGGGCGGTGGGAAAGCAGGCGAAAATATGACAACGAATCTACGGGATTGACCGAATCCACCGCCGCGGCAGGTAGATTCGTTCAATCCGGCGGATTCGTTGTCATATCATCTTCACCCCTCACTTCACCGGCGACAGAATCTCCCCGATCGCCTGGATGCACGCCAGCAGGTTGCGCACCGAGAGGCCGCGGCCGTGGGTGACGGTCAGGGTGTTGCTCACCACCGGGTCGCCGGTCGGGTCGCGCGAGGAGATGACGATCACCGGGATGTCGCGGATCGCCGGGTCGCGGCCCTTTTCCTCCAACACCTGGAAGCCATCCATGCCGGCCATCACCAGGTCGAGCAGCATCACGTCGGGGCGGCGGGTGCGCAGCATGTCGAGCGCGCGCTGGCCGTTCGTCACTTGCAGCAGGCGATAGCCGTTCGCGTCGGCCGCCAACATGCGCGCAAACAGGTGCAGCTCATCCGGCTCGTCGTCCACGATCAAGACGGTCTTGACGCCCTGGGGCAGCCGCGCCAGCGCATCTTTGAGCGTCTCGGCCGTCACCGGCTTGACCAGATATTGCACCACCCCCAGCCGCCGCGCCGCGTCATCTTCGCCGGGGATCCAGCAGGTGACGGCCGGCGTGTCGAAGGGGAGGTCGGTCAATGCGCTGACCGGGATCGCCTCCAACGGCGACGCGTTGACGATCAACGCCTGCGCGGGCGAGCGGCTCAGCTCCGCGATGGCCGCGGGCACGGTGCGGGCGACCGCCAGCTCTGTGCCGGGCAGATAGCGCGCCAGCAGGCGCTGCAAGGTGCGCTCCTTCTCCAGCACGACCAGCCGGGGCGGCGCGACCGGGGGCGCAGCGCGCGTGGGGCGCAGCCGCGTCCGGTAGCCGCGTTCGTCGTCGGGGATCAATGACCGCCGCGCGCTGGCCGTTGGTTCGGCCGGGGGCGCCGATGTCAGCGGCAGGTTGAAGCCGATGGTCGTACCGGTCCCCAGTTGGCTCTCGATCCACATCTGCCCGCCGTGCATCTCGACGAACTGTTTGCTGATCGTCAGCCCCAGGCCGCTGCCGCCGTAGCGGCGCCGGATCGACGCGTCGAGCTGCTGGAACGGCTCGAAGAGGCGCTGTTGGTCTTCCGGGGGGATGCCCGGCCCGGTGTCGGTGACGCTGATCGTGATCTGGCTGTCGCTGCGACGGCACGCGACGAGCACGCCGCCATGCTCGGTGAAGCGGCCGGCGTTGCTCAGCAGGTTGATGACCACCTGGCGCACGCGCGTGCCGTCGCAGAAAACGCGCGGCAGGTCGGACGGGATCTCGGTGCGCAGATACAGCCCTTTGGAGTCGAAGAGCGCCTTGACCGTCGTGACCGCCGCCTCGATCACCTCCGGCAGGGTGGTCCACTCGCGGCTCAACGCCATCCGGCCGGCCTCCACCTGGGAGAGGTCGAGCACGTCGTTCACCAGGTTGGCGAGGTGCTGGCTGTTGCGGCGGACGGCCGCGATATCGGTCTGGAGGGCCGGGGGCAGCCGGCCGCCGTAGACCTGCGGCGAGCGGGCGATGATCTCGGTGAAGCCGATGATCATGTTGAGCGGCGTGCGCAGCTCGTGCGAGACGTTGGCGACGAACTCGGCTTTGGCCTGGCTGGCCTCCTCGGCTATCCGTTGGAGCGCCTTCAGCCGGTCGGAGAGCCGCGCCAGCTCGCGGTTGGCCTTCAGCAGATCCTCTTCGGTTTGCTTCAG
>Ga0172370_10008551_pt1 | contig 12252 bp, 8 predicted proteins | sample LakKiv5m_FD_114538 | JGI IMG/M metagenome (GOLD analysis project Ga0172370, IMG submission 114538) | Freshwater microbial communities from Kabuno Bay, South-Kivu, Congo - kab_022012_11.5m | ecosystem: Environmental > Aquatic > Freshwater > Lake | place: Democratic Republic of the Congo...
AGGCTGGATACGTGGCATCGGTTCTCTCTGTTTTGTCGGATGTCAGATACCCAGCATTATAGAGAGAACCGGGCCACATCTCAATCAATTCAACAGGTTGCTTGCGCTAACCGAACGCGTATGAGGAGCCCTCATGACCCGCTGCACGTCGCGGAGCGTCGGCATTGACGCGCTCGCCCCGCGAAGCGATTATCGTTGCTGCGAGACGGAGGGTCCGATGACCGCCCAGGTCCGCGACATCCTTGGCGACCTTCGCCGCTACCTCGAGTCGGTGTACGGCCCCCGGCTGGTCGGGCTGGTGCTGTACGGCTCCGAAGCGCGCGGCGATGCCGACGCGGGCTCCGACGTCGACGTGCTGGTCGTCCTCGACGGCGACGTCGACGTGGGTCGCGAGATCCGCCGGACGGGGTCTGGAATCTCCGCGCTCTCCCTGAAGCACGATCGCACCATCAGCCGCCTGTTCGTCGACGCCCGTTCGTTCCAGGAACGGCAGGGGCCCTTCTTCCGCAACGTGCGGCGCGAGGGGATCGCGGCATGACCGAGGAGCAAGCGACCCTCCTGGCGAAGGCCCATGCCAGCCTCTCGGCGGCGCGTCTGCTGCTTGATTCTGGCTACGCCGACTTCGCGGTCTCGCGCGCCTACTACGCCATGTTCTACGCTGCAGAGGCCCTTCTAGACTCGAAAGGGCTGGCGTATTCGCGGCACTCCGCCGTCATCGCCGCGTTCGGTAAGGAGTTCTGCTTGACCGGAGATCTCCCCCTCGACTTTCACCGCCGATTGATCGACGCCGAGGACGCCCGCCACTCTGGAGACTACGGCAGCCCCAATTCCATCTCGGCCGAGGAGTGTTGGTTGCACCTGGAGAGCGCCGAGGAGTTCGTGGCGGTCGTCGGCCATCGGCTGTCTGCGACGTCTACGCCCGGCGAATAGCCACGCCATCGGATGCAAGATGGCGGCGGGCGGCTTCGCGGCCCGTAGTCGACGGCCAGCGCGACCTCGAGGTAGAGCAGGGCCCAGAGGTAGCTGTGGTTGCACTGGGCGGGGCCTGTGTCGTCGGAGATCAGCCCGGCTCTTCGTACAGCCGCGCCTCGAGGAAGGCCAGGGCCTCGAGGGCGCAGGCCTCGCAGTAGCCGTACTCGGCCTTCAGCCGGCGCATGACCTCGTCGACGCGCTCGGCGTCGGCGGCCTCGAGCGGGGTGGACTGGTCCTTGCCCAGCTTCGTGAGGAACAGGCGCCGCAGGTGGCGGATCTTCTCGCGGTGCTCCTCCACGTACGACTGGCGGATCTTCTCGAACAGATCCCGGAAGATCTCGGCGAAGTCGAGCTCGCCCTCGGGATGATCGATGCGGTAGGCCGCGATGCGCTGCACCAGGCGCTCGCGGAAAGGTCGCGCGTCGGTGCCCACGCCGCCGAAGCGGGCCTCCATGCCGTCCATGAAGCGCGGGTCGGGGGCCTCGGAGCGGCCCGTCAGCCGGTTCTGGACCTTCTCGCCCTTCAGCCAGCGCGACGTCTCGTTCACGTAGCGCTTGAACTGCTCGACGACCTGATCGCGGCTCACGAGGCCCGTGACGTCGAGGAACTCGCGGTTCACCCGGTCGAGCAGCACGCGCTCGAGCTGGTCGACCAGGCGCGCGTAGTTGAAGTAGTCGCCCTGCGCCTCGCGCTGCAGGAAGGCGTGCACGCTCTTTTCGCGCAACACGCGGCGGATCTCGGCGAAGACCGCCAGCGCGGACAGGCAGGCGTGGTCCGGGCTCTGGGCCGCGTTCAGGATCACGGTCTTCATCTCGCGCGGCGAGATGCCCGAGCCGCCCTCGTAGTCGGAGCCGTCGTCGTCGTCCTCGCGCAGCATGGGCCCGCGCAGCGAGGCGAACTCGGCGCGGTCGCCGGTCTCGACCCAGTCGGGCACGGCGACGTCGGCGTAGAAGAAGGCCTTCTCGATGGGGCCGATGCGGCGCACGTACTTCTTCAGGGGATCGGGGTAGCGCTCGGCCTTCGGCGGCACGAGGCGGGTGGCCACCGCCCATAGCGCGGCCATCTCGAGCGCGTGGGGCGCCACCATGCGCGGGATCTCGCCGCGCCCCAGCATCTCGTGGTAGATGGCCGCCTCGGTGCGGAAGTTGCGCACGTAGGGCATGCGCACCAGCTCGAAGCGCTCCTTGAACGAGACGAAGTCGGGGTACTGCTTGAACGCCTCGAGGTGCGAGTCGTTCGACGTTCCGAGCAGGACGAGGTCGAGGTACACGATGGCGCGCGGCAGGCTGACGCGGTTGGCCTCGCAGGCGGCCAGCAGGTACTTGAACGTGTCGATGGGCCGCTTCAGCAGGTCGTCGTACTCGATGGCGCCGCGGTTGGCGTCGACCAGTTCGCCGGTGGGGTCGTACAGTTCGACGTTCCGGAGGATGTTCGGCAGCACGGCCACGCCCTGGTTCATGGTCAACTGGCGCACCTGGGCGTCGACGTGCATCTGCGGGAAGATGGTGACCAGGCCGTCCTGGTAGCGCCCCGACAGGTAGAAGCGCTCGACCTGCACGTGGCGCAGCATGGCCAGCAGGTCGCCGTCGTAGATGGTCAGCAGCGTGTCCGCGATCTTGCGGTTGCGTGCCGACAGGTCGCCGTGCAGCAGGTAGTCGGGCACGCGCGTGCCGGCGGGCAGGCGCCCCTCGTCGGCCAGGCGCTGGAACAGCGTGCGGCGGTGCTCGACGGGCAGCAGGAGCAGGGGGTGGTCCTTCAGGCCGCACGGCAACCGGGCCTCGATCTCTTCTTCGGGCAGGCGCGCGTACGAGGCGAGGGCAGGTCCGTCCGCGGCCTCGTTGAACCCCACGAAGCGCTGCCCCAGGCGCTTGACCGGGAAGATCCACGAGAAGCGGTACAGGGCTCCTTCGCGCTGGCGCGAGTAGTGCTCGAGCGCGCGGAAGAGGCAGTCGACGAAGCGCGATTTGGCCGAGCCGTTGGGTCCGTGCACCAGCACCAGCTTGGACACGCGGCCGTCGCGCACGAAGTTCTTGAGGATGCGGACCAGCGCGTGCTGGGCCTCGACCTGGGCTACCAGCGGGTTCCGCCCGTCGGCGAACGGTGCGTCGAAGAGCTTGTAGCGCCCGTCGTCGCCCCGCCCGAAGGACTCGATGCAGTCGAGGGCGAAGCCCGCCGCGCCGCGTGACTGGCGGGCCGGGTCTTCGAGGAACAGCGTGTACCACTCCTCGAAGGACAGCAGGGCGCGGTCCCGGGCGAAGCGCTCGCGTGTCGTGGAGGCCAAGCGCTCCAGGTCGGAGGCGGGCGTGCTCATGGGGTCCCTCCGCCCACCGTCCACAGGACGGCGCAGTTGCGGCAGAACCGGCAGACCTTGGCCTCGCAGACGCCGAAGTTGATCACGCCCTTCATGCGCGCGCCTTCCACGAGTGAGCCGGTCGTGCCCAGGTCGACCGTGGCGGACGTACCGTCGCCCGCGACCTTGACGTCGGCAGGGGTGAACGCGGTCTTCGCGAGCGCCGTGCCCTGCTGCTCCTGCACGGTCAGCTTGAAGGGGTACTCGGCGTTCCAGTGCCAGCCCTTGGCCACCTGGACGGCGACCGTGGCGTGGCCGGTCCCGTCGCTCGCCTTCGAGAGGGTCGCCGTTACGACGTAGGGGTCTTTTCCGTCGCCGCTGCCGGCCTGGGCACCGCGGCAGGCGAGGGCTCCCAGGATCAGCGTGACGAGGGCCAGGGTCATGGTGAGGCGCGCGCGCATCGGTTCTACTCCTCGCTGCGTTCCGGTCTGACTCGAATCGTAGCCCAACTTCCCGTACAATGCCAAGCCGCCGCGCCCCCGCGGGGACTGCATGGAGCCCAATGACGCGCCTCACCCATCCCTACGCCGAGATCCTCCCGACCGTCCTGAAGCCCGGCCGCTACGTCGGTCGGGAGCCCGGATGCGTCCTCCCCGAGCCCCGCGAGGGCGCCGTGTCGATCTGTCTGGCCTTCCCCGAGGTCTACGAGATCGGCATGAGCTACCTGGGGTTCCAGATCTTGTACCACCGCCTGGCCGACGAGCCCCTGGTCGCCTGTGAGCGGGCCTTCGCGCCCTGGCCGGATCTGGAGGCCGCCCTCCGCGAGCGCAGGCTGCCCCTGGTGTCGCAGGAGACCTGGCGCCCGCTGGCAGCGTTCGACGTGCTCGGCTTCACGCTGCAGTACGAGCTGACGTACACGAACCTCCTGAACATGCTCGAGCTCGGGGGTGTGCCGCTGCGCTCCGAGGCGCGCGGGGAGGGTGCCCCGATCGTCATCGCCGGCGGGCCGCTCGCGGCGAACCCCGAGCCGCTGTCGCCGTTCATCGACGCCTTCCTGCTGGGCGACGGTGAGGATCTGCTGCCCGCGTTCCTGAATCACGTGGCGGACCGGCGCGCCTCCGGGGTCCGTCGCGCCGAGATCCTGGCTGGCCTCGAGGCGTGGAGCCCCCACGTGTACGTGCCCGCGCTCCACCCGGCGGTCGCGACCGCCGCGGGGGCGCTGCGGCGCGACGTCCCGACGCGGGCGCTGGCCCACCTGACCGACCTGGCCGCCTCGCCCGAGCCGCTCCGTTTCCCCACACCCTGGGTCGAGTCCACGTTCGACCGCATCAGCGTGGAGATAGCGCGCGGCTGCACGCAAGGCTGTCGCTTCTGCCAGGCGGGGTACCTGTACCGTCCGCTGCGCGAGAAGCCCGTGGCGCGCCTGATCGACGACGTGGCGCGCCACGTGAAGCAGAGCGGTCACGCCGAGGTGTCGCTGGCGTCGCTCTCGAGCGCCGACTACTCCGACCTGGCCGGGCTGGTGCGCCCCCTCGCCGAGATGGGCGGGCAGCAGGGGTTCTCGCTCTCGTTCTCGTCGCTGCGGGCCTACGGACTGCCAGAGGACGTGCTGATCGACGTGTCGCGCCTGGGCATCCCCGGGCTCACGCTGGCCCCCGAGGCCGGCACCGAGCGCCTTCGGGCGGTCATCAACAAGAACGTCACCGACCAGCAGCTCCTCTCGGCGGTCGAGCGCTGCTTCGCGCTCGGCTGGAAGCGCGTGAAGCTCTACTTCATGATCGGGCTGCCCACCGAGACCGACGAGGACGTCCTCTCCATCCTCTCGCTCGGCCTGCGCGTGTTCGCCGCGGGTCGCGCCGTGCTGGGGCGGAAGCCCGAGGTGGTCGTGTCGGTGTCGGGCTTCGTACCCAAGCCGCACACGCCCTTCCAATGGAGCGGCGCAGATCGCTACGAGGAGACCCGCCGCAAGCAGCGGTTGCTGCTCGACGCCGTTCGCCCCACGCCCCTGCGCCTCAAGTTCCACAACGCCGGCATGGGGCGCGTGGAGGCCTGGCTGGCGCTGGGCGATGCGCGCGCCGCGGAGGTCGTCGAGCGCGCGTTCCAGGCCGGGGCGCGCTTCGACGGCTGGAGCGAGCACTTCTCGATCGACCGCTGGATGACCGCGGCGGCCGAGGCCGGGCAGGACCCCGACGGTTGGACGCTGGCCCGCGACCTCGACGCGCCGCTGCCGTGGGACTTCGTCGCGTCGGGCGTCGACCGCGCGTTCCTGGCCGAGGAGCACGCCCGCAGCCTGCGGGGCGAGCGCACCCTGCCGTGCGAGGTGCGCGTCATCGACGGCTCGCGGACGCGCGGGCGCTGCCTGGCCTGCGGAGCCGGTTGCCTCGACCTGCCCGTGGCTGCGCCGAAGGCCTCGGCGCCGGAGCTCCCCCCCGGTCCCCTCCCGCGCACCGTCGGCGCCGAGCCTGCCGCGGTGCTCGGCCCCGCCTTCCACCTGCGCTACGGCCGATTGGCGCCCACGCACCTGCTCGGCCAGAACGACGCCGTGCGCCACCTGGTGCTGGCCCTGCGTCGCTCCGGCTACTCGCTCGAGCTCTCGCAGGGGTTCAACCCGCGGCCCCGCGTATCGCAGAGCGCGGCCCTCCCGCTCGGCTACGAGAGCCTGGGCGAACTGTTGGGGCTGCGCTTCGAGCCGGGCTCGGCGCCCCGGACTCCCGCGGACCTGGTGGCTCTGGCGGGCGTACCCGGCATGCCCTTCCTCGAGGCGGTCGCGGTGCGGCCCGAGGAGTACCGCATCCGCGATGATCGCCCGCACGCCTGGCGCTTCCTGGTCGAGGTCGACGACCCCGCCGCGGCGCGCGCTGTGATCGACGCCGAAGCCGACCTGCGCCACGACGCCTTGCGCGAGAACGAGCGACACTTGCTCGCCGCCGACGAAGATCGTAGCGTGGTGCTGTCGGTCAATCGGTCGCAGGGGCGGTCGCTTCGTCCCGAGCGGTGGCTCCCCGGGGTGCGTCGGGTCGTGCTGCTGGAGCGCTGTACATGAAGGGAGCCTGGCTCTTCCTCGACATCGGCAACGTGCTGCTCGACGTGGCGCGTGATCGCTCGCGCGACCTGTTCCAGACGCTCACCGGGCTCGATCACGAGGAGTTCGACTGGATCTTCTTCGATTCGGGCCTGCTCGACCTGTTCAACTCGGGTCGCATCTCCGAGGAAGGGTTCCTGTACCGCGTGCGGGGTGACGTACGCCACCACGGCGTCGCCCTCGACGACGCGCAGATCCGGCGCGTGTGGAATGCCATGCTCGTGCCCGTGTTGGGTACCGACGACTGGGTGCGGGAGCTCGAGCCCCAACTGGAGGGCGTCTGGATCGTGTCGGACATCAACCCGATCCACTGGCGTGCGACCGTGGCGTACCTCGACCAACCCCCGCTCACCCGCCTGCGCGGCGCGACGTTGTCGTTCGAGCTGGGCGTGACCAAGCCGGCTCCGGCGTTCTTCGAGCACGCGCTGCGGGCCTCGGGGGCTCGCCCCGATCGCGTCGTGTACGTCGACGACCGATCGATCAACCTCGACGGCGCCCGCAAGCTCGGCATCGAGGGCGTGCTCTTCGACCGACTCGAGCGCGTACGCGACAAGATCGCGCAGCGCCTGAAGGGCCGGTGATCATGGCGCTGGAGGCGGGAGCCGGCTGGCGAATCCTGTTCGACGAGGACGGCGTGCTGGCCGTCGCCAAACCCCCCGGTCTGGTCGTGGTCCCCGGGCGCGGCGACGACCTGGGCGAGCCCCTGCGCCAGCAAGTGGAGCGTCACCTGGGGCGGCCCGTCTGGGTCGTGCACCGCATCGATCGACCGGCCAGCGGCGTCGTGCTCTTCGCGACCTCGGCCGAGGTTCACCGCACGTTGTCGATGGCCTTCGAGGCGGGCGTGGTCGAGCGGCGCTACCTCGCGTGGGTCCTCGGCGTCCCCGAGCCGCCCGAAGCCACGATCGACCTGCCCATCCGCGAGGGGCGCAAGGGTCGCATGAAGGGCGCGCCCGACGGCAAGCCCTCGCGCACCGAGTACCGCGTGCTGCGCACGGCCGACGGGTGCGCTCTGCTGGAGGCGCGCCTGCATTCGGGGCGACGTCACCAGGTTCGCCTGCACCTGGCCTACCGGGGCCACCCCATCCTCGTCGACCCGCTGTACGCCGGCCCGCGCGCCGCCGACCTCGACGCGCTGCGACGCCGGTTGGGCTTGCCTCCCGACGAGCCGGGCATCCGGCTTCACGCGGCCGAGATCGCCTGGCGCGGCCCCGATGGCCAGCTTCGCCGGATCGGTTGCGAGCCTCCCGCCGGTTTCGATCCGATCCGCCCGTAGTCCCTTCATCCCACCGCCACCGCGCGCTCGCGCTTGACCAGATCGTAGTAGGAGCTGCGGGGCACCCCCAGGCTCGCCAGGGCACGGCGCAGGCTGCCCTGCTGCTCGACGGCCTCGGTCAACAGGGCGTCGAAGCCCGGCTCGCCGGGGCGGACCAGCGCGGCCCGACGCCGCCCGAGCGCCTGCTCGATTTCGGCCCGGTCGAGACGATCGGTGCGCGCCTGGATGCGGGCCCGCGTGAGCACGTGCAGCAGTTCCCGGACGTTGCCCGGCCAGTCGTGCTCCCGCAACGCGTGCTCGGCCGCCGACGTCAGCTCGAAGCCGTCGCGGCGTGCCGCAGCGCGGGCGATGGCCACCGCGTCGCCCGGTCGCCGCCCGAGCGGGGCGAGCGCGATCTCGTACGACGCCAGCCGGTGGAACAGGTCCTCGCGGAACGTGCCCTGGCGCAGGCGCTGCTCGAAGTCCGCGAGGCTGGCCGCCACGACGCGGCATTTCACCGGACGGGGCGTGTCGTCACCCAGCCGACGCACCTCGCGACGCTCGAGGACCCGCAGCAGCTTGGCCTGGATCTCGGGGCGCGCGTCGGCCACCTCGTCGAGGAAGAGCGTGCCCTCGCCGGCCGCCAGGAAGAGGCCCGGACGATCGCGCTTGCCGTCGGTGAACGCTCCGGCGGCGTGCCCGAACAGCTCGGCGTCGGCGGTGCCCGGCTCGAGCGTGGCGCAGTTGACCGCCACGAACGGGGCCTCGGGCCGGGGGCCCAGCCGGTGCACCAGCGACGCGAGCACCTCCTTGCCCACGCCCGTGGGACCGGTCAAGAGCACCGGGGCCTCGAGGTGCGCGGCCACGAGCACCCGCCTCAGCAGGTCGAGCCCCGGCCGCCCCGCCGCCGTCCAACCCTCCAGCTCGAAGTGGGGCTCGTCGGCGCCGTCGTAGCGCGTGATCAGGACCAGTTCGGTTCGTCCGAGGGACAGGCGCGTGCCCGGCGTGAGGACCGCGCTGTCGACGCGTCGCCCGTTGACGAAGGTACCGTTGGTCGAGCCGAGGTCGGTGACCCGCACTCGCCCTTGCTCGACGCCGACGCGGGCGTGGCAGCGCGACACGCAGCAGTCGCGCAGCACGTGGTCGCAGCGCTCGCCGCTGCCGAGGACCGTCGGCGCGCCCACGTCGATGACCTCGACCTCGGGGCGCGTCCAGGCGACCAGCACCGGGGTTCCCCGCGGACAGTTGCCATACCGACGCGAAGGCTCGGACAGTCGCATGCGGACCGTGGTGTTCATGGGTTGTACCCCTTCAGTCTCCACCCGATCCAGCCGTCTCGAGGGGGGTCGGGAGCAACGTTTTCAATAACCTCTTTCCGGTCAACGGGTTTGTGTGCGTCATCCAAGCCGTTTCGAACCCGCCCGGTTCGTTGACACCCCTGGGGATCCTTGGTAGAGTGCCAGCGCCAAGTCTGGCGTCGGGGGAAGCATGCGTCGGGCCATTCTCGCGGTTCTCGTGGGGGCGTTTCTGCTGATTGGGTGCGGTTCCAGCGTCGGCAGCGGCGACGACCTGAGCGGTCACGATCTCGTCACGCCCGATGGAGGCGATGCTGACGCGATCCCCGACATCCCGCCGATCGACGTGAAGGACGGCGGCGACGACGAGGGCATCGACGTGCCCCCCATCGACGTTCCTCCGGAGCAGGACGAAGATCAGATCGGCTGCGGGGGTCAGCCCGGCTGCAAGTGCACCGACAACGGTGACTGCCAGACCGGCCTCTGCATCGAGGACATGAACGGCCAGTTCTGCGCCGACACCTGCGTCGAGTCCTGCGCCGACGAGGGCTTCCGTTGCATGCTGGTCCTGGTCGGCGGCGAGCCCGCCTACTACTGCATCCCGCGGTACGTCAACCTGTGCCGGCCCTGCCGCACCAACGCCGACTGCAAGGCCGACGTGGGGACCGACGCCGACCTGTGCGTCGACCAGGGCCCCGAGGGCTCGTACTGCGGCGCCGACTGCTCCGCGCAGTCGTGCCCCGACGGCTTCTTCTGTCAGACGGTCGCCATCCCCGACGGCGGCACCTCCAAGCAGTGCGTCCCGTCCGGCGCCGCCTGCGAGTGCACGGACAAGTACACCGCCTCGAATGCCAGCACCTCGTGCTTCCGTCAGAACGCGAACGGAACGTGCACCGGCAGCCGCTACTGCTCGGCCACGGGGTTGACCGACTGCGACGCCAACGAGCCCGCCAAGGAGGTCTGCAACGACGAGGACGACGACTGCGACGGCAGCGTCGACGAGGACATCGCCGGCGTGGCGTGCGAGATCGTCAACGTGTGGGGCACCTGCCCGGGCGTCATGACCTGCATCGCCGGCCTCGAGGAGTGCGCGGGCAACGAGCCCAAGAAGGAAGAGTGCGACGGCGAGGACAACAACTGCGACGGCAAGACCGACGAGGGCTTCCCCGACTCCGACCAGAACGGCGTCCCCGACTGCCTGACCGACGACGACGACGAAGACGGGATCCCCGACTACCTCGACAACTGCCCCAAGGTCCCGAACCCCGACCAGAAGAACTGGGACAAGGACAACCTGGGCGGCGTGCTCGGCGACAACAAGGGCGACGCCTGCGACGAAGACGACGACAACGACGGCGTGAACGACGTCGACGACTGTGATCCCAAGAACTTCGAGGTCTACCCCGGCGCGCCCGAGAAGTGCGACAACAAGGACAACAACTGCAACAGCCTGATCGACGAGAACTTCTCGAACGTCGACGGTGACGCGCTGGCCGACTGCGTCGATCCCGACATCGACAACGACAGCATCCTGAACGAGCTCGACAACTGCCCCAGCGCCTACAACCCGGCGCAGGTCAACACCGACAAGCCGGCCGACAACCTGGGCGACGCCTGCGATCCCGACGACGACGAGGACGGCGTGCTCGACGAGGTCGACAACTGCCCGCTGAAGAAGAACCTCGACCAGGCCGACAACGAAGAAGACGGCCAGGGCGACGTGTGCGACCCCGACGACGACAACGACGACGTGCTCGACGTCGACGACAACTGCGCCAAGGTGGCGAACACCGACCAGAACGACTTCAACGACGACAACCAGGGCGACGCCTGCGATCCCGACATCGACGGCGACAACGAGCTGAACGAGACCGACTGCGACGACTTCAACCCCCTGGTCAACCACTTCCGGGACGAGGTCTGCAACGGCTTCGACGACAACTGCAAGGACGGCGTCGACGAAGAGAACGCCAAGCAGTGCATCGTCTACTACCGCGACGCCGACCTCGACGGCTACGGCACCGACGAGAACAAGTGCTTCTGCCAGCCCACCGGCGAGTTCACCGCCAGCCAGAAGGGCGACTGCAACGACACCGCCACCGGTGGCGCGATCAACCCCGGCGCCAAGGAGCGCTGCGGCAACGGCGTCGACGACAACTGCAACGGCTCTCAGAACGACGAGAACGCCATCAGCTGCCAGTACTTCTTCCTCGACGAGGACTCCGACGGCTACGGCGTGAACCTGTCCAAGTGCTTCTGCTCCGCCGACGGCAGCTACTCGGCCAAGCAGTCCGGCGACTGCGACGACCAGAACAAGTTGGTCAACCCCGGCCTGCAGGAGATCTGCGACAACAACGTCGACGACAACTGCAACGGCTCCCAGAACGACGAGAACGCGCTGAACGCCATCCAGTTCTTCAAGGACAACGACTTCGACCACTACGGCGTCACGACCGACTTCAAGCGCCTGTGCTCGGCCGAGGGCCTCTACGCCGCGCTCCAGGGTGGCGACTGCGACGACACGAACCCCTTCGTGAATCCCGGCGCGGTCGAGCGCTGCGACACGGGTAAGGTCGACGAGGACTGCGACAACCTGATCGACGAAGAGGGCGCCGACCTGTGCGAGACGTACTACTTCGACAACGACCACGACAACGTGGGCGTGACCAACTCGTCGAAGTGCCTGTGCGCGCCGACCGGCAACTACACCACCAAGGTCGCCGGCGACTGCAACGACTACGATGCGGCCATCTACCCCGGCGCCCCCGAGATCTGCAACGCCGCCGACGACAACTGCAACAACCTGAAGGACGACGCTGGCGTCAAGCAGCTGTGCGGCGACTACGACGACTCGCACGCCCTGGGCAAGTGCACCAACGCCGGTTCCTGCGTGCTCGACTGCAGCACCGGCTGGGTCGACGTCGACGCGGTCTTCTACAACGGCTGCGAGTGCCAGGAGGACAGCTACGAGAACTCCGGCGGCGACACCTGCGCGGGCGCCATCGACCTGGGCGAGCTCTCCGACGGTGGCGCGGGCGCCGAGACCTTCGTCGTCGGCAACATCCTCACGATCGCCGACACCGACTACTACCGCGTGCGCGCCGTCGACTCGCCGGACATCGGCGAGAACGCCTGCGACCGGTTCGCGTTCAACGCCGAGCTCGTCGAGAACCCCGGCATGGCCTTCCGCCTCACGGTGTACGAAGGCAACGACGCCGGCGTGAACTGCTCGGCCTCGGGCCAGAAGTGCAATGGCGACGTGCGCTACGAGTGGTACTCGGACTACAACCAGCCCGTGAGCGACGAGAACCTGTACCTGGGCGAGTGCCCGTGCTCGTCGTCGGTCATCGCGTTGCCGAAC